>Ga0224506_10000453_pt1 | contig 35144 bp, 33 predicted proteins | sample SF_Jan12_sed_USG_2_FD_169108 | JGI IMG/M metagenome (GOLD analysis project Ga0224506, IMG submission 169108) | Sediment microbial communities from San Francisco Bay, California, United States - SF_Jan12_sed_USGS_8_1 | ecosystem: Environmental > Aquatic > Marine > Sediment | place: USA... | reverse complement strand
CAAACTGGATAGTGATACGGTTGAAGATATCCTGATTTCAGCAGGTATTGAACCGGATTAATTATCCTGCAGGGTAACACCGTCCAGTGAAGAATCCAGCGGCCTCGCCGCACTCTTTGATTCACCCAATTTGATCATCAGGCGCAGTTCATTGGCGGAATCGGCGTGATTGATAGCATCTTCGTAAGTAATGCTGCCTGCCTTATAAAGATCGTATAAGGCCTGATCAAAGGTTTGCATCCCATTATTACGTGACTTGGCCATCAGTTCCTTGAGGGAATAGATTTCACCCTTACGCACCAGATCAGAAATCAACGGTGTATTTATCATAATTTCTGCCGCCAGGGTTCGACCCTTGCCATCCGGTGTAGGAATCAATTGCTGTGCCACCACGGCCCTCAGGTTGAGTGACAGATCCATCAATAATTGAGAACGACGATCTTCGGGGAAAAAATTGATTATACGATCCATGGCCTGATTGGCATTATTGGCGTGGAGGGTGGCCAGGCAAAGGTGGCCTGTTTCAGCAAAGGCTATCGCATGGTTCATGGTTTCACGGGTTCGTATCTCACCTATCAGGATCACATCAGGGGCCTGACGCAGGGTATTCTTGAGGGCAACTTCAAAGGTATCAGTATCCAGCCCGACTTCACGCTGAGTAATAATGCACCCTTCGTGGTGATGAATAAACTCGATGGGGTCTTCTATGGTGATGATATGGCCGGTACTGTTTTTATTTCGATAACCTATCATGGCTGCCAGTGAGGTGGATTTGCCGGAACCTGTTGCCCCCACCAGGATCACCAACCCTCGCTTGGTCATGGCAAATTCTTTCAGAATGGGCGGAAGACACAATTCATCCAGGGTCGGGATGGTGGTTTCAATTTTACGTAGTACCATCCCGGCATTGTTCCGTTGCTGAAAGGCGCTGACACGAAAGCGGCCAATACCCGAGGCTGAAATGGCAAAATTACATTCCAGACTGTTCTCAAATTCCTGCTTTTGTGCCGGGCTCATCACACTGTAGACAATCTCACGGGCCTGATTAGGTGTGAGAGTAGTCTGTGTCACCGGGGTGATTTTGCCATTCACTTTGAGGCTGGGTGCTACACCCGCAGTAATAAACAGGTCGGAGGCCTGTTTGTGAACCATTAATTTGAGTAACGACTCGAAATCCATAATTCCATCTCTTTACATAAAGCTGTCTTTGTTTACGGCCTTGGCCCTGGCTATTTTCTTGCTGATAATTCCCTTGGACACCAGATCCGCCAGACACTGGTCAAGGGTCTGCATGCCGAGTCCCTGCCCCGTCTGAATGGAAGAATACATCTGGGCGATTTTGTCTTCACGAATCAGGTTACGAATAGCCGAGGTCCCAATCATAATCTCATGCGCCGCAATCCGGCCCCCACCGGTTTTTTTCAACAGGGTCTGGGAGATAACGGCCCGTAGAGACTCCGATAACATGGAGCGCACCATTTCTTTTTCATTGGCAGGGAAGACATCAATAATTCGATCGATAGTTTTCGAGGCGGATGAGGTATGTAGTGTCCCCAGTACCAGGTGGCCGGTTTCGGCAGCCGTCAGGGCCAGGCGAATGGTTTCCAGATCGCGCATCTCACCGACCATTATAATGTCCGGGTCTTCACGCAGGGCCGAGCGCAGAGCTTCGTTAAATCCCAGAGTATCCCGGTGTACCTCACGCTGGTTGATCAGGCATTTTTTACTTTCGTGAACAAACTCGATGGGATCTTCAATAGTCAGCGCATGGGCATATTCATTTTCATTTTTATAATCCAGCATGGCCGCCAGGGTGGTGGACTTACCCGAACCGGTAGGGCCGGTGACCAGCACGAGGCCACGGGGCACGTCTACGATCTCTTTAAACACACTCGGTGTACCCAACTCTTCCAGGGAGAGAATGACGGAGGGGATGGTACGGAATACCGCACCAGCACCGCGATGGTGGTTAAAGGCATTAACACGAAAACGGGCCAGATCCGGGATTTCAAAGGAAAAGTCTGTTTCGTAAAACTCTTCAAAATCCTTACGTTGTTTATCATTCATGATGTCATAGACCAGACCATGTACCGTCTTATGATCCAGAGGAGGAATGTTAATCCGCCGAACATCCCCATCGACACGAATCATGGGCGGTAAGCCAGCTGACAGATGCAAATCCGAGGCATGGTTTTTGACACTGAAGGCGAGTAATTCTGTAATATCCATGGTGGTGTTAAAAAATCCCGAAGCTTATTGTTATCATAACACTTAGAGGGTATCGGTAGTTCCGCCCCATTACTAAAGCCAGTTTAAGGTAACCCCGTTCAGATTAACAGGCAAGATGAATACACTCACAGAACGTCTGAATCAAATCCGTGCACAGATCACAAAGGCTGAAGGCACCTATGCCAGAGCAGCAAACTCGGTCACCCTACTGGCGGTAAGCAAAACCCGCCCCATCGAGGATATTGAACAGGCCTACGCCGCCGGACAACGGGATTTTGGCGAAAATTACCTGCAAGATGCCCTGCCCAAGATCCAGGCATTCACTGATAAAGACATTATCTGGCACTACATCGGTCCCATGCAGTCGAATAAAACCCGCCCTATCGCTGAGCATTTTCAATGGGTACATAGCGTCGACAGGCTAAAAATTGCCCAACGGCTGAGTGAACAACGACCCGACGATCTACCTCCCCTGAATATCTGCCTGCAGGTCAATATCAGTGAAGATCCGGCCAAGGCGGGTGTATCTGCTAGCGAGGCAGCTGAAATTGCAGAGGCCCTCAGCCAGCTGCCGCGAATTCGTCTGAGAGGACTGATGACCATCCCGGTCTATAACGATAATTTTGAGCAACAACGCATCCCTTTTCACAAACTTCGTGAATGTTACGAAGCAATTAAGTCCAATGGCATCGAACTGGATACCCTGTCCATGGGTATGACGGGGGATATGCAGGCGGCTATTGCGGAAGGCGCCACCCTGGTCAGGATCGGTACCGCCATATTTGGTGAACGACAGGCCAGGAAGTAACATCCAATCCCTTGATCTTTCAGACTTGTATTTTCCAGTCCCAATCCGGTAACGTAATAGATATGAAAAATATTAAAACAGGTTTTATTGGTGGCGGTAACATGGCCCGCAGTCTCATTGGTGGACTGCTTGCCAGTGGATGTTCCGCCGATTCTATCCACGTCTCTGATCGGGACTTAACCCAGTTAACCAGTATAAAAACGGATCTTGGGGTACATACCCATGAATCTAACCAGTCTGTGGTCGATACCTGTGATGTCATCGTCCTGGCCGTCAAACCCCAGGTCATGAAAGATGTAGTCACCGCACTGAGCCATGACAATATGGCAGACAAACTGCTCATCACCATCGCAGCCGGTATCGAGACTGCGGCCATTGCCAGGTGGCTGGGCGTCGATTGTGCCATCGTGCGCAGTATGCCCAACACTCCGGCCCTGGTAAAAAGCGGGGCCACCGGTATGTTTGCCAATCAACATACCGGTGAGTCCCAGCACGAAATCGCCGAATCCATCCTGCGGGCCGTGGGCCTGACGGTCTGGGTCGATAAAGAGGCGGATATCGACGCCATCACCGCCCTGTCAGGCAGTGGTCCTGCTTACCTGTTTCTGGTCATGGAGGCCATGGAACAGGCCGGGATCAAACTGGGACTACCTGCCGAGACTGCTCGACTGCTAGCCGTGCAAACCGCCTTTGGGGCGTCTAAACTGGCCTTAGAGATTGAGGAAGACCCAGCGATATTACGCGAACGGGTCACTTCTCCAGGTGGAACCACTGAGCAGGCCCTGAAAGTTTTTGAGGAAGGCCAGCTGTTAGCACTTTTTGAACAGGCCATGACTGCGGCTCGTGATCGAGCCAGGGAACTGGCCCAGCAACTGGGACAATAATAAAAATGGGTGGCAATTACGTTAATAATGCAGGTGTATTCCTGATTCAGACCCTGGTTGGGCTGTATGCACTGACCTTTATGTTACGTTTTTTACTGCAACTGGTGCGGGCGGATTTTTATAATCCCTTTTCGCAATTTCTGGTCAAAGTCACCAACCCGGTCGTTAAACCCCTGCGTAAAATCATACCGGGTATTGCAGGCATTGACTGGGCCTCGGTTGTTGCTGTCTATTTGCTAATGCTACTGGAGTTTGTCCTGATCGGCCTTTTACCGAGGCTGAGTATCCCCACCCCTCAGGGACTGCTGTTACTGGCCCTGGCCGAATCTCTTTCCCTGTTACTCAATGTGTTTCTGTTCAGCATTATCATTCAGGCGGTCATCAGCTGGATAAATCCTGGCAGCTATAATCCAGTCGTGGGAGTCCTGCACCAGTTAACTGCCCCAGTATTAGCCCCATTCCGGCGTTTAATTCCCCCCATTTCCGGGCTAGACCTGTCTCCCATGGCGGCCATCATCGTCCTTTACCTGATCAATCTACTATTTATTCACCCTATTACGGACATTGCACAACAGCTTGCCTATATGAAATAAGTATCTTGAAAACAAACCTGAGGAAAGGGTATCACTCCGGTCTATTAGCTAGTTATGTTCACGAATAAGCTGAACAGTCCATTAAGCAACGTCCCTTCCTCAAGCCCTAACAATTCTCTACTCATTATTCCGTGATCATCAACACACATTTAGTTTGAATTTATCTATATATTTAAACACTCGCGCCTGAAACTCAGGCCATGAAGGCATACCACATGACTTTATATAATGGTATTCTCCCTTCGCTTATGGATTAAATAACGTTTTACCTGGATTCGGACAACATAAAACCTCATGACTCAGCACCATTTTTCAGATCAAATGCAGGCCTTTGGCCAGTGGAAACACGACCTGATTGACTCCATCCAGACCTACCAGGCCTGGCTGGAAAAAAACCACCTCATACAGCCCGAAACAGAATTGCGACTTTTTGAAATGGTCGATGCTCTCCGTACGGATCAGATGAGTATTGCCTTTGTTGCTGAGTTTGCCCGTGGTAAAACCGAGCTCATCAACACTATCTTCTTTTCGGATTATGGCATGCGCTTATTGCCCTCCGAACCTGGTCGAACGACCATGTGCCCAACCGAACTGTTTTTTGACAAGAAAACTAAAAAGAATTACCTGAAACTCTTACCCATCGAGACCCGCCTGAGTGATGCAGGCATCCAGGAACACAAGAAGCATGCTTCGAGCTGGCGGACGATCATTCTTGATACCCATTCCCCTGAAAGCATGGCTGAGGCATTTAAAGAGGTTGTTCGGACCAAACGTGTCAGCCTGGAAGACGCCCTTAGGCTTGGGCTTTATGATCCAAAACAGGATGCCGATCGAGTCAATCCAGATGGTTATATCGATATCCCCAGATGGCGACATGCCCTGATCAGTTTTGCCCACCCCCTGTTGCAGGAAGGCCTGACCATCCTCGATACCCCCGGACTCAATGCCCTGGGTGCTGAACCTGAACTAACCCTCAGCATGTTACCCAATGCACAGGCCATCGTGTTTGTGCTGTCTGCCGATACCGGAATCAGCAAATCGGACCTTGATATGTGGAAACACCATGTCTCAGCCCTGGGTAGTGATTCCGAACACGGACGCATCGTGGTACTCAATAAAGTCGATACACTCTGGGATGATCTCAAAAGCGACGACGCCATCAAGAAAATTATTAATGACCAGTGCCAGGCCGTTGCAAATCAACTGTCATTGAATGAAAACAATGTGGTTCCTGTCTCTGCCCAGAAAGCTTTACTGGCCAGGGTGCGTAAGGATAAAGCGCTTGAGACAAGGAGTAATATCAAGGCCCTGGAAGATATTCTTGGCGAAGATATACTACCCAAGAAACAGTACATCCTACGGCAAAACATCCTTGCAGAAATTGGCGCCATGATCGACGAATCACGCAAGCTGGTCATGTCTCGCCTGAATAGCGTGAACAAGCAGATCAAAGAGCTACAGGGTCTAAGTGGTAAAAATGAAGATGTTATTCAACACCTTTTGCAGAAAACCCGCGATGACAAGGCGCTTTACCAGAAGAGCCTGAAAAGCCTGAAGCTTAATAGAAAGCTGTTCCTTTATGAATACAAACAACTTTCAACCATCCTCAGCCTGGGTGAGCTAGATAAACTGATGGCAGACACTCGTAAACAAATGGCTGGAACATGGACCACCAAAGGCCTGCGTGATTCAATGCAAAATTTCTTTGGTATTATTAACAACTCTATCGAAAAAGCGGCAAAGCAATCTCATAAAACCAATATCCTGCTACAAACTATTTTTAGAAAATTCGATGAAGATCATAATCTGGGGGGAACCCTGCCCAAGGTTTTCCTGGTCAATAAATTCCGTCGTGAGATCGATCGAATTAATCTGGAAGCAGAGGCATTCCGTAAAAGCCCCGTCACCGCTATGACAGAGCAGAGTTTTGTTATAAAGAAATTCTTTATCTCTTTGGTAAGCAGTGTCAGAAACAGCTTTTATGTCACCAGTCTGGATGCCAAACGCTGGCAAAAGACAGCCATGTCTCCCTTATTTTCGCGACTCAAGGAACTTAAGTATCAAATTGATAAACGTATAGACAGCCTTAAGAAGATCAGCGAATCAAGGGAATCCCTGCAACAAAGAATCAATGAACTGGAAATTTCTGCAGAAAAACTCAACAGCCAACTGGCGGATATTAATACCCTGATTGAAACCATTAACCGACCTTTAGAGTCCTTCCTGGAAAACGAAAAAACCGCTGCATAGCAGAAAAGTGCTTGCGACGCAGATTTACACCCGCTATATTTTACAGGGTGGATTTCGTAAGCATTTGATTTAATAATATCTTTTTCTAATTAGAGGGTACAACGATGATGAAGGCCCCTGAAAAGATTCTGCTGTTTATTTTTTGTCTTTGTCTGTTACCTGTTCATGTGGTTCATGCCAGCCCTGATGACAAACCACTGATATTTGGTTTTCTCCCTTCACGAAGCCCTGTCACCTTATTTAGGCACTATCAACCATTGGTCGACTACCTTGCAGAAAAGCTAGACCGAAAAATTATCATGGAAACGGCAGTCGATTATCCCAAGTTCCTGCTTAAGACAGATAATCGGCACTATGATTTTGTGCTGACCGCACCACATTTCGCACTATTGGCGATTGATTCTGGCAAATATAGTGCGCCAATAACCTATACTAAAGGTCTAATGGCCGATATTCTCGTAAAAAAGGACAGTCCAATTACTGGCATAGAACAATTAGTGGGGAAAACCATTTCCACACCTCCTGACAGTGCCATCATTAGTATGGCTGGAAAATACTATATTTCTCAGCTCGGTCTGAACCGTTCAAAAGCGCCTCAATACCGGGTAACACGAAGTCATAATGACAGTGTACATGCTATGCTGGCCGGTGATGCTGATGCGTCAATTGCATCGTTTAATGTGACTCGCCAATTTTTAAGAAAGAATATACCTGTAAGAAAAATTGCCGATACCGGCATGCTGCCAGGTATGGCAATCCTGATAGCCCGTAACTTACCTCACAAACTTCGAGTGTCATTTATCCAAACTCTTGTTAGTATGGATAATGAACCAAAAGGCAAAGAGGCGCTAAACAAAATGGGTTACTCTGGGTATCGTCGAAGCCGTAACAATGAATTCGAACTTGCAAGGCCCTACATACGCTCGTACAAGGAAAGTTTAAGTAAAGGCAAGGATTAAATGCAATTACGACTCTCTACCAAACTGGTAACAAGTATTGTGCTTGTCCAGGCAATAATGCTGGGTGCGCTCGTCTGGAACAGTGCTCGTCAGTTCAATAGCAGTCATGCCGAACTGTTAAAAACACATACTGAAGAAAAAAGTAAACTCCTGGCCACTACCCTGGCACCTGCCCTGGCAGCAAATGATCGGGCCATGGTTCTGGATATTCTTTCACTACTGGAAGACAGTCCCTACCTTACCTATATCGCAGTTTATAATCATAGTGATGTGCTCATGGGACATGTCGGCGACAGTAAAACACTTTATAACCCATTAAATTCCACTAACATCAATGATAATAGTTACCAATCTGCTCAATCAGACGGTATTTATGATCTGGAAAGAAAAGTTTTCATATCAGGCCAACATATCGGTACCATTTATGCTGGCTACACTATAAAACAGATTGAAAAACTGGGAACGAAAACAAGAATTGAAAACGCAACCATTGCGACCATTGCCATCCTGATTTCGACTCTACTGAGTCTCGGACTTGGTCTGTTTTTAACCCGCAATCTGCGTAAACTGGAAGAAGGTGCCAAAGCCCTTAAAGATGGCAACCTGTCATACCGGATTAATCTCCATAGCCAGGATGAAATCGCTGACGTATCCAATTCATTTAATATGATGGCTCAGCACCTTGAAGATACCCAGCAATCCTTACTCAAACAGCACCTGACCCTTGAAAAAGAATCGCGCAGGATGGAAACCCTGCTCAATAATATAAATGCTGTCATATTTGAGGCCAAACCAGATAAACGACACTTTACCTATGTCAGTCAGGAAGCGGAAAACCTGCTTGGCTTCGAAAGTGGAGACTGGCTGAATGAAGACTTCTGGTATAACCATGTACACCCTGATGACAGTAACTGGCTGGATCACGTTATTCAGCAGCAGATAACTGACCAGGGTGATTTCAGCATGGACTTCCGAATGCTCCATCGCAGTGGTGACTATCTCTGGATACGCAGCATTCATAACATCGAGGTAGAAAATGGCAAGTTGATTACCCGTGGTCTGTTAATCGATATTAATGACCAGAAGAAAACCGAAGAAAGAATCATTTATCTTGCAGATCATGACGCCCTGACTGGGCTGTATAATCGTCGTCGCTTCCAGGAAGAACTGGAACACCAGATCGCCTATTCACAACGTTTCAACCAATCTGGTGCGCTGCTGTTTATCGATCTGGATCAATTTAAATACATCAACGACACTATGGGCCACCAGGCAGGTGATGAATGTCTTTTATCTGTCACTCGCAGCCTAAGTACAACGCTTCGCAATATTGATATTATGGGAAGACTGGGTGGTGATGAATTTGGTGTTATTTTACCTCATACCACTCTTGATGAAGCCGTTATAGTTGCACAACACCTGCTTGATCAACTGGAAAACCGAGCCCCTTTTCAGGAAGAGTTAACTACACATATCAGTGCCAGTATCGGCATTACTATCTTCACTGAGCACGGCTCAACACCAAGCGAACTTCTGGCGAAGGCTGACGCTGCCATGTATGCAGCCAAACGCAAAGGTCGTAGCCAGTATCATACCTACATGCACGATGATGAAACCCTGCTACAGATGCATGCCAAGGTTCATTGGGAAGACAAAATTCACCGAGCACTGTCTGAAGACCGCTTTACACTGCATTACCAACCTATTTTCAATCTTAAAACCATGGAAATTATTCATTATGAAGCCCTGTTGCGACTGGAAGATCAGGATGGCAGTCTGATTTACCCCCACGCCTTCCTCGACACGGCTGAACATTTTGGATTAATCCGCGATATTGATAAATGGGTGTTGCGTTCTGCCGTTGCCATGCAGGCAGAAAGTATTCAAAGTGGTAACCCCATCAGTATCGCCATTAACCTGTCCGGTAGAAACTTTGGTCATTCCGATATTCTGCACCACCTGACAGAGGCCCTGGATGAATTCCAGGCTGATCCTCAGGCCCTGATCTTTGAAGTCACAGAAACTGCAGCAGTCGAAAACTTTGGCCGTGCCAGAAGTTTTATTGAATCACTTCGGTCGCTGGGTTGTCGATTTGCCCTGGATGATTTTGGTGTGGGCTACTCCTCATTCCATTACCTGCGTAACCTGCCAGTAGACATGATCAAGATCGATGGAAGTTTTGTACGCAACCTGCACCTTAACCAGTTCGATAGAATCATTATCAAGGCCATCGCAGATGTGGCCGAGGGCCTGGCGATTCTCACTATTGCCGAGTTTGTCGAAAACGAGGAAATTCGTGAATTACTGATCGAGCTGGGTATCGAATTTGGTCAGGGATACCAGTTGGCCATGCCGATGGAAAGTTCTACACCCTCTGCAATGGTCTCCATACGCTAGACCAGGGCAGTAAACGCCCGCCAGATCATATAAATACCAAAGGCCATCACCACCGCACCTGATAACTGTCTCACCCAGTCCTGCTGCACCACTTTTTGTAATATAACGGCAAACACCCCCATGGCCAACAGATTGGGTAGAGTACCGAGGCCAAAACTCAGCATCAGCATCGCACCTTCCTGTGCCCCACCACTCACCAGGGTCCAGATCAAAACACTGTAAACCAGTCCGCAGGGTAACCAGCCCCAAAGGGCTCCCAGTAAAAAGGCCTGTTTAGGACTTTGCACAGGTAAAAGTTTTCGGCCAAAGGGTTCGAGTCGCTGCCAGATGACTGATCCCGCCTCTTCAACCCGAACCAGAACTCGCCACCAGCCATTGAGGTACAGACCCATGAGTATCATAAAGACACCTGCAAATAACTGTAACCAGAGTTGCAATTGACGAATGGAAAGAAGATCAATGGCCCAGGCGCCAAGCCCACCCGTGATGGTACCAGCCAGGGTATAACTGCCTATTCTTCCAAAGTTATAAAGCAATAAAAAGGGGGCGTTGCCACGCAAGCGATGACGTTTCTCTTCCGGCAAACCAAAACTCAGTGCACCCACGATGCCACCACACATTCCGACACAATGTACACCACCGAAAAATCCGACAGTGAATGCTGCAAGGTTGGAAATTGTTATATCCATGAATTAACTCAAACTTTCAAAGTTGATCTCAGTCCTGTCGAAAAGATTTGGAACGCATAAAATAAAGTACTAGAAAACAGGCTGGAATACCCAGTGTCGAAACATAGACAAAAAATGCAACATAACCATACGCATCTACCACCAGCCCTGAAAAACCGGAAATAAATTTTGGAAACAGGGTCATGAGTGAACTGAATAGTGCATACTGAGTTGCGGTATAGGCCGTATTAGTCAGGCGAGACAAATAAGCAATAAAAGCAGAGCCAGCCATACCACCGGTAAAATTATCCGCACTTAACACAACAGTCAGCCCAAACAAACTTTTACCGGTAATTGCTAATTGCGCATACATTAGATTTGTAACGATTACAAGTATGGCCCCGACCAAAAGCATAGGCATAATCCCATAGCGAACCACTAAAACCCCACCCACCATGGCACCAATTATCGACATCACCACACCAAATATTTTAGCAATACTAGCGATCTCACTTAATGTATATCCCATATCGATATAAAACGGATAAGCCATGTTGGCCAATGCAATATCACTGATTCGATAGATGCCTATAAATACCAGGATCATCAAGGCCCATTTACCATTACGCTGAAAAAATTCGGTAAAGGGACATACCACTGCACCGATAAACCAGGCGACTGGCATACGTAAGGTATTTGGGACATGGGTAGTCCGTTCCAGAAAGTTCACAACCTTCTGCTCACCAAGCAACGTTTCACGACTGATCTTATGTTCAGGCTCACGAATTAGAAAAACTGTAACTACACCCACCCCCATAGCCATCGCCATTGACCAATATGAAACCGTCCAGGATACAAAATCAGCAATATAGAGTGCCGCCGCGCCACCTACCAAACCCGCCGCAATACGCCAGCCAGCCTGATACATAGCAGCCATAGCTCCCTGAAATTCAGCATCAATAGCCTCGATACGATAGGCGTCGATGGCCACATCCTGGGTCGCTGAGGCAAAGGCAACCAGTAATGCAAACAGTGCCATACTCACTATGTGTTGTGTTGGATCAACGGATGCCATACCGATCAAGCCCAGCATAATTCCTGCTTGTGCCAATAACATCCAGCCACGACGCTGGCCAAAGAATTGAGTTAAAAATAATAATGGTGCGCGATCAACTACAGGTGCCCAAAATATCTTGATAGAATAGGTAATACCGATCCACGCAAAAAAGCCAATTGTGGCCCGTTCAACCCCCACATCACGCAACCATGTCGATAAGGTTGTAAAAACGAGTGGGAAGGGCAAGCCTGCAGCAAAACCAAGAAAAAACATTCCCAAAACTTTTGGCTTCAGATATACACCAAATGATTCACGCCAGCTTCGATTTACTGTCATAAGTTGATCACTGTATTTTTATTAATTGAATAATTTTATAATCATAGCACTACTACTCCAAATCAAAGGCCATGAAACAGAAGATTGTTGCATTTCACAAGGATGAGCAGGATGACTGGCTAGCCGAGCTGGCCTGTGGACACACGCAACACACTCGTCACAATCCCCCCTGGCAAAATCGCCTCTGGGTGAGCACCGCTGAAAACCGCATGCAGGCCATAGGAAAAGAACTGAATTGCCTGAAATGCGATGAAGAATAATCAGGCAACCGTCGCAATCATGGTTGCTCGAAGCGGTGCGGGATAGCCTTCGATAGTCTTGCTGATATCATCTGGATCAAGAAAATCCTTTAATGACTGATAGTGCATCCATTCCGTTGCCCTTTGCTCTTCCAGAGAAGTGGTATTCAGGTCCACCATTCGAATGTTCTTATACCCTGCCCGGCGCATCCATAGCTCAAGGGTCTTCACTGTCGGGATAAACCAGACATTACGCATCTGGGCATAGCGATCCTCTGGCATCAGGACTTCACCCTGCTCACCTTCGATGACCAAGGTCTCCAGTACCAGCTCTCCCCCTTTTACCAGACAGTCTCGCAGTTCATACAGGTGATCGACCGGAGAACGACGATGATAAAGCACCCCCATGGAAAACACCGTATCAAAGGCCCGCAGGTCTTTGGGCACGTCATCAATTCCCAATGGCAACACAAACACCGGTTCATCAGGAAGATATTTTGCCATAAGCTGATACTGCATATTAAATACCAGAGTAGGATCGATACCGATCACCAGTTCAGCTCCCGCACCCCGCATACGCCAGCAGTGATAACCGCTGCCACAACCCACATCCAGTACCGTACGCCCTCTTAGATCGCTAATGTGATCCTTAATGCGGTTCCACTTCCAGTCTGAACGCCACTCGGTATCGATATGGACACCAAATAAATCAAACGGTCCCTTGCGCCAGGGATGGAACTTTAATAACAGTTCCCGGAAGTCTGACGGTTCAAACTCGGCCAGATCACGCGCCTTGCCAATACGCACCGTGTCACTATCAAGTTCACAGGAAGAGGGTTTGATTGCCGGTAATTGACCAAGCACCGCTTGCCAACGTTCGAGATCGCCGTGGCGTTTGATAGCCAGTGTATCGTTGATTTGTTGAGGAATAAGATCAATCCAGGCCTGCAAACGTGGGCCTGAGGAGATTTTGGCAAGCTTATTAAAGTTGAGCATAAAGAATCGGATAGCTGGTATATGCTCTTATGGTAAAATAAACAGGGCTGGATATACCAGCCCTGTCAGACACTTAATCTAATATCATTTAACAGCAGAAACTGCTATATACCGAACTTCAGACCGCTTCCCACCACCTTCTTCAGTTACAGTGTACACAAAGGAATCAAAGAGCCCTTGACTGTCATTTATTTCTGCTGGAGCGGTATAGGTTACGATATTACCTTCAATCGAAACACTCCCTCCTAAACTGGTCAAGCTATATGGCAGACTATATGTTAACTCCCCGCCTTTAGCCGCTTCTATATCTTGACCAACTTCAACCTTTGTCGTATCACCAGGGTTAACAATTATTAGTTCATAACTAGTTTTTACTAGATCTTGAACAGGGCGGCTATCAGGTAACCTTAAACCTTTAACCCAATCAGTAGCCTTACCAACTGCACAGCTTTCAATCCCAAAAAATCCATGGTAGGTATTGGCCTTACAGTCATCTTCCTTATCCGTTGCATCAAAACCACCATCAATAACATTGACGGACGCATCTGGCTCAAAAGCAGCTACCAGATTATATGCTCCCTGTGGAGGAGATACTCTGCATGCATCTTTAACATGCAGCATCACATGAGCGGGTACCGTTACCGAACTGGGTTTTAATTTGTCAAATGTTGAGTCTTCACTGAGTGGCGTTCCGAATTCTCCAGTAGTAACAGGTGAAGATATCGTAATGGCATCGGCAAACATGTGCTGACTCACTGCAGAGATCGCACCTCGACTGGTGCCGGCGATAACAACAGGTAAATTATCTGAATTAACATGATTAATTACTCTTACAATATCGACGGCATGATTAACTGACCTTCTGTAATCATCGTAATGTGCATAATTTAGAAAATCATTTGGTCTATTAAGCGTAATAACTTTAAAACCCCGTAATGCAAACATATAGGCACTTCGTACCAGAAAATTACCACTGGCAGAGATTACTTGACCCTCACTCTCTTCCAGCCTGGCATTTCCATTACCGCCAGGAATGAGCACCATTAATGCTTTTTGTTTCTCACCCACGCTGTGTACCATATAGTCAATGAATACATATTCACGAGATCCATTTGCGTCAGTTTCTCGAGAACCTATATTTCCATAGGTATTATAAAAGTCTTCAGAACGAATACGACCTGATGTAGGCCCTAAAGGACTATCGTTGGCTGTATTACTACAGTTGGTATCGACAGTAAGTACAGCACTATTGGTTGTACCCTCACTACCACCACCACCACCGCCACAAGCTGTAAGCAAAGCAGCAGACACAAAACCAACTAAAATAGAAATTTTTTTCATGGATATTAAACTCCCCACTATTATTTTTATAAAAAATCGAAGACATTCTACACAAGCTGTAAACATATGAATAATAATTTTATTCTGAATTAATAAATTACTAAGCAAGAAGGCTAGTTTGACTATTTACTAGTCACTTATTTGATTATGTTTTGTTCAAAGGAATGAAACAATTTGGATCACTTCGTATTCATCGAACACAAAAAAATGGGGCAACGAATGTTGCCCCAATCTTAGCACTAATTAAATATAAATGTTTACTTACTCATTTTGGATCCAGAATCACAACTGTATTATGACTGGTGCCGCCACCCTCTTCTTTGACTACATAAACAAAACTATCGCCATATGGTTTAATTTCATACTCTTTTAGATGGTCCGGAACGGTGTAGCTTATAATATCATCCTTGATAGAAACTTCGCCGCCTTCACTGGTTTTACTAAATGGCAGACTTATAGTCAGCTTTGCACCTTCCTTTGATGGTTCAACAAGCTTACCGATATCAGCTCCATTGATATTTGAATAAGTGTAAGTCTGACTTGTTGCCTTGGGTTTATTACCCTCAAGCTCCAGGCCATCCATCCATTTGGTCTCCTGTTCAACGGCGCAGGTCTCGATACCATAAAAACCATGCACGGTATGTCCTTTACAGTTAGTTTGCTTATCAGTTGCATCATAACCACCACTGATGGCAACCATTTTTGCATCAGGATTGAAATCGGTGGCTAGTTTGGAAGACCCTGCAGCAGGAGATACAGAACAAGCATCATTAACATGCCACATGACATGGGTAGGTACCGAAACCGAGCTTGGACGCAACATGGGATTTGATGAACCTTCAAACACCGCTGCGGATTCATTGGGGTCGTTAGTTACAGGTGATGAAACCGCAATGGCATCGGCCAGTTGATGCTGGGCAAGGGCCGAAATGGCACCCCGACTGGTTCCAGAGATAATAACGGGAAGACCAGCAATCTGTTCTTTATTAATGACAGTTGAGAGATCCACCGCATGTTTGACTGAGGCACGATAACGATTGAAAGCATCATTTCCACCAACTTCATCAATAGGACGATCCAGACTGACAACCTTATAACCCTGTCTGGCATACAGGTGGGCACTACGCACCAGAAAGTTTCCACCAGCAGAAAATACTGTTTCATTGAAACCATCAATATTGGCATCACCATTCCCGCCTTGTATCAGAACCAGTAATGCCTTTGGAGTTCCTACAGATGGGTGAACCATATAATCAATAGTGAGCCCTGGATTCCTATCTGAATCAATTGAATGGTAAACAGGATTACCATGGTCTTTTGAATTAATTCGATCAAAAGTGAAACCTCTTGGGCTATCATCACTGGTCGAAGAACAGGCTAATGAAGCTGAACTCGCACCACCAGCGCCTCCCCCACCGCCACAAGCAGCTAATAATATTGAAGCCAGACCAACATAAACTGACTGTTTATTCATATAAACTCACCCCTTTAAATATTGTTGTAATAATAGCTGGCGGATTCTAGGGGTAAACAAAACAGAAAGGCAATTTATTTGTCGAAGAATATTTTTATAGCAATTGAATAAATTTTAATTACTGATTAATAACTAATCATTTTTCAATATATGACGCTCAAACTGATATAGAACATTCGATAAACTTGAATCCTTCAACAGCAGCATTGAAAGCACGCCCAGGCTATTGGCTAGCATATCAGCATATTCAAACAACCTATCAGACCCCAGTCCCTGCAGAAATTCAATCGCAATACCCATGCACACAAAACCCGCGGCATAAAACAATCGAGTTCGAGTAGTTGAGTAAAGCTGAATAAACCAGGCCGTCATGGCAGCATAGGCGGTGAAGTGACTGATCTTGTCAAAAAAATCAATCCCAAGATCAATTTGTGGTGGTTTGGGGGTTAATGACAGGTACCATATACTTGCAACGAGTAACCAACCTAGACCTAACCAGAGTTTTCTGTATCGTAAAATTGACTCCGACAAAGGCTTACCAGAATATCACCAGCAGGATCATACCCAGTACCAATCGATAAATTACGAATGGCAGCATACCCAAACGATCCAGCAGTTTTAAAAAGTAATGAATGCAGATGTAGGCGGTAATGGCCGACAACACAATTCCCAGTATGATCGACATCCAATCTACCGGTGCCGTTTCTTCCAGAAGTTTTAAACCTTTGTATCCACCGGCAAGAAGAATGGTGGGTATGGAAAGCAGAAATGAAAATCTTGCCGCTGCGGTTCGAGTGAGTCCCAGTAGTAAAGCTGCTGTCATGGTGATACCCGAACGAGAGGTACCAGGAATCAAGGCAAGGGCCTGAGCCAGACCTATAATTAATACGTCCTTCCAGTTGAGGCTGTGTTCATCACGCTCTCTTTTGCCTGAGACATCGGCAAGCCATAACAATAAACCAAAACCAATCGTGGCCCATGCCAGTACCAGGGGTGAACGTAACTGGGTATCGATGAAATCATGAAAGAGTAATCCAGCCAGCCCGACCGGTATCGTGCCCCAGATCACCGCCCAGGCAAGTTTACTTTCTCCAACCAGTTCCCTCTTATATATAGATTCAAACCAGTCGGCTGTCATTCGCACGATGTCTATTCGAAAGTACCACATCACCGCACTCAGGGTTCCAACATGGACTGCCACATCAAAGGCCAGTCCCTGATCCTGCCATTGACTGATCACGGGTACCAGAATCAGGTGAGCTGAACTCGATACGGGTAAAAACTCTGTGATTCCCTGTACCAGGGCCAGGATAATGATTTGAATAAGCGTCATAGTGCTTCCCTTTTTTTATTGTTATAGACTGTTACGCAAGTCGCGCAGCATAAAGCCTGCCAATGATACATCAAGTTGTTTTGAAAATCCGATGACCTTGAACAACTCACCCATCTCATGGGGCATGGTCAGTTTCTTAATCTGGTTGGCCACCACCATCTGTGGTTGCAGGGCTGTTTCATCTTCCTGTTGATATAGCTCGGTCAAACCACTGCCAAGCAGGAAACTGGCCTGATTGGTATAACCTTCGACTTGCATACCACTGTTATGGGCTGCTTCTGCCATGGCACTGAAATCAACATGAGCGGTGATGTCCTGCAGGCCTGGATAGACAAAGGGATCATCATGGGAGTGATGTCGATAGTGGCACATCAGTGTCCCGGTGCTGCGTTGCGGATGATAAAACTCATGCTGTGGGAAACCATAGTCAATCAGTAAAACCAGTCCCTGGGTCAGACTTCCTGCAAGGGATTGTAGCCAGTCTTCGGCAATGAGATTGATCTCAGTGGTGTAGCCATCAACAAAGCTTTCACCATTTTGATCTTCAAGGATTTGTATTCTTTCTAGTAAGCGAGGATCACTCACTTCCCCGTTATGCCAGACAAATCTGTCGCCATCAAAACCCACATAGCGTTCCTGCCACTGTCCATCGTGTTTACAGAGGATATTCACTGGCATGGCATCCAGCACTTCATTGCCTAATACGACGGCGGATAGTGTTTCTGGAAGCTCATCCAGCCAGACCACTCTGGACAGACATTCCGGAACGGCCTGTTCGATGGTCTGGCGCTGGCGTTCGCGCAGATCACCACTTAACTCAAGAATATAATAGTGTTCAGGAAGCTCGGCCTTTTGAGCCAAATGGCGAAGTATCTCTGCCGCCATGACACCACTGCCCGCCCCGACCTCAAGAATATTGGGCTCGGTCAGTGTTGCCAGTACCGGTCGAATGGTATGGGCAAGACAGTGGGAAAACAGCGGTGAGATTTCAGGCGCCGTGACAAAATCACCTTCCTCACCCAGTTTTCGACTCCCGGCCACATAATATCCCAGGCCTGGCGCATACAGGACCAACTGCATAAAGTGCTGAAAAGTGATTTTGTCACCCTGAGCAGCCATTTCCTGTCGAATCAGGTCGATCAGCTCACGGCTGTGAGCAATGGCGGCTTCCGAGGGCCTTGGTAATTTAGCAGATTGTACTTGCATCGGGTTTTAATTCAGGCTGAATACGGATTATCATGTACTGGCACAGACATATATTATAAGGTGTGCGTCCTGTTTTACTTAGATGGCGAGGATACCACACAATGCTGACGGACAAGGTGGCCCTGATAACCGGTGCAGCTCACCGAATTGGAGCAGAAACCGCCCGCACCCTGCATGCTGAGGGTATGCGCCTGGTGCTCCACTACCGACACTCCCGCAAAGCCGCCCAGGCCCTGCAAAAAGAACTGAATGATGCACGAGCCGACTCTGTCATCCTGGTGCAGGCCGATCTGCTCACAACCAATGGCCTGCCTACCATTATCCAGCAGTGTATCGACTCCTTCGGCCAACTGGATGTGTTGATCAACAATGCCTCCACCTTTTATCCCACCCAGATTGGCTCAGTGAATGAAGACCAGTGGGAAGATTTAATCGGCAGTAACCTCAAGGCCCCTTTTTTCCTGTCTCAGGCTGCCGCTCCCTATCTTGCCAAACAACAGGGCTGCATTATTAACATTGTTGATGTTCATGCAGATCGCCCACTTAAAACTTACCCAGTCTACAGCACCGCCAAGGCAGGGCTGGTCATGCTGACCAAGGCCATGGCGGTTGAACTTGGCCCGGACATCCGAGTCAACGCCGTTGCCCCCGGCGCTATTCTCTGGCCGGAAAATATTGATGAAGTAACCAAGCAACGCATCGTCAACCGCACCGTACTAAAACGCAAAGGCGAACCACACGATATCGCCAATGCAATTTTATATTTGATTAAAGATGCAGGTTATATGAGCGGCCAGGTATTGACCGTAGATGGTGGGCGGTCATTAAAATCATGATTCTTCTATGAATAACTCTATAAAAATTCATTTTTCCTTCAATAAACTTTTTAGTTTTATATTTAAGCTAACCGGCTTCCTAACAGTAGCTAGCTTGGTATTAATTATTACCAGTGCATTCTTTGCTTCAAACTGGCTGATTGTCAATGATACCCCTCGAAAGTCAGATGCCATTGTTGTATTGGCAGGTTTATTTACCCGTCCACCCTATGCAGCTGATTTATATAAACAGGGTTATGCCAGTAAAATTTATTACAGTAAACCAGTAATGTCAGATCATCATAAAATACTTCTAACATATGACATACCATACCCAAGACATGAACAGGTTTATCGAGAGCTACTTATACAAAATGGTGTAAGCCCGGAAAACCTGATTATGTATGGTAATAATGTTGTAAGTACAATAGATGAAGCCGAAAGCCTTAAAAAAACACTATCTGAAACACCTGAACGATTGATCGTTGTGACATCACCAACACACACACGACGTGCAAAAATTATATTTGAAGAAATTTTCAATAAAACCGAAATATTAATGCTTGCAACCCCTTATGAAAACTTTCCCAAAAGATGGTGGCTGAAAAGAGGTGTAGCAATCAATGTAATGCTCGAGTTCAATAAGTCACTTTTTTATCTTCTAGGTGGTGCATTCCGGTCAACCGACCAGCCTTAACCAGGCCAGTCAAATATAATCGGTTCCAGTTGTTGTTTACTCTTGTCAAACTGATTCCAGAGAACAGCGATGGATTCTTTTTTAGTCGGATGAACCAGGTCAGGGGCAATCTCTGCCAGAGGCCATAGGACAAAGGCATTCTGAAGAATTTCTTCTCGTGGCAATACCAGCTTATCCTCTGTCATAACAAGATCATCAAAAAGTAACAGGTCGAGATCGATGCTCCTTGCTGAAAAACGTGGCCCATTGCGCTCACGCCCGTAGCGGTCTTCAATCTCATGTAAAATTTTATTTACATTGTTAACATCTAACTCAGTATCAAGCCCGACTACCAGATTATAAAAATTATCGCCGTCAAAACCCACGGCCTCACTTTCAAACACTCTGGAGATATCGAGCTTGCCAAAATATTCATGCAAGGCGGTTACCGCCAGACGTACATGCCGGGCCGGTTCGATATTACTACCTATGCTGACATACACCCGTGACATAATCAGACTTTGTTGCCTCGCTCGATGATGACACCAACATCCTGTGCACCCCGAATGGCACCTTTTTTGTTCACCCGAAGTTTCACCCAGGGAACAGAAAATTCATTCTGGACAATTTCGCATACCCTTTCCGCCAGTGTTTCAACCAGCTGAAATTCACTTTCTTCAACAAAAGTGATCAGGCGTTTGGAGACGGCCTTGTAGTCCAGGGTATCGTCAATATGATCTGACGCTGCTGCCTTTTTAATATCGGTGCCCATTTCAATATCCAGGCTAATGGTCTGTTTGACTTCACGCTCCCAGTCAAATATTCCAATAATGGTTTCGATCTTGAGGTCGCTGAGGTAGATAATATCCATGTTAAGTATTGGCCAATTTGTTGCTGATTCGGATTCGGCCCCATAATACGTGATTGTGGCCAGATCATGAACACCCCCTCTGGACAGCCCCCCCTCATATGCCCCTATAATCAGAGAATCACAACCAACTTAAGAGAATGTCACCGTGCTCGATTATGCCCTGATTCTCATCGCTTACCTGCTGGGCTCCATTTCTGCCGCCATAATTGTCTGTAAGCTCATGGGCTTACCCGACCCCCGTAGCGAAGGTTCCGGCAATCCGGGTGCAACCAATGTATTGCGCGTAGGCGGTAAAAAGGCCGCCGCCATTACCCTGTTTGGTGACACACTGAAAGGTTTGCTGCCAGTTCTCATAGCCTGGGCATTGACCAGCGATCCACTGATTATCGGCCTGGTCGGCATCGCCGCCTTTATTGGCCACCTTTACCCAGTGTTCTTTGGTTTCAAGGGCGGCAAGGGTGTTGCCACCATGCTGGGAGTGCTGTTTGGCTACCACTGGTTGGCAGGTGCCGCCACGGGACTCACCTGGCTAGTGATTGCCAAGGTTTTTAAGATTTCATCCCTCTCCGCCCTCATTGCCACCGCCCTCGCACCGATCTATATCTGGTTCATTATGGGTCACCAGGAACTGGTTATAATCACCGCCGTCATGACTGTTATCCTGTTTATAAGGCACAGGAGTAATATTCAGAACCTGCTTTCTGGGGCAGAAGGGAAAATAGGGAAAAATTGATATCTAATTAAGCTATGAAGGAACAGTTTTATGAAAGTTAGTATTAAGTATGTAACTTTTATTATTTTTTCATTCACATTAATTGCATGTAACCACTCTGACGATAACTCATCTGAAGAGTCAGTATCTCTAAAAGATATTAAAATATCTGGAACGTGGTTAATGTCGACAGAAAGACAATTATACAAAACCTCAACCAATGAATACCTTTCAAGTACATATATTTCCGAAAATTATATATTTGAAGATACAGACAAGGGTGTAAAATATTCCAGATGTCGTAACTATGGACGAATCCCACTATATGGAATCAAGACAGACACTCGTTTTTATTTGAATATTATGGACAATGGATTCAGCCTAAATAATGAAAATGTTCTTGAACAGATAACCGAATATAATAATGAGTGGGAACCTGATTTTCACTATAAGTCAATTTCGAAGCTAACAAAAATAACTGATACAACACTGGTCGACAATGGAACGTTAATTGTAAATGGACCAGTCTCGTTAGAAGAATACAACCATATTTGTATCCTGGCTGTTTCCTACAGTTTAGGTCACAGTAAGATATTCGAAATCATGACTCCATTTGATGATGATTACATCTCATTACGTCTTGATACTTATGATAAAGTTACCCCAGGGGTATTTGAATATGAGGAAAGGCACCAGGAATCTTTAGTTAAAATTGATCTGCATTCTAATGCACAGAAGTACTGGAATATCGTTGGTTCAAATACTCTCGCACCATCGAATGCAACAATAAACCTGATTGAATACAGTGATACAAAAATATCTGGATCGTACAGTTTTACCGGCCTGGATAATGAAAGCTATTCAGGTGAATTTGATATTATTCTGAATAAACAATGACTAGCTCGTAGGTTGGGGTGAGTGAAACGAACCCCAACATTACTTCAAGCAAACTAACGTTGGGTTTCACAAACTCAACCCAACCTACGGACAACTTTTCATTTAATCATGACAACTAATTCGCTTCGGGGTTGACGCCGACTTTGATGGCGCGTGTTTGGGTTTTGGTTTTTTAAATATAGATAAGGAGCGACAGGGATGTCGCCGCATTGGCAGAGGGGCTGGGATGCCCCTTCTGCCAATGCTCAACAAAAAACCAAACCCCAAACACACGTCTGCGCCATCTCTGGAGGCAATGGTTTTGGTTACTTTTGCCGAAACAAAAGTAACTCGTCTGTCAGGACGAGACCTGACTTTGATCAGCCATCGACACCGTCGATTCATTTAAAATAACAATTCTCCATCCCCGCCCGATGAAACCAATACCCATTACAACTCTCCGGACTCACCTCCACATGATCCACGCCATTTAACCTGGCCATATGAAATTCCTGAATAATGTCTACTGTACCGGCTGACTGCGGGCTGATTCGCATAATATCGACACCCATACTGCGCATCGCAGGCAGTTGCTGCAGCAGGTTATAGCACTGCCCGGACTGGGTTTGTATGCCGTTAAGGGTAAACACGGTTTCATCTTCCTGGCTCTGTACCGGCATTCCATCTACATGTTGACCACAGATAAACCGGCAATCGTCTTTGGGTAAGTTATGAGCCCGCGCAGTAAAACACCGGGCCGAGAAGGCCAGTGGTAAATAACCAAAACTGAACACCTCTGTTTCAAACGGACTATCAGGAAAATCTTTTTTACTGCTTGTTAAAATTTCATCCAGGGTCTGGCGGGATAACTCAACGGGCATAACCCATCTTTGCAGACCAAGCTTTACCAGGGTATTAAGACTTCGAGCATTATAGATATTGATAAACGGCCCACTAACAAAAGGCACACCCTGTTCACTCAGCATGTACACCGCAGACATATCGTTGGCTTCGACTGTAAAGTCATCGTTTTCACAAATACGTCGAACCTGGCTGAGTTCTGATTCAGCCTCAAGTAAGGTCAGCGTTGATAAAACAACCTGCTTACCCCGCTCCTTCAGCTTATAGGCCAGATCCAGCCAGTCATGTAAACTCAACTGCCTGCGTTTGGCACAGACCGTTTCACCAAGATAGACAATATCAACCGGGCTGCGTGCCACTTGTTCATAGAAGTCAAAAATTGTAGACCGCTCCCAGAAATAAAGAATTGGCCCCAAAGACAACTTCATCATTTTTTCATTCTCGCTTACTGCCATGGTCTTGAATAAGCTCCCAGTGTTGTCTGACTTCCTTCTGATACCTTATTCAAGGCAAGTTGCCATGACGTGCGTTCAGAAAATAATTCTGGTGACTTTGTATAAGCATCAATGGCTTCGCGCCAGACTTTCACCACCTGGCCAACATAGGCCGGGCTGCGTTGCCGTCCCTCAATCTTTAATGCTTTGACGCCGATTTTATGTAACTCAGGCAAGATGGACAGTGTATTGAGGCTGGTGGGTTCTTCCAGTGTATGATAAACATTGTCTCCCACTTTGAATCTTCCCTTACACAGCGTTGGATAACCGGCATTTTCATCTGGCTCATAACGGTCTATCAAAACATTATTAAGCCGTGTCTCAAGTACATCACCGGTATTTTTCCAGGCCACTGCACTGGCAGGTGAACAGACGCCACACATATTTGGCGATTCACCTGTGATATAGGAAGAAAGATGGCAACGACCTTCGGCCATAATGCACAGACTACCAAAGGCAAACACTTCCAGGTCGACAGGGCTTTTTTCCGCCAGGCGATTGATTTGAGGCAATGCCAGTACCCGTGGAATAACGGCCCGTTTGATATTGAAGTTCTTATAATAAAAATTTAACGCATCAACATTGGTGGCCGAACCCTGGACAGACAGATGAAGATTCAGATCAGGATATTTATTTACTGCATAATCCATGACACCAATATCAGCGACAATAACTGCATTGACTCCGATGTCTGCGGCCCTGTCTATCGCGGCCTGCCATTTATGCCAGGCGGCAGGTTGAGGATAGGTATTAATCGCGACATAAATCTTGATGTTCCTGTCACGCGCATAGGTCAATGATTTTTCAAGTTTAGTATCATTAAAATTCAGGCCGGAAAAATTCCTTGCATTGGTTTCATCTTTAAATCCAAGGTATACCGCATCAGCGCCATTGATCACAGCGGCCTTAAGGGAAGGAAAATTTCCTGCCGGGCAAACCAGTTCCATCGCTCTCTCCAGTTAATTCAATGCTGACCCCTGCCAGGCTTGGTCAGTTATGAGTTGGTCGTGTATGGCGTTCAGTACTTGCCACTTTTTCCCGCACCATGCTGGCGCCAGTAATATTTTTTCTCGGGCCGTTGCAGTCAGCCTGTGAAAAACAACTTCAAGTGGGGTATTTTTTATTATTTCACTTGCTGTTAGCACATACTCTTTAAAACCCAGGGGCTGGTACTCACCTTTTCGCCATTCATTCGCCAACTGTGTTCCTTTCACAACATGTAGTGGATGCAACTTCAAACCCTCTGTGCCAAGGTCCATGACTCGTTGATGAGAAATAACACTTTGGCTGACTGTTTCTCCTGGCAAACCAATAATCAGATGTGTACATACCTTGAGGTGATATTGTCTGGCCCGCTTAACCGCATCTCGATACTCAGCAAAGCCATGCCCACGATTGACCCTTTGCAGGGTTTCATCAAATGCAGACTGTAGGCCCAGCTCGAGCCAGACTTCATGTCCCTGCTGCTGGTAGTCTGCCAACAGGGCCAGCACCTTATCAGGCACACAATCAGGCCGAGTCCCGACCGACAGGCCGATCACATTTTTCACCTGTAAGGCACTTTCATAAAGTTGCTTTAGAGATGCAATATCGGCGTAGGTGTTGGTGTAGGCCTGGAAATAGGCCAGGTATTTTCTGGCACCCGTGCGTTTAAGTATTACCTGCTTACCAGAATCAATCTGTAACTGAATATTCGGTGGCTTATTGGTATTAGGATTGAAGGAACGATTATTACAGAAACTGCATCCGCCTCTTCCCTTGCTGCCATCGCGATTGGGGCAGGTGAAGGCTGCATTGAGTGCAAGCTTATGCACTTTCTCACCGTATTTTTCCAGCATTGCCTGGCCAAACGAATGCACGACCCCTGGTAAAAACATTATGTCTCTCTATTCCTTATTTCAGCTTGTATAAAAATCACTCACTTCGAATATTTGTTTGGCGAATTGGCGGGGAGTCTATCAATGGGACATCAGATTCCAATTGATGTGGATCAATTCAATTTCATATCAACATATTATTATGTTGCGATTTTTGAACAGTATTCAATCAGGAACATTTATGCGCTTACCGGTATTGCCCCCTATTCCAAAACCTTCTCATTTCGTCCAAAAACTGCCACAGTTTATTCTCCAGCCCCTGTCACACAGCCCTTTTTCACTTCAACGCATGGCACTGGAACGGGTCCTGAAGCAGGTATTCAAAGAAGCTATTGCAGAAGGCGATTTTAATTTTCTTGAGAACAAATATTTACGGGTGGATATTCGTGATCTCAAGCTTTGTTGGTATTTCAGTTTTGATGGCCAGCAGATCACTGTGCATCGTTATGCCAGGCCCGATGCCACCATATCTGGTGAACTGCATGAGTTCCTGTTATTGATGAGTCGCCGTGAAGATCCGGATACCCTGTTTTTTCAACGTCGTTTACAGATCAGTGGTGATACTAAGCTGGGGCTAGAGGTGAAAAATCTGCTCGACACCATCGACATGGACACGCTTCCCTATCCCATCAAAATCACCATGGACAAGATTATTGGTTTTGCTGTTTAGACCGCATCATATGAATGGTCAATATTCTGGCCTAAAAGATATTGGTCCTACTAAAGCCTAATACCGGTGTGCCGTTATAGAAGGATACGACTAAACTGTGTCCCGCTATGACTACACACCGTTATTTTGTTCTTACCCTTTTGATGTCCATCGTCTACTGGATACTAGACTCCGGTATTCATTGGTTAATTTATTCAGAAGAATTGAATTTTTTTCCCACCGAAGCTAATGAACTCTGGATGCGTTCATTGATCATCACATTGTTGTGTTCACTGGGATTCTATGCGGATTACAAGACAAAACAACTTCTTCAAAAAGAACAGGAAAAGACCCAGGTTTTCAAGGCCACCGTCCAGTCAACCCAGCACATTCTTAACAATCTACTAAATCAGGTATTGTGTATACAGGTTCAACTTGAAGAAAAGGATCTACTTGATAAAGACATTGAGCAACAGATTAAGAATATTCTGCACACAGGAACCGAGCAGGTTCATGCCCTCAGTGAAGTCAAGAATGTCTCTGAACAATCTATAAAGCAATCCATCGCTCCCGAAGTTAAACCCAAATAATACCTGTCTGATTTCAGACAGGTTTATCAGCAAACCGCCAGTGGCTTTTTTTGTAATACAACGGACTGGGCGCTACACTAATTAATCATTTTATAAGGTAAGCCCCCATTGAGTCTGAGCATCTTTAACGCCTTTATCGTCGGCCTGTTCAGTACCCTGCACTGTCTGGGTATGTGTGGCGGTATTATCGGCACCCTGACCATGAGCCTGCCTGAGTCGGTGCGTAACAATAACCTGCGCCTGCTCAGCTACACATCGACTTTTAATCTGGGCCGCCTGCTGAGTTACGCCCTGGCTGGTCTGATTGCAGGTGCCTTTGGTCAAACTGTCATGGAGGCTATCAGTCCCCGTTACGCCCATATCATATTGCAGGTATTCGCCACCCTGATCATGGTCGGTATTGGTATTCATCTGGCGGGCTGGTTCCCGCGCTTCAATCTAATCGAAAAGATCGGTACTCCTCTTTGGAGAAAGCTCGAACCCTTTGCCCATCGTCTGCTGCCTGTACAGAAACCTTCCCAGGCCTTTCTGTTTGGGCTGGTCTGGGGTTGGCTACCCTGTGGTCTGGTCTATGCCGCACTGATCTGGTCAACTTCTGCCGGTGATGCCACCCACGGTGCCCTCTTTATGTTGGCCTTTGGGGCAGGTACACTATTACCCGTGATGACAGCGGGCATGCTCACCGGCTGGATGGTCAGAATGAGTCATATCCCGAACATCAAACCGATCATCGGTTCTATAATAATTGTTATGGCCCTGTTAAGTCTTGGCGTGACCTTGCAACAGGGTGTTTCAGACACGCATACACACCAAACCCACGGAGGTCACTGAGGTGGATACATTCGACACGTTGTTACAGGGCGAATCACCCGCATTCCTCAACCTGTTACGTTCAGCCCGTATGGCGGCCCGTACTGATGTCACTCTGTTACTCTTAGGAGAGAGCGGTACCGGCAAAGAGCTGCTGGCCAATTCCATCCACGGAGAAAGCCTGCGCAAGGATAAACCCTTCATTGCCATTAACTGTGCCGCCCTGCCAGAGGCACTGGCCGAATCTGAACTGTTCGGTCATCGCAAAGGTGCCTTCACCGGAGCGAGCGAGCACACCCTGGGACGCATCAAGGCCGCTGAAGGAGGTACCCTGTTCCTGGATGAGGTGGGCGAACTGCCCCTGGCCGTACAGGCCAAACTGCTGCGCTTTCTTGAATCCAGTGAATGTCATGCGCTGGGTGAAACGAAACCTGTAAAAGTCAACACACGTATCATCGCCGCGACAAATCGTGATCTCAATGAAGATGTTAAACAGGGGCAGTTCCGTAAAGACCTGTTCTATCGACTTAATATCGTGCCCCTGCAGTTACCTGCCCTTAGGGAACGTCATGGTGATATCGAAAAGCTGATAACAAATTTTACTGCGCAACTGGCACGCCTGCATGGTCTGGATGCACCACGTTACAGTGTGCCTGCCATTGAACAGTTACAACGTTACGACTGGCCCGGTAATATTCGTGAGCTACGTAACTTTTGCGAGCGTATGCTGGTGTTATTGAGCGGCCAGGTGATCAAACCCGGTAACCTGCCAATTGAAATGCAGCCACAAATCAAAACATCCGTGGGCAGTGGCGGTTTTGCTCTGCCAGAAGGTGGCATCATTTTGGAAGAACTGGAGATGGACCTGATTCAACAGGCCCTGGATAAAAGCCATGGTAATCAGAGTAAAGCGGCTCGGCTTCTAGGCCTGACCCGAAGTGCCTTGCTATATCGAATGAAAAAACACGCCATCGCTTAGTCTTCAGTAACCATATCCAATAAAAAAACCGTTCAGATTTTCTGAACGGTTTTTTACTTTATAAAATTGTTAATTAAGCAGCAATCTTCTTACAGGCCTTGATGCAGTCCTTACAGGACCGGGCACAGGCTGCACACACCTCATGCTTTTTGGCGTGTTTATTACATTCCTTTTCACAGTCCTTGCATACCTTCATACAGACACTGGCCAGTTTACCCAGATGCTTAGAATCATAACTGGCCATTTTTTGTAATGCCGTACACATAGCCACTAACTCTGTTACTGACTCGGCACAGGCCGCCATGGAGGTATCCCCTTTCTTAAAAAACTGCATACAGTGATCCAGGCAGGCCTCACCATCACGCATACAATGCAGGGCACTTTCAATCAGCTTACTGTGTTTACCCTGGTGTCCATGGTGATGACCATCTGCTGCAAAGGCATTTGGTATCCCTGCACTGGCCAGTACGGCACCGGTACCCAGTAAAACCTCACGGCGTGTCAGGCCGGTTTTTTGATCTATTGAATCACTCATCAATCGCTCCTTGTTTTATATGAATATAGGATAGCCCTGTTATTACCACCAATCAGCCATATTCAATAAATACTTATAAATTTTTTAGTTCAAATTTGACCGGAATTTCTACAAGACTTTTAACCGGTGTCTTGCCTTTTTGTGCGGGGATAAAAAACCACTTACTGACAGTATCTATCGCAGCACTGTCCAATAAGCGATAGCCAGAACTTTTCTTAAGTTCGACATGGGAAACCTTACCCCGCTCATTGACCTCGACCTGTAGTAACACAGTTCCCTCCATCCCTCGACGTCTGGCAGATGACGGATAAAAGGGTTTGGGGTTTTCATGTTCAAAAGGTCGGCTATCCGCCTTGATAAAGTGTTGGGCCTCGGAAGGTAATTGCTCAGGGTTACTTTCCGGCTCCTGCTGTTGTTGAAGTTTATTCGATTTTATGGGTTCGGGTTTTGTCTTCTTTGTTGATAAAGGGTTTGCGGTCTTATTGTCTGACAGATCGATACCCGCTACCAGTTTGATATTCATCCAGTCAGGTAACTGAGGACGTGCATCATAAGCTTTGCTATGCAATATATAAAATACCAGGCCATGTAACAAAACGGCATACAGCAAAAACAACATCATACGAAGATGATGTGATGGGGTGTTGTGCCATAGGGTATGAACAATCATATCCATCGGGTTTTCCACCATCGCATGAGACCGGTAAATACCAGCACAATGGCCAGAACTGCAATCAGATCATTGATCCATTTCCACTGTGCATGAATCAAAACCCCACTATGCAAACCATCGACAACATAATACCAGGGAATATAATTTAGAAATGGCAACTCAATATTTTCTCTGTATTTTTTCTCATTCTGATTAATGCGCCACAGGCCATTATTATTTTTCAATAAAATATCCCGTTTATACATGGTTACATCTGTAGGCATATGTACACGGGAATTTATTTTACTCCAGTTATTAGAAGAACCTTTATAAATAAAATTTGGACTCCCCATCCCGCCTACAATTAAATTATCTTTTATTTTTCTCACAGTCCACGCGAAAACTGCCTTGTCACGCCACAGCCCCTCGCGAACCCATGTCTCACCTTCATCGTTTGTTGAAAATACTCCAAGCCGGGTCCCCAGGCTGACAATGTCTCCATTATTTCTCACTACAATCCCATAGATATGACCTTGCCACTCGTTTATATCGTAAACTGGAGTTTGAAAACCATGTGTAACCTGAATCGGCTTCATCCACTCACGGAGAGTATTGTGACCAAGAAATATCCCGGTAAGGGATATATACACTACAGGAATGAATGTGATTAAACCCATGCTTGGACCGTGCAATCTAAATAGCCATCGCATAGTATGCTGCTTATAGGAATGACTTATAGAATCACCGATAGATTTTCGATGACGCCAACGTTTTGGCAACCAGTAAAACAAGAACCCTGTTATAGGAAGGATCACCATAGCTAGTCCAGCTATGTCATTCCACAGCAGTGATCCTGACACCGTATTGACACCACGTCCGTAATGCAAGTCACGTACAAATCGGGAAAGAGAGATAGATTCTGGCAAGTTATGTTTAGCAAGAGGTCTGAGTTGAATTTCAGTTTTTGCTGCTGTAATAGTATCGAGCTTATATACCTGACTGCGATCATCAACAATGTATAATACATTCTTGTTACTTTGGTCTATCGCAGTAATAGACTGGTTAGAAAGGGCTAATTTTCTAAAATGTTGACCATTATCTTTTGAATACCATACACCATTATCACTGGCCAGCCAGACGTGTCCTGCAATCATTTCATTAAACAATATTTGATATACTAAAGGTTTGTCTTTTGAGTTCACAAACTTACTGGCTTGCCACTCATGTGATATGTCTGTACGCCACCAAAGCCCTGTCATACCACCACTTAGCTCATGCTTCTCACTATGAGGAGATTTCTGGTAAAGTCTAATTGATGAGTTCCGGCTCTTGTCAACAATATCTTTTGGCAAGAATGACTGATTAAGACCCGACTGCCACATCCAACGCCAGTTATCACGGTGATCAAGTATAAAACCGGTAATACCTAAGACACTCAACCATATAGCGGCAAACAGCCCACACCATAGGTGTAGACGTTGCGTGTTGATGGCCCCAAATAATATCTTCATTTAAAACATCTGGTAGCTCAGCCCAATATAATACGTCCTTGGTATGCCAGGTGCATATTGAGCCTGTCCACTTGAAACAGCCGCATTAGTTGCATAACGTTTATCACCCAAGTTCATAAGCCGCCCATAAAGCTCCAGTTTTTTACTAATTGGGTAGTTCAGACGTAGGTTATACAGGTTATGCCCCTCATACTGGGTGGTATTATCGTTATCCATCCAGTATCGCCCCAGTTTATCCCATTCCAGTTCAACCAGTCCATCATTCATAAAATCGGGTTTATAGCCCAGACGTGCACTCATGATCTGCCGTGGTGCTGCAGGCATCTCCTTGCCACTGTAATCCTTGCTAGTCGATTTCTGAACCCAGTTTTCATATCGATGCTCCGCATAACTGGCTGCTATATCAAAACTCAGTTGTTCAGAAATATCGACACCTATACCGAGTTCAACTCCCTCATGCAGAGTTTTACCTGCATTAACCGTTTCCCGAGGACCGTTCGCATGCTCAAAAGTAATGATGTCATCACGCTTGACCATGGAATAAACAGAAAGGTCGTAATTCCAGCTGGCATGACGACCACGCAGTCCAATTTCCCGGTTGGCTATTTTTACGGGTTTGAGATTAGTCGTATTGGTAGAGCTACCTGGCCTGAAAATTTGCCCTTCGGAAGGGGCTCGGAAGGCTTCACGATATGCCAGATACAGTGCGTCATTCGCTGACAATTGCAGGCTGGTGCCAAGCTTGGTACTGAGGTTGTGATAACTTACTGTGGTATCAGCCAGCTGTCGATAAGTGACTTTTCTTGTTGGCTGCGTGGCGAAAGGAAATAGCTCAATATCACCACCGCTAAGTTTGTTATCGTAATCATATTCCATATGGTCATAACGCAGCCCCGCCGTTACACGCCAGTTGCTAGATGGAGATAGTTCCAGATGGGCATAGGGTGAAACAGAAGTAAAGGTCACATCATAGTCATAGACTGTTTCTGCTTCCGTATAACTGGTATAAACTTTACCTGCTTTAGTTGTCCGAATACTTTTCTCTTCACGACTACCCGGACTGTGGTCAATATCGATACCGGATATAAGACGTGTCTTCATGGGAGAAAAGTCCATACGGTACTTGGCCTGCAGTCCAAGTGAGCCATGACCGGTTTCATAAACGGTTGGATCATATCCCAACGACCAGTTAGGCAGTAGTTCCATGGTATTGGAACGCAGGTAGGGGGTAATGTTTATCAGACTGTCAGCCGTTTCCTTTTCATAGGCCATGGATAAGCGGCTTGCCTCCACTTTTCTATAAGAGATCGGCGTATAGTTTTCGGTCGGATTATTTTCAAAATCCTCACGATACAAACGTGATGAACCTGCGGTCTGTTGATCAATATTAGAATGGGTAATAACCGTCTTTAATGTTGCGCCACTTTGCAATGTACGGTCCCATCGGCCGGTAACACTTTGTCGGTCATATTCCGTTGACTTACGCCAGCCATCGGTGTGAGTCAAATTGAGATCAGCACGATACCCATCATCACCCGTCGTGTTTCCACCCGTGAATAAAAAACGCCGGAAACCATGCCCACCTGTTTCCAGATCCAGCATGGCTTCCGGCTGCAGCGGTGCGGGGTTAGTCTGTGCATTGACAACCGCACCAATGGCATCGCTCCCATAGAGAGCAGAGCCGGGGCCCTTTGAAACCTCCAGGCGAGATGCCTGGGGTACATTAATCTCATACAAAGCATTATGATTAAAAAACCCGGTTGAGCGAGTTGGAATCCCATCCTCCAGATATAGATACAAAGGTGATGTACTCAGAGGTTGTCTGATGGCAGTCATGTGACCTTCACCACCGGTTACATTCACATGTACCCCTGGTACTCGACCCATGACCTCTGAGGGATGACCTGGTTTGACCTGCTCAATCGTCTCTTCTGAAATAACACCCACACTATGTGAAGATTCCTTGATGGATTGTGCTTCGCGGGTAGCCGTTACGGTAACTTCTTCCAGCCTGTTATTTCGTTCTGCGAATGTAACAGAAGTTAATAAGGATATTCCACTGATCAGGATCAATCGTTTGTGAGTTTTCTTCATTAGCCTATCCAATTCATCATATATTTGGAAAGACTATTGCAATTACGTTGCCAGGCTTAAATTTGTATAAATTACAAAAGCTTGATTTAAACTACACAGGAAATATACTGTGTCAACCGCATGAAATCACGCTAAACTGTTTGATATCGGACAGGTAAATTATACAAACACTATTTGCACAACTTAACAGGAACCGTTCCGGTCAATATGCAAAACAATAAGGGGCTGTTACAAAAACTCATCAATCATTTCTGGCTGTGGCTGATTTTTTTGCTAGCGGTTAGTGGTGCTTACTATGTTTATTATCAGCTACTGTTATCACAGCATACGGTATTAGATAAAATCATTGAACGCGGTGAAATAGTTATTGCCACGCGCAATGCACCAACTACGTATTATGAAATTCGCTATCGCCGCTATGCGGGCATTGAATATGATATGGCTCTTGCATTTGCCAAGTACCTTAATGTTAAACCCCGATTTGTTATCAAGGATACGGTTGAAGATATATTCATGGCCCTTGACAAAGGCGAAGTCGATATTGCCGCATCTGGCTTGACGGTTACTGATGCACGTGAAGAGAAATATCTATTTGGTCCAAGCTATCAGTCTGTTAATCAGAAGGTCATTTGTCACCGAAAGGCAAAACATATCCCAAAGTCTATGGACGACTTTAAAAAACAGCAACTTCACGTTTCATCTGGAACAAGCTATGCCGAACAGTTGAACAAATTACAGAAAGACCATCCAACGGTAATGTGGCAAAAAAATCCGGAATGGGATACTGAATTTCTTTTACAGAAAGTACATAAACGAAAACTGGACTGCACTATTGCCGACTCAAATATTTTTGCAGTCAATCAACGTCACTTTCCTGAGCTTACCGTTGCTTTTGATTTGACAGAAGATGCACCACTGGCCTGGGTCATGCGCAAAGAGTCTGAAAACCTGCGTCTGAAACTCAATATCTGGTTCGGTGCCTATAAAGATCAAGGTCAACTTGATGCGGTAGTCAACCGCTATTATGGTCATATTGATGAGTTCGATTATTTTGATACCAAAATATTTCGTCAACGAATAAAAAAACGTTTTCCGAAATATCGAACATGGTTTAAACAGGCCGCAAGAAAGTACAAAATTGACTGGCGTCTGCTGGCTGCCCAGTCTTATCAGGAATCTCACTGGAACCGAAAGGCAAAGAGTCCAACAGGTGTCCGAGGCATCATGATGCTAACCCAGGCAACAGCAAAAGAACTGGGCGTAAAAAGCCGGCTTGATGCCAAAGCAAATATATTTGCCGGAGCAAAATACTTTATCCGCTTGAGAAAACGGCTACCAAAAGATATTAAGGAACCTGATCGCACCTGGATGG
>Ga0224506_10000452_pt1 | contig 35191 bp, 30 predicted proteins | sample SF_Jan12_sed_USG_2_FD_169108 | JGI IMG/M metagenome (GOLD analysis project Ga0224506, IMG submission 169108) | Sediment microbial communities from San Francisco Bay, California, United States - SF_Jan12_sed_USGS_8_1 | ecosystem: Environmental > Aquatic > Marine > Sediment | place: USA... | reverse complement strand
CCTTGCAGGAAGAACTCAATGCCAAACGCGAAAACTCGGTTGTATTGATTCAAGCCGACCTGCACCAGAGCAAAAAAATAAAAAGCATGGTCAAGCAGGCAGCAGAAGCCTGGGGGCAACTGGATGTAGTCATCAACAACGCCTCCAGCTTTTACGAAACACCGGTTGGCACAGCAACCGATGATCAATGGGAAGACCTGATTGGCAGCAACCTCAAGGCACCGTTTTTTGTCTGTCAGGACTCAGCCCCGTTTCTGAAACCAGCCAAAGGTTGCATTATCAACATTGTTGATATTCATGCCGACCGGCCACTCAAGAATTATCCTGTCTACAGTATCGCCAAGGCCGGTCTCGTCATGCTCACCAAAAGCATGGCGCGTGAACTTGGCCCCGAGATCAGAGTCAATGCCATTGCACCCGGTGCCATCATGTGGCCCGATAACGGTATCGATGAAGTTACCAAGCAACGCATCATCACCCGCACCGCTCTCAAACGCAAAGGTGACCCGATGGACATCGCCAAGGCCGTGAAGTTTTTAATCGAAGATGCGACTTACATGAGTGGGCAGGTGTTGACGGTGGACGGTGGGCGCACACTGATTAACTAGTTTTTTTGTCCTTCTATCAAAAGATAAACATCATCCTTTAAAAACCGAGTGCTGGTCACTTCCAAATCGGGTGATGCGTTTATAAAATCGAGGGTATGTCTGTCAAAACGGGCACCATAAACCTTTTCAACAAAACCGGTAAACAAATCCTGACGCTGCCTTATTTTTTTATCCCTGGAATAAATCATTTCCAGTAATTTGAATTTGCCGCCAGGCTTCAGGACACGACTGAATTGTTCCAGTGCATGCGGTTGTACTTCATCGGGCATCACGCAACAAAGAAAGGTGGAGATAACCCAGTCATACTGATTTGAATCCACCAGATGCATGATACTGGCATCATCGTGTAGAAGTTCAATTTTACATTTTGCGTTTTTTACCTTCTTGCCGGCCTTTCTTAACATGACATGACTCAGGTCGAGACCGGTCAGCTCAACGCTCTCATGATAGTGCTGGAAGTTTCTGCCAGTTCCAACACCGGCTTCCAGTACCTTGCCACGCAGATTGCCCAATATCTCAGGACGCCATTTTCTGTATACCCGTTCCCACGGGTAATCCAGAATATCGTAAAACAGTGCTGTGATATTGTACTTGGCGCGCAGTGACAGGTTTTCTTCTCTCATGAAAATTCCACAATTGTTTGTTTTATTGATAAGTGTCAGTTTATAGGCTGTTTTCCAGATATAGAACTGATTCAGGTCATATTTTGACAGTTTAATAATAAAACCCCAAAAATACCCTAGTCCTTCATATTCAATCCCGTGATAAAATCACTTTTTTGTTGAAAACAAGGATTTGCAATGGCAAAGCATTATGACCTTATTTCCATCGGTGCCGGTAGTGGCGGTCTGTCTGCGGCTGAAATGGGCGCCAAACATGGAGCCAAATGTGCTGTTATCGAAAAGAGCAAGGTCGGCGGCACTTGTGTCAATGTCGGCTGTGTACCTAAAAAAGTCATGTGGTATGGCGCCTCGATTGCGCACGCGCTGGAAGATGCCAGCGGTTATGGTTTTGATATTACCCGCAACAATTTCGACTGGAAGAAACTGGTTGAAGGCAGACAAAAATATATCAAAGGTATCAATGACTGGTACGGTACTTACCTGAAAGATTCTGACATTGATATGATTCAGGGTCACGCCCGCTTTGTAGATAAAAACACACTGGAAGTTAACGGTGAACAATTTACAGCGGATCATATTGTGATTGCACCCGGTGGTACTCCCGTTGTTCCGGATACTCCCGGCGCTGAACACGGCATTACGTCTGATGGATTTTTTGAACTCGATCATTTACCCAAACGCGTTGCCGTCGTTGGTGCCGGTTACATTGCGGTAGAACTGGCCGGTTTGTTAAATGCACTGGGTAGTGAAGTCAGTCTGTTAATCCGGCGTGAACATGTGCTGGACAATTTTGATGCCATGTTACGTGAAACACTCATGGAAGAAATGATTGATCATGGTATTAATATTCTGACCAATACCTCACTTACAGAAATTACAAAGGAATCGGATGGAACATTGACACTGCATCATGCTGATCAAAAACTCACCGGCTTTGATTGTTTAATCTGGGCTACCGGTCGTCGTCCGTTGACCGATGATCTGAATCTGGAAGCCGCCGGCCTTGATACTGATGACAAGGGTTTTATACAGGTTGATCAATATGAAAATACCATTATGCCGGGTATTTATGCGATTGGTGATGTCACAGGCAAAGCCGCATTAACACCCGTTGCGATTGCCGCTGGCCGCCGTCTTGCACGTCGTCTGTTTAACAAGGAAGCCAATCTGAAACTCGATTATGACAATATCGCCACCGTGGTATTCTCACATCCACCAATTGGTACTGTCGGTTTAAGTGAAGATGAAGCACGCAAGACACACGGTGATGCAGTCAAGGTTTACCAGACACGCTTTACCGCCATGTATCATGCGCTGACGGATGGTGAAACCAAAACTGCCATGAAACTGGTGACTGTGGGTGCAAAAGAAAAGATTGTCGGCTGTCATATTATCGGTACCGGTGCAGATGAAATGCTGCAGGGTTTTGCAGTTGCGATCAAGATGGGCGCGACCAAGGCAGACTTTGATAACACAGTGGCAATTCATCCAACCAGCAGTGAAGAACTGGTGACAATGAAATGACCATACGCAAATTTGAAAATTTTACTCCTGATATACATGACAGTGCATACATAGATGAAACTGCACTGGTGGTCGGTGATGTGGTTATTGGTGCTGATTCCTCTATCTGGCCCATGACAGCTGTACGCGGTGATGTCAATTCCATCCGTATTGGAAAACGTACCAATATTCAGGATGGCTCCATTTTGCATGTCACCCATGATGGCGAGTTTGCACCGGGCGGTTTTGAACTAACTGTTGGTGACAATGTCACAGTGGGACATGGCGTTATATTGCATGCCTGTACTGTGGGCAATTTCTCACTGGTTGGCATGGGTGCGACTGTACTGGATGGAGCCATTATCGAGGATTTTGCCATGGTGGGTGCCGGAAGTCTGGTTTCCCCCGGTAAAATCATTGAAAGCGGCTATCTCTGGCTGGGAGCACCCGCCAGAAAAGTCAGGGAATTGACTGATAAAGAAAAAAAATGGCTGGCGTATTCAGCCGATCATTATGTAAACTTGAAAGACCGGCACAGGAAGTGCTGATGCAATAAAAATAACGAAGGGAAATCTCAACAAAGGGGCTCCGATAATGGATGTATTTGTAGGTAACCTGTCTAACAGGGTCGATGCAGGTGCATTGGAAAGGCTATTCCTGAAGTTTTGCAAAACTGCCCATATCAAATTTTTTAAAAACCAGAATCATGGTGCAAAGATACGTTATGCATGTATCTCTGTTAACCCTGTCAAGCATGCCAAGCGTGCTATCAAAATGCTAAACAACAGCGTCTTTGACGGCGAAATGATTTTTGTCCGTGAGTATCACCACCGTGCCAGCTTCAATGAACGCCGTGCGATTGGCTGGCGTGATATAAAATGGACCACTGATAATAAAAGAAAGAAAGAACGCCGTGGTTTTCTGACAGAAAAATTTAATGATGGAGTGCATCTCGTAGAGATGAGAGTACTGGACCAGTCTCAGGCCGCACCCCACGCCAAAGATAAAAAGACTCCGCAGCCTGCTCAACGAGCATCCCAAGGCCGTCGAGCATAACTGAAGCACCCTGCTGTTGGCTCCATTGCATAAAGGCAGTGGGTTCTGCGCTGTACATCAGGTCATAACACCAGCCATCGGCGGCAAAAATATTTTCCGGTAACGCGGGAATTTCACCCTGCAAACTTGCCGCAGTGGCATTAATCACCATATCGAATTTTTGATTGTTAGGTAGATCAAGTCCACAACCTCTTACGTTGCCTAACGGTAAAAAATCTTCCGCCAGCATAATCGCTTTCTCTGCGGTACGATTGGCAATCACCAGTTGTGCCGGTTTCTCATCCAGCAGTGGTCCAACAATTCCCCGTGTTGCACCACCGGCACCGACCACCAGAATATGATTACCTGCAATCTGGCCATGATTATTTTTCACGATGTCATTAATCAAACCAACACCATCGGTATTGTCGCCAAAGCGTGATCCGTCTTCCTGAAACACAATGGTGTTGATTGCGCCCGCCAGCTCGGCACGCTTACTGCGTTCATTCACACAATGCCATGCCTCTTCTTTAAAGGGCACGGTAATATTCAGACCCTTGCCACCTTGTGACTGAAAGGTATCAACTGCCTGAGGAAATGCATTTTTTTCTACCAGTATTGCTGTATACGCAAGCGACTGCCCGGTTTGCTCGGCAAACTGTTTGTGAATACTCGGAGATTTACTGTGTGCGATGGGATTTCCCATCACGGCATATTGGTCTGTCATTGTTTAAAAAATAAAAGTTACAAGTCGTAAGTATAGATGATGGTATATCACCTGCCATACAAAAGAAAAAGGCATGAAACAAGATTCCATGCCTTTTGATCAATACTGCCAGTGCCGCTTCCTTCGTGCCTTAAGTTCCTGAAGTGGATGATGGCAAGGCGAAAAGAAACGAGAATGCGGAGTTTACATGCTAGTAAATGAGCAAATTCGAGTTTCTTTTCAACACAGCCAGCGCCGCTTCAGGGACTTAAGGTGCAAAAATACCCTTAAGCATATAGAAGAACATAATAGACATAATCGCGCCTGCCGGTAATGTCACCACCCATGACATGAAGATGTTGCCAACAACACGCATATTCAATGCTGCAATACCGCGCGCCAGACCAACACCAAGCACAGCACCTACCAGTGTGTGAGTTGTCGAAACCGGTAAACCGGTAAAGGAAGCCAGTACAACCGTTGAAGCAGCAGATAGCTCGGCAGCAAAACCACGGCTGGGTGTCAGTTCAGTGATCTTCTGGCCTACTGTTTTCATTACCTTGAAACCATAAGTCGCCAGACCAAAGACAATACCACCGCCGCCCAGCAACAGAACCCATGTTGGTAAAACTGATTTTTGCAAAACACCGCCGGTTGTAACGGTACTCACAACAGCAGCGACAGGACCAATAGCATTGGCCACATCGTTTGAACCATGTGCAAATGCCATTGCCGAGGCGGTAAAGACCATCAAGACAGCGAACACCTTTTCTACGTTAGCGTAGTGGAAATTGAGATCTGCATCCGGGTCTACCTTGACACGACGTACAAGGAATACACCAATGATTGCAAATACAAATGCCACTGCGATAGCGTAGACAAAGCTTTCACCTGTGCTGATATCCAGACTAAGGTGTTTGAGTCCTTTTTTCATGGTGAGCATGGCAATTACAAATACCACTGCAAAGATATAAACAGGCCCATACTTGCGCGCGTTATCCAGTGGTTTATCTGTGTCCAGAATCAGTCTCTGAATAGAACGGAAAATCATTAAAGCAATTGTGCCGGCGAGTAATGGTGAAACTATCCAGCTCATAACAATGGTGCCGACCTTGCCCCATTTCACCGCATCCATTCCCACACCCACTGCGGCAAAACCAACAATGGCACCAACAATCGTGTGTGTGGTTGATACCGGCCAGCCATTGCGCGATGCAATAAATAACCAGATACCGGCAGACAATAACGAGGCCAACATACCAAAGACAAGTAAATCCGGGTTGTCGGCAAAATACAAACTATCAACAATCCCTTTTCGAATTGTTGAAGTAACCGAACCACCGGCCAGATAGGCACCGGCAAACTCAAAAATGGCGGCAATGAAAATGGCCTGATAAACCGTGATCGCTTTTGAACCAACTGAAGTCGCCATCGCATTGGCCACATCGTTGGCACCAATGCCCCATGCCATTAATAATCCAAAGACAGCAGCGAGGATAATATAAATTGAAATCTGATCCATTATGTTATCCCCTATCTTGCCAACAACAGTTGCAAGCGACTGCCAACACGTTGTGATAAATCAGCTACATTACCCACACTTTCCAGCAATCGATATGTAAACATCACATCCGTTGGTCTTAATGTGTCTTCAAGCTCAAACAACATATCACGCAGTTTTATTTGCAACTTATCTGTATCATTCTCGATGGCATTGAGTTCATTAATCATGTCCTGAACCCGCTCCACTTCGGCACCGCGAAAACCGGTCTCAACCAGTTCATCCAGCTCATTAATAACCTTGAGTGCCTGTTTACAGGCATCAACAACTCGTCTGCCATAAACAAGAAATGATTCATGCATTTGTTCAGGTAACGTCATGCGACGGCCAATAATCAAACCGGCAATATCCTGTGCCTGATTTGCAATCTTGTCCTGCATCTGGAGTACTTCGAGTAAATCGCGTCTGTCCACCGGCATGAATAAACCGGTTGGTAAATGGTTACGTAACTCCCATTTCAATTCATCAGCTTCGCTTTCCATCGCTGAAATGTCCTGACGAACTTCCTTGATCTTTTCCTGATCATTTGCGACGAGTGCTTCAAAAAGGGGGGTTAGTTGGGTGACACATGCATAAACTTTTGTCATGTGTTCTTGCAGGGGACGGACGGGAGAACGACCAAAAAGGTTCGTTAAATAACTAGGCATACTTCTTTCTCCTATTGGCACTGCCTTTCAGTACCGTTGCGACGCTGCTCATTCAGCATCTGGTTTATTTAATCTTTTGTATTGGCGCGCAGTATACGTATTTTCAAAACTCTCACAAGCCTTTTTTAATTTTTTTTTAACGTACTAAAAACAAAGGGGAAATAAAGATATTCAGGAAGTGTAACAAGAAAAACTGTGAGATTGTAATTATTTTTCCTGCAACCAGGCAGCCGCTTTCTTCGCAAAATAGGTAAGAATACCGTCAGCACCGGCACGTTTGATCGAGACCAGTGATTCCATCACTACCGATTTTTCATCCAGCCAACCGTTCTGACTGGCGGCCATCAGCATGGCGTATTCACCACTGACCTGATAAACAAATGTGGGTACACCAAATTCATCTTTCACACGACGCACAATATCCAGATAAGGCATGCCGGGTTTTACCATGACCATGTCAGCACCTTCTGCCAGATCGAGTTCAACTTCACGCAGTGATTCATCAGAATTGGCGCAATCCATCTGATAGGTATATTTATTTCCTGCACCAAGATTGCCCGAAGATCCTACCGCATCACGAAATGGGCCATAAAAGCTGGACGCATATTTTGCAGAATAGGCCAGTATGCGGGTATGAATATGACCATTGGTTTCGAGTGCATTTCGAATTGCACCAACACGGCCATCCATCATATCGGACGGCGCGACAATATCCGCACCTGCCTCGGCATGAGATACCGCCTGCTTCACCAGCACTTCAACGGTTTCATCATTCAGCACATAACCACTTCCATCAATCAGACCGTCCTGACCATGAGTAGTAAACGGATCGAGTGCCACATCAGTAATGACACCCAGATCGGGATACGCATCTTTCAACGCCTTCACAGCGCGTTGCGCCAGACCTTCCGGATTATAGGCCTCGCGTGCATCCTCTGATTTCTTTTCACAGGGTGTGACCGGAAACAGGGCTATGGCCGGAACACCCAGCTTGACCAGATCGGCCGCTTCCTTCATGAGTTCATCAATACTGACCCGATCGATACCGGGCATGGACAGCACCGGCTCCCTGACGCCTGCCCCTTCCATAATGAATACGGGATAAATCAGGTTATCAGCAGACAACCGGGTCTCGCGCATTAACTGGCGTGAAAACTCATCCTTGCGCATACGCCGCATGCGGGTAGATGAAAACTGAGCAGAAAATTTATTGGCCAAAACCCTGTCCTGTATAGATATGTGCCCTAAGTATACAACAAATACAATAAATCCATGAACTTAGACCTGCTCACTCCGGAATTTACCGTGTATCCTCATACTAATTCCTATAACATGCTCTCAGGATAACGATAACTCTTTAAAATCATGCTATTTATTTTTCGTTTGATTGCCAATGGTCTGGCGCCGCTTACCCTGATTGGGGCCATTGCTGCCTATATACACCCACCCCTGTTTCTGGTTTTCAAACAAAGTTTTCTCTGGTTTTTTGCCGCGACCATGTTTGCGCTTGGACTGGTTCTGAAACCAGAAGACATGAATGATACCTTGAAACACCCCAGACGGATTGGCCTGGGCGTTCTGACCCAGTATTCCGTCATGCCCCTACTGGGCTTTGCTGTAGCCTTTTTCACTGATCTGCCCAAAGAGATTGCGCTTGGATTCATTATTGTCGGCTGTGCGCCCGGTGCCATGGCCAGTAATGTGATTGTGTATCTGGCCGGTGGTGCACTGGCCTTTTCTATTGCATTAACCACTGTCGCCACGTTTTTATCACCACTGGTAACCCCGTCACTGGTTGAACTGCTCGGTGGTGTATTTATGCCTATTCCGTTCTGGGGCATGATGAAAACCATTTTACAAACCGTATTACTGCCGCTGATCGCCGGGATGGTGTTGCGCCATTTCATGAATAACACTTTGAAAAAAAGTGCCAGTGATATTGCACCGGCTATTGCCGCAATTGCGATAATTATTATTTGCAGTTATGCCGTTGCCGCCAATCAGGAACGGATTGCTTCTGTTGGTGCTGAAATCCTGTTACTGGTTGTGATACTTAATGCACTTGGTTATCTCGCCGGATGGTTTGCGGCACGCTGGTTTGGTTTTGATCATAAACATCAACTAACGCTTGCCATTGAAATAGGAATGCAAAATGCGGGGCTGGGAGTCGCGCTGGCACTGAAACACTTCACACCCGAAACCGCATTACCAGGCGCATTGTTTGCTGTCTGGTGTATTTTAACCTCCGCCGGCGCAACCTCTTATTTCCGCTTTAAACACAGGGAATAATCCATTAGCGATCCCTAATAAGCCTTAAAAACAAGATCTTAGTTATACCAGACAAAACAAGTAATGGATTAAAAGAGTTGTCTATCTCTCTGGTTTCGTGTATAAAAAATCCAGCTATTAATAATAACCTCATCCTGTTTATGAGTGGGGATAAACACCAAAAGAGGAATGCAGTATGGCTGCCGAAATAAAACAATTTGTAGAACGTAGAACAAGGTCACGTGAATTAATCCAGAAACTGGTTGATGCACGTACTGATATGCTGACGCTGTATGGCAAGTTGGCAGAAAATCATCCTTTTGATAAAGACGATGATCTCAAAAGCATTGGCAAACTGTTACAGGATTTTTGTAATTCATTAATTGATTACACCGCCGAAGCACACTTCCATCTATACAAGCACTTTGCGGATAATGCAGAACGCCGTCAGGTTGTAAAGGAAGTGGCCGAACAAATCTATTCACGTATTGCGGAAATAACTCAAACCATTGTTGATTTCAACGACAAATACACCAAGGACACCACCTCACCTGAAGAACTGGAACAGGATCTCTCCAAGCTTGGTGAAAAACTGGCAGATCGTATTGAACTGGAAGACCAGTTAATTGATGCCTTTAGTAACATATCATCTGCTGCAACAGCCTGATTAGATATTGCCCTTTAAAGCAAAAGGCCAGATGAATATTCATCTGGCCTTTTTTATTACATCATCTAGCCTGCCCGTATGATTTCATTCGTCATAATGTCACGAATTTCTGTTGGCCGTTCCAGATCACCGATTGCGCCTTCCAGATAGAAATCGATATCGTCGCTAAATATCTGCCTGACTTGATCTACCTGTTTTGTTACCGGATCGCCGGTTTTATTGGCACTGGTAGAAACAACAGGCCCTTTGAATTGCTGGCACAGTGCTGATGCCAGTGGGTGATTGGTGACACGCACAGCAATCGTGTTGTGCTTTCCACGTAACCAATGCGGTGTTTTGTTACTGGCAGGTATTAACCATGTTGCCGGACCCGGCCATGTCATCAACGCGCGTTCGAGATATTCTTCGCCTATCTCGGCGAGGTAGGGCTTAAGCTGTTTCAATGATGAGGCGATCAGGATTAAACCTTTATCAACTGATCGTTGCTTCAGCCATAACAAGCGATATACGGCGGATCCGTTGTTTGGATCACATCCCAGTCCGTAAACCGATTCTGTAGGATACGCAATAATGCCGCCGTGATTAAGAACCCTGACTGCCTTGCGCAACTGTAACCAGCGCAATGCCTATGGTTCCTTATAGCTTGCTTTGCAGTTCATCATTCTTTTTCATGATGTCTGCTGCGTTATCTTCACGCCCTTTTTTAATACGGGCTGCAACACTGCTGTCGGTAATAGCAAGAATTTGTGCTGCCAGATGAGCGGCATTCTTTGCACCGGCCTTGCCGATTGCCACTGTTGCAACCGGAATACCGGCTGGCATTTGTACTGTAGATAACAGTGCATCCATTCCTGATAACGGGCCACCGTCCATCGGTACACCAATTACCGGCTTGATAGTATGTGCAGCGACATTACCGGCCAGATGAGCGGCCAGACCGGCAGCACAGATAAATGCTGCACAACCACGGGCATCGGCATCGTGTACATAACTGCTGGTGGCTTCCGGTGTACGATGGGCAGAAGACACCCTGACTTCACACGGAATATCGAATGCTTTTAGCTGATCGATTGTGGATTGCATTACAGGTAGATCGGAATCTGAACCCATTAAAATAGCAATAAATGGTTTTGACATGATATAAAAATCTCCAATTAATGTTTTATTGAAAAATCAGGATGCTTCCTTGTCTTCAACTGCTTCGACAAATTTGCAATCTTTCTGTGGACACACCTTTTCGGTGCCGCGTTTCTTGGTTGTCTTGACTGTCAGCATGGGCCATTTGCAATCCGGGCAAGCCTCTTCGATAGGCTCATTCCAGACGGCATAATCACAATCCGGATACAGCGAACAGGAATAGAAAATCTTGCCACGCCGCGACTTGCGCTTGAGCATGCTTCCGTTTTTGCATTTGGGACAATCAACACCGGTGTCTTCCGGTTTTTCCAGTGGCTCGATATATTTACAATCAGGATAACCACCGCATCCAATAAACTTGCCATAACGTCCGGTTTTGATCACCAGATCCGAACTGCATTCAGGACACTTGCGTCCCTCAACAATTTCCGGTTCGCTACTGCCTTTGTCATCACCTACATTACGTGTGTAGTCACATTCAGGGTATTCATCACAACCCACAAAACGTCCGCGTCTTCCGAGACGAATTGAAAGGCCTTTTCCGCACTTGGGACATTTTTCATCCAGCGGTTCATGTGTTACATCCTTGCGATCAACTGTTTTGTCTTTTTCGACTACCAGTTTCTTGAACGGACTCCAGAATTTTTTCAACAGCGGAATCCATTCTTCCTCACCACGTGCAATCGCATCCAGCTCATCTTCAAGATTGGCGGTAAAATCATAATCAACATACTTGGTAAAGTGCTGGGTCAGGAAGCGATTGGTAACCCGTCCTACATCGGTTGGCATAAACCGGCGCTTATCTATTTCGACATACTCGCGGTTCTGCAAGGTTGAAATAATGGAGGCATAGGTTGATGGGCGACCGATACCGTGTTCTTCCAGTGTCTTGACCAGACTTGCTTCCGTATAGCGTGGAGGTGGTTCGGTGAAATGCTGTTCATTCCTGATTTTTTTCAGCTCAATTTCATCGCCTTCTTTCATTGGCGGCAGAATTTTTTCAGCATCACTTTCTTCCTTCTTGGCATCATCGACATCTTCCTGATACACAGCCATAAAACCGGGTTCAACAACGGTGGTACCATTAGCGCGGAACACGCCCTTGTCACCGGCGGCCAAATCAACACCCACCATATCCATGGTGGCATGAATCATTTGCGATGCCATGGTACGTTTCCAGATCAATTGATATAACTTGAGCTGATCCTTGTTCAGGTATTCCTTGATAATTTCCGGCGTACGTTTGACTGAAGTGGGACGAATCGCTTCGTGTGCTTCCTGTGCATTCTTCGCCTTGGTTTTATACACATGCGGCTTGTTTGGCACCTTGTCCTTGCCAAAACGGTTTGCGATGGATTCACGAATTTCATCCAGTGCTTCCTGCGCCAGGCTCACCGAGTCTGTACGCATATAGGTAATTAAACCAACTGTACCACTGCCAACATCAACACCTTCATATAACTGCTGTGCAATACGCATGGTACGCTGTGCAGTGAACCCCAGCTTGCGCGAGGCTTCCTGTTGTAATGTGGATGTTGTAAACGGTGCTGCCGGATTACGCTTGCGCTTTTTCTTTTCAACGCTGGTAACTTTTAATTTACCGTTGGCTGCTTTGATCAGAACAGCATGCGCCGCCTTGGCATCCTTTTCATTATTGATGCTGAACTGGGACAGTTTTTCTCCCTGATACTGCGTCAGTCTGGAAACAAAGTCCTGATTGTTCTGTTGCATATCAGCTTCAATGGTCCAGTATTCACGTGGTTCAAATTTTTCAATTTCTTCCTCACGTTCAACGATCATGCGTAATGCCGGACTTTGTACACGACCGGCTGACAGACCGGGTCGAATTTTTCTCCACAGCAATGGTGATAAATTAAAACCAACCAGAAAGTCCAGTGCACGACGCGCCTGCTGTGCATTAATCAAATCCATCGATAAATCACGTGGATGCTCTACTGCATCAATAATGGCATTCTTGGTAATTTCGTGAAATACAACACGCTTTACCTTTTTGTCTTTAAGCAGTTTTTTATCTTTTAATAATTCACATACATGCCATGAAATTGCTTCACCTTCGCGATCCGGGTCAGTTGCGAGCAACAATGTGTCCGCCTTTTTCATTTCCTTGGCAATCGCATCAATGTGTCTCTGATTTTTTTCGATTGCACGATATGTCATTTTGAAATCGTGTTCCGTATCAACTGCGCCTTCCTTTGGTAACAAGTCACGGACATGACCATAGGTCGCCAATACCTGATAATCCTTACCCAGATATTTTTTAATCGTTTTTGATTTTGCCGGCGATTCTACTAATACAAGGTTTTTACTCATAACACCCTACTGGAAAAGCAAAGCCCGCGAAACGCGGGCAGTTAATAAAAAATTCCTAACCTGTTCCATTTGATCAGTGCGGCGCACCTACCATTTCTTCATAAACCAGGTCTTCCATCCAGGCGAAGGCTTCTTCCTGCCCCGGCTGGTTAAACAATACCAATAATATGACCCACTTCAATTGTTCGAGCGAAATATCATCCGCTTCCAGTGCCATTACCCGATCAAGAATTAACTCTCTTGAATGTGCATCAAGGATACCGACCTGCTCCAGAAACATCAGGAAGCCTCTGCAGACCATATCCAGTTTCTCATTCTCCCGGTCAGTATAGACACGAATCGAGTCCGTGTGAGTCAGACGGGCTCCATCATATTCTTCCAATACTCTGGGATTCAAATCCTCAAGCCACGAAAATGCCTTAACCACTTCTTTTTCGGCAAAGCCTGATTCTACCAATTCCGTTCTTAATGTCTCCTCATCAACTGCCAGTTCTGTTTCATCATCATTTATATAGTTTTCAAAGAGATACACCAAAATATCCAGCACATTTTCCTTCATAGCACGCTCTCTTTTGTTGTTTTTATAATGATACCCCCTGCTGCAGAAGAGACAAAACCCCGCAGCTCCAATACTAACAGCATGGATGAAACTATCTCAGCCGTCAATCCAGACCTCTCTATAAGCATATCAATGGATATCGGGTCATAACCGATGTATTCAAGCAATCTCTGCTCATCATTATCCGGAAATACCTTGTTTTCAGCTTTTTCGACCGGATTTTTGTCTAAAAATTCAACATGTGCCAATGGCCCTAATTCTTCAAGGATATCCTCTACGGTCTCAACCAGCTTGGCACCCTGACGAATAAGGCGGTGGCATCCCTTGGCTAACGGGTTGTGTATTGAGCCCGGGATGGCAAAGACTTCGCGTCCCTGTTCAGCCGCTAATCTGGCTGTGATCAGTGAGCCACTGCGCCGTGCCGCTTCAATTACCAGCACACCCAATGCAAGTCCACTGACAATACGATTGCGACGAGGAAAATGATTTGCCAATGGCGGAGTACCAATCGGAAATTCGGAAACCAGTGCACCACCGGTTTCAACAATTTCATGTGCGAGCATTTTATTGCGTGCCGGATAAACGCGATCCAGTCCTGTACCTGTAACAGCAATCGTTTTACCTCCTGCACTGATTGCTCCGCGATGGCTATCAGCATCAATACCTAATGCCAGACCACTGGTAATAACAAAGCCGGTTTGTGCAAGACTATGTGCAAATCGTTGCGCAGTTTCACTGCCGCCACCTGTCGGGTTTCGGCTGCCGATCATCGCAATCTGGTAATGTGATAAACAGGAAACATCCCCATGCACATAAAGTACAGGCGGTGGATCAATAATTTCCTTTAACAGTGGTGGGTACAGAGGATCGGTAAATAAAACAATATGGTTATTTTCCTGTTCAAGCCATGCCATATCCTTTAAGCATGTTTTTGTATCAGGTGATCTTAACCACTCAATCATTTTCCGGTTTACCCCTTCAACCGGTTTATTATCATGCACCGCTTGTAATAAACGTGACGGTGAAAAGCCTTGTTCCAGCAGGGTATGAAAAGTATGAATCCCCAGACCAGGGGTATTTACAACGACCAACCAATTAAAAATTTCTTCTTCCATGAAAACATCTCCCACCAATCCTTTGGTGGAAGAAGTATAACGTATTTTACTGTTGGAAAATTATCTCTTTGGAAATTATAAAAAGGTCATAAAACGGATGATGGCTAGGCAAAAAGAAACAAGGATGCGGAGTTTACATACTGGTAAATAACGCTAATCCGAGTTTCTTTTTAACACCGCCAGCACCGTTTTAGGAGTTTTTTACGGGTTTACGACAGTATCAAGAACATGTATAGGCTTAATAGCTTCCATCACTAACGCATAACTTACCCGTTCATAAGTGCGGAAAACCATTAAAAGACCAGCTCGCTCGTTAGGGAGTTTAACCATTTCATTTTTATTCATGCTGTCACGCACCTGCTCACCTGTTTGATAAATGGCCAGCACGTTACCTGAATTCAGACCGTCGGTTTCGCCCTTGTTAATAGCAACAACCTGATAGGAACCAACCTGGTTGACACCGTCAACAACCGAAATAATACGACCTTCAATCTGATTCGAAGGTGAACGTGGTGTGTAGTAATGATGTATGGCTTCATCTTTCATCGGCAACAAACGATCGCCTTTCAACACTTCACGGCGTGTTTGTGTCAGCATGAAACGTGCCGGGTCACCTTCAGCCTGCATTTCCGAATCACCCAGATAAAGGGCTTCATAACCGATTTCTTCACCGCTAACAGGATCAATAAACGGCTTGTTTGCTCTCAGCACTTCGTAACGACTGGTGGCATCTTCTTTCTTGCGATTACGCACAAAGACTTCTATCCCTTCTCCACCGATCAGATGGTCCGATGCCAGTGACAGAATATAGGCTGCATTGTCTATTTCATCCTTGCCGACAATACGATTACTGTTCATAAACTGGCGAATGGCATCAACCGGAATGGTCGGTATCGCAGATTCAATCCGTGATTCACGTACATTGGGTGATAGTTTTATTGTCTGTCGACCACGTTGTATTTCAAGGCGCGGTTTGCCATCTTTCCAGGTCAGTGCAATAACATCTCCTGGATAAATAAGATGCGGGTTCTTGATTTGGGTATTTACATGCCAAATTTCCGGCCACTTCCATGGGTTTTCGAGGAAACGGGCTGAAATATCCCAGAGGGTATCGCCCTTGACCACGACATAGCGATCCGGATGATCGGCCTTGAGCTTGACCACATCGGCCATGATATTGGCTGAAAATAATGCTATCAATAAGACAAGCAGGTACTTTCTAGACATCTTTTTATTCCCTTATTCCGTTATTTTTTAAGGACATACCGAATTATAGACGGTATACTGGGCACACCCAAAACAAAACTGACACAGATGGGTTTTCCCGCCTATATAATATAGTGTCACTTACGTACATTACTTTAGCAGGATAAATTTTATCTGCACTATCAAAAGCTTGATGTAATTCACATGTCACTACTGAATATTCTCCATTACCCCGACCCCAGACTGCGTAATCACGCATTACCGGTAGAAAATGTGGATGACGGGATACGCAAAACCGTCGATGACATGCTGGAGACCATGTATGCCGCCCCCGGCATCGGGTTGGCCGCAACTCAGGTCAATATTGCCAAACAGATTATTGTGATCGATATTTCCGAAGACAAGAATCAGCCTCTGTGCCTGATTAATCCCGAGATACTGGAATCAACTGGCACAGAAAAAATGGAAGAAGGCTGTCTGTCGGTACCGGATATTTTTGAAGAAGTCGAAAGGGCGGAGAAAATCAAAGTACGCGCATTGAACCGGGACGGTGAATCCTTTGAATTGGAAACTGATGGGCTGCTTGCTGTATGTATCCAGCATGAAATGGATCATCTGGATGGAAAACTATTTGTTGATTATCTGTCATCATTGAAGCAAAAACGCATTCGCAAAAAACTGGAAAAAGTACGCAAGCAAGTACTGTAATCATGCCCAATCAAAGCCTCAGAATTATTTTTGCCGGCACGCCTGATTTTTCAGTGCCTGCACTGGAAGCCTTGATTAATGCCGGACATGATGTTGTTGCTGTTTATACGCAACCTGATCGCCCAGCTGGCCGCGGTCGTCAACTCAAGGCCAGCCCGATCAAGGAAGTCGCATTAAAAAATAATATTCATGTCTTTCAACCTGAATCGTTAAAAGAAAAACCGGAACAGGATCAAATCGCACAACTCAAACCCGATATCATGATTGTGGTTGCCTATGGATTGTTATTGCCGGAGCCTGTTTTATCTATTCCGCAATTTGGTTGCCTGAATATTCATGCATCTATTCTGCCACGCTGGCGTGGAGCCGCACCAATTCAACGCGCCATACTGGCTGGTGACAGTGAAACCGGTGTCAGTATTATGCAAATGGATATTGGCCTTGATACCGGAGATGTACTGGCTGTTGCCACCTGTGCAATCACAGAAAATGAAACCGGCGGCAGTCTGCATGACAAACTGGCAATACTTGGAACACAGCCTCTGCTTGATGTGCTTGCACAATTACAATCCGGCACCGTGAATCCGGCTAAACAGGATGATAGTCAGGCTAACTATGCAAAAAAACTGTCCAAGGAAGAGGCCTTAATAGATTGGGGAAAACCGGCATCTGAGATAGAAAGAAAAATTCGTGCTTTTAATCCGTGGCCGGTCGCCTATGCCAGAATGAACAAGGAAAATATGCGTATCTGGTCTGCCACTATCATAAATAGTAACAGTGATAAAAAACCGGGCACTGTTTTAAGCTGTAATAAAGAAGGTATTGATGTAGCAACCGGGAAAGGCATTATGCGTATTGAAAAACTGCAAATGCCAGGCAAACGCGCCATGACGGCATCCGAGTTTGTTAATGCACATGATATTTCCGGTTCAATTCTGGACTGACCCCTGATGGGAAAAACAAAAATAAAACCACTCTCTGCTCGACAGGCATCTATACAGGCACTTAAACAGATCATCGATAAACATCAGTCCCTTGCTACTGTTTTACCTGCTGTTTCAAAAACAACAAAACTCGATGACCAGCCCCTGTTACAGGAAATAACATACGGCTGTCTGCGCTGGTACTGGCAACTGGAATCGATTATTCATTCACTGGTAAAAAAACCCTTCAAGGAACGTGATCGTGATATTCATTTTTTACTGATCATTGGTCTCTATCAACTCATTCACATGCGCACTCCGGCACATGCTGCAGTTGATGAAACAGTAAAAATAACAGGCAAGATAGGTAAAAAATGGGCAACCAGTATTGTAAATGCCGTCTTGCGTAATTTTCAGCGTGAACAGGAAAACATAATTAATGAGCTTAACAGTGATCCTGTTGCTACATATTCCCATCCTGCATGGTTGATAAATATATTAAAACAGTTCTGGCCCGATGAATGGGAAAATATATTGCGTGCCAATAATGAACGTCCACCAATGACTCTCAGGGTGAACTTGCTAAAAATGGATCGCGAACAATATATCGGGAAACTGGCTGAACTTGATATTACCTGTTCAATCTCTGAATTTAATAACACAGCGCTAACTCTCGATAAACCGGTTAATGTAGATCAGTTGCCTGGATTTTTTGAGGGTCATGTATCAGTACAGGATCAGGCCGCCCAGTTTGCTGCCTCCTTGCTGAACTGTGAAAAGGGGCATCGTATTCTTGATGCCTGTGCCGCTCCCGGCGGCAAAACCGGACACATTTTTGAGACCTGTCATGAAGCAGCCACGCTGGTTGCCATCGACAGTGAGCAGAATCGGATGCAACTTGTCAGTGAAAATATGAAACGTCTGGGGTTCGAGGCCAAACTGATTGTTGCAGATGCCTCACAGCCGGATCAATGGTGGGATAAAAAACCGTTTGATCGCATACTGCTCGATGCCCCCTGCTCGGCGACCGGCGTTATTCGCCGCCATCCGGATATAAAGCAATTACGTCAACCGGAAGATATTGATCGGCTGGTGCAAACACAGGAAGCCATACTGCATGCGCTTTGGCCTCTACTCACACCCGGAGGTCTGCTGGTTTATGCAACCTGCTCGATTCTACCACAAGAAAATGAGAACCAGATTGCACGTTTTATTGATTCCTGCAATGATGTTGAGGAACAAATGATTGATGTCAAATGGGGAAGAAAGGTCAGTGCCGGCCGGCAGATTCTTCCGGGAGAACATGGAATGGATGGTTTTTATTATGCCTGTCTGCGCAAGGTATAACAGATCGATAATCAGGTTTTTTATTCTGCTCCTGTTGTTACAGGCCGGTTTTTCTCAGGCCGAGAATCCAAAACCCGCCAGCGGCTTCAAGGTAATCAATGCCGCTGTTCATGAAAATGACAAATCATTTTACCTTGATGCCAATATTGAGTACTGGTTCAGTAGTCAGGTACTCGAAGCACTGAATAACGGTGTACCATTGAATATAGTGGTTGAAATACAGATTATTGAACAGCGCAAATTTCTTTGGAACCGAACCGTCGTTGATTTATCACAATATTACCAGATTCAGTATCATGCATTAACAAGGCAATATGTGTTGCGTGATTTAAATTCAGGTAAAAATTATAACTTTTTAACACTGCAACTGACACTGTCATCACTTGGTAGCATTTCACAATTACCGCTTTTTGTAACAACACAAATTGATACTGATCTTGATTTTCAAATTCGTATAAAACCTTATCTTGATATTGAGGCGTTACCTTCGCCACTTAGACCAGTAGCCTATTTATCACCTGACTGGCAATTGACAGGAAAATGGTATTCATGGCCGCTGACAAACTAAAACAATTCAGCACCAGCTTTAAACCCGTCAGCCTGCTATTTGTCGGACTGATTGTTCTGCTTTACCTGATGAGTGCGGCCACTGAAAACTCTGCACAGTTCGGTCGCATGTATTCCATTATGTTAATGGTTGCCGTCTTTGGCCTGGTCATACTGCTTGGCCTGATTACTTTTAACCTGACACAGCTTATCCGTCGTTATCGCAAGCGTGTTATGGGTTCACGCATGACACTGCGACTGGTGACCATGTTTATTATTCTTTCCCTGCTACCGGTTTCTGTGGTCTATTATTTTTCACTTCAGTTTCTGCATCGAGGCATTGATAGCTGGTTTGATGTCCGTGTTGATCACGCCATGGAAGATGCCATGGAGCTCAGTCGTACCGCGCTGGATGTACGTATGCGTCAATTGTTACGTGACACAAAGGAAATGGCCAACGAGCTATCCGGACAACCATTAGGTATGATTTCTGTTACCTTAAATGATCTGCGTAGTCGCAATAATGCTTCTGAACTTACATTGATGAGTCTAAACGGGAAAATTATTGCATCAAATAGTATCGATACCGGTGATTTTATTCCTGACCGACCGGATGAAGCCATCCTGTTACAGCTCAAGCAAGGACTTTCGTATGCAGGGCTCGATCCTATCAAGGATGCGCAACTTAATATTCGTGTCGTTATTACAGTACCTGCCACCGAACCAACTGCTGAAACTCTTATCTTGCAGGCATTGTACCCTGTATCTGAACATCTCGGCACACTGGCGGACAGTGTACAGACTGCCTATGCACAATATGCCGAACTGTCCTATCTGCGAAGTCCGCTTATATACAGCTTTACTCTGATTCTGTCATTGATCCTGTTGCTTGGCGTATTGACTGCTGTGCTGTCCGCTATTTTTGTTGCCCAACGACTGGTTTCACCCATTCAGCAACTCGCTGAAGGTACTCGTGCGGTTGCCGATGGTGATTATGATAAACGCATTCCATTGCCCGGCACTGATGAAATGGGTTTGTTAATTTTCTCATTCAACCAGATGACGCATAGAATTTCACAGGCACGTGACACGGAAACCAAAAGCAAGCAACTGGTGGAAAAACAACGCGCCTTTCTCGAAGGTGTGTTGTCAAAATTATCTTCCGGTGTACTGACAATTAATACCAAACAACAATTACAAACAGCCAATCCGGTATCGGGCAAGATATTGGATATAGATATGGAAAAATTCATGGGTAAGGACATCGCCCAGATTTCAAAACAGAATCCGCATCTTGAAAATTTTATTGAACGTATAAAGCATCATCTTGAAATAGCAGAAAAAGACTGGCGTGAGGAAATCCATATATTTGGCAATGAAGGGAGAAAGGTCATTATGTGTCGCGGTGCATTGCTATCTACAGAAGAAGACAGTGGACAAGTGATTGTCTTTGATGATGTCACTGTCATGATGCAAGCGCAAAGTGACAAGGCCTGGAGTGAAGTGGCACGCAGGCTTGCGCATGAGATTAAAAATCCGTTAACACCCATTCAATTATCAGCTGAACGCTTGCGTCACAAATATCTGGATACCATGCCGGCAGAAGATGCCGAGGTCATGGATCGTGCAACACACACCATTGTTCAGCAAGTAGATGTCATGAAGGAAATGGTCAAGGCATTTTCTGAATATGCACGCAGTCCTCAAATTCGCCTTATACCTGTTGATCTGCCCAAACTGATTAATGAAGTGCTGGAGTTATACCGCAATAATACCAATAATACTGAAATCAATATGACACTGGAATCTGAAACAATTAATATTGAGGCAGATGCCGGTCGACTCAGACAACTTATACATAACCTGCTAAAGAATGCTATGGAAGCTTCTGTTGACAAGGGTCACCCGGTCATTAACATCAGCTCCCGACAAATTGTCAGGGAGAATGATCATTTTATTGAATTGCGAGTTGCTGATAATGGTCCTGGCATTCCGGAGAAAATTCTACCTAATGTTTTTGAGCCCTATGTTACTACCAAAACCAAAGGCACCGGTCTTGGTCTGGCTATCGTTAAAAAGATTGTAGAAGAACACAATGGTGTATTGTGGGCAGAAAATAACAAAGGTGGAGGCGCCTGTATTGTGATTCGGTTTCCGGTACACGAAATTAAACAGATTCCATCAAGTGATGAACAAAAGGTTGAAACCAACGCATGAACCCGGCACACATACTGGTTGTTGATGACGAACCGGATATCTGTACGCTGGTAAAGGATATTCTGGAAGATGAAGGCTATGACGTTACCACTGCGCAGGATGCAAAAAGTGCGCGCGATGCACGTCGTCATCGACGCCCTGATCTTGTCTTGCTCGATATCTGGATGCCGGACAGTGATGGCATCTCCCTATTAAAGGAATGGGCAGAAGAAGATGATGTCCTGATGCCGGTAATCATGATTTCCGGTCATGGCACGATCGAGACTGCTGTAGAAGCTACCCGTCTGGGTGCATGGGACTATCTGGAAAAACCACTGTCTCTCTCCAAGCTTGTGCTCACCGTTGAAAGGGCGCTCGAAACAGACAAGTTACAAAAGGAAAATATCAGCTTGTTGCGCCGTGCCCAACCTGTCAGTGAACCGATTGGCAAAAGCAAACCAATGCAGTCATTACGCGAACAAATCATCAAGGTAGCACTACATGACACCTGTGTACTAATAACCGGAGAAGCTGGTAGTGGCAAACGTGTTGCAGCACATTATCTACACAGCAACAGCGCACGCAAGTCCGGACCCTATGTTGAAATTAATGTTGCCACCATTGCACGAGAAAATTCAGCCATGGAACTTTTTGGTTATGAAAAAGATGACCATGTGCATTTTGGCCGATTTGAACAGGCCAATGGCGGCACATTATTCTTTGATGAGATCTGCGATATGGATCTGGAAATGCAGACAAAATTACTGGGCGCGCTTGATAGCCAGACGTTTACACGCGTTGGCGGGAGTTTACCGGTTCAGGTCAATGTGCGCATTATTGCTGCAACCCACAAAAATCTGGAAAAGGAAGTACAGGATGGTCATTTTCGTGATGACTTGTATTACAAGCTGAATGTTGTTCCGATCCATATTGCACCACTGCGCGAACATATACAGGATATTCCTGATCTGATTAATTACTATATCGGTTTGTATGTTGACAGGGACAATTTACCCTACCGTAGCTTTACCGTTGCCGCCCAGAATCGGCTACGCAATCATCGTTGGCCTGGTAACGTGCGTGAACTCGAAAATCTGGTACAACGCTTGCTGATACTTGGAACCGAGGAAGAAATTTCACTGGATGAAGTGGAATTTTCACTTAGCAAACCTCATGAAACAATTGAGGCAGGACTGACACCCGATATTTATGATCTGCCGTTTAAAAAGGCACGTGAAATATTTGAGCGTGATTACCTGAAGCACCGGCTTCATGCCTGCGGAGGCAATGTCACACAATTGGCCAAATTAACCGGGATGGAACGTACCAATCTTTATCGTAAAATGCGTGCACTCGGTATTGATATCAAGGAAACCGGCTCCTGAATGCTAGCAAGAACAGGGTTTCAGGCTATTATTCTTTTACGAAAGAACAAAAATAAATTCTATGAAAATTATTATTTTAGGTGCAGGACAAGTAGGAAGCTCGGTAGCTGCTAATCTGGCCAGTGAATCCAATGACATCACCGTCGTTGATACTGATACTGCAAGCCTGCAGGCACTACAGGATCGTTTTGATTTGCGCACGATTGCCGGTATCGCCTCATATCCGGATGTATTAAAAAGTGCCGGTGCTGATGATGCCGATATGATTATCGCTGTTACCAATAGCGATGAAACCAACATGGCGGCCTGCCAGATTGCCTATAGTATGTTTCATACACCGACAAAAATTGCCCGTATTCGTGCTACCGAATATCTTGAATTACCAGAATTGTTCTCTCAGGACGCGATACCTATTGATGTACTTATCAGTCCGGAACAACTGGTCACCGAATATGTACAGCGTCTGATCGAACACCCCGGCGCTCTGCAAGTACTCGATTTTGCTGAAGGCAAAGTACAACTGGTCGCAGTAAAGGCATATTACGGTGGACCGCTGGTCGGACATGAACTGCGTGAACTTGGTGAACACATGCCCGGTATACAGGCGCGTGTTGCGGCTATTTTCCGCCGTGGCCAGCCCATTCTCCCCGAAGGCGATACCATTATTGAGGCTGATGACGAAGTATTCTTTGTCGCTGCCAGAAAAAATATTCGCGCTGTCATGAGTGAAATGCGCAAACTGGATAAACCCATGAAACGCATTATGCTGGCCGGTGGTGGCAATATTGGTGTTCGCCTGGCCAAGGCACTGGAACACAAATATCAGGTAAAACTACTGGATCACAATCTGGGACGTACCCGTTCTATCTCTGCACAACTTGATAAAACCATTGTCCTGCACGGTGATGCAGCTGATGAAGAAATGTTGCTGGAAGAAAATATCGAAAATACCGATATTTTCTGTGCCGTTACGAATGATGATGAAGCGAATATTCTTTCATCCATGCTGGCAAAACGTCTGGGAGCAAAAAAGGTTATGGCCTTGATTAACCGTGCTTCCTATGTTGACCTTGTGCAAAGCAGTATTATCGATATAGCCATCTCTCCACAACAAGCGACAATTGGCAGTTTGCTTGCACATATACGACGTGGTGATGTCGTTGTTGTCCACTCGTTAAGACGTGGTGCGGCCGAGGCGATTGAAGCAATTGCCCACGGCGACAAAAAGACATCACGTGTTGTCGGGCGTACTATTGAAGAAATCAAACTACCGCCGGGCACGACGATTGGTGCCATTGTAAGAGATAATGATGTCGTCATTGCACATCATGACACACTCATTGAACCGGAAGATCACGTCATCCTGTTTCTGGTCGACAAGAAATTTATTCCTGAAGTGGAAAAACTGTTTCAGGTCGGAATTACCTTTATCTAATGCAACCGGGTGCAATACAACGAATTCTGGGACTGCTGATGATGATCTTCAGTATCTCCCTGCTACCACCCGTGTTTGTTTCATGGCTATACAATGATGGCGCCATGCATCCCTTTCTTTGGGCATTTTTCGGAATCCTGATTTCCGGATTTTTTGTCTGGCTGCCGGTATACAAGGTTCGCCGAGAACTCCGGCTACGAGACGGATTTATTATTGTCGTCATGTTCTGGACTGTACTGGGATTGTCTGGGTCAATACCCTTCCTGCTCAACAACAGCATTCACATGAGTGTTACTGATGCTGTTTTTGAATCTGTGTCAGCATTAACCACGACCGGCGCCACAGTCATTGTTGGTCTTGATAATTTGCCAAAGTCCATTCTGTTCTATCGTCAGCAACTGCAATGGATGGGCGGCATGGGCATTATTGTACTGGCTGTGGCCGTACTCCCCATGCTGGGTGTTGGTGGTATGCAGTTGTATCGTGCAGAAACACCGGGACCCATGAAAGATTCAAAACTGACACCGCGCATCACTGAAACAGCAAAGGCACTCTGGTATATCTATCTGGGTCTGACTGTCGCCTGTGCACTTGCCTACTGGGCTGCCGGTATGACCGGGTTTGATGCCATTGCGCACAGCTTTTCCACTATTGCCATCGGCGGCTTCTCAACACATGATGCCAGCATGGGATACTTTAACAGTGCCTTGATTGAAGCTGTCGCTGTTGTCTTTATGTTATTGGCAGGTATTAATTTTGCACTGCATTTCACTGCCTGGCGTTCAAACAGTCCTAAACCATATTTTAATGATCCGGAAGTAAAAACCTATCTTCTTATCCTGTCTAGTGTCGCTGTTATTAGTTTTGTGTACCTGTATTTCATGCATACGTTTGATTCATTTGGGTCAACATTACATCATGCTATTTTTCAGGCGGTTTCCATTGGCACAACAACCGGTTTTACGACTGCTGATTATTATGCCTGGCCCGGTTTCTTGCCGGTGATGCTTTTATTTGTCAGCTTTATTGGTGCTTGTGCCGGATCAACCGGTGGCGGTATCAAGGTGATTCGTTTTCTGTTACTGGTTAAACAGGGAAAACGTGAAATCGGACGTTTGATTCATCCCAATGCACAAATACCGGTCAAGATTGGTAACAAGGTAATGGGAGAACAGATCATTGAATCTGTCTGGGGATTCTTTTCACTCTATGTTGCCAGCTTCAGTATTATGTTATTGATCTTGATTGCAACCGGCCTTAATCAGGTGACTGCCTTTTCTGCACTGGCTGCATGCATGAACAATCTTGGCCCCGGACTTGGAGATGTTGGCGCACACTACGGTAACATTAATGATACGGCCAAATGGGTTTTGTGTTTTGCCATGTTACTTGGGCGACTGGAAATCTTTACCCTGTTGGTAATTATCAGCCCTGCTTTCTGGCGTCGGTAATCTCTGCCGAAAATTTAATACCTCACTCTTAATGTCTACATCAGATTTAAAACAAAAATGGGATTCACGCTACAAAGAATCTGAAGTTACAGATTCTGCGCCTGCAGCTGTGTTGCAGGAAAACCTGCATTTATTACCTTCTCAAGGTAATGCGCTCGATCTGGCCTGTGGACTGGGTGCCAATGCTGTTTTGCTGGCACAAAATAATCTTAATGTAACTGCATGGGATATTTCAGAAATAGCGATCGACAAGCTGAATCAATTTGCCGTTAAGCAAAACCTGAACATCAATGCACAGGCCCGTAATATTGAATCCTGCCCACCTGAAAAAAACAGTTTTGATGTGATTGTGGTTGCCCATTTTCTGGAACGCTCTCTGATACAACAAATTATTGATGCTCTCAAACCCGGTGGCTTGCTGTTTTATCAGACCTTCACACAAGCCAGAACCAGTGACCGTGGACCAGACAGTGTACAATTTCGGCTGGCAGAGAATGAACTGCTGTCCCTGTTCTCAGGACTGAGCACCCTCGTTTATCGTGAAGAAGGGATTACAGGCGATACCTCGGCGGGATTTAGAGATGAGGCAATGCTAATTGCTAAAAAGCCTTAAAACAGCCTAAATAAGAAGTAATTCCCACTCTTTTATATAAAAGACCAATTATATAATCAAAACATACCACTAACAGCTGTATTATCTGTAAATGTAATATTCTCCTAAATTAGGCATTATAATTGGTTAATGTGGTGATTATTACCAATATATTCACTTATTATTATAATATTGTGGGGATTGTATTCTATCGATTTATTCTTTCATTCCCACTTTATTGCGTTAAAAAAGGTCTATACTAGCGATCACCCCCATCTTATGGACGTTTTATGACTCATAAAGTCAAAACAATCTCTCCCCAAGAGGCATGGAAGCTGGTTCAGGACGAACCACGCTCAGTACTCATTGATGTTCGCTCCCATATGGAATTCCTTTTCATAGGTCATCCGGTCGGTGCCATTAATATTCCGTGGATTGATGAACCCAGCTGGAAGGTAAATCCCAACTTTTCTACTGAAGTGCGTCGTACTCTGCTAGGCGGTATCAGTTGTGAGGCCGAAGGTGGCTGTGCACCAATTGTGTTGATCTGCCGCAGCGGTAAACGCTCACTGGAAGCCGGTGAACTCCTTATTAAGGAAGAATTCGCTGATGTTTACAATGTCTCTGAAGGTTTCGAAGGTGAACTGGATGAACATCACCACCGCTCCACTTTAGGCGGCTGGCGTTTCCATAATTTGCCCTGGGAACAGTGCTGAATCATTAGTCTTCCACTATTTTCAGGTTTTTGCCTGATTTTCATATATAATTCGCAGCTTTGCAGATAATAGGGCACCCATGTCTTCCACGCTTGAACAACTTCTCACACAACGCATCCTGATTCTGGACGGCGCCATGGGCACCATGATCCAGGCCTACAAACTGGATGAAGCTGATTATCGGGGTGCGCGTTTTGCCGACTGGCCCAGTGATGTGAAAGGCAATAACGATCTGCTGTGCCTGATCCGGCCGGACATTATCAAGGAAATCCACTGCAAGTATCTGGATGCCGGTGCAGATATCATCGAGACCAATACCTTTAACGCTAACCACTATGGTATGGCTGACTACGGTATGGAAGAACTCGTGTATGAGATCAATGTTACTGCAGCCAAAATTGCACGCGAAGCCTGTGATGAAAAATCAAGCCCGGACAAACCACGCCTTGTCGCCGGTGTCCTCGGGCCAATGCCGGTTACTGCCTCTATGTCCAAGGATGTTAATGATCCTGGTGCACGCGATGTCACATTTGATGATTTGCGTGCAGCCTATACGGTATCACTAAAAGGGCTGATTGATGGTGGCATTGATATTATTCTGGTGGAAACTATTTTTGACACACTTAATGCCAAGGCCGCGCTGTTTGTTATTGATGAATATTTTGAAACAACCGGTAATAAATTACCGGTAATGATTTCCGGTACGATTACTGATGCCTCCGGCCGTATATTGACCGGCCAGACACCGGAAGCATTTTACAATTCCCTGCATCACATCAAGCCCTTAAGTTTTGGTTTTAACTGTGCGCTTGGTGCAAAGGAACTAAGGCCGCATGTTGAGGATCTGGCTTCCTTTTCTGATTGCTATCTGAATGTTCATCCCAACGCCGGACTGCCCAATGCATTTGGTGGTTTTGATGAAACACCACAAATGCTGGCCGAAGAAATTGGTGACTGGGCCAAACATGGTCTGGTTAATATTGTCGGCGGCTGTTGTGGTACCACACCGGAACATATCGCGGCGATTGCCAATGAAGTGAAACAATACAAACCACGTGTCCCTAATCCTGAAGATCACATTACACGGCTGTCAGGGCTGGAACCTTGCAATATTACTGCTGACTCCCTGTTTGTGAATGTTGGTGAACGCACCAATGTGACCGGATCTGCACGTTTCAAACGTTTAATTATTGAAGAAGACTATGATACGGCGCTTGATGTTGCACGAGATCAAGTTGATGCCGGCGCACAGATTATTGATATCAATATGGATGAAGGCATGCTTGACGGCGTGGCGGCAATGACGCGGTTTTTGAACCTGACCACCAGTGAACCGGATATTTCGCGTGTACCAGTGATGGTTGATTCCAGTAAATGGGAAATCATTGAAGCCGGTCTTAAATGTATTCAGGGCAAGGGAATCGTCAATTCCATTTCGCTTAAAGAAGGCGAGGACAAGTTTATTGAACACGCACAACTATGTCGTCGCTATGGTGCGGCTGTCATTGTCATGGCATTTGATGAAATCGGTCAGGCTGACACAAGAGAGCGCAAAGTCGAAATATGTACCCGCGCCTATAAAATTCTGACCGAGCAGGTCGGCTTCCCGCCCGAAGACATTATCTTTGATCCAAACATCTTTGCGGTTGCAACTGGCATTGAGGAACATAACACCTATGGTGTCGATTTTATTGAAGCAACCCGTGAAATAAAGAACACCCTGCCTTATGCAATGGTGTCTGGCGGCGTATCCAATGTTTCATTTTCGTTCCGTGGTAACAACCCGGTGCGCGAAGCGATTCATTCCGTGTTTTTATATCACGCTATTGCTGCCGGAATGGATATGGGAATTGTTAATGCGGCCCAGCTTGCCGTCTATGATGATCTGCCGGAAGAACTACGTGAGTGTGTAGAAGATGTTGTCCTTAATCGTCGTCCTGATGCAACCGAACGTTTGCTTGATATTGCAGACAAATACAAAGGTGATGGTACAGCTGAGGCTAAAAAAGAAGATCAGGAATGGCGTTCACTGCCAGTTGCCAAACGACTTGAACACGCCATGGTAAAGGGCATTGATGCCTTCGTCGTGGAAGATACCGAAGAGGCACGTTTGAACGCAGAGCGTCCAATCCATGTGATTGAAGGCCCGCTCATGGATGGCATGAATGTGGTCGGCGAACTGTTTGGTGACGGTAAAATGTTTTTGCCTCAGGTGGTCAAGAGTGCGCGTGTGATGAAAAAGGCGGTCGCGCATTTGATTCCGTTTATTGAAGCCGAGAAGGATGGCAAGTCTGAAGCCGCCGGCAAAATCCTGATGGCCACTGTCAAAGGCGATGTTCATGATATTGGCAAAAATATAGTTGGCGTAGTACTGCAGTGCAATAATTTTGAAGTTATTGATCTTGGCGTCATGGTGCCTGCTAACAAGATTCTGGAAGAAGCCAAAAAACATAATGTTGATGTGATTGGACTTTCCGGCTTGATCACACCTTCACTTGATGAAATGGTACACATTGCCAAGGAAATGGAACGGCTGGGTTATACCATGCCATTGATGCTGGGGGGTGCCACGACCTCCAAAGCGCACACAGCCGTCAAGATTAATCCCAATTACAATCATGGTACTGTCTGGGTCAAGGATGCATCACGCGCTGTTGGTGTGGCACAAAACCTGATTGGTGAAAATTCCAGACAAGGTTTTATAAAAGAACTGGCGGCTGAATATGAAAAGGTACGTGAAAGCTATGCCAGTCGGCGTACTCAAACCAAATGGCTGACACTCAAGCAGGCACGCAGTAACAAGGTAAAAATTGACTGGTCAAAATTCAAACCGGTAAAACCTGCTTTTACTGGTACCAGAGTATTTGAAGATTATTCGCTGGAAGAATTGGTCAGATATATTGACTGGACCCCTTTCTTCCACACATGGGAACTGAAAGGCAGTTATCCCAAGATTCTGGATGATCCGGAAAAGGGAGAAGAGGCCAAAAAGCTATTAGCGGATGCACAAAGATTGCTAAAACAAATTGTTGATGAAAAATGGCTTAAGGCCAGTGCTGTGATTGGTTTCTTTCCTGCCAACCAGATAAATGATGATGACATTGAAGTCACTGGCAACAACAGTACCGTGACACTACATCATTTACGTCAGCAAACTGAAAGACCGGAAGGCAAACCCAATCGCTGTCTGGCTGATTTCATTGCACCAAAAGAATCCGGGCTGGAAGATTATATTGGTGGATTCGTTGTGACCGCTGGCATTGATATTGAAAGTCATGTCAAAAAGTTTGAGCAGGATCATGATGACTACCATGCCATTATGTTAAAGGCACTGGCTGATCGTCTGGCGGAAGCATTTGCTGAACATATGCATGAACGTGTGCGCAAGGAATTCTGGGGTTATGCCAATAAGGAAACCTTAAGCAATGATCAATTGATCAGGGAAGAATATAAAGGTATCCGGCCGGCGCCAGGCTATCCGGCCTGCCCTGACCACACAGAAAAGCCATTACTCTGGCAATTACTGGATGCAGAAAATAATACCGGCGTAATACTGACGGAAAGCCACGCCATGTATCCGGCCGCTTCTGTCTCCGGTTGGTATTTCGCCAACCCGGAATCCAGTTATTTTGGTATTGGTAAAATTAATCATGATCAGGTCAAGGATTATGCAAAACGCAAATCCCTGTCACTGAAAGAAATGGAAAGATGGCTGGCACCCAGTCTGGGATATGATCCGGAATAACCTACACGGGTAATCTGAACCAGACGTGGTTTTTATTATCACCTGACTCTGCACCTACTTCACCGCCATGGGCGCTAATCAGTTTTTTTACAATCGCAAGACCAATGCCGGCACCACCGGAATCACGTGAGCGTGATTTATCAACCCGGTAAAAGCGCTCAAAAATCAATGGCAGTGCTTCCTGCGGTATAGGTGTTCCGGTATTGGTAACGGTTACCTGTATACCGTGAATTTCACTGGTTGTTTTTATTTCAATCTTCCCGCCATCCGGTGTGTAACGACATGCATTTTGCATGAGATTATTCAATACCTGATGCAACTGGTTTTTATCTGCAACAATCGTATCCGCCTTTGGTGAAAAATGAAGGCTGATATCAATCTTTTTGTCACTTATTAATGGCTTGTAGAATGAAACCGTTTTCTCAATAATCTCGGGCAAGATCAATGGTTCTTTTTTAACATTCAGTTCGGCCATATCCGCTTTGGTCAGCTTGTTTAAATCTTCAACCAGTTCAGTCAGCCTGCCTGCTTCCTGTAACAACAAATCATAGGTTTCCTTTTCCGGCTTCACGACACCGTCAGACAATGCCTCTAGATAACCACGCACGTTAGTCAATGGTGTTCTTAATTCATGTGCAACATCAATAACCATGTTCTTACGCAATGCCTCAATCTTTTGCAAACTGTCTGCCATGCGATTAAAGGCTTCACCCAGCTGACTGATTTCATCACTGCTTTTTATTTTAACTCTTGTACTGTAATCACCGTTTGCAATCTTTTCTGTTACCTTGATCATTTGTGACAGGGGATCAAGTATCTTTTTATTCATCAGAAAACCGACAATAACAGCAATCACAATAGCAATAAGCGATGCCTTTATTAGATAACGATGTACGGCACTTAGAAACATGGCGTGAGTTTCAGTCGGGGAAATATGGTACTTATCCATCAATACCATAAAATAGTCTGCCGCCAGATAATCAACCGACAACCATATTAACGTTATAACAATAACAACGATGGGAATATTGACTGCAAGCAGCTTCCAGATAAGTCTGTTTTTCATCATATTCAGGTCTATGTATCTGCAAAACAATATCCGATACCGCGCATGGTACGGATGTAGTGGGGTTCTGCCGGATTTACTTCCAGCTTTTGACGAATCTTGCCAATATGTACATCGACGACACGATCAACAACCACTTCACCGTGTTTATAAAGATGGTTCAATAATTCATCACGCGTAAACACACGGCCGGGGGATGTCATTAAGGCGAACAATAAAGAATACTCTGATGGTGTTAGTGATACCGGTTGATCATTTAATGTCACAGCATATTTTTCCGGATCAAGTGATACATCCCCAATCTTAATAATCTGTTTTTCTGTTTTATGAACAGACTGTGTACGCCTCAGGATGGCCTTTACACGTTCAACCAGTTCACGTGGGCTGAATGGTTTAACAACATAATCATCTGCACCCAGAGAAAAGCCCAGTATCCGATCGACCTCTTCCTCACGTGCGGTCAGCATTAAAACAGGAATATCAAAATCCTTGCGCAGTTCATTGCAAACACCCCAGCCATCCAGCTCAGGTAACATAATATCCAGAATGATCAGATCCGGTTTTTTGCTTTTGGCAAGATCAAGACCCTTTCTCCCGTTATTGGCAATGATGGCATCGAAACCTTCACGCAGGATATATTTCTCTACCAGTGCGGCAATATTTTTATCATCCTCGACTATCAGGATGAGTCCCTTGTTTGGAGATGGCATGATGTAATTCCAGATAAGCTGATTCAGTATATTTTACTGACCTTAATAATACACGCTGGTTCCAGATTGTGGAGCTGTAACATTTAAAGAAATAGTAAAGAATGGCCATACATGGATGGCTAGATAAGATTTAACTCTTTGAAATAAAGCTGATTTTAGGCTATTGAAGTATAACCAAGTATCAAATCCCCACTGGCTCCACTGGTACCATCGTCTTTCTCATAACGACCCATCTGGGCAATACTGTCATAGGTGTTAATAGCGATGCTGGTATTGGAGTAATCAAGGCTAATAGATTTGATACCACTCCCCTCTAATGAAGACATCCTTAGCTCTCCATTATTGTTGTACAACAACTGTAATTGACTATAGATGGCATCATTATTGTCTATAATGCCATCCCGGTTATCATCATACGTCGCAAGATCGATATAGCCGTTTGCAGAACCATTTTGATCACCAAACAACTCACTGCCATTATCAATGCGTCCATTACTGTTTTTATCCAGTGCAACAAAGGCATCATTACCGGCAATAAAACTGGTTTGATCAATCTTCCCGTCAGCATTTATATCAAAGGCAATGCCATTTTCAATACCTGTTGTATGTAAACCATTACCATCCAGGTCTAATGCCAATGGATCTGTTTTTTCAGGCTCATTCGCTTCCCGTCTGCGAGCCTCAGCACGTAACCGTGTCTGCTCTACAATTTGCTTCACATCCTCATCTAATCCACCACGTGGCGACCTTTCTTCAGACTCTTCAGAAGAATGTTCAGCCCCATCCGGTTTTGTTTCTTTATGAATTTTATCCTCGTCTTTTTTATTTTCATTTTTAACCAGTACACGATCGATGATTTGAAAATCCAGAGATCTTTTTTTAAGTTCATCTGCTGCCTCTATCATTGCCACTTCTTCAGGAACATCATTAGGGGCAACGGATTCTGCAACAGGAATAATACCGGGCGAAATATCAGGCCGATTTGGTTCTGCTTGTGGATTACCGGGAACAGGCATACGCTCACGTGGCTCAAATGCACGTCTTGTATTCGCACCTTGCGATGAATCAGGAAGTACTGAACGTACGGGGTGAATTACCACATCCATGCAACTGCCTCTCTACTGCATGCCTATTATATATATCGGGAAATGGGTGTTTTGCTACAGTAAAAAATGTAACTATTTGATTTTACAATTAAATTATACTGCCAGTTTGTAACCACATCGATACTTCAATAATACATTCAGAAACTGCTCAGCATTTAACGGCCTGTCGAACAAATATCCCTGCACACGGTTGCACTTCATTTCTCTGAGGATATTTAATTCTCCAATTTCCTCCACTCCCTCTGCTGTTACCTTGAGTTCCATGGCATGCGCCATATTGACCACAGCCCTGATAATGGCCTGATTTCCTGTATCATGATTAACATTACGCACAAAGGTCTGATCAATCTTGATTGTATCTACCGGCAAACTCTTTATTCGACTTAATGAAGAATGGCCGGTTCCAAAATCATCAATTGCAAGGCTAAGTCCAATCTCACCCATTTTTTGCAGAAGCTCTAATGAGCGATCAATATTAATCATTAAAGTTGATTCTGTGACCTCGATAACAAGATGCCTTGTGCTGGCGTTATATTTTTTAATGATTTCCTCGAATCGTTCAATCAGATTGTGCTGAACCAGCTGTCTGGCAGACAGATTCACTGATATATATGGCATCTCTTCATCAGTAAAATAATTTCTGAGGATAGCCTGTTGTCTGCATGCCTCTTCAAATACCCAAAAGCCCAGTTCTACAATTGACCCTGTCATTTCAGCTACCGGGATAAATTGTGCCGGCGAAATCATTTCACCCTCATGATTCCATCGCAGCAATGCTTCCGAACCAATAATCTCGAGAGTATTTGTATCAACAATAGGCTGATAATATGCTTCCAGCTCATTGTTTTCTACCGCCTTTCGTAACCCGCTTGCAATCCTGACATGAAGACGTGTGTTCTCGCCGATTTCATTATCATAAATCTTCCATCCGTCTCTTCCCTGTTCTTTGGCAATATACATGGCAGTATCCGCATTCTGAAGAAGCTGTTCACCAGTCACCTCGTTTCCATTACCACCTGCAATACCAATACTCACCGTTGGATAAAACACGCTTCCATCAATATCAACAGGCTGTTTTACATTTTCAATAATACGTTCGATGAGATGCTTTAAATCATCTTCTTCTGATATCTGATCACAAAGAATAATAAATTCATCACCACCAAAGCGGGCAACTGTATCACCTGGCCGTACAACTTCAACCAATCGACTGGCAATATCGATTAGCAGATGATCACCTGCCTCATGGCCACAACTGTCATTGATCAATTTAAACTGGTCAAGATCAATAAACATCAG
>Ga0224506_10000451_pt1 | contig 35198 bp, 30 predicted proteins | sample SF_Jan12_sed_USG_2_FD_169108 | JGI IMG/M metagenome (GOLD analysis project Ga0224506, IMG submission 169108) | Sediment microbial communities from San Francisco Bay, California, United States - SF_Jan12_sed_USGS_8_1 | ecosystem: Environmental > Aquatic > Marine > Sediment | place: USA... | reverse complement strand
TGGATGCAGGAAAAAAAGGGCTGTCTGAAGTAGCTCGCAATGCCCGTCAGGCAAGTCGTTTTCTGGACGATCTGGTCAAGAATGCCAGTAAGGAAGAAATTGATCAGGGACTTCCGTTACCCGCACCGGAAAGTGAAGGCATAGTTCCGGGAAAACTGTATTTGCAAACAACCACCGTTCCTCTCGAACTGCCGCCCACCCTGCCGGGTGATCGTCCGGACAACACCATTCTTGGCACTGTGCTCGCTCTTGATAAAAACTTCCCCGAACGAAACGTTACGCTGGTATCCAAGGACATTAACCTGCGCATCAAGGCCGCGGTTCTTGGTATCAAGGCCGAGGATTATTTTAATGACAAGGTACTGGATGACCTTGATCTGCTTTATTCCGGCACGGCTGAATTGCCGGCTGATTTCTGGGAAACACACAGCAAGGATATGAAGTCATGGAATGATGAGGGCCACACCTTTTATACAGTGACCGGTGATCTTGTTAATGCATGGCATATCAACCAGTGTCTGTATATGGAATCAGAGCCTCCGTTCTCTGCCATTGTCCGCAATATTGACAAGAACACCGCAACGCTGGAAGTGATAAAAAATTATTTACATGGTGATCACACTGTCTGGGGTATTCATGCGCGCAATCGTGAACAGAATTTTGCGCTTAACTTCCTGATGGATCCCGATATTGATTTTGTCAGCCTGATGGGTACGGCCGGTACCGGTAAAACCCTGTTGACACTGGCATCAGCACTGACACAAACCATGGATGACAAACGTTATCGTGAAATTATCTTTACCCGTGTCACAATTCCGGTTGGTGAAGATATCGGTTTCCTGCCTGGTACTGAAGAAGAAAAAATGACTCCCTGGATGGGTGCCTTGATGGACAATCTTGAAGTCTTGACCAAGGAAGAAAACAGCAATGGCAGTCCCGGTGGCAACTGGGGTCGTGCTGTAACACAGGATCTGATACAAAACCGGATCAGTATTCGTTCACTGAATTTTATGCGCGGCCGTACTTTCCTGAACAAGTTTATTATTATTGATGAAGCACAGAACCTGACATCAAAACAGCTGAAAACACTGATTACACGTGCAGGGCCGGGAACAAAGATTGTCTGTCTGGGTAATGTAGGGCAGATTGATACACCCTATCTGACGGAAACCACATCTGGTCTGACCTATATTGTGGATCGATTCAAGGACTGGCCACATGGCGGCCATATTACCCTGCATCGCGGTGAACGTTCACGTCTGGCAGACTTTGCTTCTGAAATATTGTAATCAGTCGCCTGCTACGATTTCTTCGTAACGTTTACGGAAAATTTCTTCCAGATCGTCAATGACTTCATTGGCATCGCGCCCTTCCATAATATGTTGTGACATAAGAGGGGAAATTTTATTCAGCATGGTCTGCTTGCTGATCATGGGATAGGTGGCGGACAAACGCTTGATCGCGATTACAACGCTTTCTTTTTCGGGACGGGGAATATCTTCCGGTGAGGGCACGGCACGGGTAATACTCGTTTCCTGTTCATCAATCTGAATCTGTATCTGGCCGGAACGAATCAGGAGAAATTCGGCAAATGCCATCAATGTATTCTGATCGCTTTGTGAAAGCTGTTTCAGCGTATTAAGAAAGTTTTCTTCTCGCGATGACATGAGAAAATAAAAAACTAGATAACATCGTCCTTGTGCTCTGTGCAGTAATTACGCGCAAACTCAAGTAGTTCATCCATGGCTCGCATGCGGAATTTCTGCTTTTGATGCACAAAAGAGAAAGGTCTTTCCAGAGGTGGATCAAGTTCAAGTGCAACCAGTGTCCCCAGTTTCAGTTCCTTGGCAATGGTTGCTTTCGATACAACTGAAATTCCCATTGATGCCTCGACTGCACCCTTGATTGCTTCCGGACTGCCGAGTTCCATTGTGATATTGAGTTCATTCGCATTTAAACCGTGATCACTCATATGTTCAACAATCACTTCTCGTGTACCCGAACCTTCTTCACGACAAATATAGGGATAGTCCAGAATTCTTGATAAAGGCACGACCTTCTCACTGGCCAACTCATGGTTTCGTGGCACAATCACAACCAGCTTGTCCAGACGACAGCTTTCCACTGCCAGATTCTTGTTACTGACCGGTGCTTCGACAACACCCAGATCAATAACATTGTTTTCAACCATGGACACAATACCTTCTGTATTGGAAACCTTGAGTCGAACACCAACATCCGGATATTGAACTCTGAAATCACCCAGCAGGGCCGGCAACATGTATTCTGCAATTGTTGTACTGGCTCCGATAATCAGAACACCGCTTATTTCACCGGTCAGTTCACGTACTGCATTATCCATTTCGCCATAAAGCTCAAATATACGTTCAGCAAAATCATAAACCCGCTTACCGGCATCGGTCAGGCTTATTCGGTTATGAGTCCGATCAAACAATCGTGTATTGAAATATTCTTCAAGCTGACGCACCTGAAAGGTGACTGCCGGTTGAGTCATATGGAGTGATTCAGCCGCCTTGGTAAAACTGAGAAGTCGGGCGACAGTGTGAAAAACCTGTAATCTGCGATCAGCCATGGGGATTCCTGATATATCTCTGGTTAGATCTTGCCAAGTGCGCGGATTCTACCAGAATATTATGCCAATAAAAATATATTATAGCGGTAGAAGCTGGAAAACGGGAATATTACTCAACCGAGGTAGCTGATTCCCGTTTTTTATCTCGCACCTTATCTAGATAATTGCACACTTCATCTGCCCCATCGAGTATGCGTGGACCATGTCGCTGAAGTATGGAAGGTGATACAAGAAACAGATTATTGCCCTGAACGGCCTGCATTTCTTTCCATTTTTCCCAGTGCGCTAATGCATTAAATTCGGATTCGGATTCTGTCCTGCTGGTAATAATAACTTCGGGATCACGCTGCACTACTGATTCCAGACTGATTTTGACTGCCGGCTTGTCCAGCTCATCAAACACATTTTTACCGGCACAAAGCTCAAGCACATAATTGATCAAATGATTGCTTCCCACTGTCATGAGCGGGTCATGCCAAATCTGGTAAAACACGGTCACCCTGTTCCGCTTGGCATAATCATTTTTCAGCTTGCGATGCCTTTTATGAAATTTTTTCACAAACTGGTTGGCAACCACCTCGGTACCTGCCAGCTGACTGAAACGCACCAGGTTTTTTGTGATGCCATCAATATCCTTGGGATCACTTTCAAAAACCGGAAAGCCCATGGTCTTGAGTTTCTCAATCTGTTTTTCAGGATTGCCGCCATGCCATGCAACAACCAGATCCGGTTTAAGTGCAGCAATTTTTTCCAGATCAAGCCCAAAACCACTACCTACAATCGGTAACTGTTTGGCTGCTTCCGGGTAATCACTGTGTTCAACAACACCGACAATTCTGTCCCCGGCACCGGCAGTAAATAACAACTCTGTAATATGCGGTGCCAGACTGACAATACGGCTGACCGGTTTGGCAAATGTGAGCGTCTGCTTATTGTCATCCTCGATAATAATGCGTGCCACTTGCCCCGCATTCACTGAAAATGAATAACAAACAAGAAATACTATCGATAATCGGTATATTAACGTCATAACATACCCTGATTTATGATTAGCCGGCCAGACCAGCCAGCGTCAACAAGGCAATAACAATCAGCCAGACAATTAATGTACGCCAGACCAGCCCCATTGCTGCACGTATTGCACTGACAGAAATTTCACTTGATGATGCATCCTCACTTTCGGCCGGTGTTTCCAGTCGCAGTGCACCCATACCACTTGCAACCAGTGCCTCTCTGCCTGAACCTACCCAGTCTGCCTCTGTCTCGGCAGAACGTACTTGCCAGTTATGCAGGGCATCCTCAAAGTTACCCATTATGGCAAAACCCAATGCTGTCAATCTTGCCGGTAGCCAGATCAAAATACCATTCAGCCGTGTGACTGCTGTTGCAAAACCTTCACGTTCCTCTTCACTGTCAGCAACAATCACAGCCAGTCTGTTACCGGCGCGAAACAGAACCGCACCCACAGGCCCCAATATGGCAAACCAGAAAATCACTCCAAAAATTCTTTCCAGACTTTGCGACATAATGCCTTCTGCCATTACTTTGGTCTCTGGCTCAACATCCTTGCCTAACAAGGCTTTGGTACATGTCTTTATTGCATCATCATCCTTTTCCTCAACTGCACGAACCAGATTGTCTGTGTCTGCATCAAGGTCTCCCGGTCCCAGACACAACAACAAAACAGCCACTGCACCAATAAAGGAAAGAAACCCGAACAGGATCATGTCCAGAATACTGAAAACAACAATCACTGCCAGAATCACCGGTGCCAGAACAGCAATAACACCACCCGGACCTGACCAGAAGCTGTTACTGCCCATATGCTGAAACATCCATTGGTAATAGCATTGAAACCAGCCATGCTCACGCCAGCCATGCAGGGTTTCCACAATTCGTTCCACTAATAATGCAATTAAAATACTCAGCAGTGTCATTTATACAGTTCTCTCTTTGTTAGCTGATGCTTCAGACAATAATAGCCAAGTCTATGACTGACTACTAGGCCAACAGTCCATAGAGGTATTGCCAGTCAAATGCCTCACCCGGGTCAGTTTTGCGTTCTGGTGCAATATCGCTATGTCCGGCAATGCGCTCATTACTGATGTCCGGATAAGCCTGTTTCAGTGCCCTGATCACCTCGGCCAGCTTTTCATATTGTACATATTCATAAGGTAAGTCATCAGTCCCTTCCAGCTCGATACCAATGGAAAAATCATTACAACGTTCACGCCCGTCAAAGCGGGACTCACCGGCATGCCAGGCACGTTGATGGAAAGGGACATATTGCACAATTTCACCATTCCGGCGGATCAATAAATGTGATGAAACCTGCAGGTCGGCAATCTCAACAAAATAATCATGTGCTTTGGGGTCAAGCCGGTTAGTGAAGAAATCATCAATCCAGTTACCCTCAAACTCTCCCGGCGGCAGACTGATCCCATGCACAACAATCAGGCTAATAGCTTCATTTTCCGGCCGATCATCACAATTGGGAGACGGCACATAGCGTGCCTCATCAAGTAACCCGTTATTAGAATCAATGTTCATTCTGGCCATATTAACAAAATTAACTAAATTCTCACCACTGAAAGCCTATAATTAATAAACTTGTCAACGAAAATACGGGGCAAATGGAATATTCCACTTTTGAAATTATTCTGATATTACTGGTAACAGCGGTTATTACTGTTTCTTTTTGTCGTCTTTTGCATTTACCCAATATTATCGGCTATCTGGTTGTAGGGGTGTTAGTTGGCCCCTATGGGCTTGGCTGGATTGCGGATAATTCAGAAACCCGCTTTCTGGCTGAGTTTGGTGTTGTCTTTCTGCTTTTTACAATTGGTCTCGAATTCTCACTGGCTCGTCTGATTGCCATGAGCAATATTGTGCTCGGGTTGGGTGCCTTGCAAGTGATTACCACTGCACTGATCACCGGGATAATTTGCAAGCTGCTCGGGCTCGATACGATTTCCGCCTTTGTGATCGGCGGTATTCTTGCCATGTCTTCAACTGCAATTGTCATCCGACAATTATCAGAACAACTGGAGCTACATTCCCGTCATGGTCGGCAAGCAGTGGGCATTCTGTTATTTCAGGATTTGGCAGTCATCCCGCTGTTGATTCTGATCCCTACTTTATCAGGCACGCATGAACTGCCAGTTAGTGAACTGCTGTTCTGGGCTTTAGGCAAAGGCATCATTGTACTGATTATTATGTTGTCTATCGGGCATTGGCTATTACGCCCCATTTTTCATGCCATGGCAAAAACTCGATCCCCTGATCTCTTCATGCTAACAGTTCTATTATTCACTCTTTCCGCTGCGTGGCTGACACATGAAGCCGGATTGTCACTGGCACTGGGTGCATTTCTGGCCGGTATGATGATCGGTGAAACCGAATACCGCCATCAGGTTGAGGCTGACATGCGGCCATTCCGTGATGTTCTGCTAGGTCTGTTTTTTGTAACCATTGGTATGATGCTGGATATCCATACCCTGCCCGACATATGGCTGCCAGTGCTAAGCATTACTGCACTCATCATTGTCGGTAAGACATTATTGATTATGGGTCTGGCGTTATTACATAAAACGGAAAAAGGCGTTGCCTTGCGTACCGGACTGTCATTGGCGCAAGGTGGTGAATTTGGTTTTATTCTTTTATCACTGGCCATTACTGCCGGGCTGTTAACCGGCACAGTTGGACAGATTGTCCTTGCCTCTATCCTTTTGAGTATGGGTTTCGCACCCGTCATTATTCGTTTTAATGGTCATATTGCCAAACGGATTTTTTCTGTCAGTTATGGATCGACGCGCGATCACATAAGAGGTGAAATCTTCCGTAATGCAGAATTATTAAATGATCACGTCATCATCTGTGGTTACGGGCGAGTTGGCCAGAATATTGCCCGTTTTCTGGAAAAGGAGAATTTTTCCTATATAGCAATCGATCTTGATCCCGTGCGTGTCAGGGAAGCACGTCAGGCTGGTGACCCAGTTAATTATGGTGATTCAACCCACATGGACATCCTGCATGCCGCCGGGCTGGAACGCGCCATTGCCATGCTGATCAGTTTTGATGAAACACCGGCAACATTGAAAATTCTTGAGAACACCCGCTCCCGCAGACCGGATATGCCGGTCCTGATACGGACAAGAGATGACAGTGATCTCGAACTGTTACAGGAAGCCGGAGCAACGGAAGTTGTACCGGAAACGCTGGAGGCCAGCCTGATGTTAATGTCACATTTATTAATGCTGCTTGGTGTTCCGGTTTCGACCGTTCTCAGACATGTGCGTGATGTACGTACTGACCGCTACAGTATTCTGCGCGGTTTCTTTCATGGTGATGAAACTGTTCCCATTAATGAGCCTGAAAGTAATCGCAAACACTTGCATTCAATCGTGCTGACTGAAAAGGCCTGGGCACTGGGCCATACCCTGCAGGAACTGGAACTGGATAAAACCGGAATTATGGTAACTGCAATCCGTCGCGGTGGAATTCGTGGTCCGGCACCGGAACCACATACAAAATTGATTGCCGGTGATGTACTGGTATTATATGGAACAAATGAAGAAACCAAACGCGCTGAAGACAGATTATTCAGCGGACGTCACTAAGGAACAACAATATGGAAAACACAATACATGACACGCTGTCTTCGGCATCTATTCTGAAGGAACTGACACTGGATGAAATGAAAATTCTTAATGATTATTTAAGTCAGGTTGAACTGGCAAGAAATGACATTCTTTTTAATGAAGGGGATTCCAGTGACTTCATGGGTTTTATTATTCACGGTGAAATGGAAGTTTTAAAAAAACCATTGTCCGGTGAACCTTCGGTACTCGCCAGACTGGGCAAAGGCCGTACTATTGGTGAAATGGCGCTGTTTGATAACCTGCCTCGCTCTGCCATGGCCAGGGCTGCTACCGGTGTGACTCTTTATATTTTAAGACGCGATTCTTTCGATGAAATATTTGAACAATATCCGGCTATTGCCGCAAAAGTTTTCAAGCATATTGCGATTGCGTTAAGCCTGAGCTTGCGTAAAACATCCAACACACTAACTGACATTATCTGAATTTCATTTCCGAATACAAATGGAACAGGAACCACAAACAACACGTCCGATCGGCAAGGCGATGGTTATCATTGCATGGATATTGTTACTGGTTTTTTTGAGTCTTTTTTTCAACAAGCTGCTGAACGAACAGCGTAATCCGAATCAACAGGTAGGCGGTGCTGTTTCCGGTAATGTGAATGAAATTGTGCTGGAACGAAACCACTATGGCCACTATGTTGCCACCGCCCGGATCAATCAACATGACGTGGAAGTTATGGTGGATACCGGTGCCACCACTGTTTCAATCCCTGAGAAACTGGCACAACAACTGGGGCTCAAACGTGGACCGGCTATTCAGGTTGAAACTGCCAACGGCAGGATTACTGCCTATGTTACACGACTTGATGAAGTACAACTCGGTACTATCAAACTCACCAATGTACCGGCCAATATCAACCCCTATTCACAGGATATCTTGCTCGGCATGAGCTTTCTGAAACAGCTTGAATTTTCACAGCGCGGCAAACAACTCACATTGCGTCAGTATAATCATTAAAATATCTGTTTTATTCGTGTATGCTTATTGGCACAACAATAAAAACTCAGGGTAAATATCATGAATAACCTGCTTGATTCGCTCACCCAATGGTCAGGTGAAGTTGCTGGCCTTGCATGGGGTGTCCCTTCTATTGTGTTGCTTGTCGGCACCGGTTTGTATCTCACGATTCGACTGCGACTGATCCAGTTGCGTGGTTTCAAACATGCATTTCAATTGATCTCGGGTAGATATGACAAGAGCACCGATCCCGGTGAAGTCACCCACTTTCAAGCCTTATCAACCGCACTTTCTGCCACCGTTGGCACCGGTAACATCGCCGGTGTTGCAACCGCAATTGCATTGGGTGGCCCCGGTGCGGTGTTCTGGATGTGGGTAACAGCTCTGGTGGGTATGGCGAGTAAATTCACTTCCTGTACGCTGGCTGTTAAATATCGTCATGTACATAGCGATGGCAGTATCTCCGGCGGCCCGATGTACACCTTGGCAAATGCATTGAATATGAAATGGCTCGGTGTATTGTTTGCTGTGTTTGCACTCATTGCCTCGTTTGGTATTGGCAACATGGTACAGGCCAATTCAGTTGTTGGCGGACTTGGCTACATCATACCGGCAGCATCCGAATACAAACTGATTATCGGTGTTGTCATGGCAGTAATGGTCGGACTTGTGATCATCGGTGGTATTAAACGTATTGCCAAGGTAGCATCACGCATTGTGCCATTCATGGCCATTCTCTATTGTGGTGCTGCACTATTAATTCTTGTTTTGAATATTGAAAAAATTCCTGACGCGCTATTCACTATTTTTAATCTTGCACTCAATCCCTACGCCGCTGGTGGTGGTGCAATCGGGGCGGCTATTCAATATGGTGTCGCACGCGGTGTATTTTCCAACGAAGCCGGTTTGGGTTCGGCACCGATGGCTCATGCAGCAGCACGTACCAGCGAACCTGTACGTGAAGGACTGGTCGCGATGCTTGGCCCCTTTATCGATACTATTGTGATTTGCAGCATGACGGCACTGGTCATTGTGATCATGGGTACCTGGGGAGATGCGCGCCCTGCCGATCTGAATGGTGCGGCGTTGTCAGCACATGCGTTTGAAATGGCACTGGGTACATTTGGCGCCTGGGTAGTTGGATTCGGTCTCATATTCTTCGCCTTTTCAACCATTCTGGCATGGTCCTACTATGGTGATCGCAGTGCTGAATTTCTGTTTGGTGAACGTGCTGTTCTACCCTATCGCATTATTTATATTGTTCTGGTTGTCGTCGGCGCCTATATCCCGTTGAATCTGGTCTGGAATTTCGCTGATATCGCTAACATCCTGATGGCAGTGCCTAATTTGATCAGTCTGGTTTTACTGGGAGGATTGGCCAAGAAGCTGGCAGATGATTATTTCAGTCGTACCGATCTATAATTAGCATTCAAGATATTTCAGCGATTCAAGTTAGCCATAAAAATCATGGCTACTTAATCACAACGTTAAGAATAAGGCAGAAAAATATGAGTGAACTCGTAAGTGATGACCTGACTGTTGGTGATGGTCAGGAAGCAACCGGCTCCGGTCAAACGGTGACTGTCCATTACACCGGCTGGCTGGAAGACGGTACCAAGTTTGATTCCAGCAAGGATCGGAATGACCCATTCAGTTTTCAACTTGGTGTTGGTTTTGTTATTCCCGGCTGGGATCAAGGTGTAGTAGGTATGAAGGTTGGTGGTACACGCAAGCTGACTATTCCACCCCAACTCGGTTATGGTGAACATGGTGCCGGTGATGTGATACCGCCTAATGCGACACTGATTTTTGAAATCGAGTTACTGGAAATCTCCGCATAAGTGAAAGAAATTATTCAGGCTGATGTCACCCGCGCACTGGAAGAAGACGTAGGTAGTGGCGACATCACCGCGCATTTAATTCCTGCATCATCACAGGCAACTGCTGAAGTTATCTCGCGTGAACCGGCTGTCATCTGTGGTATCGAATGGTTTAATGAAGTCTTTCGCCAACTGGATAATACTATCTCTATTCAGTGGAACGTAGCTGATGGAACTCGCGTTAAAGAAAATCAGTTATTGTGCACTCTCTCCGGTTCTGCTCGTAACATACTTACCGGCGAACGTGCTGCGCTGAATTTTTTACAAACCCTTTCCGGCACCGCAACACTGGCGAGCACTTATGCAGAACAGGTAAAAGGCACAAACACCAAAATTCTGGATACTCGTAAAACCATTCCCGGTTTACGTGAAGCACAAAAATATGCGGTAAAATGTGGTGGCTGTGATAATCACCGCCATGGTCTATACGATGGTGTTTTGATAAAGGAAAATCATATTACAGCCGCCGGTTCTATTGAAGAAGCGGTAAAACAGGCTAAACAACAGAACCCGTCATTACCCGTTGAAGTAGAAGTCGAAACACTGAAGCAGGTTGAAATCGCGTTGAATGCCGATGCCGACATTCTGTTGCTGGACAACATGAGTATGGATGAGATAAAACAGGCAGTGACATTAAATAACAAAAAAGCAAAACTGGAAATTTCCGGTGGTGTCTCTCTGGAAAAAATACCGGCACTGGCAAAGACTGGCGTGGATTTTATTTCAGTTGGGGCGCTCACCAAGAACCTACGGGCAATTGATTTGTCCATGCGGTTTGTTTAACTCTATATAATCTCTATGTTCAAAAAAAACGCCGCATTATATGCGGCGTTTTTATAACAACTTACCCTGTCAGGTTCTTAATAATGGTGTCACTTCCGGCGCTTCTTCTCCCAACAAGCTCCGTGCCTTCTGGATTGAATCAGTACGAGTACGGAAGAAATGATCTTCACCAAGATGTTCCACCATTCCCGTAGCCCTGAAAATATCCATAATCTGTTTCTTGGCACGCGCAATAAATAACTCGACTCCGGCAGCATGCAAACGCTGTGAAACACCATCCAGCATTTCCTCACCGGTTGCATCGATCTGGTTAATCCCTTCTGCATCCAGAATGACATATTTGAGTTCCGGCTTGCTGGCAACATGTGAAAGTATATAGTTTTCGAAATAACCGGAATTGGCAAAATACAGTGAACCGTCAAATCGTAAAACCGAAATTGTCTTGCAACGCTCCAGACTGAATAATTCCGCATCACGCAAGGTACCGTCTTCATGTAAAGACAATTCAACAAAGCGCGGACGCATGGTGCGATACAGGAACAGGCCGAGCGACAAAATCACACCAATCGCAATACTCTGCTCGAGATGAGGCGCCACTGCCAGTGTCAACGCAAATGTAATAATGGCAACCCAGCCATCATGTACCTGAACTTTCATGGCATGTTTGATCGGTGCAATCTTGATCAAGTTAATTACTGCCATAATAATGACTGAAGCCAGTGTTGCCTGTGGCAAGTGATATAAAAGCGGAGTCAGGAACAACAATGTGATACCCACTACAACACCGGTCACAATTGATGAAAAGCCGGTTTTGGCACCCGCTGAGAAGTTAACCGCTGAACGTGAGAACGATCCGGAAACCGCATAACCCTGAAACAAACCGGAAGCAATGTTGGAAAGCCCTTGTCCGACCAGTTCCTGGTTGGTATCGAGTCGTTGACGTGTCTCACCGGCCATCGCCTTGGCGATCGCAATGGCTTCCATAAAACCGATCAATGCAATCATGACCGCAGCCAGACCGAGTTGTTGCATGGCAGCCAAATCAAATGTTGGTATGGCAATACCTGGCAAACCGGTTGGTACTTCACCAACAACATGACCACCCATGTCCTTAAAACCGATAGCGACTGAAACCAGCGTTGTTACCACAACAGCTGTCAGTACATTCGGAATTTTAGGTAAATGTTTTTTCAGTAGAATCATGATCCCCAACGCAAAAATACTCATTAGCAAAGTTGCCATATGTGTATGTTCCGTTGCTGCAACAATAACGCGCCAGACGGTTTCATAATGATGATCTGCCTTCTCGACACTCACACCAAACAACTTGCTCAGCTGTGAGGTACCGATAATGATGGCCGCACCATTGGTAAAGCCAATAACAACCGGATGTGAAAGGAAGTCAACCAATACACCCAGACGAAACAAACCAAGAAATATCTGAAACACACCGACCATCAATGCCAGTAATGCGGCATAAACCAGATAACCTGCGGGATCACCACCGGCAATCGGCCCAAGCGCCGCTGCGGTCATTAATGACACAACTGCAACCGGCCCCGTCGCCAGTTGTCGTGAAGATCCCATAAACGCAGCCAGCATGACCGGCACGAAAGAAGCATATAAACCAATGTGAGGAGGTAGCCCTGCCAACTGTGCATAGGCCATCGATTGCGGAACAAGTACCAGCGCAACCGTAATACCGGCGATAACGTCAGCGCGTAATGTCTCACCACTTTTTAATTCACCAATCCAGCTCAAAAACGGTACAAAATTTTTGCGCCACTGATTTAACCAACTTGCCACATCGACCATTGGGACCTCACTAAAATGACTTATGTATACAGAGACCGGTTGCGGGAGAACCGGCAGAAAGCGCGCAATTATACTCCTTTCAAAAAGAAACTTCTAATGTGCACAATCTGTTAGAGGAAAAAATCAAGGACTTAGATTGACATTGTAGCCCGCTCGGCGCCCTTTTATATGGTGCCGGTGAGAGGGATCGAACCCCTGGCCCACGCATTACGAATGCGTTGCTCTACCAACTGAGCTACACCGGCATATCGACATTTTATCGCTGAAATAAAAAAACCGGCAAATGTATTACCGGTTTTTTAAGACAAAATTAAATACGGCGCGATTACTTATTACGAATTCTGACAACCACTTCCATACCATCATTCACAGTACCTTCAGGCAAAACCGGCAGTCCTGAGACAGACAATTCGTCTTCTCCAATATCCAGCAATTTACCGGTATCCACATTATAAAAATGATGGTGAACACTGGTATTTGAGTCATAAAACAGCTTGCTGTTATCCACGATCACTTCACGAATAATGCCCTTTTCAGCAAACAGACCCAATGTGTTGTAAATAGTCGCTTTACACACCTTCTTAGTGCTTTCCTGATTAACCGCACTTAAAACCTGATCGGCTGACATGTGGCAAGGCTCAGCACACAGGATATTGGCAATTTTTAAACGCTGTTGGGTCGGCATAATGTCATACGACTTCAGCATTTCAGCGACTTGCTCGTTTGTCTTTTTCATCTGATTCATACAATACCTACATAAAATCGGGCTAATTTCCAAACTATTATAGTCAGTTAATTAGACATGGTCTATTTCTATTTCCTGACAATCCTCGGAAGTTATCTGATATTTTCAACTCAATCAACTATCTATCGAGCTTATATAGACATGGATCAAGTTCTGGTGGGTTATTTGTTACCAGATCAGCCAATAAGCTGGCTGAGGCCAGTCCAAGCACGACCCCGTTCCGGAAATGACCGGTATTCACAAACAGACCGGTGACCTCAGGGTGTGGCCCAATATAAGGTATGCCCTCCGGCGAGCCGGGCCGTAACCCTGACCAATGCTTTTCAATCGGGGTCTTTGCCAGCTCAGGCAGCATATCGCAGGCAGCGAGTTTCAGTTCATCAAACGCGGCTGGTGTTGTATCCTTTTGAAATCCAACGTATTCCAGCGTACTACCGATCAGGATATGTCCGTCTTTTCGCGGGATCAGGTATTTGCCGTGATTCAGTACCATGGTGGGTAACAAATCCGGGCTGGCCTTAAAGATCAGCATCTGGCCGCGAACCGGCTCAACCCGTAAATCCTTGCCCAGCTCCTCGCCCAGAATCTCGCGACTCCATGCCCCACCGGTCAAAACCACTCGGTTTGCTGAAATATCCCCTTTTGGCGTTTTAATGCCAGTTAGCCGATTTTCGCTGATTTTAAGCCCAGTAACGGGGGTGTTTTCCAGAATTTTAATACCGGCTTCCAGTAGAAACTGCTTTAATGACTGCATCAAGCGTGGATTACGCATTTGTGCCACGTCCGGCATCCAGATGGCCTCATCGACAGGCTTGAGTGACGGAGACAATACCGACAGCCGCTTTGAATCAATCAATTCCAGCGAAATATCGAATTTTTCAGCCCATTCACGCGCCTGCTGTTTTTCCTCCGTATCCAGAAACAACAACCCGCTCTTTAGCCATTCCGGATCAGTGCCGCTCCCTTTATATAAGGTGTTTGCGAATGCTTCATAACGCGCCTGCCCCCAACTGGCCAGCCGCGTCACCGGTTCGGGATAACGCCACGGATAGAGCGGCGACAAAATCCCCCCCCCGGCCCACGACGATTCACGCCCGCACTCGCCACGCTCGACAATCGTCGCCTTCACCCCGCGCTGGAGCAATTCATAGGCACTCAGGAAACCGGCGATACCTCCGCCAATAATGACAACATCCGAATTCATGGGGCGTACTTTACACGTTTTTTGCACGGAGTAGCGAACGTGACCACCATCACATATTTATAAAGAATGTGCCCGTTCATCCGAAGAATCTAGACACTGGTCGGTTTTAACGTGAAATCTCCCCGCCAGCCTGCTAAATAAAGGTCATGAATATGAAAATGAACAAGGGTTTTACGCTGATTGAGCTGATGGTGTCACTTGCCGTCATGGCGATCTTTTTGACTATGGCGATTCCGGCGTTTACTGATGTGATTAAAAACAACCGACTGGTATCACAAACTAATTCTCTTGTGGCCGACATCAATCTGGCGCGCAGTGAGGCAGTCAAGCGCGGTGTTCAGGTTATTTTATGCCGTTCTGCTAATTCAACAGCGGCAGTGAGCTCGCTGGCATGTGGTGGAATCGCTCAAACATGGACGACTGGCTGGTTTGTTTTTGCCAGTGGTGATTCAAATACTACGTTTACTGCCGGTACGGATACATTAATCAAGCGCAGTGAAATAGCTCGCAAGGGCGTTATTATTAAAACAAACGCTTCCGGTGACAGCAGTCTTGCCTACAACGCAGATGGCACTAATGGCAACAGCAGTACAGTTTTATTTGCCCTGTGTGATGATCGTGGCAACACAAAGGGCCGCGAGATCCAGATTATCAACACTGGCCGACCAAGACTGACTTCTGAAAACATAACCAATTGCACACCATAATGACCATGAACATGCGAAACAAATCAAAAGGCTTTACCCTGCTTGAAGTGCTTATCACTGTTGTGATTCTTGCTATAGGCCTGTTGGGGATTGCCAGTCTGCAATTAAATGCCTTGCGTTTTAATCACAGCGCCTATCTGCGTACGCAGGCCAGCCTGTTGGCCTATGACATGGCAGATCGTATGCGCGCCAACCGTGGAGGCAGCGTTAATTACGCTACTGACTACAATGTGACCTATTCATCTGCCAGTTGTCCAACCAGTTGTGATGCCAATGGCATTCGCGATATGGATCTTTATGAGTGGAAACAGGCATTATCACAACGCTTACCCAGTGGTAATGGCAAAATAGAAATGCCTTCCGCAGGCAACTATATCTATACAATCACTATTCGCTGGAATGATTCACGAGCTGAAACCGATTCATCCAATATCGGCAATGCCAGTATCCAGACATTTACCTACAAGACAGAGATTTGATCATGAATTATCAATACACACACTCTGTAAATACACATTCCCGTCAACACGGTATTGGTCTGGTAGAAATCATGATCGCCATGGTGCTGGGTCTGCTGTTATTGAATGGGGTTATCCAGATTTTTATTGCCAATAAACAATCCTATCGTACTGCTGAAGAACTGGGGCGTATGCAGGAGAATACGCGTTATGCGATGCATATGCTTGCTAGCGATATTCGTAAGGCAGGTTATTGGGGTTGTATTAGTATGGACTCAATGACCATTACAAATAATCTAGATAGTGGTGGTGGTATAAACCTTGATGGATCAGCACTTGAAGGCACTGAAGGTTCATCTAATTCCCCAGATACAATTACGCTACGTGGAGCATATTCATCAGGTATCCGTATTACTCAGCAAATGCCTGCAAACTCTGGCAGAACTCATACAACTGAAAACAATGGACTTCAAATAGGCGACATAATCATGATAAGTGATTGTGTTACTTCAGATATCACCCAAATAACAGGACCATCTAATGCTGATACACTAGATGGCGGGCAAACTGTTCATAATTCAGGTAATACAGGTGTAACTCCTGGTAACTCAACACAGAGCCTTTCTAAATCATACTCTGGTGACTCATCTGTGTTTAAAGCAATGCAAATCACCTATTCAATACAAACCGGAGCAGGCGGTCATCCTTCTTTATTTAAAAAGATTAATGCGAATGCAGCTGAAGAAATAGTTGAGGGCGTTGAAAGCCTGCAAGTACTATACGGTCGAGATACTGATTCGGATGGAGTCGCCAATTTGTATACGACTGCAAATAACATTACTGGCACGCAATGGGATGATGTGGTGAGTGTCAGGTTTGGATTATTAATGCGTACAATTCATGAGGTAGCCTCAACAACTGACACAAGCTCATACACTCTAGCTGGAGCAACAATAAATAGTTCTGTACATTCACAAGGAAAATATCAGCGTTATATAGCACAATCAACTATCAAGCTACGCAACCGTGGTTGCGGTTCAACCTATGGTTGTTAGCTAATTTCAGGTTTATAGAAATGATGACATCAAATTACAGAAATCGACTGCCACAATCACAACAGGGGGCTGCCCTGATTGTTGGCCTGATCATGCTCCTGCTCATGACTATTCTGGGTGTGTCATCCATGAGCTCCTCTATCATGGAAGAAAAAATGGCGGGCAATACCCGTGATCGCGAAATTGCATTTCAGGCCGCCGAGGCTGCCCTGCGTGCCGGTGAACGTGAAATAGAAAACAGTAACAACATCCATACGATTGTTTTTTATAACGCGGGAACAGATGATGGTAATACTGCTGTGAATAATGATGGCGATACCTGTACTGATGGCTACTGCACACCTTCATTTCACGATGAAAATTATGCGGATGGTGTTTTTGGTTGCTCTGATGCAACGTTCATTCCCGATCGCTGGGACAATTGTGATACCGGCACGGCTGCGGTTGGTAATAATCTGAATGTCTGGACGACAGCCGGCCGCTACCGCACCTATACCGGCAGTATTACCGGCATTGGTCAGGCTAGTCAGGCACCACGCTACATTATTGAATTCATGGGTTACATTGAACCACTGGGTGGTGGCGCTACCACCTGTGCGCCTGCCGTTACCGGTTACCCAGGTTGTACATCAGATTCAAAGCTTTTCCGTATTACCGCCCGTGGTTATGGCGGCACAACAGCGGCACAGGTAATGCTGCAATCCACTTATGTGAAGAACTAAACAGATTTTTAAGGAACCCAAGTTTGTATCTGTTTTCAAGATATTGATTTGGAGTAAACAAGGTGAATGCTATGAAGATGAAAAAATATGACCAGATAAAATTATCAGCACGCTACATGGTTAATTTTGTGCTGTTACTGATTTCATCCGTTAGCATTGCAGCCACTTCCAGTGACTTTGCCGCTGAACCGCCCATTATCAATCAGACAGCCACACCGATTGTGATGCTGAATGTATCCAACGATCACCAGCTGTTTTACAAAGCCTATACAGACTATGATGATCTGGATGGTGATGGTTCACTGGATGATGATAAGACGTATAACGACACTGTCGATTATTATGGCTATTTTGATCCGGAGAAGTGCTATACCTATAGCACTTCATCAGGTGGTGAGTTTAATCCCGCAGGTACTGCTACAGGCACAAATAACCATCACTGTGATGGTACGGCCAGTAGCTGGAGTGGCAACTTCCTGAACTGGATATCCATGTCACGCATGGATATTTTACGCAAGGTACTCTATGGCGGTAAACGCTCAACTGACACTATATCAAAAACAGTACTTGAACGTGCCTATATTCCAAGTGATGCTCATGCATGGGCAAAATACTATGCCAATGCTGGTAACGATATTAACAAATACACACCCTATCTCAGCGTAAACTATCCTGATGGGCTTACCTTCTGTAATGTAACAACACCGAATGGTGCTGATTCAAAGAATAATACTAACCCACCAAGCATGCGTGTGGGAAAGGGCGAATGGGCGAACTGGGACTCACAGGAAGGAGAACAATGCCTGTGGGATAATGAACAGGCCAGCTCATCAAGCCCTAATACTGGTAATGCTGCACAATATGTTGGTGAATTTACAATAAGAGTAGAGGTCTGCAATGCTTCATATCTTGGCACAGAATCTTGTAAAATTTATTTCGATTCAGGTACTAATCGTTACAAACCAACTGGCTTACTACAAACCTATGCTGAAAGTGACACCATTCACTTCGGTTTAATGACCGGCAGTTATTCCAAGGGGAAATCTGGCGGTGTTTTGAGAAAAAACATCTCAACTATTACTGATGAAATTAATCAAACTAACGGTAAGTTTACTAATACTGATGGCATTATATCCACACTGAACGCCTTACGTATATCAACTTATAAATCCGGTGCCCCCCCCACTGGTTACAATATTTATGATAGTTGTAATTATGGACAAAACTCCTGGCTTAATGATGACTGTGTTAACTGGGGTAATCCGATTGGTGAAATGTATCTGGAATCCCTGCGTTATCTTACCGGGGCTGCGGCCTCCGCATCCTATAGTGCAACTGATTCAACCTATATAAGCACGCTGACGACAGCGACATGGAAAGATCCCTATATTGCTATTGCCAGCGGTGGTCTGGGTTACCCGAGTTGTTCTGCTCCTAATATCATTAATTTTTCATCCGGCTCAATATCCTTTGATGATGATGAATATGGCGGTGCCAGTGATATTACTGGTCTGAATATTACAACGGAAACCAATGCAATTGGTACGTTGGAGGGGATTAATGGTAATCAATATTATGTGGGCAGTACTACAGGCGGCTCGGCGAGTGACACCTGTAGTTCCACTACAGTAAACACTCTGGACAGTGTTTCGGGGCTCTGTCCTGATGCCGCTGGTCTGGAAGGCTCATACAAGATTGCCGGTATGTCTTATTTTGCTCATAAAAATGATATCAGATCGACAATATCAGGTAGCCAGATTGTTGACACATTCTCGGTCTCACTCGCATCTCCAAGACCGGAGCTGAGTGTGAATGTCGGTAGTAATACTGTAAAAATTATTCCGGTTGGATATAACTGGCGTGATGAGAACGATATGCCAATTGTAAATTTCAAGGTCATCAGTCATACCGCGACTACCGGTGAATTTTTCATGAACTTTGAAAATGCGCCTGCCGGTGCCGACCACGACTCTGATTTCAAGGGTTACCTCAAATATGAAGTAATTGGCAGTAATATTTCCATTACTGCCTACAATACCGGTTCTTCAGCCGGTGCAACCATGCACATGGGGTACATTATTGATGGTGTAACGGATGCAGGCACTTATTATCTGGCTTCCAACCGTGACTCTGCCACCAATACTCAACAAGCAGATGGTCTCGGTGGTGACTATACAACCACTCAGGCTGCAATTAATGCAAGCTGTGGCGCCGTTGTATATCCTGCTAGTGGTAGCGAAACTAGTTGCGCTACAGTAAATTTCTTTTTAGATGGCATTACCCGTGACTTGCGTGGTGTTCGTACACATGGTGCAGGTGCAAGTACCACTGCACTACTTGAAAGCCCGTTATGGTACGCCGCAAAGTACGGTGGCTTTGCTGATTCAGATGGTGATAATCAGCCCGATATCACATCGGAATGGGATGCATTAAATAATAACACCGGTGGAGCTGGTGCCGACGGGATTCCTGATAACTATTTTCTGGTCACCAATGCATCAAACCTGGAAAATCGGTTGAAACAGATTTTCAATGCTATTTCTGAAAGAGTCTCTTCCGGTACGGCTGCGGCGGTTGTTTCCAACAACTCATCAGGTGTCGGGGCAATCTATCAGGCATTGTATCAACCTCTGGTAACTGGTAGTAGTAATGATATTACCTGGGTTGGATTCCTGCATTCCATCTTTATTGATGACAAGGGGCTGTTCCGTGAAGACAGTAATGCCAATGATCAGCTGGATGGTTATACAACCGACTACAGGCTTATCTTCAGTTACGATTCAGCCAATGACAAAACGGTTGTACAAAGACAAAGTTCTGCAGACAATGGCGTGACCTTTACCAATGTAGGCTCAACAGTTGATTTGATTAATATTGTGCCTATCTGGAATGCGCAAGATCAATTGGCTGGTCTTACAACTTATACCGCCAATCGTAGCAACTATACAGACAATGCCAGCAGTGGACGCTGGATTAAAACCTGGGTTGATGGTGCTAATGGTGGGACCATTAATAGCACAGTAGAAGATGCAGAGATTATTGCCTTCACCAAAGATAATTTCTGTAATTATTCAGGTGGTGCATGCACTGCAAGCCTGTATCGTCATCTGGAAGTAACTGATGTTAATGCAGATAATGTGGTGGATTTTATTCGCGGTGAGGAAGGGATAACCGGTTATCGTCCACGCTCGCTGGATACTGATGGCAACGGTTCAGTTGATACCTATTACTTACTTGGTGACATTATTCACTCTACACCCGTCGTTGTTGGTGAACCTGCTGAGGGTTACGATACCACCTATGGTGATACCACTTATAAGGAATTCAGGGAATATTATAAAAACAGACGTCAGATGATTTATCTGGGTGCCAATGACGGTATGGTACATGCATTTAACGGCGGTTTCTGGAATGCCGCAAGCAAACGCTTTGATACTACAAGCGGAACCAATACTGCTCATAATCTGGGTGCTGAATTGTGGTCCTATATTCCCATGAATCTGTTGCCACACCTGCGGTGGTTAACCGAAATTAATTACCCTCATGTTTATTATATGGATGGTGCCCCTCTGGTGTTTGATGCCAATATATTTACACCGGGTGTTGATACCAACGGTATTAACCATGTTAAAGGCTGGGGAACGATTATGGTAATCGGTATGCGACTGGGTGGCGGCAGTATCACTTATGATGCCGATGGAGATGGAACAAATGACACAACTTCCCGTTCCGCTTATGTGATTTTTGATGTCACTGATCCGGAAAAAGAGCCCCACGTCATTGCAGAAATTACGAATGCCAATCTTGGCTTTACTACCAGTAAACCTTCTGTTGTCAGAAAACGTGTGCCAGATGGTAGTGGAAACTGGGAAACACCTGATGCAGACGACTGGTATCTGGTATTTGGTTCTGGTCCTACCGATCTGACAACGGTTACTGCTCCTCTGCAAGGTGCGCGGTTGTATAAATACAACCTGAATACCAAGGCTTTCGAAACCGGCTTTGATGGTACTGCAAATATTACAGGTGATGCCGCCACTGCCAGCTTTACAGGTGATATGAAAACCGTTGACTGGAACAATGACTTTATCGACGATGCAGTGTATTTCGGGACTGTTAGTGGTTCTGTTTCCAGCCCGACTGGAACACTGGAACGCTTGCGGCTTGAACTCAATACTTTCAGCACATTGTTCGATCCCAATCAGGCAATTACTTCTGCTGTTTCTACAGGAACAGATGAAGATGGTGATGACTGGGTGTTCTTTGGCACCGGTCGTATGTTTGTATCAGGTGACGCGTCCAGTACCGTACAACAGGATTTTTATGGTATTAAAGAACCTGAAAGCGGTGGAGCATTTACATGGGCTACCGTTCTGACAACAGATTTGCTGGATGTAAGCGGTGTTCAGACATTTAACGACAGTTCAATTCTGGATACAGGCGGCTCTCTCGCTGCATCTGGTCTGTCTCCGGTTCCAACTACAGCGAGTGAACTGGAACAGGAAATTGAAGACAACTGGAAGGGCTGGAAACTGGATCTGATTTATGATGGAACAAATCCATCATCAAGAAATGTAACTACTTCTACCCGTATCAGCAGTTTATTGCTGTTCTCTGATTACTTGCCTTCATCAAATGAATGCGACACTGAAGGCTCAAGTGATCTTTATGCCGTGAATTATAAAACAGGGACTGCAACCACATTTGGTGCTCTGGGATTTGATTCCACTATTTCCAACAGTCCCGGAACTGAGCTATCTAACATATCCATTGATCTGGGCGCAGGCCTGGTATCACCCCCTGTTGTACATAGCGGTACCGGTTATGGTGCCAGCGGTGGTGCCAGCGGTGGCGGTGCTGGCCCCTGTGGTCCGGGAACAGTCAGTGTTATTGTTCAATCTTCTACTGGTGAGTTAACCAGTAAATGTGTTGCAATTGGTAGTTTCCCAAGTGGTCGACAATCATGGCAGGAACTGGACTTGTAATACATAGAACAGAATTTACAGGAGATAATAAAATGTTAAAAAAGAAGCAATCCGGTTTTACACTTATTGAATTGATGATAGTAGTCGTTGTTATTGGTGTACTTGCAGCTATTGCCTATCCTGCTTATCGTGATACTGTTTTGAAGTCCCGCCGCTCAGATGCACAAGCTGCATTATCTACCTGTGCCGGTGCACTGGAGCGTTCCTTTACGGTCAGTAATGCTTATGATAGCTCTGTCTGCAGCACTACTTCCCCTGAAGGTTATTACGGTATTTCTGTTGATCTGGGTGATATCACTCCAGGCACTGGTGCTTGTGATTTAGACGGTACCTCGAATAATGACTGTTTCACCATTACTGCTACTGCCGGAACCAAAGGTGGTCAGGATGATGATACTGATTGCGCAACCCTGACTCTTGATAATACCGGGCTTAAATCGGGCACCAATACCTTCTGCTGGAACAACTAACTCTGCAATACCTTCGGCAACGTGAAAACAACATTTTCACGTTGCCCATCATCTTCTTCTGTGATTTCAGCACCGTATTCCTTTAACTTTTCGATGACCTCCTGAACCAGTATCTCCGGTGCCGAGGCACCAGCGGTAATACCGATAGTTTCACAGCCTTCAAGCCATCCCTTTTCAATATAAGAGGCATTATCAATCAGACGTGCCTGTTTACCGGCACGTTCGGCGACTTCTTTCAGGCGATTTGAATTTGAGCTATTGGGGGAACCTACCACCAAGACCAGATCACTTTTTTGGGCCAGTGCCTTGACTGCATCCTGCCGGTTTTGGGTGGCATAACAAATATCATCCTTTTTCGGACCAACAATATTGGGAAAACGTTTTCTTAATGCATCCATCACATCATTGGTGTCATCAACAGATAGCGTGGTTTGTGTGACAAAGGCCAGATTATCGGGATCGTTAACTTGCAGTTTTTCTACATCGGCCGGTGTCTCGACCAGATACATGCCACCGGTCTTGTTTTTATATTGTCCCATGGTGCCTTCCACTTCGGGATGACCGGCATGACCAATAAGGATACATTCGCGTCCGGCCCTGGCATGACGGATAACTTCCATATGAACCTTGGTCACTAATGGACAAGTGGCATCCAGTACATTCAACCCGCGTTTGTCGGCTTCATCACGTACTGCCTGTGAAACGCCATGGGCACTGAAAATCACCGTAGAATCATCCGGCACTTCATTCAGCTCTTCAACAAATACCGCCCCTTCCCTGCGCAGGCAATCCACCACAAATTTATTGTGTACCACTTCATGACGCACATAAACGGGTGGCTTAAATTGTACCAGTGCCTTTGACACAATCTCGACCGCTCGATCGACACCGGCACAAAAACCACGGGGATTGGCAAGAATAATTTTCATAATAAGGAAGATACAGGATTTAAGGTGTTTACGGCAAATTCTTCCGGCATGAGACAGGATGAATATGCCCTGCTTTCATAACCCTCTATTTTTTAACTTATCTCTACGACGGATTGATATCCACAATTTCCACATCAAATGTAACCTCATGTCCAGCCAGAGGGTGATTAAAATCAACATTAACAGTATCTGTCTGTACTTCAGTGATCATACCGGCTATGGATTCACCGGTTGGTGTATCAAACTCGATCACCACCCCCGGTTCCAGCGCCATATCTGCGGGAAACTCTTCCCGCTTCATGGCTCTGATGTTCTCCGGATCACGTTGACCAAAGGCATCATCCGGACCAATACGCACGCTCTGCTTTTCACCTGTCTGAAGACCATATAGTGATCGCTCAAGCCCAGGAATCATGGAACCATCGCCCATCGTAAACTGCATTGGCTCTTCATCTTCGGTTGAATCCGCAATGGTGCCGTCTTCCAGTTTTAATGTGAAATACATAACCACTTCACTGTCAGGTTGTATACGCTTTTCTTCTGTCATGCCTTCTCTTCCTTTTTAAGAACCCCTTCCAGTATCAACACCACTGCACCCACAGTAATCGCTGAATCCGCAATATTAAATGCCGGCCAATGCCAGTTATTGTAATAAACATCCAGAAAATCGATCACATAACCAAAAATGAAACGATCAATGACATTGCCAATTGCACCGCCCAGAATTAATGACAGTGATATCGCAATCCATTTTTCATGTTGCTTAAGCCTTGTCAGCCAGACAAATAATACGATACTGATGACCAGAGCCAGCACAACAAAAAACCAGCGTTGCCAGCCACCGGCATCACTCAAAAAACTGAATGCCGCACCGGTGTTATGTAACAGGGTAAAGTTGAACATTGGCATAACAGCAACCGGCACTGCATAATCCAGCTGGCTACTTGCCAGATACTTGGTGATCTGATCGAGCACAATCACCAATACCGATATCCAGAGATATTTTTTCATAAAATTATTTTCAGGTTTTGTTTTGCCCCTCCCCCTAGCCCCCTCCCACAAGGGGAGGGGGAACTAAAAGGCAGGCAATCTACTTGATTCTTCTTCCTTTGTCCCCTCCCCCTTTATGGGGGAGGGTTAGGGTGGGGGTAATCAAAATTTCTGCAATCCTTTCAATAACCGCTTCTGTTTCATTAAACACTTCATTGTTCCAGAATCTTAAAACGTTAAACTCTTGTGAATTTAACCATATTGTACGAAGTTCATCATACCTTGTTTGCTCTGTATGCTGTCCACCATCAAGCTCAATAACTAATTTCTTTTCAAAACAGACAAAATCGACTATGTATTTTCCGATTGGTTGTTGTCTACGAAATTTATATCCATACAACTGACGTTTGCGTAGATATTGCCAAATCAATTTTTCTGCATCAGTAAGATTACATCGTAAATATCTGGCATATCCCTTTGCCATTCAACACCTCCTTGTGTTTTTACACCCTCCCTCTCCCACAAGGGGAGGGGGAATGGAAAAAATATCACTTACATTTATAAATTAAGCATATTGCCGCACTTCGCCACTACCAGACACGTTATCAACACAACGCCCACATAGTTCCGGATGCTCGCTGTGACCACCGACATCTTCACGATGATGCCAGCAACGCACACATTTTTCATGCCCTGATGGATTCACGGCAACCCAGAGTTCGTCATTGCTGGTTAAGGTGAAATGTACTGCATCGTCTGTCTTGTCTGTGTCCGGATGGAGTCGCGCATAAGAAGTGATCAGCACGAAGCGCAGTTCATCGCCCAATGCCTTGAGACGCTTGAACAGTTCGGTGCCGCAATAAAGATCAACTTCGGCATCCAGTGCCGAACCAATACCACCGGCAACACGCAGGCGTTCCAGCTCCTTGCTCACGACCTCACGCATTTCCAGTACCTGATTCCAGAAACCATTACCCATCATGTCGTCCGGTTTGGTAACAGAGGCAGGGAACTCATACCATGTCGATAAAAAGACTGATTCTGTGGTTTCACCGGGAATATTTTGCCAGATCTCGTCCGAGGTAAAACTTAAGATTGGCGCGAGCCAACGTGCCAGTGCATGCACAATATGATACATCGCACTTTGTGCCGAACGTCGTGCCTGACTGTCCGATCTGGTGGTGTATTGTCTGTCCTTGATGACATCAAGATAAAAACCGCCCAGCTCTGACACACAAAAATTATGTGTCTTCTGATAAATCTGATGGAACTGGTATTTATCATAAGCCGTGACAATTTCCTTTTGTAAGGCTTCAGCATGTTCCACAATCCAGCGATCCAGTGCCAGCATGTCTTTGGGTGCCAGCAAATGTTGTTCCGGATCAAACCCGTTCAGGTTGGCCAACAGAAAACGTGCTGTGTTACGCAAACGCCGATAGGAATCCGATGTGCGTTTCAGGATTTCATCCGACACGGTCATTTCATTACGATAATCCGTTGACGCTACCCAAAGGCGTAAAATATCGGCACCCAGTGTCTTGATCACTTTTTGTGGCGCAACGACATTGCCCTTTGATTTGGACATTTTGTGTCCCTTGGCATCAACCGTAAAACCATGTGTCAGTACCTGTTTGTAGGGTGCTACATCGTTGATCGAGACTGAACTCAGTAATGAAGACTGGAACCAGCCGCGATGTTGATCAGAGCCTTCCAGATATAAATCAGCCGGGAACTGTAAATAGTCACGTTCTTCCAGAACACCAACATGCGTCACACCGGAGTCAAACCAGACATCAAGTGTATCAGTGACTTTCAGGTAATCACCGGACTCACTGCCAAGCAATTCTTCTGCACCCAGTTCAAACCAGGCATCAATACCCTTTTGTTCAATACGTTTTGCCACCTCTTCAATCAAGCGCGGTGTTTCAGGATGCAGTTCGCTTGTGTCCTTGTGGACAAACAGGGCAATTGGCACACCCCAGGTACGCTGACGTGAGATACACCAGTCCGGACGATTTTGCACCATGCTCTCTATGCGTGCTTGTCCCCAGTCCGGCATCCATTGCACATTGTTTATTTCCGCCATGGCGGTTTTGCGTAAATTATTTTTTTCCATGCTGATAAACCACTGCGGTGTCGCTCGGAAAATAATCGGTGTCTTGTGGCGCCAGCAATGCGGGTAACTGTGGTTGAGTTTAGCCATATGTACCAGCTTGCCTTCAGCCTTGAGTTTTTCAACCACATGTTCATTTGCCTTGAACACATGCATACCTTCAAAAAATTCAGTACCTGTTTTGAATACGCCGTTGTTATCCACCGGATTATCCACCGGCAAACCATAACGTTGGCCCACCACATAGTCGTCCTGACCATGACCGGGTGCAGTATGCACACAACCGGTACCGGCTTCTGTTGTTACATGATCACCCAGAATCACCGGCACTTCACGCTTGTAAAACGGGTGTTGCAGTTTCATGCCTTCCAGCTCCTTGCCGCTGATATTGGCAACAACACGATAATTTTCGAGGTCATAACGGAACGCAACATCCTTGACCAGTGCATCGGCAACCAATAAACGTTCAGCTCCATGTTCAAGATCACATTGCAACAAAACATATTCAAGTGAAGGATTCACAGCGACACCCTGATTCGCCGGTAGTGTCCATGGAGTGGTTGTCCAGATCACAACCGAGATCGGACCATTGCCGTCATGACCGGGAACATGCTCACAACGTGACAACAGGGTTGCTTCATCCATCACACTAAAACGCACATCAATTGCCGGTGAAGTATGGTTCTCGTATTCTACTTCCGCCTCAGCCAATGCCGAGCCGCAATCCGTACACCAGTGAACCGGCTTGAAGCCTTTATCCAGATGTCCTTTTGAAGCAATGCGTCCCAGTGCACGCACAATATTGGCTTCAAATTTGTAATCCATAGTGAGATAGGGATTCTCCCATTCACCCAATACACCAAGACGAATAAAATCCTTACGCTGATTATCTACCTGCTTGCCCGCGTAATTGCGACACTCTTTACGGAAGGTGGCAGCATCTACCTTGACCCCTGCCTTACCCACTTTCTTTTCTACATTAAGTTCGATTGGCAAACCATGACAGTCCCATCCCGGTACATAGGGCGCATCAAAACCACTTAAGGTTTTTGATTTAACAATAATGTCTTTCAAAATCTTGTTAAGAGCATGACCAATATGGATTTCGCCGTTAGCATAGGGCGGACCATCATGAAGTATGAATTTTTCCCTGCCCTGCCCGGCAGTACGCATTTTTTTATATAGCGCCATTTCATCCCAACGTTTGAGCATTTCCGGTTCGCGATTGGCCAGATTGCCTTTCATCGGAAAAGCGGTATTGGGTAAATTTAATGTGTCTTTATAGTCTGCCACTTGTTTCTCACTTCAATCATCACTTAATAGATAGTTATGTCACTTTGTCACGCTTGTTAAAATAATCATGTGCATTGATTACATCTTTTTCAATCTGGTTTTTTAATTCATCAAACGAATCAAAACGCAATTCATCGCGCAGTTTTTTTACAAAATCCACATGCACATAACGCCCGTAAATATCGTTACCAAAATTGAACAAATGGACTTCCAGCAGACTGCGTGTACCATCAACCGTAGGACGTGTACCTACATTGGCAACCCCTTCCACCGGCTCCACATCCAGACCAAACATTTCAACACAATATACGCCTTGTACCGGCGTGGCATTACGATGCAAATGAATATTGGCTGTCGGAAAACCGATTGAACGGCCGCGTTTATCACCATGCGCTACTCGACCACACATACGATAAGGTCTGCCCAATAATTTTTCTGCTGTATTCAGATCGCCTGATACCAGTGCCTTGCGAATCCGGGTGCTGCTGACACGTTCACCATCAATATTAAACGTGTGCATGTTAACAACCTGAAAACCATATTCAGCACCGGCTGATTGCAGCATGGCAAAATTACCCTGTCGCATTTTACCAAAACGGAAATCATCCCCCACAACCAGATAACGAATACCCAGACCCTTGATCAGTACCTGTTTAATAAACTCATCGGCTGAAAGGCTCGCCAGTTTTTGATCAAAACGCAAAACCAGTACCCGATCAATAGAAAATCGTAACAGTGAACGCAGCTTCTCACGAAAACGGGTCAGCCTCGCGGGTGAGCTTTCCGGCGTAAAGAATTCCTGTGGTTGCGGTTCAAATGTAATCACCAGTGAAGGCAATCCCATCTCGGCTGCCTTTTCCGACAACTGCCCGAGTACTGCCTGATGTCCCAGATGCACGCCATCAAAATTCCCGATCGTGGCAACACAACCACTATGTTCGGGTTTCAGGTTCTGTAATCCTCTGATCAGTTCCATGTATGTATATTAAAAGGTGTAAATTCAGATGTGGGAGTATATCAACAAAGAGACCCGAGCTTCATCAAGAACCCGCTTTTTTACTAATAAAATCGGTAATTTTGACCCCTTGCAGGCGCAAGGCAATAAAATAGATCAGTTTGGCCAGCACTACCCACAGGATCAGGTAGCCTACCCGCTCAACCCAGTGTCGAGCACTCCAGACTGACAGATCCTGAATCGCCCACAACAGAAAGCCGACCATCAGGACAGAGGCCACAGTGACGCGCAGGAATGCCTTGCCCCACCCCCTGTCAGGTGTGTAAATACCCTGTCGGCGCAACATCATGAACAACATACCGGCATTGATGAACGCTGATGCCGATGTCGCCAATGCCAGCCCCATATGTAATGCACCAAATTCAGAAAACTTGAGCCCATACACAAAAATGACATTCAAGATCATATTGGACACCATGGCCACAATCCCGATACGTACCGGTGTGCGTGTATCCTGCCGCGCATAGAACCCCTGCGCCAGCACCTTGATACCAATAAACCCCAACAAACCGGTTGCATAGGCCATCAAACTGTAAGATGACATCAAGACATCGCGCGCACTGAATTCCCCGTACTCAAATAAAGTCGACAAAATCGGACCTGATAAAATAAATAACCCCAATGTCGCAGGCGTACCGATAAACAACACCAGACGCAATGCCCAATCCAGTGTATGGGAAAAGGCTTCAGGTGAGTCCTCTGCATGACGCTGTGACAGGCTGGGCAGAATCACTGTCGCCAACGCAATACCAAACACGCCTAATGGAAACTCCACCAGTCGATCCGAGGCATACAGCCAGGTTACGCTACCGGTGATCAGGAAAGACGCAATCAATGTGTCGATTAACAAATTGATCTGAGCCACGGATGAACCAAAAATAGCCGGTATCATCAGGCGCATGATACGCCGCACGCCTTCATCCTTGTTACCCCAGCGCGGCATGGTCAACAAACCGAGTCGATGTAAAAACGGTAACTGGAACAACAACTGCGCCACACCGGAAATAAAGACACCCCAGGCCAGACCCACTACCGGCTTTTCAAAATAAGGTGCCAGCCAGAGTGCTGCACCGATCAAACACAGGTTCATAATAACGGGGGTAAAGGCCGGTACACCAAAACGGCCATAGCTGTTGAGCACACCACCGGCCATGGCAACCAGTGAGATAAATAATAGATACGGGAAGGTGATGCGCAGCATCTGTTCTGTCAGTGCCGCCTTCTCGGCATCCGCAGTATCCATCAGAAAGCCGGGGGCAAATATCGCCACCATAATGGGCGCCGCAATCACCCCGATCAGGGTCACAATAAACAGGATACCGCCCAATGTCCCGGCCACTCGGCTGACCAGTTGCCGGACTTCCTCATCCCCTCGCTGGGTCTTGTATTCAGACAGCACGGGCACAAAGGCCAGTGAAAAGGCGCCCTCGGCAAACAGGCGGCGCAGGAAGTTGGGAATACGAAAAGCCACGAAAAAGGCATCCATTCCGGCGGCTGCCCCGAACAGGCGCAAAAACACCATATCCCGTATTAACCCCAGAATCCGGGACATAAAGGTCATGGAACTGACGGTAGCTGTATTTTTAAGAAGTTTGCCGCTCATTGGCCAATTTTGTTATAAGTTTCTGTTTTTATTTGAATATCCAGTTTAAAAGCATAGCATTTTACGTCAACCAAGACTAACTATTGAACCTTATACGTTGAAAATAAAGACTAAAAGCCGTATGATGCGCCTCCTTTAGAGACAGCTGAATTTTCAGGAGTAATACATGGCAAACTCGGCACAAGCCAAAAAACGCGCTCGCCAGGCAACCAAACGCCGCGCTAACAACATGAGCCTGCGCTCACATATGCGTACTGCAATCAAGAACGTATTGAAAGCCATTGATGCAGGTAATAAAGACACAGCACAAAATGCCTACAAGTCTGCACTACCGGTAATTGACTCCATGGTGAATAAAGGCCTGATTCACAAGAACAAGGCTTCACGTCACAAGAGCAGATTGAATATACGCATTAAAGCATTATAAAAAAAGCCGGTCAGTGACCGGCTTTTTTATTTACACCTCTCAATAAAACTAAATAATTTCCTAGAGTCTTATCAGAAATATCTGACGATAAAACTGTCAGTTTTTTTTACAACTTCCAAACATCCTCTTCTTGTTTGAAAATTAAACATTATAAAAACAACCGCTTAAAAATTCGGTATAAAACTTGCATTACTGACTCTGATGTTAATCGAATGGAATTTTCAGAAGGAGTCTAAAATGAAGTTAAAATCATTAAATAAAACTATTTTTCTATCTACCCTGTTTGCTAGCGCACTCATATCAGCCTCAGCATCCGCACAAATTATACCGGATGGGGATTACACAATTGCGATTAATCCTACTCCTTACTATGCGGGAATTCCTGGTATCGCTGATGTAGGCACTGACGGTGCCTGGAATTCTTCTTTTACATTTGGTGCTATTCCTCTACCCGGCGCATCACAATTGATGACTGACAATAATATTATTGTTAATACCGGCGCAGGACCAAGAGGTTCATCTCATGGGGGAGATGGCTATGCTGGCACAATTGGCATTAACGTATCCGGAAATACCTTTTCAAATTTTTCTTTTCAAATAGACACCATTCCAAGAACAGCAGGGGGTGACTTGGCTCAATATGGACCTCAATCCGGTATGACCGGCACAATTGATCAAACAACAGGCCTCATGGCATTTACTCCAACAGGTCGTCTTGCTACAGTCAGCGCATTTGCTGGGTTTTTATATGATAGACGATGGAATGTTGAAGTTGAGCCAGACTGGGCAAGCTTTACTACTGGAGCCACCACTAACGCCGCTGGCACAATAAATGGAACACCTATTGCCAACCTTGGCGATATTAATGGTGATGGCCGCCCGGATTTTAGCGCCACTCTCGTCTCCGGCTCAAATGTTGGTAGCGATTGGGGAGACTTTCATGGGGCTCCCTATTTTGAAGTATGGAATGTCATCATCTTCTCTGGTACAGATTTAGTGATTATTCCGCCACCACCGCCACCACCTCCATTAACTGTAAGCATGTCAGTTACTGGTGGACTAGCACAAGAATGTGCCACAACTGGTGGTAATCATGTTGCTGTATCAGCAGTAATATCCCCAAGTGATGCTGTTATTACAAATATTTCATGGAAAGTTGATGGCAACACAGTTGCTTCAGGTGAATCTGCATCCCTCTTTCTACCATTAGGAACACATTCTGTTGGAGTTACAGTAGAAATAGATGATGGTCGGACTGATTCTGAATCTAAAACAATAACTATTCAGGACACAACACCTCCTGTTATAGATGTTGCACTGGTTGATTCACGCTCTGGTGAAGCTGTTACCATAATTGATCGACCTAATGTTTCATGGATCCAGGCAAAATATTCGGCCACTGATATTTGTGATGCTTCACCTTCCACAAATGGCTTTGGTGGATTTGCTGTAGCAAATGGAGACACATTAAAAGTACAAGGAAACCTGAATACAGTCACCTTGACCACTTCTGTTATTGAGCTTTCCGCATCAACAGAAGATGCTTCAGGCAATACAGCCAGTGGTAAAGCCACACTGAATATTATTGACTAGTATTTATCTGCAACAATAAAAAAGCCGGTCAATGACCGGCTTTTTTATTTCTATAGTAATACCAAATTATCCCGATGAATCAGTTCCGGTTCATCCACATAACCCAGAATACTTTCTATCTTGTCACTTGGCTGGCGCATGATCTTTTTTGTTTCATCTGCATTATAGTTAACCAGACCACGTGCGATTTCCTGCCCGTTTGCGTTGACACAAACCACCACTTCACCACGCTGGAAATTTCCTTCTACTGCTGACACACCTACCGGTAACAAACTTTTACCGGAACCGGTTAATACCTTGATTGCACCTTCATCCAGCACCAGTCGACCACGTGTGTTCATGTGCCCTGCGAGCCATTGTTTGCGTGCCGCCTGTGATCCCTGTTTTGTAACAAACAATGTGCCCACATTTTCTGCATTGGCAACACGAGTCACAATGTTGTCTTCACGACCGGAAGCGATCACGGTCAATGCACCGGAACGTGCAGCCAGTTTTGCCGCACGTACCTTGGTCAGCATGCCGCCACGACCCAGACTACCACCACCACCTGCCATGGATTCCAGTGCAGGATCATCAGCCTGTACTTCTTCAAGCAGTTTACTGTCAGGATGAGTAGCAGGGTTGGCATCATGCATACCATCTTGATCTGTCAGGATCAGCAATGCATCGGCTTCAATCAGGTTGGCTACCAAAGCCGCCAATGTATCATTATCACCAAACTGGATTTCTTCTGTTACGACAGTGTCGTTTTCATTCACAACAGGTATTGCACCCAGTTTAATTAATTCGCGTAATGTACTGCGTGCATTCAGATAACGTGTCCGATTGGACAGATCATCATGGGTTAGTAATACCTGTGCTGTATGAATTTCATGTTTATTAAAACAGGATTCATAGGCCTGTATCAGTCCCATTTGTCCAACTGCGGCAGCGGCCTGTAATTCATACAGTGCCCGTGGACGCGTGGTCCAGCCAAAACGTTTCATGCCTTCGGCCACAGCGCCGGATGAAACCAGTACTATTTGTTTGCCCGCCTTGTGCATTTTTACAATCTGTTCAACCCACTTGCTGATAGCAGTATTGTCTAGACCACGCCCTTCATTGGTCAGCAGTGCGCTACCAATTTTTATAACCCAACGGTTGGCTGTTTGTAGTCGTTGTCGGTTACTCATTTTCCTGTTCTTTTTTCTCTTCAATATATTCCATTATTTTATAAATCAATTGTTTCACACCATCACCGCTGACCGCCGAGATATAAAAAACCGGTCCCTGCCATTTCAGTTTCTCTACAATCTCTTGACAAAATTCATTGCGCATTTCTTCCGGAACCAAATCGGTTTTATTCAATACCAGCCAGCGTTTCTTGCCAACCAGTTCTTCACTGTAATTGGCCAGCTCCTTCTCAATCATTTGTACATGATTAACCGGATCATCTTCACTATTCGGTGGTACAACATCAACCAGATGTAATAATAGACCGGTACGCGAGAGGTGGCGTAAAAACTGGAAACCAAGACCGGCACCTTCAGAAGCGCCTTCAATCAAACCCGGAATATCCGCCACCACAAAACTGCGATGTGATTCTACTTTTACCACGCCCAGATTGGGATAACGTGTCGTAAAAGGATAATCCGCTACTTTTGGTTTTGCTGAGCTGATCTGGCGTATCAAGGTGGACTTGCCGGCATTAGGCAAGCCGAGTAGACCCACATCGGCCAGTAATTTCAGTTCCAGTAATACCGAACGCTTCTCACCCGGTTCACCCGGTGTACATTGGCGCGGTGCACGATTGGTACTGCTTTTAAAATGCACATTACCCAATCCGTGTTTTCCGCCTTTGGCTACCAGCAAGGTTTGACCTGCTTCGACCAAATCACCCATGACTTCTTCAGTATCTGTATTGGTGATCACCGTACCCACCGGCACATGGATATAGAGATCATCACCACCCTTGCCGGTACATTCGCTACCCATACCGGGCTGGCCGTTTTCCGCCTTGAAACTGCGCTTGTAACGAAAATCGATCAAGGTGTTGATATTGGTGTCTGCTATCAGATAAACACTGCCGCCATCACCACCATCACCACCATTGGGTCCGCCACGTGGAATATATTTTTCACGACGAAAACTGGCAATGCCGTTACCGCCTTTGCCAGCCTCTATCTTGATTGTCGCTTCGTCTACAAATTTCATTTTC
>Ga0224506_10000450_pt1 | contig 35198 bp, 27 predicted proteins | sample SF_Jan12_sed_USG_2_FD_169108 | JGI IMG/M metagenome (GOLD analysis project Ga0224506, IMG submission 169108) | Sediment microbial communities from San Francisco Bay, California, United States - SF_Jan12_sed_USGS_8_1 | ecosystem: Environmental > Aquatic > Marine > Sediment | place: USA... | reverse complement strand
AGCATACTGCAAAATAGCAGGATTAGGCAGTAAGGTCGCGCACTGAGCTTCCCATACCGACCATTGCTTGGCAGCTGCCATCCGATGCAATTCATCACCTCCGGTTAATATGTCATGATACGCACTAATTAATGCACTACCTGACTGACCATCAACAAACTGGCTAAATTTATGCCAGTGTTCAGGAAAAATACGACCAGCACCACCGCCATACAACCAATCAAGATCTTGCTGTCTTGCCAGAAAAACGCCTCTTAATATCAGACCAGACACCATTTCGGGATAAGTTTGAGCGAACAGTAATGCTAATGTCACTCCCCAGGATCCAGCATATAACACAGATTTTTCTATGCCGAGATGGTCATACAACAACTTCAGGTCTTCAATCAGTGTGATTGAATTGTTATTTACCAATGTACAATGTGGTTCTGACTTACCACATCCCCGTTGGTCAAACTGAATGATGCGATATATTTCCGGATTAAATAATTTTTTACTGTATTCTGAAGACCCAGCCCCCGGTCCTCCGTGAATAATGATCACGGGTAACCCTATCTCATTACCAGATTCGGAGTATGCCATAGCACAGCCATCACCCAGGTCGAGTGAGCGCTCATAATTTGGACGAATATCCGGAAATGGCACTCTCATAAAGGTTCTCCATAAGTTTTATCGCTGGATTAAATCCTATAATCAATCCACTACGGGCACAATATTTCTATTAATTCCGTTGTCAGTATAGCTGACTGATTATGACTGCCAAAATGATCAGACTTACCCCAGACATAAAGTTTCGAATCTATACTGCAGCCGATCACTCTCGTCGATCCATGCCATCAATTATAACCAGCATACCAGAGTGTTATCTAAACTATTTAGAATAGGTGTTTAATCTGTACTGGCAGAGTGCTGTGGTTCAATGCATTAGATTGATCAATAATAGCGACTTATTAGACCCATACAGAACAAAGTCATATCCGTTACAATTAATGATTATCAGCAACCGGCCTTATGCCGTCCGTCATTTCGTTTGAAAAATAAAAGACCATAAATTAATGATGACAATCAGAAAAGGATGCCACCGGGAAAATACTGCCTCAATCTGTTTTTACCCTTCCTTCTAATCATTTTGTCGACAATACAAGCCATTATTATTGACTAAATGCCATAACATAGCTATATTGTCGACAATCCAAACAATAACAGAGCTGTTATTTAATGAGCATACTTAATGCACAACCCATTACCGCTGCAGACAAAACATTTTTTCAATTACGAAAAGACATTGTAGAAGGTGTTATTACTGCGGGTTCCAAGTTAAGTGAAACAGAATTGTCGACAAAATATCAGGTTAGCCGGGCTGTTATAAGAGAAGCTATCAACCGGTTGGAGTCTAGCCATCTTGTCGAACGAAAAGCCAACATTGGTGCAAGAGTGGTCAGCCTAACACCCGAAGGACTTGTGCAATTATATCAGGTTCGCGAATCACTTGAGGGTATGGCTGCCAGGCTCGCTGCCAAGAATATGACTGATGAAGAGATTGATGATCTTACTCAGCTGCTTAACTCTCACTTCCAGAAAGTAAAAACGGGTGAATCCTATTATCAGGAAGCCGGCGATGTCGACTTCCATTATCGCATCATCCTGGGCAGCAAAAATAACCATCTCATTTCGATGCTAATCAATGGTATCTACCATCTGGTTCGTATGTATCGGGTTCAGTTAGGTATGGCAGGTCCCAGGGTCACAACCGCCTTTGATGAGCATAAAAATATCGTTCAGGCCATATCAAATCGGGATGAAGAATTGGCTGAAATGTTGATGCGTCGCCACATTCATTATTCAAAAAACAATATTGAAAATAAATTATTACAAAATTAATCCATAAATTCAGGAGATAGTTTATGAGTGCAGGTAAAAAATTTCGACAGGCATTAGTCGACAACAAGCCACTTCAGATTGTCGGAACCATAAATGCTTATTCAGCCATGATGGCTAAAAAAATTGGACACCAGGCCATTTATCTTTCTGGCGGTGGTGTTGCTAATGCGTCTTACGGCCTTCCAGATCTGGGTATGACCTCTTTAAATGACGTATTGGTAGATGTTCAACGAATCACCTCTGCATGCGATCTGCCTTTATTAGTTGATATCGATACTGGCTGGGGCGGTGCATTTAACATTGCTAAAACCGTCCGTGATATGGAAAAAGCCGGTGCCGCAGCCGTTCACATGGAAGACCAGGTTGCTCAGAAGCGCTGTGGTCACCGTCCAAACAAAGAAATTGTCTCTACTGCCGAAATGGTTGACCGTATTACAGCAGCCGTAGATGCTCGAGTTGATCCGGACTTTTTCATTATGGCTCGTACCGATGCCTTTGATAAAGAAGGTCTGGAAGCCGCTATTGAACGCGCAAAAGCCTATGTTGCAGCTGGCGCAGACGGCATTTTTGCCGAAGCGGTTAAAACAGAAGCGCACTATCGTGCATTTTCTGATGCCCTGGATGTCCCTGTATTGGCAAATATCACTGAGTTTGGTCAGACTGAACTTTGGAATAAAGAACAGCTGGGTGAATGGGGTGCTGCCATGGTGCTTTATCCGCTAAGTGCTTTCCGTGCTATGAACAAAGCAGCTGAAGCAGTTTATAGCAGTATTTTGGAAAAAGGTGACCAAAAAGAGGTCGTTGATACCATGCAAACTCGTATGGATCTTTATGATTATCTCGGTTACCACGACTATGAGCAGAAGCTTGATAGCCTTTTTTCTGAAGGTAAAAATCTGTAAGTCATAAATAAATTTTCAGTCGGAAGTCACTTTGATACTTCCGCTTAATATTAAATCGAATTAAAGAAGTAGGAGTCATATTATGTCTGATAAAAAAATTGGTGGTGCAGGTTTACGTGGTCAAAGTGCTGGTGAAACGGCTTTATGTACGGTAGGGAAATCAGGTTCTGGTTTAACCTATTGTGGCTACGACATATCAGATTTGGCTGAAAATGCCACATTTGAAGAAGTTGCATATTTATTGTTTAACGGTGAATTACCGAATCAAACACAGCTTGATGCCTATAAATCAGAACTACATGCACTGCGTGACCTGCCTCAAGCACTTAAAGAAGTACTTCAGCGTATTCCTGCAGATGCACATCCGATGGATGTTATGCGAACCGGTGCTTCATTTTTAGGTAACCTGGAACCGGAAAATGATTTCTCAGAGCAAAACAAAGCAGCCAACCGTTTGCTGGCAGCATTCCCGGCAATCATGTGTTACTGGTACCGCTTTAGTCATGAAAACGTAGAGATCGAGTGTACAACAGATGAAAGTTCTATCGGTGGTCACTTTCTGAAATTATTAAATGGCGAAACGCCTTCTGAGCAGCATCGTCGCGTTATGGACGTGTCGTTAATTCTGTATGCAGAGCACGAATTCAACGCATCGACCTTCACTGCCCGTGTATGTGCATCTACCCTATCTGATATGTTCTCCTGCATAACAGGTGCCATTGGAACCCTTCGTGGTCCACTACATGGTGGTGCAAACGAAGCCGCTATGGATATGATCGAAAAATTCAACTCACCTGAAGATGCCAAAATTCAGATGGCTGGCATGTTAGAGCGAAAAGAAAAAATTATGGGCTTCGGACATGCGATCTACCGTACATCTGACCCACGTAATGTGATCATTAAGGCCTGGTCTGAAAAGTTAGCACAGGAAAACGGAGATACATCGTTATATGACATTTCTGTTGCCTGTGAAGAGTTTATGTGGGACACCAAGAAATTGTTCTGTAACGCTGATTTCTTCCATGCTTCAACCTACAACTACATGGGTATCCCAACGAAACTGTTTACACCGATTTTCGTGTGTTCACGTTTAACCGGCTGGGCTGCACACGTTATGGAGCAGCGTGATAATAACCGTATTATCCGTCCAAGTGCTGATTACACCGGTTCGGACCCACGCAAGGTTACTCCAATCGCCGAACGATAAGTTGCAGGCCTGTGCTACCCATATTGGTAGCACAATTATATGAGCTCAAAGCACACAGCAAGAGCTCGCTTTAACATCTCATTCTGTGGATTAGGCTATGAATACCAATTACCGTAAATCATTACCCGGCACCAACCTGGACTTCTATGATACCCGCGACGCTATCGAAACCATTGAGCCTGGTTCCTACGCCAAACTTCCTTACACTTCTCGTGTACTGGCTGAACAGTTAGTCCGCCGCTGTGAACCTGAAACACTCACTGATTCTCTAAAACAAATTATTGGACGTAAGCGTGATTTGGACTTTCCCTGGTACCCTGCCCGCGTGGTTTGCCATGACATTCTGGGCCAAACCGCGCTGGTTGATCTAGCCGGTCTGCGTGATGCCATTGCTGATCAGGGGGGAGATCCGTCCAAAGTTAACCCTGTGGTTCCAACCCAATTAATTGTTGACCACTCATTGTCCGTGGAACATGCCGGATTTGAAGCCGATGCCTTTGAAAAGAATCGTGCTATTGAAGATCGTCGTAATGACGACCGGTTCCATTTTATAGAGTGGTGTAAGACAGCCTTTGACAATGTTGATGTGATCCCGGCGGGTAACGGTATCATGCACCAGATCAACCTGGAGAAGATGTCTCCGGTGATCCAGACACGTGACGGCATTGCATTCCCGGATACCTGTGTTGGCACCGATAGCCATACACCTCATGTTGATGCACTGGGTGTTATCGCTATTGGAGTTGGTGGTCTGGAAGCTGAAACCGTGATGCTGGGTCGTCCATCAATGATGCGTCTTCCGGAAATCATTGGCGTTAAAATTGTCGGGAAGCGCCAGCCTGGCATCACAGCAACCGATATCGCATTAGCAATGACCGAGTTTCTGCGTAATGAAAAAGTCGTTTCTGCTTATCTTGAGTTTTTTGGTGACGGCGCCAAAGCACTGACTATTGGTGACCGCGCGACACTATCAAATATGACACCGGAATACGGTGCCTCTGCCGGCATGTTCTATATCGATGAGCAAACGATTGATTATCTAAAGCTTACAGGACGCGAGCCTGAGCAGGTTGCACTCGTAGAGCAGTACGCTAAAGAAACCGGTCTATGGGCGGATGACTTGGTTGAAGCCCAGTACGAACGTGTTGTTGAGTTTAATCTCTCCTCTGTTGTTCGCAACATGGCCGGTCCATCTAACCCTCACCGTCGTTTGCCAACCACGGCACTAAACGAACGCGGCATCGCCAGTGATGAACTTTTGGCGGCTGCCAGAGCAGAAGAGGCTGAAGGGAAAATGCCTGATGGCGCGGTTATTATTGCAGCCATTACTTCCTGTACCAATACATCCAACCCACGTAACGTGGTTGCTGCCGGTTTGGTTGCCAAAAAAGCCAATGAACTGGGGCTGATCCGCAAACCCTGGGTTAAGTCGTCCTTCGCTCCTGGTTCCAAGGTTGCTAAATTGTATATGGAAGAAGCCGGTTTGTTGCCAGAGATGGAAAAACTGGGCTTTGGTATTGTTGCTTATGCCTGTACGACCTGTAACGGCATGAGTGGTGCATTGGATCCTAAAATTCAACAGGAAATTATTGATCGTGACCTTTACTCGACAGCAGTATTGTCCGGTAATCGTAACTTCGATGGTCGTATTCACCCTCACGCCAAACAGGCATTCCTGGCATCACCACCATTGGTTGTGGCCTATGCTATTGCAGGTACAATGCGTTTCGATATCGAGAAAGATGTCCTCGGCAATGACCAAAATGGTAATCCGGTCACACTGAAAGATATATGGCCTTCGGATGAAGAGATCGATGCAATTGTTGCCAAGTCCGTTAAGCCTGAACAGTTCAATGAAATTTATATCCCGATGTTTGATCTGGGTGCGGTTGAGAAATCTGAAAGTCCGCTGTACGACTGGCGTCCACGGACGACTTACATCCGTCGTCCTCCATACTGGGAAGGCGCTTTGGCTGGTGAACGTACCATGAAAGGAATGCGCCCATTGGCCGTTTTGGGTGACAACATTACCACCGACCATTTGTCGCCATCGAATGCTATTCAAGCCTCCAGTGCTGCGGGCGAATACTGTGCCAAAATGGGTCTGCCGGAAGAAGATTACAACTCTTACGCAACCCACAGGGGTGATCACCTAACCGCACAGCGAGCCACATTTGCTAACCCGAAACTTTTAAACGAGATGTGTCGTGATGCCAACGGAGACGTGAAGCAAGGCTCACTGGCTCGTATAGAGCCGGAAGGCCAGGAAAGCCGTATGTGGGAAGCGATCGAAACCTATATGGATCGCAAACAACCCTTAATTATTGTTGCCGGTGCTGACTATGGCCAGGGATCTTCTCGTGACTGGGCCGCTAAAGGTGTTCGTCTAGCTGGCGTTGAAACCATTGTCGCAGAAGGCTTTGAGCGTATTCACCGTACTAACCTAGTTGGTATGGGTGTTTTACCCCTCGAATTTAAAGCGGGTGACACTCGCCACAGCTACTTCATCGATGGTACAGAAACCTATGACGTGGTTGGTGACATTACTCCGGGCTGCGACATGACGGTGATCATCACACGAACAAACGGCGAAGCTGTTGAAGTACCTGTTACCTGTCGTCTGGATACTGCTGAAGAAGTTCGTGTATACGAAGCCGGTGGTGTATTGCAGCGATTTGCTCAGGACTTTCTTGAATCAAACCAGTAAAGGCCGCCATAAAGTTGTAAGGCTTCAGGGCCCTACAGCTTTATTATTTTTCAGTTATTTTTAAGGAGCTCCTATTCATGAGTACTGTTCCTCAGATTAAAATCCCGGCTACCTATATTCGGGGCGGCACCAGTAAAGGGGTGTTTTTCAAACTTACAGATTTACCTGAAGCCGCTCAGATTGTGGGTAAAGCCCGAGACAACCTGTTATTACGCGTGATCGGTAGTCCGGATCCTTATGGCAAACAAACGGATGGTATGGGTGGCGCAACCTCAAGCACTAGCAAAACGGTTATATTGTCAAAAAGCAGCCAACCTGATCACGACGTTGATTATCTGTTTGGTCAGGTTGCCATCGACAGGCCCTTTGTTGACTGGAGTGGCAACTGTGGCAACCTGACCGCTGCCGTAGGATCTTTCGGAATTACTGCCGGCCTGGTTGATGCCAATCGCATTCCTGACAACGGCATTGCCGAAGTTCGTATCTGGCAAGCTAATATTAAAAAAACCATCATTGCCCATGTGCCCATCACTCATGGAGAAGTACAGGAAACCGGAGACTTTGAACTAGACGGCGTTACATTTCCCGCTGCCGAAGTCCAGGTCGATTTTGTCGACCCAGCTGATGGCGAGGGTTCCATGTTCCCAACCGGCCATCTGGTTGATGATCTGGAAGTACCCGGTGTTGGTACTTTTAAAGCCACCATGATTAATGCCGGCATCCCGACTATATTTTTAAATGCTGATGCCATCGGTTATCAGGGAACCGAACTTCAGGATGCTATTAACAATGATGACAAGGCACTCACCATGTTCGAAACCATACGTGCCTATGGAGCGGTCAAAATGGGTTTAATTTCAGATGTGTCTGAAGCCGAGGCCAGGCAGCATACGCCCAAGGTCGCTTTTGTCGCACCTCCGAAATCATACACAACATCCAGTGGTAAACAGGTTTCAGAAACTGACATTGACTTGCACGTTCGCGCCCTGTCTATGGGTAAACTTCATCATGCCATGATGGGTACTGCAGCGGTTGCTATTGGTACCGCGGCTACGATTCCTGGCACTCTTGTTAACCTGGCAGCAGGTGGCGGTGAACGCAGCGCTGTTGTCTTTGGCCATCCTTCTGGTACGTTGAAAGTGGGGGCAGAGGCTACACTGGATGACGGTGAATGGATGGTTAATAAAGTCAGCATGAGTCGAAGTGCACGCATATTAATGGAAGGCTGGGTCAGAGTCCCCGGAGATGTATTCTAAAATCGATAACCTGTACTGGTCTGCACTATATCAAGGGTATTAAAAAGAATATCGAAGTCACCTTGCAACTAAAGGACATTGTTGGCGGTGTGAAGGATGAAAAAATGATCCCGGGATCATTTTTTCTAAACTGGCTGGATTTTGCCATTGGCATTGGCAAATGGATAAGCACTGATTGAATCGCAAACGAAACCAAAATATTCTTTAAGCTAAGCCTGCACCCTGTCAAGAATTAACCGGACTCAATGTCAGGCCCGAGAAGCAAACTATCCAGAATCCCACTCGACTCTGATATTAATTTAAGGCTGTGATTTCATCCAGAAACGACTGAGGATGATCCACCGATGTCAGTACAGCATAACCCATTTTGGTTGGGATATAGGCTACTTGATTTTCGTTAGTAACGAACAACAGGGCTTTTTCTTTGTTTTTCAGCTTAAACCAGCCTGACGAATAACCCGGCACACGAATCCCCATAGTTCTGTACTTGGGTGATAATTCTTTATCTCGTGAAAAATCGATAACCCGCATTTTCTCAACGTCAATATCACGGACCATAATACTGCGAGACCAGAAACCACCCGATAGCGTGATCCTATCTTCTCCTACAAAAGCTCTCGAGTTGTAGGCCGCATAGGCTGAATAAGCAATCGTCAGTAGAAGAGCTGCTAACAAAACACAAACACCGCTAAGGTACCATAGTGGCTTAGAGGAGACGGGCGTTATTTCAAATACATTCATGAGTTTCCCTGATTAAACATAGCTGTTATAGGATCCAGACCATAATAACAGAGAACTGACTGTCGAAGAAAACAAATGACAGCCACATAATATTTCAGATTTAAAGTGAAAAGGGGGAAGTATGCTAAATAGCTCAGTGCCCTATGCACGCTATAATATAGACGTCATCATCCATAGGGTACTCACATTTTATTTTTAGATAACATAGGGGGTGTTATCCCATAATCCAAAACATACCGATTGATCCGTCGGCTTCTGACTAGTTAATTTCCGCCTATTTCCGGTATTAAGGTTATTAGAACAATTGTCGCTAAATAATTTATTATCAATCTATAATTCAATAAAAATATTATATTAACAAAATCTTTTTTGTATAAACTGAAGGCTTGCAAGATGTCTGCGCGTGAATATATAAAATGAGACCAAGTTACTTTTATAGATTAGGAATTTATTCCTAAAAACGGAGCCCTGGTTCACTTGAGCTGATCCTCTGCTAAAACAGTCATGTACAAAAGGCCCTCAACATGCTGAAGTATTATCCATTAAGCCATTCTGATCTGAAGAACAGCAATTTTCTAACCAGATCAACGGCAACCTTAATTTTAACGACTCTGGCCATTGCAGGTAATATGATCAGCCTGCCACTGTTTTACGGAGTGGATTTTATATTCGGTTCTGTCGCGGTCATGATGGCGCTTCAACTTTTAGGCATCCTGCCAGCCGTTCTGGTCGCATTTGCTGGCGGACTTTATACCCTGATACTCTGGGGGCACCCCTATGCATTGATCATCTTTACGGTCGAAGCCCTGGTTGCTGGAATCCTGTGCCGGCATGGCTTTCGCCATCTGATCATGGCCGTAGTGACTTACTGGCTGATACTCGGAATACCACTGGTGTTATTACTCTATCGCGGGATTGGTGACCTGCCATGGAATATCACGATTCTTATCGCGCTAAAACAACCCATTAACGGCCTGATCAATGCCTTAATTGCAGTCTTGCTGTTAATTGGGGTCAAAATGCTTCGTCAGGGTAAGTCATGGCAATACATGAATCCTGTCCAGGTCACTGAATTACTGTTCAACGCCATTCTAGCGGTGATTTTATTGGCTGGAACCATCCCTATTATTTACCAGGGCTACCAGTACCGTGAATTGCATGAAACCTTTCTTGCCAAACGCTTAACCAAACAAGCTGATGACGTCATTGCAATCATCAACCATGCTGGCACAAATCCGGAGCAGTGGCAGGAACTTCTGACGAACCTGACATTGGACACTGAAACCAGCCTGACCCTGACGGCGAGCGACACAATTATTGCAAGTTACGGCCAGCCATCAGGAATATCCCTGGACTATGGTAAAGTGCACCCTGTCACTCAAGAGTTGATTCACTGGTCACCAAATTCAACCCAACCAGCAATAACCCGCTGGAAAGAAGGCATTTACGGCGTTACAAAAGCCATTAGTCATCCTGTTTTGGATTCGGTTACGATTGAGTATCCGGCGAAGGCTTTGATCCTCCAAATAGAAAAAAACACGACCAAACTGTTTCTTTTACTTGCTGTGCTTTTTGGAGCCGGAATCCTGATTGCCAGACAACTTAGTAATTTACTGATAACTCCACTGACCCGGCTTGCGCGTGTCGCCAATGACACCACTAATGGTATTATCATTACAGACAAAGACGGTCTGGTGGAATGGGTTAATGATGGTTTTACCCGCATGACCGGCTATGGACTCAAGGAATTAGCGGGCCAGAAACCCGGCACGATTTTACAGGGACCAGATACCAACTCCGACTCTGTAGCCACTATATCTGCAGCCCTTAAAAACAAAGACACCTTTGATGTCGAAATCGCCAACTATAAAAAAAATGGTCAACTATACTGGGTTCATATAGTTGGCAATCCGCTATTCGATGACCTTAATAACCTAAAGGGTTTTATGGCCGTTCAAAGTGATATTACCGAGGTTAAGCTTGCCAGTCTGCAACTAAAACACTTTAAGACCACATTGGATCAAACTCTGGATTGCGTTTTTATGTTTGGTGCAGATAATCTGATATTTACCTATGCCAATGCAGGGGCACTGAATCAGATTGGCTATACGAAAAAAGAACTCATGACCATGCACCCCTATGATATTAAACCGGAAATGGATTCCCGGCAATTTAAGTTCATGATCAAGCCCTTGCTGGAAGGAAAGCAAAAAACGATCAACTTCCAGACAATACATCAACACAAATCAGGAAGCCGTATTCCGGTCGATATATTTTTACAATATATCCGTCCTGACACCGGTTCCAGCCATTTCGTCGCCATCGTGCGTGATATCAGCGAGCGTTTAAAGGCTCAGGCTGAACTAACCAGCGAGGTCGAACGAACCCGGGCTATATTGGAAAATATGGTTGATGGCATTATCACGATCGATGAGAAAGGAACCATTCAGACATGCAATCAGGCTGCCGAGAATATTTTCGGTTATTCAGCCGAAATGATGCGCGGACAAAATGTTAAAATATTAATGCCCAATCCGTACCGTGATGCGCACGACAATTATTTAAAAAATTACAAAGAGACCCGACAAGCCAATATTATTAATAAAGGCCGCGAAGTTGAAGGCCTGAGAAGAGATGGTAACAAGTTTCCGATGGAATTGGGTGTCTCTGAAATCATTTATCAGGGACAGACATTATATGTCGGTATCGTTAGGGACATTACCGAACGTCGTGAACTTGACAAAATGAAAAGCGAATTCATCTCTACCGTCAGCCACGAATTACGAACCCCGCTGACCTCTATACGCGGAGCACTTACATTAGTATTGGCAAAAATAGGTGATTCAATCGAAGGCAAACCCAAGCGTATGCTGGAAATGGCCGAACGTAATAGTAAGCGTCTGACGTTTTTGATTAATGACATTCTTGATCTGGAAAAAATTGAATCCGGTCGCATGGAATTTGAATTTCAGAGTGTCGATTTGATTACCCTTACCCAACGTTCGATAGAAGACAATGAGGGATATGCAACGGATCATAAGGTTCACTTGCTATTCGATTCCCCCCTAAAAAGCGCTCCCATACTAGCAGATGAACATCGCCTCCTACAGGTTCTAGCAAACCTGATTTCCAACGCAGTCAAATTTTCTGTAGAGGGCGAGTCGGTTGAAGTAAGCGTGACTACCCATCATACGAATTATCGACTAACGGTGACTGATCATGGAAAGGGTATCCCCGAGGAATTCAAAGATCGTATTTTCCAACGCTTTGCTCAGGCAGACGCTTCCGATGTCCGTGAAAAGAGTGGCACGGGTCTTGGACTGAGCATCAGCAAGGCTATTGTCGAACGGCACCATGGCAGAATCGATTATGAGAGCAATCTTGGACAGGGAACTAGTCTCTATGTCGATCTGCCGGCAGAGTCCAACTTTATGGAACAGGATAGAAATAATCAGGGCGGGTCACAGGTATTAATCTGTGAAGATAACAAAGACGCCGCTGAAATTTTAGCAGACATACTCGCTAACGAAGGCATTAGTTGTGATATTGCATTAAATCTGGCAGAAGCCAGATTATTACTGGTTGAAAACAACTATCAGTTAATGCTTCTGGACCTTTTACTGCCTGATGGGGATGGCATGTTATTTATTGACGAACTACGCAATCAGTCATCGACAAGAACCATGCCGATTATCGTAGTCTCCGGATACGTTGATCATGAACGATTTGCCACCCGAAGTAATATGATTAATGTGGTTGACTGGTTACCAAAACCCATTGATCAAACAAGACTCTCGCGTGCTATCAAAGAAATGATACCAAGCTCAGTACGGCCTCATATTTTACATGTTGAAGACGATATAGACATCGTCAACCTGGTACAAAATTTAACCTCTGATTTTGCCGACTTCAGCCATGTTAGTGGTCTGGATCAAGCGAGACAGCTATTGAACGAACAACAGTATGATTTGGTGCTACTGGACCTGGGTCTTGCTGACGGATCAGGCTCGGATCTTCTTGACCAAATTCAACAAGGTTGTCCAGTGGTGATATTCTCGGCAAGCATGCCCACAAGTGAGCTAACTAAACAGGTCAGCTATGCTCTAACTAAAAGCACAACATCGAATGATGAATTGCTTGATAAAATAAAATTTTTACTCAAAGGATTTGGCAATGAATAGTATTTTAACCATACTTTATGTTGAAGACGAAGAAGATATTCGTGAAGTGACTGAGTTTGCTCTGGAAGATGAAGGCTTTGAGTTAATCCCGTGTGCTTCAGGTCATGACGCTCTGGAGAAAGCCAAAGATATTCAACCGGACCTTCTGTTGCTGGATATGATGATGCCGGGTATGGATGGTATGACAACAGCAAAAAAATTGCGCGAGCTGCCACATTTGGCTGATGTGCCCCTTGTATTCATGACAGCAAAAATACAAAGCTCGGAGCTGGAAAAGTATCGGGCTATAGGCGCACTTGATGTGATCGGTAAACCTTTTGATGCTCTTGAGCTACCCAATCAAATTCGTGCAATACTGCAAAAATTTCGTAATAATCATAGCTAATGGATAAAAATGTGTATCAAATAAGTTAAAGAAAAGCTTTCGACTGGTGTTTTACCAAATCGGCTGTAATAAGAATGGCGTAATTCGTCTTAATTTTGAGTTAATTATAAATAAGTGAAGGCAAGGTGATGGCATTGAACGAAGTACGCGACAAAAAGCGACAACAGATGCAGACTATTTATTTAGCCAAGCTGGATGGGCGTTTTTCTGATATCCGAGCACTCACTGACAAATTAAAGCAGGATCCGTCACTATCAAACGACTTTGACGAACTATACCGGCTGGTTCATAATCTGAATGGCTCCGCAGGCACCTTTGGATTCATGTCATTATCTCAAGCCGCTGAAAAGGTGGAACTGCAACTGACTGCCTTAGCTGAAAACCCGGAGAAAGATCACCAATGGCAAGCGATTGATACCGCCGTTGAGCATCTGGGTAATTTAATTCTGATTGCCAAACAAGGCAGATTTGAACCCTTTCCAATACCAGCAACCATCATACGCAACAATACTTCTCCACTTATTTATATTGTTGAAGACGACCAGGAGCAAGCCGAATACCTGAGTGAATTTCTTCGTGAAGACGGGTTTCGTACAACCGTATTCCTTTCACCTGAATCATTTCGACAGCAACTCAATGGGGAACAAAACGAAAGACCGGCCGCGATCATTATGGATCTGATATTTTCCGGATTCGAAGATACCGGTAACGAGCTGATCAAAGAGCTCAGTTTGATTCCCGATAGTGACATTCCGGTTGTGGTTGTCTCAGTGCAGGATAAACTAACAAGCAGGCTAGCAGCCTTTCGCGCCGGTGCCTGTCGCTACCTTGCAAAGCCCTATGATAAAGAACAGTTAATTGACATCCTGGATGTTATAACCAGCCGCCAACCAACAGAAGCTTTTAAAGTGCTGCTTGTTGACGATGATGAAATAATGTTAGAAGCTGAAGAACAGCTGCTAACCGATGCCGGTATGATCGTGCGTGCGCTATCGGATCCCATGAAAACCATAGAACTGATGCAGCAATTTCAACCGGATATTATTGTACTGGATGTCTATATGCCTGGTGCGACCGGCCCGGAACTGGCTGCAGTCATACGGGAACGTGACGCCCTGTCTAACATCCCCATTTTGTTTTTGTCTGCTGAAAAAGACATAAAACAACAACTACAGGCATTAAGTCTGGGGGGTGATGATTTTCTGGTCAAGCCTATCGTACCTGAACACTTTATTGCAGCGGTAGGTAGCAGAGCACGGCGATCAAGGCAGCATAAAGCCGTATACCAGCGACTGCAGTCCACCCTTTATGAACATCAACAGGTACAGGTTGCGCTTAATCGGCATGCCATTGTCAGTATTACTGATCAACATGGCACGATCACCGAGGTCAATGATAAGTTCTGCCTGCATAGTGGTTACAGCCGAAAAGAGTTAATAGGGCAATCGCATAGTATTCTAAAATCTGGTATGCACTCGAAAGAATTCTACAATGATTTATGGAACACGATTAAGCAGGGTAATACCTGGCATGGTGAAATGTGTAACCAGAGCAAGAATGGCAATTATTACTGGGTTAATTCAACGATAACGCCCCTATTAAACAACCAAGGTAAGCCTTTTCAATACATATCTATTCGTACCGATATCACCGCGACAAAACAGCAGCAACAGCAACTGGAAACCATTAGTGAAAACCTTTCCGCCACTCTGGAGTCTACCGCAGATGGTATTCTGGCTATTAATCAGCATGACGAAATTAGTTTTGCCAGTGCCCGGTTTTATCAGATGTGGAAATTGAATGACAATATAAAGACCGCCTCCATTAGCCTTAAACATCTGCTGTCTCTGACAAAAGCGCAACTGACAATGCCGGAGCACTATAGCCAAAGAATTGATGAGATCGAATTATCGAAAGATAAGAGTCAAGATACACTTATCCTTAAAGATGGCCGTATCTTTGAGCGCAATTCCCGCCCTCTCATCGTCCGAAAAGTTCATGTTGGCAGAGTCTGGAGTTTTCGTGACATCACTCTCCGTACAAACGCTGAAAATGCCCTACGCGATAGTGAAGAAAAGTTCCGCACCCTAACCGCAAATATTCCTGGCATGGTTTACCGTGGCATGCCGGATTGGAGTGTAGAATACATCTCGAATTCAGAAGATTTATGCGGTTATAAAGCCGATGAACTCAACTGGTTTGATATTATTCATCCAGATGACCGCCAGCGTGTATTGGACCAGAGCAATACACTCACCCAGGATAGAGCCAAGCTGGTACAGCAATACCGAATCCACCACAAGGACGGTAGTCTGCTCTGGATATCTGACCACAAGCAATCGCTATTTAGTGATACCGACGAATATATGGGTGTTGATGGTGTGGCCTTTGACATAACCAGGCAAAAGACCGCAGATATTGAGATTGAACTCCATAAAGAGCGTCTACGACGAGGTCAGCTCTACGCCAATGTGGGTACCTGGGAATGGGATATTCCGACAGGAGGGCTGTATTGGTCAGAACGGATAGCGCCTTTATTCGGCTATACTCCGGGACAGATAGAAACCACCTACGACAACTTTATCGCCGCTGTGCACCCGGACGACCGACAGGCGGTGATGGACGCAGTGAGTGACTGTGTCGAAAAAGATATTCCCTATAAAATCGAACACAGAGTTGTTTGGCAGGACGGTACCGTACGCTGGCTACTGGAAAGGGGAGCGGTAACACGTGACAGTGAAGGAAATGCCCTCCAAATGCTTGGCGTCGTCCAGGATATCAACAGCGAAGTTGAAAGTCGCCTGTCTCTGGTTGCAGCACGAGAGGAAGCAGATCGGGCGAACCAGGCCAAGTCAGAGTTTCTTTCCAGCATGAGCCATGAACTAAGAACCCCCATGAACGCCATTATAGGCTTTAGCCAACTACTGGAATACGAAGAAAGCTTGTCTGCTGAACATAAAGAAAGTGTTACAGAGGTCCGTAAAGCCGGTGAACACTTGCTGGAACTGATTAACGAAATCCTGGATCTGGCTAAAGTGGAATCCGGTAGAGTTGATATGTCTCTGGAACCGGTAGAATTAAGACTGGTCCTGAATGAGTGCCTGACCCTTATTACTACCCAGGCGGATGAACGCGACATATCCATCAGCCACTCCGACATGGAGAATGTGCAAATACGGGCCGACCGTATTCGTCTTAAGCAGTCATTGCTGAATCTACTGTCCAATGCAATCAAATATAATAATGAAGGCGGCAGTGTGCGCATAGAGTGGCTACCTGTAGACGAACACAGAGTACGTATCTCTGTAATAGATACCGGCCCCGGAATTCCTGCAGATAAATTAGAGTTAATATTCCAGCCATTTAACCGATTAAACGCTGAATCTACTGATATTGAAGGTACGGGTATTGGATTAACACTGACCCGAAAGATTGTTGAACTAATGGACGGTACTCTAGGTGTCGAAAGCAATTTAGGGGCAGGCAGCACTTTCTGGCTGGAGCTACCTCTAGCACAGATACCAATGGGAACTATGCTACCTGAAGCTGACACGCTAGTTGACTCATCAAACACTGACACCTCATCTGTCGTCTCGGGTGAGTCACAACACACCATTTTATATATCGAAGACAATCCGGCTAATCTGAAGTTGGTGACACAAATAATATCCCGGCGCAAAAATATCAATTTACTTACCGCACATACTCCGAGCCTGGGCATTGATTTGGCCAAAAGCCACCTACCTGACCTGATTCTACTGGATATTAACTTGCCCGGTATGGATGGTTACCAGGTGATGAGTATTTTCCAAATGGATAAGAAGCTACGGGAAATTCCGGTCGTTGCAGTAACTGCCAATGCCATGTCGCGTGATATTGAACGGGGAATAGAAGCAGGTTTTGTCGATTATCTGACAAAACCTCTGGATATTATGCATTTCTATTCGGTATTAGATAAACTGCTCACGGATGATTAAATACATAAGATCATCCTTCTCCCAAACTAAGGGATCCAGTCCTCACTAGATTTGACTCAAAAATCTCCAGGGTTTTTGGGAGTTTATTAACGATTTCATCAGGCAAACGGTCTGTAAAAAACATATCGATATATTTAAAGGTAGCAACTTTGCACATAGCCGACTTTTCCCATTTATCTTGATCAGCTAGCAGGATTTTGGTTCGTGTATTACTGATCACCGCTCTATTAGCCTCTGCTTCACGAATATCGTAATCCATCAGGCCATGCACAGGGTCAATACTCCCGGCACTGATGATTCCATAATCAGAAAAAAACGAACTAAAGAAATTTGTAACTTCCGGGCCCACCATATCGTTATCGGCATGCCGATATTGACCACCTGAAACTATAACTTCAAGATCAGAATTACTGGACAAGGCTGAAGCAACAGCAAGACTATTAGTAAGAACCTTTAAGGAATCATGTTTTAGTAATGCTTTGGCCACATACACCACCGCATCGCCACCAGCTAAACTTACTGATGCGCCATTGGGAATCAGCTGAGCAATTTGACGCGCGATTATTTGGTAGAATATTTCAATAGCGCTAGCAGAATCGCTAATCCGGGGTAAGTTTAAAGTCACGGGTAAACTAACGCCACCGTAATGCCGTCTCAATAAGCCCTCATCACAGAGCCGCTTAATATCACGCCTAATCGTTTGAGGTGTAACCCCGAAATGAATGGATATCTTATCGACATGAACATGCTTTTCCTCACGAACCCAGTCCATAATGATACTCTGACGTTTTGTAGCACTCATAATGCGTTACACATAATTTAAAAAAACACCACTCTGATTCTGATTACACCCTAACGACTGCATTTTAGTTTCTATCTGCCAACCAAGCGGAAGCCATTTCGGTAAACCCTAAACCACTAATATTCTTAGTAATCCAGACTGGCTTAGTTTGGAGTTTATCAAGATGTTTTTGGATGTTAGCAACCCCCACCGTATTTGGAAACCAATTGAACATGCTTTCATCATTAGGCGCATCGCCAATAAAAACAGACTGGTGACACAATGCTTCGGGAGATAACCCTAATAGATCAAAACCTAATCGTTCAGACATGGCACGTTTGTCAAAGTTTCCAATCCAGACATTCAGATGAATAGAGCTTTGACGAACATTAAAACCCGCCTGAGTTAATTTGCTTACCAATAGATAAACCTGCTCTTTATTCAGGTGCTGATCCTGATTATAATCAATGGCAACATCGACCAGCCTAAAATCCTGATCATTGGCCAATCTGACATCAAAATCAAAGTTAAGCTGGGCTATATAATTTTTGATGCGCTGTTGATCCTCAGCATGTTGTCTGGCTTCACCCCAATAAACGCGACGATAACCCTGCTGCTCACTATGTTCCAAATAAAAAGCACCACCTTCACCAATGACCGCGCGTACTGGCCAGGTTCGAACAATTTGATCGCACCAACCTGCACATCCACCAGTCACAGGAATAACGTCAATGCCAGCATTCGCTAAATCACATAATGATTGATAGGTCTCGGGAAGCAACTTACCGGCTGTAGTCAATGTGTCATCCACATCGGTAAATAAAATATTAGTTCTACTAAAATCAATCATGCTGATATATAACTCAAATAAAAGGAAAATGCAGAGACCATAGAGGCCTCTACGGTGCTTAAAATCAGATCACTTTTTTACGTAAGGCGCTAGTAATAGCTTCACCAATAATGACCAGGAAAACGATACCCAACAGTATGGTTGCAACAGTTTGCCACGCAAAGGTATCAATGGAACCCTGTAATAACACACCGATACCACCAGCACCCACGAGCCCTAATACCGTTGATTCCCGAACGTTGATATCCCAACGTAAAATGATAATCGCAAAAAAAGCGGGCATCACCTGTGGCACGATAGCAAAGGCAACAACCTTAAATTTAGAGGCACCGGTTGCTTGCATAGCCTCGACCGGCTTCTTGTCAATCTCTTCAATTGCTTCACCCATGAGTTTTCCAATAAAACCAATGGAACGAAACATAACGGCTAGAATACCCGCCAGTACGCCTGGCCCAAATATGGCTACAAATAACAGTGCCCATATAATGGTATTTACTGACCGGCTAGAGACCAGTATAAAGCGCCCCAACCATAGTGTTGCTTTATTAGGCGTTGTATTTTGTGCTGCTATATAGGACACAGGCAATGCAATAAAAATAGTTAACAGGGTTGCCAGGGTCGCGATATGAACGGTTTCTAACATGGCTGCCAAAATCGCATTCCAGTTGCTTAAATTAGGTGGCCACATCCGAGATCCCAGGCTCTGAATTTGATTAGGAGCATCCCAGACCCAAGGCCAAAAAATATCAATATCGCTAACTGCCCAGGTAACCGTGAGCATGGTGATAAAAAAGACAATGTAACGAATGAGTTGTTCTTTACGACTATAACGTGACCACATTCGATCAACCACGGTTGACTGCGCTACCATATTTTTTTCCTCACCCATCCGCTAATACCTTCACTAATCAAAATCACGCCAATAATCAGCAATAAAATTGCGAACGCAAAATCATAATCATAACGACCGAAAGCATTCATCAATGTACCACCAATGCCCCCTGCTCCTACGATGCCTACAACTGCCGAAGCACGTAAATTACTGTCGAGCTGATACATCGACAATCCAATCTGACGAGGCAATATTTGCGGAAAAACCCCATAGATAAGTGCTTTCATATAACTGGCACCCACAGAGCGCATTGCTTCTACCTGTCCCCAGTCAATTTCTTCAATTTCTTCAGCCAGTAGCTTGGCTACAAAACCTATTGAATACAGTGTTAAAGTGAGGACGCCAGCAAGAGGGCCAAAACCCACAGCGGCAACAAATAAAATCGCAACAATTACAGGGTGAAAACTACGCGACACAATGATAATGCCACGGCCTAGAAAGTACACCGGCTTGGGCGCTATATTCTTTGCGGCCATGACAGAGATAGGAATGGATAGCAACACACCCAGTAATGTCGAAAGAAAGGCAATCTGAAAGCTTTCAGTGAAGCCAGTAATTAATAAACCGGAACGCTGAAAACTCGGAGGGAAAGCACCACCAAAAATTTGACCCGCTCTTGGAATACCTTCGGCTATTCTCTCCCAGTTAAATGGTAGAGAGTAAAATGCCCAAACCAGATATACAGCTAATCCAATCATAAAACCATAACGCAACCATGGATTAGAAATAAAATGAGGCTTCTTCCAGGTTCTCGTCGGTAAAACCTGTGCGTCTTTTGTCATGACAACGCCTCCGCCGTATTACGCTCTTCGTTGGCGCTATCAACCCCCTCTTCATCCGGAGATTCAATTCCGCCATACACAGCATCTAGTGCATCCTGATTAAAGTCTTTTGGACCACCATCAAAAATCATATTGCCATGACGCATGCCGACAATACGATCGGTATACATACGCGCCTGGGTGACATTGTGAATATTGATCAAGACGGGTAAAGACATTTCGGATGCTAATGATTTTAATAAACTCATAATTTGCTGAGACGTTTTAGGATCTAAAGACGCGGTTGGTTCATCCGCTAATAATATTTCCGGCTCTTGCATTAATGCTCTGACAACCGCAACACGCTGACGCTCACCACCCGATAACTCATCGGCACGTTTATCAGCATAATGTGCGATACCGACACGTTCCATTAGATGAAAAGCACGATCAATATCGGATTGAGGGAAACGACGCGTCACTGCTTGAAACAAAGACACATATCCTAAGCGACCCGACAGGACATTTTCCATCACGCTCAGGCGATCGATTAAATTGAACCCCTGAAACACCATGCCTATTTTACGGCGGGCATGCCTTAAATCGCCACCACGCAGATCGACCAGTTCCATGCCATTCAATTTAATTGAACCAGAAGTAGGCTCAACCAACCTGTTAATACAGCGCAACATAGTGCTTTTACCTGCACCAGAGGCTCCTACAATTGAAACGACACTACTACCCTCAACGGTCAAGTCTAAATTATTTAAAACAGGCTCATTTTTGCCATAGCTTTTGACCAGATTTGTAATTTGCAACATTACAGACACTCCGTCTAAAAATTATCTGCGGTTACGACCGACCAGGCATGATAATGTCGGTCGCAACCAGTCTTGTTATAGGTTTTCTTGAGTGTAGGTAACACCATTAGCTTTCTGAATGGTTCGAATTACATTCCAGTTTTTCTTATAGGTAATTGGAATGAATGTTTCTACACCATCAAACTCTTCACCCAAAGCCGTACCCTTAAATTGGAAGGTATAAAAAGCTTCACGGATTTTTTCGACTAATTTCGGGTTTAAGTTATGAGCGTAGTTGTATGAAGTGGTTGGGAAACGATCTGATTCCCAAACAAGACGTACATCATTTACATCATAAAGGCCTCGTGCCGCCATACGTTCAACAACTTCTGACGCAACAGGTGCCGCATCGTAATCTTTTGCTACAACACCTAGCATAGACTGGTCATGACTTCCCGAATACGTAATTTCATAATCATCACCAGGAACAACACCCATTTCAGGGAACAATGCTCTAGGTGCTAAATTACCTGAATTCGAAGTAGGCGATGTATGTGCAATACGCTTACCTTTCAGATCATTCATAGTGAAAATGTCAGTATCTTTATGAGTATACACCTGCAAACTGTAACCGAACTGGCCACTGGAAGAACCCATTAAGGCGAACGGCACAGCACCAGCCAAATTTACAGCAAAGGGTGTTGGACCTGTTGAAAAACCAGCGATATGTAAACGCCCGCTACGCATAGCTTCTACCTGTGCTGAATTTGACTGCACGGCAAAGAAACGTACGTTTCTACCCGTTACTTCTTTTAGGTGATCGATGAAGGGCTGCCAAATATCTGCATAGATCGCAGGATCTTCAACAGGGGTATAGGCAAAAATCAATGTTTTTGGATCTTGCCATTCCGATTTGTCAGACGGTAAGTCGGCAACCAGATCTCCATCAGCGTCACAGTAGAGTTGATCCAGGTGACCACGATTACAGTCCGCCAAGACGCTGCCACTCATACCTAATAAGGTAGAAAACACAACCACGGGCTTTACGATCGAATTACGCAGACTTAACATCTGTTTAAAAGTAAATTGCATATTATTTCTCCTGAATAGCGCTGTACTTTAAGCTTGAATTTGCAATGTAGACTAGATTTAAACAGCGCTAATTTATTGTTTTTGTTGTATTCGATGTTCCATCGAAACTTCATCCTAAATCAATTCGACAGCAAACAAAAGTACATTCATACCAATTTCAGCAATACTGGTTATTTATTGTTCGAATGAGAACATTATTGAACTTTACATCGATATTAAAAAGCTTTTTCCGTCAATACCATGGGTTTTATCAATACCAAAATGTTCAATTGAACATTTTGGTATTGATAAAAATCTGAGATTCCAGTCAAATTCCGTCTAAAAACAAACAAATCCGGCCCATGAAGGTCGCGTAAAGCTGAACATCAACGAAGTTATTCCCCCCCCAATATCAGTTTTATCTTATGTAGTTGATATGACTACTTGCAGCCTGGGTTGCGGCCGTGCAAAACTAGCGATCTATCCTCAGAAACCGGGAATAAAATGACCGCAAAAATCATTGATGGAAAAGCTATTGCAGCAGACATAAAACAACGAATTGCTGAAGAAGTACGTGCGATGCTTGCTGTAGGCCATCGAGCACCGGGACTAGCCGTCATTCTGATAGGTGAAGATTTTGCTTCAAAAAAATATGTTGGGAGCAAAGTGAAAGCCTGTGAGGAGGTTGGCTTTGTATCTCGAAACTATAGTCTGCCTGCTACAACTAAAGAAGTGGAATTACTGACGCTAATTGATGAGTTAAATGAAGATGACAGCATCGATGGCATTCTGGTACAGATGCCGCTACCGGAGCATATTCATTCTGACACCGTGGTAGAGCGTATTGTGGCAGATAAAGATGTTGATGGCTTTCATCCTTTTAATATGGGGCGTTTGGCCTTACGCCGTCCGCTACTGGAAAGTTGTACACCCAAGGGCATCATGACCTTGATTCGAAGTACCGGTATGGAAATCCGTAGCAAAGAAGCTGTAGTGGTAGGTGCCTCCAACCATGTTGGCCGCCCGATGACACTCGAATTACTGCGACACGGCTGCACGGTGATCAGCACCCACCGCTTCACCAAGGACCTGGCCCATTATGTTCGCTCAGCCGACATTGTAGTCTCTGCCGTAGGTAAAACCGGGCTGGTTAAGGGTGAATGGATCAAACCAGGAGCCCTGGTTATTGACGTTGGCATCAACAGAGATGAAAACAACAAATTGGTCGGTGACGTCGATTTCGAAGAGGCCTCTAAAACTGCCGGCTGGATTACACCCGTGCCTGGAGGCGTTGGTCCAATGACCGTTGCCACACTTATGGAAAATACATTGATCGCAGCCAAGCAGTTACATCTAAAAATTGTTTGATTGCCAAAAGTAATTGAGGGATATAATGACTAATTCAAAGACTGATCAGCATCAGAACCCCAAGACAGATATTGAAATTGCCCATCAATCCAGCATGAAGCGTGTCATTGACCTGGGTCGTGAGACTCTGGGAATCAATGACGAACATCTGGAGCCTTATGGGCACTACAAAGCCAAAATTTCACTGGATTTTATTGAGTCACTAAATGATAAACCTGATGGCAAACTGATACTGGTTACTGCCATATCGCCGACACCTGCCGGTGAAGGAAAAACCACAACATCTGTGGGACTTACTGATGCGCTAAACCGTATTGGCCGCAAATCTATTGTTTGTCTACGCGAACCCAGCCTGGGTCCTTGCTTCGGTATGAAGGGTGGCGCAGCCGGCGGTGGATTTGCCCAGGTGGTTCCGATGGAAGATATTAACCTGCACTTTACCGGCGACATTCATGCCGTAGGCGCCGCGAATAATTTATTGGCGGCCTTGATTGATAATCATGTAAAATGGCGGCACAACGACACAAGCGGACTGGATAATCGTCGAATTACCTGGCGTCGGGTTGTAGACATCAATGACCGATCACTGCGTGAAGTGATCACCTCTTTGGGGGGGGTCACCAACGGAGCTCCGCGTCAAGGTGGCTTTGACATCACCGTCGCTTCAGAAGTTATGGCCATTTTGTGTCTGGCAACCGACCTTAATGATCTGCAGCGTCGACTGGCAGCCATTATTATTGGTTACGATCGTGATGACAATCCGATCACGGCTGGCGATATAAAAGCACAGGGATCCATGGCCGTATTACTTCGAGATGCCATTAAGCCAAATCTGGTACAAACTCTGGAAAACAGCCCTGCAATTATCCATGGTGGTCCATTTGCCAATATTGCCCATGGCTGTAACTCGTTAATCGCAACACAGGCAGCGTTAAAACTATCCGATTATGTGGTTACCGAAGCAGGCTTTGGTGCAGATTTGGGCGCTGAAAAATTCTTCAACATCAAGTGTCGAATAGGCGGACTGAAACCTGAGATCGCGGTACTGGTTGCCACGATTCGGGCTCTAAAGATGCACGGTGGTGCTAAACGAGCAGAATTGGAGAATGAAAACCTGACGGCATTGGAAAAGGGCTTCGCCAACCTGCATCGTCATATAGAAAATCTGAAACGTTATGGTGTCAACATAGTCGTTGCCGTTAATCGGTTTTCCAGTGATACCCATGCCGAAAGACAATTACTCAAAGATTATTGTGCCAGCTTGAATGTCGAAGCAATTGAAGCTGATCATTGGGCGAAAGGCAGTGAAGGAGCCATAGATTTGGCAGAGTCGGTCGCTGCCATTTTGGATGGAGGACAGTCCCGGTTTAAAACCCTATATCCTGATGATATGTATCTCTGGAATAAAATCACTATGATCGCGACGGAAATGTACGGTGCCAGTGAAGTGGTAGCCGACAAAGCCATCCGGGATCAGATTAAGGGCTTTCAGGATAAATATGGTGATTTCCCTATCTGCATTGCCAAAACACCCTATAGCTTTTCTACTGACTCCAGGCTTTATGGCGCACCGGTTGATCATGTCATGCCAATCCGGGAAGTACGCTTGTCGGCTGGGGCAGAGTTTTTGGTGGTTATCTGCGGAGATGTTATGACCATGCCTGGTCTACCGAGGGAACCAGCTGCTAACAACATCCATATCGATGAAGAGGGCAATGTCGTCGGTTTATTCTAAATAGACGATGACCAATGCAGGAAGACCATATTGCCAGGCTATCGATATGGTCTTTTCACTTATAACCCTGGATACCCTAAGAGCTAGCATCGATTCCTGAGTTTATCGGAGCAATACTGAATGGTCGGGTATTACACTGACTGGTAGACATCACACCTGACTGCAGCAAGCCTGATGAAATGTGCCCTGATTGAGGACTATTGTGTGTGAACAACAGAAAAATTGAAGTGATCGATTACCAGTCAGCATGGCCGGATAAATTCAGAGATGAACAAAGACTGCTTGAAGGAATCCTGGATAGATCAAATTTGATCTCCATCCATCACATTGGCAGTACAGCCGTACCAGAACTTTGTGCTAAACCCATAATTGATATCCTTATCCAGGTTAGATGTCATAGCTTGCTTGATGGTCAATCGAAAGCGTTTGAGTCTATTGGCTATGCCGTTTTGGGCGAATGTGGCTTACCAGGTCGGCGGCATTTTCAAAAAGGTGGAGATCAAAGAAGCCATCATATTCATGTATACGAACAGGGTCATCAGGACATAACACGGCATATTGCATTTCGCGACTATTTACATCAGTTTATTTCTGTACGTGATAGCTACGGCTTGATTAAGATGGAAGGTGCCAGAAAGTATCATAACGATATTAAAGGTTACATGGCGCATAAAAATGCATTCATCAAAACGCATGAGTTATTGGCTTTAGAGTGGTATTTAAATAGCTCAGAGTAAAGATGAACCTGTAGGTCTTTGACCTTATATCTCCCTATCATGTTCTGCTAGCTCGAAATGCAAAACGCTAAATCCTTCTTGTCAGGGTTTCAATCTGCATTGCCTTGTGAATGATTTTATTCTCATCACTTAGTGTCTCAAACACCTGATCCTCAATGCCCATCGTTCTTTCGAACGCGATTAGTCTAAGATAGATTCCGTTTACCGCGGAGATAATCTTCAGCAGGGTACTCAAGCCTTTATTTCCGGGTTTTTCAGCCAATATATGGATAACAACCGCCTTGTCAGCGATGTTTTTTAATTCTGAATCATTATCGACGATAGACAGTACCGTGCTAATTCGGTTACTCAGCAGCGCTGTTCTTTGTTTTGCCTTGTTATGTAATGTATCTAACCAAACAAACCGGATATAGCCGACAAATACCAGCAACAAAAGAATCAATAAGGATGTATTCATCTGAGATAGCCTTTAGCTTGGTATAAATTTATGATGCATTTATGCTTTTTAGGATCTTGTCAGAGCGTTCATAAATTCTAAATTGGCATCGACACCTATCATAATACCTCTCATAGCTACCATAGGACCCTGATCTCATCCACTACAGATTATCGGCTAGTTTGAGACACTTACCTTCAATATCGTCTTGGCTGGCAAGAGTTGCCGACAACTTCAACGCCTTCTCCTGAATCAACTCACGCTCTGTTTCCGTATAAAAGTATGTTTTGTTAGTGAGATTGGTCACCAGACCCAGTATTTTTTCATGAACCTCATTGTCACTGATTGTTTCGGTGACTGATGCGCATGCCATTCCTGCTGCAAGATAGGCTGCCATACTGTCCATTTCAGCTGAATTATCTGTGTCTGCAAAAAGACTCTGCGAACAGATGATTAATAGGCCGCCTAGCGCAAAATTTATAACGTTCTGATTCAATGTTCGATTCATGATTTTCTCGATTTAATGATATGTGTTAAAAAGCGGTTAGTTTCGCACCCGTACTTTTGCGCCTTCCAGAATGATATCAAAATGATAACCATCACCGATATTCTTATTCAGGATTACAACACCCTCAACCAAAACAACATCACCCACGTCAACCTGATCATCCGACGTGATCGTCAAGTCATAACTGCCTGAATCGCCCTGTGTGCCATCCTGAATATGAAGCCAGTTTGTCCCCATAATTTGAGCGCTGTATTTCACCACGACACCTGCCACTATGATCGTCTGACCATCCAGATTGATCTTGTCTGCAAACAGTGTTTCCAGCCCAAGGGCTTCATCGCTTGAGACCCGTGTAGCTATTTTCTGTTGTAGTTCATCATTATTAAGTCTGGACGCAGAAACCTCTACTGAAGACTCAGAGTGATTGACAATCTGGTCTACAAAGTAGATCAGTTCAAATTCCTGATCCAATGTTTTGCTATAGAAATTCGCCATGGGTAAACCAGCCGGCACATCGACGAAATCAGCCACCTGAACGTTGGTTTTAGGGACCGCAACCCAGATTTGAGCACGGTCAGAGACTGATACCAACATGTAGGTATATCCGCCAACCTGCAGCGACTGCACGACTTCGCCCGAGTACAGAGGTTCACCTGCCATTCCTGCCGTAGGTGTAAATGCCCACAGATGAGTGGCCATTGAGATAATCAACAGAAAAAGGCTGATGGGTCGTATCTTAAAAATCGTCAATTTCAGATCTCCGAATCGGCTATAGAATGAACTTATGGCCAAACAAATTTGTGAGGCCCATATAAGGCTAAAAATCGAGTTGAGTCAATGAATAGATCAGGTGGCAGATCATGCGTTGGAAACAAACACTGTAAGCCAGTATTTCGATTGAATTTTCATCAGTAAAACCTTGACGTTTTGATTATAAAAGACCCCGCCGAAACGGGGCAATTAGAATTTCGAATTGCTCTTATCGTACATTTAACTCAAATGGCGGTAAGTAGGTTTCGTATAGGTCTCCAAGCTTATCAAAATGATAGAGTTTTATAGGTCTGGAATAATAACCAGCTGATGGTATGCGTTTAAAGACACAGCTACCGTCATAATCAAAAACAGCCATAGACGACCCATAGCTGTTCGTTAAGGGATATGGTGGTGAGACAAGCTCATAGCCATTCAGACGATACGCTGTTGCACCCGGCTCATCGAGAATAATGGGCTCAAACAGGCCACCAACAGTATAGTGCTCTCCGCGATCATATATAGATAACATGGCTACTTGATCACATGGAGCTGTTACCTCTACATAGGCCCTTAATGCTTGTCCGCAAGCATCAGGGCTATACCAATAACCATACCACGCAGATGTATCCAAACCACATGCTGCAGCTATAGCATCGAGCTCTGAACCTTCGACATAGGGAAATACATGAGTCACGTTTGCAGAAGCATCAAAGCCATTTGCGGTCGCACTGACCACAAATGAAAACTCTTCTCCTTCCACAGCACCGGTTAAACCTAACAAGATACTCGTCTGCTCTAAACTAAGACCCAGATAGGTTCCAACCTGACTTCCGGTCGAATCAGCTATATATACCGGAGCAGAAGAGGATTGTGCCAGATTATAGAGGTAATCGAAGGGTTTTCCGGGAACATCCGTAGCTTCGGCCCAAGCCGTTGATGTCAGGGTAAACATTAAGAATGGTAGAATTCTGAGGATTGATTTTTTCATGATAGCTCTCCTAAAAAAAGTGTTAATCTCAGTTCTTTTTTTAATGCTGGAGTAGCATTACCAGGAGAGTAGCATTGATTTTTTCTTTTGCCAGTGACGAAAAACTTTACGAGTCGTCAGGCAATACGGATGGTTAAATATCATTAGTGAACCCTATAATTGAAGGTCACATGATTAGGAATTTTTTGAGTTGAATTCCATTATTTAAACTTCATCTTTGTACCCATCTATAATATATTAGCACTCCACACTTAAAGTTCATTATTCCTTATGTCCAGCTTGTTTCAGCCACTTAAATTTGGCGCCTACACCTTAAAAAACCGCATAATAATGGCACCGTTAACCCGTTCACGAGCCAACAATCCCGGGCGTATCCCTAATGAGTTAATGCTAGAGTATTACCGCCAGCGTGCCAGTGCCGGTATGATTTTAACCGAGGGCACGGCAGTTACGCCCATGGGATTAGGCTACTTTGATACACCTGGCATTTGGAACCAGTCGCAAACCGAGGGTTGGCAACCCATTACCCAGGCTGTACACGAAGCCGGTGGTAAGATATTCATGCAGCTATGGCACGTGGGCCGTATTTCCGACCCCGTGTTTCTGGGTGGTGAATTACCGGTCGCTCCATCTGCTATTGCAGCACCGGGGTATGTGAACCACATACGGCCGAAAAGAGACTTGCCTGTACCTCGCGCCCTGTCTATCGAAGAAATCAAAAACTTTCAATCCATCTATCGAACCGCGGCTGAAAATGCAAAAATGGCAGGTTTCGATGGCGTGGAATTACATGCCGCTAATGGCTATCTATTTGACCAATTTTTTCACCAAAGCAGTAATACACGAACCGATGAATACGGTGGCAGTATAGAAAACCGTGTACGCTTTCTATTAGAAATTATTGATGTACTCATCGAGGTATGGGGGGCCAATAAGGTAGGTGTCCACTTGGCACCAGCCAGTGATCGTAGCGGATTAGAGGACTCCAACCCTAAAGAGTTATTTAAGTACATTGCACAGCAACTCAGTCAGCGAAAAATTGCCTTTATTTTTGCTCGCGAGGACACTTCAGGCGACAACCCGGTTGGCCAGGTCGTTCGTGAAAACTTCGATGGTGTTTTCATCGCGAACCAGCAACTAACCAAAGAAACAGGCGAACTACTTATTGATCAGAAAAAAGCCGATGCCGTGGGTTTTGGTGTCCTCTACATAGCGAACCCGGATCTTGTTGAACGCTTCAGGAAAAATACTCCTCTTAATACCCCTAATCCTGACACCTTCTATTTCAATGAGCACCTGGGTTATACCGACTATCCATTTATCGAGGGTAAATAATCCCTGATTATTAGATTGTCGTTTTGTTTTGTATGTAATTAATAAAAGCGTTAATACGTCTTGATGACTGCAGCTCTTTGCGAGCCAGGATATAGATTGGATTACTGAGAATCGGATCACCTTGAGAAATCCTGACCAAGTCAGGATTTTTTGACGCTAAATGTTCCGGAATTAGTCCCAATCCCAATCCAGATTCAACTGAAGATGTCGCCGCTTCAAGGGTATTTACAGATATAATATGCTGAACTTTTTTAACTTTGGTCGTCAATGTTTGACCAATAAGACTACTCCCCAACGAACCGGAATAAACAACCCAGGGCGCAGATTCAAACATACTCTTATCACTAAAATTTTCCGCTATATTACGATGGCCATAAATATGAAACCTCACCTCTCCGATTTTTCCACCAAAGAAACCATCCATGCTCGAGAACAACGGACGCACGGCAATATCGCATTCTAAATGTCCTAAGCTTTTCACTTCATCAGTAATTTGCAATTCCAGGTGGATGCCAGGATAGGATCTTGCAAATTGGAGAACATGAGGCTTTAAAAAATGATTAAAAAGCCCATTAGTGGTCGTAAAACTTAAAGCCCCTTCCAGCTGACTATTAAAATCTCCAAAGCGATTATTGATACGTTCCATTAAAGGAGCAACGTCATCAAGCTCTTTCAATAGCGAGCGACCGCTAGGGGACAGTTGATATCCCTTGGCATCTCTTTCAAAAATCTGCACCTTGGTTCGTTGTTCGAATGCAGAGACTCTTCTAAGTACCGTGCTGTGTGTAACCCCTAATTCCCGAGCGGCGGCCGATAAGGAACCGGATCTGGCAACCTGTATTACATATTGAAGGTCTGTCCAATCCAGGCTTTTCATCAATGTCTCCTATAAACGCCCTGACACTAACTGTGCATTATTGCACAGATGATGTGCGACTTTTTAGATTGGAATTCTGTTGATGACTACCTATATTCTTTAATCATCAACCCATAGCTTCAAATAATAAAGGAATTAACCTATGAAGAATCTAAACAAGACTATCACCTTGTGCATATTTGCAGCAATATTCAGTGTATCGGCATCAGCAAACGAATTTAAAAAACAAATTGAAGCTCGACAGGCCTACATGACTATTCTCAGTTACAACATGGGAACCCTGGGCGCAATGGCGGGTAATAAAATGCCATATGATGCAGAGTTAGCGAGCACAGCTGCACAAAATCTGGCACTGGCCGCAGGCATGAACAACGGAACTATGTGGCCACAGGGTTCAGATCTGGATAGCCACGGTGACACAAGAGCAAAAGCGGTATTATGGCAAAACTTCCCGGATGTTGTGCAGTACCTGAATAATCTAAAAGATTCTGCTGACCTCCTTGCAAATACAGCGGGCAACGGCCTGACAGCATTGCAAAAAAACATTGGTCCGGTTGGCAAGACCTGTAAGGGTTGTCATGATGATTTTCGTAAAAAGAAGTCTCAATAATTCAGTCGTCAGCCTGTAAAATTGATAGATGTCGATTAAATCCCGCCTACACACGATCATTTATTAGTGTGTAGGTTTTTTTATGCCACCAATCATGTTACTGATCAAACATTTTTTTGCAGTTTCAAAAGAACAGTTTAGAGGCGTTTTTAAGCTAGTCTATTCAATGAGAACGGGTGGTGACAAGGATTTTCGGCTCATACTGAGAAAGAATACCAGCACCATGATCAGGCTGGTTATCAAATAGAAAACGCCCAAACTCTGTCCATGCTTAACCAGATGCTCTATCAGGAAACCACTAAGAATCCCCGCAATCGCCATTTGCAGTGCTCCGGACAAGGCAGAAACCGAACCAGCCTGCCTACCATGTGGAACCAGTAATTTTGCAGTTGCCAGTGGAAAGATAATGCCATTAGAAATGGACAAAATAGTAAAGGGTGCCATTAGATTAAAAATTGTCATGGGTGTCATCATTAACCAGATGCCGGCAATGCCGGCCAGTACAATGGCAAACAGCAACAAGCCCTGATGATCTACTCTTCTACGCAACAGGGTTAATAACAGACTTCCAATCATCAATCCTGCCGAGGGAATTATCATCAATTGACCGTAAGATGCCGGCGTCAGTCCCAATTGCTCCTGCATCAAAAATGGATACAACATCAATGTCACCAGCGCAGCAAGATAGCTCAGCCAATTGTAACTGGCATTAAAAATAACCTGAGACTGGTTAAGCAGCTTCCAGTAATCACCCATAATACGACCCGGATAAAAGGTTCGTACAGGATAGGGTAAGGTTTCAGGTAAAATTATCCAGCCAAGTACATAGATCGTGAGCAAGTAAATAAATACAAACCCGAAAACCCACTGCCACCCCATGTGCCAGGTTATCCAACCCCCAATAAAGGGTCCCAGTATCGGCATGATAGAAGCGACAACGGCGAGATAGGTTAATGCCCTGGTCAAGGCTTCACCACTGTAACTGTCTCTGAGAATACTGCGACCTAATACAGAAGCGCTGCCTGCGCCTAATCCTTGCAACAAGCGTCCAAATAATAGCGTATTAAAATCATGACTGAATACAATGCATACCAAGACACCCACCAAATACAGTCCCTGGCCCCACAGAAACACAGGGCGACGGCCAATGGCATCTGATAATGGACCATAAAATAGCTGGGATAACCCAAAGCCAATCAGAAATAAGCTCACCAGTGACTGAGCTCCTTCCTGGCCCACACCAAAGTCTTCACTAATGACCGGCAATGCAGGCAAGTAAATGCTGACACCCACTTGTCCGGTCGCAATGATCATCATGGCAAAAAATAACGGGAATTTATTAAAGACGGTGGGGGTTTCTATTTTCATAACAAACAGTATACATTCAAGCTAGTTGAATGATAATTGACTACATGGGAATATAATTACATCCTGGGAGGATGCAATCAGATACTAATAAGCGTTGTGAGGGGCATTATGGACTGGATGTTGTATGTGCGAAGTTTTATTCGTGTGGTTGAAGAAGGTAGCTTTACTGCGGCAGCGCGTCATCTCAATACGACTAGTTCAGCCTTAAGCAAACGTATTTACATGCTGGAAAAACGCATCGGCGTACAGCTATTAAAACGGACTACCCGATCCCTTACATTAACCGAAGCCGGGTCCGTCTTTTATCAACGTTCTCAGGTGCAGTTACAGGAGTGGCAGTCACTGGTTGATGAAACCCGTTCAGTCAATCAGGTACCGGCAGGTTTGCTTCGAATCGGTGCACCACTGGCTACGGGTGCTAAGTTTCTGGTGCGTTACCTGGATGAGTTTTTAAGACAATACCCTCAAATCAAGGTAAAGCTTGTTACAACCGCCCCCGGTCAATTGCCCGATCTAAATCTGGATATTTTTATCAGTCGTGAACTGGAGCAATTAAACTCTCTGAGTTTCAAATCCAGCTTACTATTCCAGCATCAGCCAGAATTTTTTGCCTCCCCTCGATATCTCGAACTGTTTGGTGAACCCAAGACACTGGAACAACTAAAGCAGCACAATGTATTGATATGGGGTGAACAAACCAGTCGTGATGTCACATTATCCAACGGCCAGCATATTACTCTGTCTGGAAATCTGTCTACAACGAACCCCGAAATGCTCACTCAGGCAGCCCGCTATGGAATGGGAATTCTCTTTACCGGGCGTACCATTATCACTGAAGAATTAAACCGTGGAGAGCTGATTCATATACTGCCTGAATTGTCGATGGAAACCACTAATGTGTTTGCCTACTACCCAAAGTTGGACTTCGAACACACCAGAACCCGTTTGTTTCTCGACTATCTGCGTGAATGCTTGAAACAGGAAAACAAAGAACCAACCTGATCATTATCGATGTGCCTTACCCCCTGAATTATTGCAACTCACTTTACAACAGGTAGCTAACCAAGGTTAATGCCGGACATACGGAATCCGGACTGTAGAATAAATACCAAAGTGAAACCGGTATATCAATTTCACGCAACCAAGCGAAATATAAGTGACCGCTCACTCATGTGATTTCAACACCTTGTTTGGACAATGAGTTAATTGGCAATACTACCCGGAGACTAAAAGTTAAAATAGATACCCGTGTTCGCTCACTACTGTCCGGAATTAATTCATAACGATAAACTCCGTTGCATTGAGAACATTTCTGCTATCTCTTTTCGCGTTTTCTTATAAATGCATTGTTCAATTGGTGGCTGTTGAAACAAACCTGTCTTTAGGGCTGCAACAAACAATCTCTTTGAATTTTTGGTGCCACTCACTTTATGAGCAAGTGATGCGAGCAAATAGGTGATTATAGCGACATATATCTGGATTTTGGCTGCATTTTCAGAACGACCCAAAAACTTCTTGATCTTCAGATTCTGTTTGAGCCACTTAAAAAACAGCTCAATATCCCAAGGTTTCTTATATAACGCCAATATATCTCTGGCCGACCGCGTCATATCATTGGTAAGGATGCTTGCCTTCTTGGTGGACGGTAACTCGGCGCAAAGGCGTTCCATAATGATGATTTACCCGCTTGCTGTCAGCATGGAATAAAGTTTGATAATTTTCAGAGCTTGCATTGGGGCTGCAAAGGCGACTTAGTTGCTTGTCAGATTTATTGGGGCGCCTAACAAAGTCAACATTGCATTTCAATCCGGCTGTTTAGTGTTTCACTAACGTTCAACAACTATCGTCAGCTAAAGCAGACTCTTACCAATTATGGCTGTGTTGAAAGGGATCGGGTAAGGCTTCAATTGAACCATGTAGGAGCTGATTCATCAGCGAATGTTTTCTATGCGTTGGTAAACATGGTCGTGGCATAACTTCAACAGGCTTTTATTCTTTGTAAGCAGGCTTTAGCCTGCGATATCGGGTGATCATTAGGCTATTGCACTTGTTAACTAAAATATCAGGGTCACAACTCCTGAAGCTTACTTG
>Ga0224506_10000448_pt1 | contig 35236 bp, 27 predicted proteins | sample SF_Jan12_sed_USG_2_FD_169108 | JGI IMG/M metagenome (GOLD analysis project Ga0224506, IMG submission 169108) | Sediment microbial communities from San Francisco Bay, California, United States - SF_Jan12_sed_USGS_8_1 | ecosystem: Environmental > Aquatic > Marine > Sediment | place: USA... | reverse complement strand
ATAATCTGCGCATTGGAGGCAGTATCCTTAACTGGGTTAAGCTCTTGCATTTCCTTCATTGTTTTAAGACCAAGAGGGGTTGCTGCATTATCTAGGCCGAGTAGATTGGCAGAAAAATTCATGATCATTGATCCGGTGGCTGGGTGATCTTTTGGTATTTCAGGAAATAACTTATTAAAAAATGGACCAACCAGTTTAGCGAGAATTGCTACCATTCCTCCCTTTTCTCCAACTTTCATTATTCCTAGCCAGAGGGTCATTAATCCTGTTAGACCGATGGATAGCTCAAATCCAGTTTTTGACATACTGAATGTAGAGTTTAACATGTCAGTAAACACTTGGTAATCCTGAAAAAAAATAAGTCGAATAAGTGCGACTACAAAGGCGATAAGAAAAAAACCTATCCAGATATAATTTAGAACCATAGGAAAATATTAATGAACATCTTGACAAGATATAGGCTATTATCCATTTATCAAATTCAAAATGTGACAAGCTGATATCCCAGCAGTTTCAGTTCTTAAACGACTATTCCCTAAGCTTACTTTCTTGAAGTCATGATTTATGGCCATTTCTAGCTCTTTTTCGGAAAAATCACCTTCAGGACCAATTAGAACACAATAATTCGACTCTTTTGAACAGAGGTTCATTAAATGAATAGGATTAGAGTAATCAACAAAGGCAATGTACTTTTCTTCTTGTGTCACTGAGTTAATAAGGGTTTTTAAAACAATTGGCTCATTAATTACTGGTAATGTAGCTTTGATTGATTGCTTCATAGCACTTATTGCTTTACGCTCTAGTCGGTCAGTTTTCACTATTTTCCTTTCCGAATTGTCACAGATAACCAGGCTAATTTCGTCTACTCCAAACTCTACGGATTTTTCAATAAACCACTCTATTCGGTCTATGTTTTTTGTTGGGGCAATGGCAATATGAATATAGTGAGATCGTTGTGGTGCCGTTTTTTTTGTTTTAATCTCAAAGCCACATTTTCTTGCATTTGGGTCTGTGATGTTTGCTGTGTAAAACGAGCCTTTTCCATCGATGATATCAATTTCATCACCCATCTTATAGCGTAAAACTTTAATTGCATGACGAGATTCTTCACTCGTTAAGTGAAGCGTATTGTTAATAATGTCAGGTTGATAAAAAAGATTCAATTATTTTATTTCTTATGTAATTTATCCACTAAGCGAATGTATTGATTCATTGCTTCTTCTAACGACATCCCTTTGATCTTGTCCCATGCATCATGTTTAGCCGCTCCTTTAAAATCAAATCCTCCTGGTCGGTCTCCTTTATTGTCTCCCTCTAAAGCCTGTTTGTATAAGGCATATAGTTGAAGTAGCTCTTCGTTCGAAGGTCGTTCTGTAAGTTGTTTTGATAGACTTACAGCGTTTTGAAATTTGTCTTGTAATTCCATTTTAGTATAATGATATAAAAAAGACCACGTCTCAAAACGTGGTCTTAATGACATGTTGGTTTAAAAAATTATCGTTTGTTTATTTCAGGGTAAGGACGTTGAGTATGCCCTGTATAAACTTGTCTAGGTCTTCCGATAGGTTCATTATTTTCTCTCATTTCTTTCCATTGTGCTATCCACCCTGGAAGCCTTCCTATGGCAAACATTACCGTAAACATATCTACAGGTATGCCTAATGCTCTGTAAATGATGCCAGAATAAAAATCTACGTTTGGATATAACTTGCGTTCCACGAAATATTGATCTCGTAAAGCTTCTTCTTCAAGTCCTTTTGCAATGTCAAGTATTGGATCATTTACACCTAATTTCTCTAATACATCATCGGCTGCTTTTTTTATTATTTTAGCTCTAGGATCAAAGTTTTTATATACTCTGTGTCCAAATCCCATCAAACGGAAAGGATCATTTTTATCCTTAGCTTTAGCCATCCATTTTTTAGTGTCTCCACCGTCTTTTCTTATTGCCTCAAGCATCTCTATTACGGCTTGGTTTGCTCCTCCATGTAAAGGTCCCCATAGTGCATTTATTCCCGCAGAGATAGAGACGTACATACTTGCTTGTGATGAACCAACAATTCGAACGGTTGATGTCGAACAGTTTTGCTCATGATCAGCATGAAGTATTAATAACTTGTCGAGAGCATTGGCAACAACAGGGTCAACTTCGTAATCCTCTGTAGGTAATGAAAACATCATTTTTAAAAAATTAGAGCAGTAGTCTAATTTATTGTCAGGGTAATTTACAGGATGCCCAGCTTCATTTTTAAAAGCCCATGCGGCAAAAGTTGGCATTTTTGCTAATATTCTAATAATACTTTTGTCTACAGCCTCTGACGACCTATTGGGGTCTAAAGATTTAGGGTAAAAAGCAGTAAGTGAAGTTACTAAAGAGGATAATACACCCATTGGGTGTGCATTTGAAGGAAAACCTTCAAGAATCTTTTTTATATCCTCATGAACTAATGTGTGCTTTGTTATCTCATCCTTATAAATTTTAAGTTGATCTGCTGTAGGCAGTTCTCCATAAATTAATAGATAAGAAACTTCAATAAAACTCGACTTTTCAGCAAGATCTTCTATTGAATACCCTCTATACCGTAAGATACCTTTCTCTCCGTCCAGAAAAGTAATTGCACTTCTTGTAGAGCCAGTATTTTTAAAACCAGGGTCAATTGTGATTAATCCACTTTCTCCCCTGAGTTTACTAATATCTATGGCTTTTTCATTTTCATTACCTTCTACTACAGGTAATTCGTATGATTGATCTTTGTATTTAATAAAGGCTGTATCAGACATATTCGTTAGTTTATTTGATTATCAATTATGCTGCAAAAATACTTATAATTTAAGCGAAAGTAAAGCATTTTGTAATGCTAATAAGTTACTTAATTATTCCCTAATATCAAAGGCATTCCGTCTTTACCGCTTCCTACGACAACCACTTTTGTGTTGGGTGATTTAGCAAGCTCTAAAGTGGCTTCTATACCTCTCATTTTTAATAATTCAGGAGTTAAACTACTGTTGATTATTTTGTTGGCAATGGCCTCGCCATCTGCAGCTATTCTTTTTCTTTCAGCCTCACTTTTTTCTTTATCTAACTTAAATTGGTAAGCCAACGCCTCTTGCTCTTGTTCCAATTTATTTTCGATAGCTTGCTTAATTTGAGCGGGCAAATTAATGGAGCGTATAAGCAATGCTCTCATTTGAATATTATTTGTAATCAACACTTCACTTGTTTCAGTGATGATTGCTGTTTCTACCTCGGCTCTTTTTGTTGAGTATATTTCTTCGGCTGAATATCTACCCATTACTTGTCTAACTGACGATCTTACTTCAGGAATTACTAATTTCTCAACATAAGAAACGTTGAATTTTTCATGAATATATCCGATTTTATCGAATAATGGATAAAATCGTAAGGTAACATCTACCTTTATTGATAGTCCGTTTTTATCCAAAACATCCATTCCTTCTTCTTGTTTATTTTCTGAAACATCATATACATAGGCTTCGTTCCAAGGTGCTTTAGCATGTAATCCAGGCATTTTAACATCATCTTTGTCTAATCCCCCTGAAAATTTATAAAAGATTACAGCTCTTTCGGTAGCCTCTACCGTATAAAATATACTAGAAGAAAAGGCAATCAGTATAAATAAACTGATGACAGTTACGATTACTACTGGTAAAAATTTTTTATTATCCATTGTGTTTTTTATTTATATTGTTGTTTAGTTATGCTGCAAATTCAAATGTTTTTTTGTCGTATGAAAGCTATTCGCATAGTTTTTTCATTTTTTCGTAATCTTCATAATATCCTAATGTGTTGGCTTGATCCCAATCATCACATGCTCCAACTTTATCCCCATGTGCATATTTACTATTTCCTCTTTTAGAATAGTATGCCCCATCATTGGGGTTCATGATTATTGCCATATTATAACTTTCTGTAGCTTCATCGAAACTGTGAAGTTGCTCATAAGCCAAACCTCGTTGAAAATAGGCATCAGAATTATAGTCGTTTAGTGTTAATGATTTATTGTATACGGCTATGGATTCTTTGAAACGATGAAGAAAAAAAAGAGTGTTTCCTTTGTAATAATGATAGCCATAGAACTCGGAATTTAATGCAATAACTTTATTTATTTCCTGTAGAGCCATTTTATAGTTTTGCTTGTTATACATGGTCAGAAATCGATAATAGTAATATTTCTCTTCAATAGGTTTTAAAGCTACTGCCATATTATAATCCTCAATTGCACCAGAATAGTTCCCCAATTGTTGTTTCCATTTCCCTCGAAGTATAAAAGAATAGGCAGAGGTGTCTGATGGATTTTTATCTAGATAGGTGTTGAATTCTGTCACAGCTTGATTAATGTCTCCTAAATTTCGATAGGTGAATCCTTTGTAAATATACACGATATTTAGGGATGAGTCATAATAAAGTGCTTTGCTGAAATCATCAAGTGCTTTTTTATTCTCCTCTAATTTATAGTGCACTAATCCTCTGTAATAATAGGACTCCGCATTAGTTGAGTCAAGTTGTATCGCATTAGTCAGGTGCTTTAACGCTTCTTGTTTGTCGATAGTTAATAAATGAAACCCTTTGTGAAATGAAAGTTTAGCATTGTTTTGAGCAGTAGAATAATTTATTGAGATAACGAATGAAAAAATTAATGCGAACTGGCTTGAAAATGATATTTTCACAATGAGGTTTTGGAGTGGTTATTTCAATTAGTTCGCAATATAATAATAGATGAGCGTAGATGAAGAAAATATTTATTCTTATTACTTCATTTTTAAGGGTTGATCTATTATAAAAACTAAAAAGAAAAGTTGCATATTTGTGGCTAATCCAACAAAGGCGTTGGGTATGATATTAAAATAATTTAGAAAGATGGTGAAGATTACATTGCCGGATGGTACTCAAAAAGAGTATGACAAAGGAGTTACAGGCTTTGATATAGCAATGAGCATAAGTGAAGGGTTGGCTCGGAATGTGTTGGCTGCTAAAGTGAATGGAGAAGTATGGGATGCTATGCGTGCAATTTCAGAAGATTCTACGGTACAATTGCTCACCTGGAATGATGTTGAAGGGAAATCAACTTTTTGGCATTCCTCCGCACACCTTATGGCTGAAGCGATTGAAGCACTTTACCCAGGCACTAAATTCGGTATTGGTCCAGCGATAGAAAATGGATTTTATTACGACATTGATCTTGGCGATGTGGAATTCGGAGAAGATGATTTAGAGAATGTGGAGAAGAAAATGACCGAGTTGGCCAGGAGTAAAAATACTTATGTAAGAACAGAGGTAAGTAAAAGTGATGCTATTAACTACTTCACAGAGAGGAATGACGAATATAAACTTGAACTAATTGAGGGTTTAGATGATGGGACTATTACCTTTTATCAACAAGGAAATTTTACAGATTTGTGTAGAGGGCCTCATATCCCAAGTACAGGATTTATAAAGGCAATTAAATTAATGAGTGTAGCGGGTGCCTATTGGAGAGGAGATGAAAAAAGAAAACAGCTTACACGTATATATGGTATAACATTCCCGAAACAAAAAGAGCTAAAAGAGTATTTACTCTTATTAGAAGAAGCGAAGAAAAGAGACCATAGAAAGTTAGGGAAGGAACTAGAATTATTTGCTTTTTCTGAGAAAGTAGGAATTGGGCTACCTCTTTGGTTGCCAAAAGGAGCAATGCTTCGAGAACGATTAGAGCAATTTTTAAGAAAAGCACAAATAAAGGCAGGTTACAGCCCTGTAATTACACCTCATATCGGAAATAAAAATTTATATATCACTTCAGGGCATTATGATAAGTATGGGGAAGATTCATTTCAATCTATCCACACCCCTAATGAAGGGGAAGAGTTTTTGTTGAAGCCTATGAATTGCCCTCATCACTGTGAAATTTATAAAACAAAGCCACGATCATATAAGGATTTACCCTTGCGATTGGCAGAGTTTGGTACAGTATATCGCTATGAGCAATCTGGAGAACTACATGGACTTACGAGAGTAAGGGGGTTTACACAGGATGATGCTCATATATTTTGCCGACCAGATCAAGTAAAAGAAGAATTTATCAAGGTTATTGATTTGGTGTTGCATGTATTTAAGGCATTAGGGTTCGAAGATTATACTGCACAGGTATCGCTTAGAGACCCTGAAAATAAAACAAAATATATTGGAGAAGATGAACTTTGGGATAAGGCAGAAAGGCAAATACAAGAAGCGGCAGATGAACGTGGGCTTACTACTATAACAGAGTTGGGTGAGGCTGCATTTTATGGTCCAAAGTTAGATTTTATGGTAAAAGATGCATTGGGAAGAAGCTGGCAATTAGGAACAATACAGGTAGATTACAATTTACCTAACCGATTTGAATTAGAATATGTAGGTTCGGACAATCAAAAACATAGACCCGTGATGATTCATAGAGCTCCATTTGGGTCAATGGAACGGTTTGTAGCGGTGCTTATCGAGCATTGTGCAGGCAATTTCCCATTATGGCTATCGCCAGATCAAGTGGCGGTACTACCCATCTCAGAAAAATATGCTTCTTATGCACAAGAAGTATACGATAAGTTAGCAGAAAAGGAAATTACTGGCTTTATAGATCATAGAGATGAGAAAATTGGACGTAAAATCAGAGATGCAGAAGTAAAAAAAGTGCCGTATATGATTATAGTTGGGGAGAAGGAAAGGGATGAACAAAAAGTGTCGGTAAGGAAGCATGGAGAAGGAGATGTGGGGAGTATGGGGGTAGACGAATATGTAAACTATTTTACAGTTGAAATCAATAAATCACTAGGTTAAACATTATGAATATTAATAAATGGTGTAAGTATTTTAATAATTAGAAATATTAACGATATTTGCATCCTGTTTTTCAGCAATTAACAAAACAAGGAGGTTAAAATTAGTAAACAACGATTTAATAGGAGGCGCCCATTTAGAGGAAGAGTTGAGGAGCCCTATAAGGTAAACGATAAAATTACTGCCCGAGAAGTACGCGTGGTAGGTGAAAATGTAGAAGTAGGAGTATATCCTATTTCGCAAGCATTGGAGCTTGCTGTAGGACAAAGCCTTGATTTGGTTGAAATATCACCTAAAGCTGAGCCGCCTGTTTGTAAAATTATAGATTATTCTAAATTTAAATACGAACAGAAGAAAAAGCAAAAAGAGATTAAATCGAAAGCTGCAAAAACAGTGATTAAAGAAATTCGATTTGGTCCTAATACGGACGACCATGATTTTAATTTTAAATTAAAACATGCGATTAATTTCTTGCAAGAAGGTGCAAAAGTGAAAGCGTATGTGCATTTTATTGGAAGAACGATTGTATTCAAAGAGCGGGGAGAGATTTTATTATTAAAATTTGCTCAAGCGGTTGAAGAATATGCAAAGGTAGAACAGCTACCAAAATTGGAGGGGAAACGTATGTATGTTATGCTTTCTCCAAAAGCTAGTAAGAAATAAATATAGGTTAATAAATAGATAAAAAATGCCAAAAGTTAAAACGAAATCAGGAGCAAAAAAGCGATTTAAGCTTACTGGAACAGGCAAGATTAAAAGAAAGCATGCTTTTAAAAGCCATATCCTGACTAAAAAAGAAACTAAGCAAAAGCGTAATTTGACTAAAATGGGACAAGTACATAAGTCCGATGAGCCAAACATAAAAGCTATGCTTAATATTTAATTTCAATTTTCTTTTCTATTTATCAGAAAAGGAATTGGAAGGTTTAATTATTCACCGGGTAATTGGTCATTTTAAGATAAGAGTGCTGTAAAAAGTAACGCCAACCACCAAAAAATTATATTAATATGCCAAGATCAGTAAACGCAGTAGCGTCAAAAGCAAGAAGAAAAAGAGTAATGAAATTAGCCAAAGGATACTTTGGTCGAAGAAAAAATGTTTGGACTGTAGCAAAAAATGCAGTTGAAAAAGGGTTAACTTATGCTTATCGTGATAGAAAAGTAAAAAAGAGAGATTTTAGAAAACTTTGGATACAAAGAATTAATGCTGGTGCAAGATTGCAAGGCATGTCTTACTCTCAATTTATGGGGAATGTTAAAAAATCTAATATTGAATTGAACAGGAAAGTATTAGCAGATTTAGCGATGAATCACCCAGCAGCATTTGAAGCTGTCGTAAAAAAAGTAAGTAAATAAGTAAAACCTACGATCTATATTTATTAATAATCCCCGACCATAAATGGCTGGGGATTTTTTTTTGAAAATTTAAACTACTGAAAAATCTTTAATGTGATTTAGATTCAGGGTTTTCTAGTAATACCAATTAAGGTTTATAAGGGCGCAAAAGATTTTGTAAGGAATTTGATTTTGAGAAAGGCAAAAAGCGCAATCATAGCATAGTTACGAGGAGCATTTTTAACGGTGTATCCTGAATCATTAGTAAGCAATACTGATGAATGCTGTAATTAAGATGAAGGAGTTCTGTAAGTAGGATAACCCTTCGGCAACGCTCGTCAGGGAGAGTTGCCAAATCACCTCATGCTGCCAATTTTAACGAAGCGGTAGTGAGCGATGAGGAAAGGTAATAGTAAGAGAGATGAATGATTGAACCCTTGAATGAAGTGTCGAAAAATGCGTAGATAACATCAAAACCATCGGTATCGTTTATTCGAAGAAGACTGTAATGGTTGCCTGAATATTGGTTACAGGGTGGTCGGCATAGAGAGGATTCCGTCCTTATAAAGCGAGGACAAGAACAGGGGAATAATTTTTGTCTTTTGATCCACAAATAGGGGAAATGGCAGCAAAGTAAATAGTTTTAGAGTTGTGAAAAATGCAACTATATAGGAAAACAAGAACAACCCTACACGGACTGGCGGAAGAGTTGAACCCTAAATTACGGGATTGGATAAACTACTATGGAAAGTATGGGGAAGAAAGTTTGATAATGAATTTCACCTATTGAACATAAGGGCTGTCCAAATGGGTAAGATAGCGCCATAAACTCAGAGAAAGTATAGGTGAAATTATAGAAAAGCTAAAAATATTTTCTTATAAAAGCCCAAATCTTTTTACCCATTGGCAGAGGAGAATACGTTCACTAAGAGTAAGTTGATGCATAAGAAGAGCCGTATGAGTCGAGAGGCTCACGTACGGTTCTGAGAGAGGTAAAGGGGTGATACCCCCCCCCCTTTACCTACTCGACCTAGAAACTGTTAATTCAACTTAATCACTTCACTCACTACTCCTCCTTTGTCGGAGTAAATGGTTAGCGTGGCGGTGGCATTACTGCCATCGATTCTAATGCCATAGGTTACATTTCTTTTACTATCAGAAGAAGCATCATCGCTATCCCTTGACCCTACAATATGTCCCAAGTCAGTACTTAACTTACCTGAAATCAGTGCAGCATTTTTTAGTTCCAAAACAGCTCTTACGGGCTGGTTTAGATTTGCTTCAATAGCTCTTTGGGTAATATTAGTAGGTAAATAGCCACTATTTTGTATTTCAGCGGCAAGTATTACCACTTTATTCTTTTCAACGGTAGTCACCTCAGTAGTATTGATGGTTAGTAGCGGGCTAGTTTCAGCGAGCCAAAGCATCCATTCCACGTATTTTTCAATTTCTGATTTAAGGTATTTAACAGGAGGATTTTGGAAGGTGAATTTCCTGTTCCAGCCACCAATTTCTACAGTTCCAAGGTCGGGATGTTCATAAGTTTTCCAATTAATAAAACCTTCTCCTTTAATATTTTTGTCATTCCAAGTAAGTTTATCATGTTCAGTAATGTTGCCATCTCCGTCATAATCCTCCACAAAACCACCCCAGAACTCTGGCACATAGGCCACTACTCCAAAGTCCCAATACGACCAGCTAATCAATGTACCATGGCGGTGCAATCGTGGATTGCTATAGCTTGGAATCACTCGTTGTCCAGTAGTTGTAGTGTACATGCTTGATAATTCAATAATCAACTTTTGATCCGCCATATTATAATTATCCCAGTTAGTAGTAGAAGGAAGTCTAAACAGAAAACCTCCAGAAGTATGTCCGTGGAATACACCCGTAATGTGTTTTTTAGCATTAATAAATTCAATCGTTGCCCTGGTTTCTGGTTCGGAAAGTGGATATGGGCCTGCACCCTTTTGCTCAAATTCTAATCCCCAATTTCTTGGAAAATTTCTATTCATATCTATTCCTCCAACACCATCTTCATTGTAAGTACCATCTTTATCATCATCAGTTCCTTCAGTATAGATATCATAATAAGTGCCACCCATTTCACCTATTTCTCTAGGTTCCATTATCCGAGAATCTTTGTCACTAATCTTAAATTTGCCATTCGTATTTTTCACACGCATTTTGGTAATGATGCCGTTACCGTCAAGATCATTACTAGGGTCTTCATCAATAAGCCCATCAAAATCCTCATCATAAGGACGTGGGGTGCTTCGTAACACCGTAGGGGTAAGTAGTGCTAAGTCAGCACCGTCAGGATTAAATTTTGGGCGGATATATACTACCCTAGTGTCAACTAGTTGCTTAATTCTTTCGTTTTTGTTATAGTTAGAAAGTAAATGCCAAGCATAATGCAAAGCTACTTCTGCTCCTGTTAACTCTCCTGCATGAATATTTCCATCATAATAATAGGCGGGTTTGGTAGCAGATGCGCCAGTATTTTTATTTGATATTTCAAGCACCATTAGCGGAGTGCCTTTTAGTGTTTCGCCAATGGAATATAATTTGGTGAGATTGGGAAAAGCCTTTGCCCATCCTTCAAGGAGGGTGTTTGTTTCTGCTGTAGAATGATATTTGTCCCATTTAGGATTCATTGGATCATTATTTTGTCCTGAACAAATAGAACTAATAAATAAAAATAGCGCAATAGAGAAAAAGTGAGTAAAAGAAAGAGAAGATTTCATTAGTAGTATCGTTTATGTAATAACAAGTAACAGGATAATATTATTTCCTTTTTAACAAAGATTGTTTAAACAACTCGGTTTGACCAATGTAATTGGCATTATTAGCCTCTTTTGCCCATGAGTTAGCTGTGTTAATAGTTTTTAGGGCAGCTTTTCTATCACCAGCTTTGTCTTGTATTTTTGCTTTTAATAACCCATAACGAAAGTTTTTTGGACTTTTTTCAAGTGCTGTATTAATAAATGAAAGGGCATCTTTTACATCTTTTTGGTTGTTGAGGTAATATTGTGCCGCTTCAAAATAGGTTCGGTGAGGGATACTACCTGGATTTTTCAATAATTCACTCATTTGTTGCTCAATCTTTTGATCGACTTCCACCTCTATGGGGATATTCACTGATGTGTTCGCCCATAATAGCTGAAGATTCACCGTATTCGTTTTTAAATCAGAAAACTGCATGGTAAAGGTTTCTACATAGCGATTTATCCTCTGGGGCTTTACCTCAAATCGAAAGAGATCATCTGCTTGATTGTAGTTGTCACCAGCCAAGCTTCTTAATTTGGTGTTGGAATGAATGATGATCGTCCATACCTCTTTTCCTGGAATGGTGTAAATAGCATATTCACCCGATGGAATAGGTTTTCCACCGATACGGGCAGGTTCTGCAAAACTGATTTTGGAGCCTTGATTTGCTCCTGTTCGCCAAATGATATCATAAGGAACTAGCGCACCAAAAATGGTTCTTCCTTTTGCTGAAGGTCGTGAGTATTCTAATTCTATCGTTGTAAGCCCTATTTCCTGCGAAATTTTAGCAAAAGGACTTAATGTAGGGGTTTGTAATGTTTGACTAAAACAAATAGAAGACCATAGGAGGTAGCTGATAAACGTAAATATATTTTTCATTTCAGTAGTATATAAATGTCCTGTATCATGGTATTTATAACAAGTAACAAATTCTACTGATAAAAACCTGATGGGTTATGTATTATTTTGATAGAGATCAAAATAATTCCTTTTTAATTGAGGGTTATGGTGCGATGGTATTTTCTAACACTTTTTCGATACTCTTCACCACAAAATCTGCATTTTCTTTAGTGAAACATAATGGAGGTTTCGTTTTTAGCACATTATCCCATGGACCATCTGTACTAATAAGGATGCCATTATTTCTAAGTTCATTTTTGATTGTACTGGCTAATTTAGGGGCAGGTTCCAAGCTATCGTTCTTTATTATTTCAATTCCAAGAAATAATCCATTTCCTCTTACATCTCCAATACATGCATATTTTTTTTGTAAATTGATAAAAAGTGATTTATAAAAATCACCTACCATTTTTGCATTTTCTTGTAGTTTTTCCTCTTCTATTATTTCCAATACTGATAATCCCATAGCACAAGAAACAGGATTTCCTCCAAACGAACTGAAAAATTCAACCCCTTCACTAAACGATTCGGCTATTTTGGTTGTGGTGATTACGGCTCCCATCGGATGACCATTTGCCATCGGTTTTCCAATAATCACAATATCAGGAACAACACCCTGTGCTTCAAACCCCCAAAAATAATCCCCTAAACGACCAAAACCTGTTTGCACCTCATCACTTATACATACACCACCTTGCTTTCTAATAGCAGGATATATTTCTTGTAAATAGCCATCTGCTAAGGGTACTTGTCCTCCACAACCTACTATTGGTTCACTAATAAATGCAGCTATTGGTGACTCTGAATTTTCTATACTTTCAATAGCTTCTTTGGCATATAGTTTACCTGAATCATCAACAGTTGAACGGTACTTTCCTCTATAGGTGTCGGGAATGGGTGTTTTAAGAATATAGTCCTTTTTACCTTGCCCTTTTTTGTTACTGAATTTATAATCACTAATATCTATAGCGGTTTGCGTATGACCATGATAGCCATGCTCCATTACCATTACTTTTTTATGTTGGGTATGCGCATATGCAATTCTTATGGCTAAGTCACTCGCTGCACTTCCAGAATTAACGAAATATACTTTGTTTAAAGAACTAGGAAATTTTGATAGTAATTTCTCCGAATATTCAGTCAATAAATCATAAGTATATCGAGTGTTAGTGTTGAGTTTTGACATTTGCTTTCTGCCTGCCTCTACCACTTTAGGATGAGAGTGCCCCACATGAGGAATGTTGTTATAGGCATCCAAAAACGTATTTCCATAGGCGTCATACATATATTGAAATGCTGATCTTTCCATGTAAATAGGTGTATCGTAACTCAAAGAAAGAATTGGACTAACTACATTGTGTCTTCGTTCAACTACTTTTTTAATAGATTCTGGTTTGTGTGTTTCAAAACCAACAGAAGAATAAAAGCTGTTCTTAGCTTTTATGGGGTTAATACTTAGCCAGCGATAGAGCATTTTCCAAGCTGATTTTTCACTTACAGAAGCGTATTTATTGGTGGGATTAAGTTTTTTAGAATTGGCAGAGTTACATACACTTGTACAGAGCCTTGCTGCTATGAGATAATACAGAATGTCTAATTCTTTTTCTTCTAATGGCAATAGCTCATGATAAGATTTTAGAATGATAGAAGCCCACTCCAGAGGATCTTCTTTATCGAAACATGCATAAGTTATTGCGATCGCTAACTCATTAATAAGTGGAGAATGGGCTAAATCTCCAAAATCAATAAGCCCAGTTATTTCCTCACCATCGACTAATATATTCCACTCATTAGCATCATTATGGATAATGGATTTTCGTAATTCAGGAATGACTGGAATAACGTTTTCTTCGAATTGTTGAAAAAAATAGCGTACAATGTTTCTGTCTTTTATAGTAGGAATATCCTCAATATATTTTTTGTTAAGATTAAAATATTGAAGATCCCATTCCCATACTCTTGCCTTAATCCTATAACTACTTAATGTTTGAAGATTTAAATCTAACGATGCAAGAAAACGACCTAAGGAGTTGAGTAGGTTGGGCGTAAGTGTTACATCTCCCAAGAATTTACCTTCCAAATAAGAGAGTAATCTGCAAATGGTTTCTTCCCCATTTAGTTTCAGAATTTTTACATACGAGCCATCTTTAAATGGAATTGGTTTAGGTAGTTTGTTTTGATGATTGTTTTGTAGGGATAAAAGGGTGTTGTTTTCAGCTTCAACCAACGACATCGAGTCACTCGTATAGCGGTAGGTCTTAAAAATATACTTGGTGTCACTCGTTCTAATAAGATAATTTGCATTATCATACCCATTCAGTTTTTTAATCTCTACTATTTGGAATTCAAATTGTCCTTGTAATGAATCTTTCATGTTGAATGTGCCTTGTTTAAGTTGTATTCAGAAACACTTCTTTTTGTCTACATTATTGCTTAATGAATAAAGTGATCCAGATGAAAGATGTATAATGTTTTTATCCACCAACTACTTTCAACGCCTCATGATTCGCATTGATAATCTCATCTGCCAATTCATCTGTAATAGCAGTAGAAACGAAAAGCGTTTCGTATTGAGAAGGTGCTAAATATATGCCTCTTTCTAGCATTTCATTGAAATACTTGCCAAATAATTCAGTATCACACGTTTTTGCCGATTCAAAATCGGTTACTTTCTCCTTGGTGAAAAACAAGCTGTACATTGACCCTACCTGATTGATAGTATAGTCAAGTTCTAATTCATCCAACGATTTTTTATATCCCGCTACTAATTTAGTAGTAGTTTTTTCAAGTTGTTCGTAGATACTTGGGTTGTCGTTTAGTTCGTGCAGCATGGCTAGTCCTGCTGCCATGGCTATTGGATTACCCGACAAAGTTCCTGCCTGATAAACAGGGCCTTGTGGGGAAACGAAATCCATAATTTCCTGTTTCCCACCATATGCACCTACAGGCATACCTCCACCAATTATTTTCCCCATGGTGGTAAGGTCGGGGGTAACACCAAATCGTTCTTGCGCTCCACCTTTCGCCAGTCGAAACCCAGTCATTACTTCGTCAAAAATTAAAATGATACCATGCGCATCGCATAAGTTTCGCAATCCTTCCAAATAGCCTTCTTTTGGGAGTACACATCCCATGTTCCCAGCTACAGGCTCTAAAATAATAGCAGCTATCTCGTCTTTGTTATTATTGATAAGTTCTTGAACAACAGTTAAGTTATTGTAAGGTGCGAGAAGAGTGTCTTTTGCAGTTCCCTCAGTTACACCAGGGCTGTCGGGAGTTCCCATGGTAATAGCACCACTACCAGCAGCAATAAGAAAGGAATCACCATGCCCATGGTAGCAGCCTTCCATTTTAATAATTTTATCACGTCCAGTAAAACCACGTGCTACCCGTATAGCAGACATGGTCGCCTCAGTACCAGAGTTTACCATGCGCACTTTTTCAATGCTAGGCATCATGGAACAAATTAGTTCTGCGATTTCAACTTCCGCAGCAGATGGAGCACCAAATGAAAGCGATGTTTTTATTGCTTTTTCAACAGCTTTCTCAATTTTTTCGTGAGTATGCCCTAATACCATAGGTCCCCAAGAGTTGATCATGTCGATAAATCGATTACCATCTACATCATACATGTATGCTCCTTTAGCAGCAGCGATAAATAATGGTTCACCACCTACCGCTTTAAATGCTCTTACGGGAGAATTTACTCCACCTGGGATGTGTTTTTTGGCGTTATCAAAAAGAGATTTACTTGTACTTTTATTCATTGCTATTGGTAGGTTCTATGGTGATGAGTTCGTTGTTTTTAAAATACACAAGTGGCACATACTGGTTATCATTAGCTTTAAAAAAACTAATGTTTGACGTTAGTATTGATGGTACTACTGGTTTGCTATATAATTCATTCTGAAAAAGAGTGCCGTATTCATTCATATTTGCTCCTAAAAACATCATCATGTCATATGCTTTGTAAAAATAAGTGCTGGCAGGTTTTCCGAATCGAGCAATGGAGTAATGGTTAAGTTGACGACAACCATAGCTGTTAGTATTGAAGTAGTTGGAAGAAGTGAGTATAATGCCCAATCGTTCATATGCTTCAAAATCAATGAAGCGATATTTTAGCCATTCTGTAGACCCGATTACTTGTATGGTATCGGGTCGTATTTCAATAGCACTTACCACACTCGATGCTAATAATTTATTGTCTGAAGCGACATAAATAGTCCCGATACTATCGGGTGCAATTAGGAAAATCCCTCTTTCTTCTTCTGTTAATTCTTCTTCTAGTGTTTCCTCTATATCTTCTAAGGTTGTTGTTAATAGTTTTCGCACATGCCCTGTAGTGTCCTTTTCCATTTTTTGCATGTGCACAATGTTAAAAGAATCTTGTACGATTAAATCCCTGAAAGTAAAGGCTTTTATTGAGTCTTTTTCAGAGCCTCCATAAAAAATCATGGTGTTTTTGTTGGTCTCACTCTCGATTACATATTGTGCTGCAGCTTTTGCTTGTGTGGCATCAGTAGGGTGGTATAAAAATGAAAAGGGATTTTCGCCAATCACAGCTTGGTTAGAAGAAATAGGATTGAACATGTTGATTTTGTTACGAATACTGTAATTAGAAACCTCTCGACTTGGGCCAGGGTAGAGTGGGCCAATAATTAAATCCATTCCATGTATTTCTGGTTGCGACAATATTTCGAGCGTGGTGTTGCTATTTGTTTTTGTGTCATAGGCATAAAGGGTGATGTTTACACCTTTTTCACGTAAGTCATGCTGTGCCTTTACTAGCCCTTCATATAGATCAATCACAAATTGATTTCCTTTCTTATAGAGCTTGGGTTGTAATTTATCGGTCATGAAAGGAAGCATAACTGCTACATTGTAATTGTTTTTTTTGATAGATTCTTCAGAAGTAACGATGTTAAATTCTTCTTTGTCAAGGTTGAAACCTTCCACTAACTCTGATAAAAAGGTGCGATCTTGAAGATGCAAAGGTTGTTTGTTGATGAGCTGTGCATAGCGGTAGGCCACTTCTTTATCATTATTAAAAGCGTCAAACAAATTGCTCATGAGTTCCAGACTGTCAATTTTAGCTAAATGATAGGATTGTTGGCGCTTGCTTAGCTCATAGCCGATTACTACTCCGTTAGAATATTTTAAACCGTTAATAAAATCATTTTCTTCAAAGTATATTTTGGCAAGCCAAATGTGTACTTCTTCTATTTTATCCCATTTAGGGAAAAGCTGTTTGATTTGGAGGAACATGTCTCGTGAAAGAGCGGAAAATCCATTTTGATAAGCAGATATCGCATAAAAATATGAAGCGTATTCTGAGAAATGGTTTTCTTCATCCTTTTGGATGACAGGCTTAAAAGCCTCCATTGCTAAATTATAATTTCCTTCATTAAAAAAAGTTTTTGCTTTTAAATATTCCTGTTGGTAGTTGGTTTGTGAAATAACAAACGGACTAATGCCTAGTAATATAATAAATAGTAAATGTTGCTTTTTCATGGTTAATTGAAAGTGTGTCAATTTTTTTAAGCTTTATTTTTCAGAAAAGATACGAAAATTATTCCCATTCTATTGTGGCGGGTGGTTTAGAACTAATGTCATACACCACACGGTTAACGCCTTTTACCTTATTTATTATATCGTTGGATATATCCGCCAAAAAAGAATAGGGAAGGTGGCACCAGTCTGCGGTCATACCATCCACGCTAGCTACTGCTCGAAGCGCAACTACCTGTTCGTAGGTGCGTTCATCGCCCATTACACCAACCGATTGTATTGGTAGTAAAATAGCACCCGCTTGCCAAACGTCATTATATAGCCCACTTTTCTTCAGTCCATTAATAAATAGATAGTCTACCTCTTGTAGGATATGCACTTTTTCTTCGGTAATATCACCCAATATTCGAATTCCTAATCCTGGCCCAGGGAAAGGATGTCTTCCTAAAATAGTAGGGTCAATGCCTAATTCTCGTCCCACTAGTCGTACTTCATCTTTAAATAGCGTATTAAGAGGCTCAACCACTTTTAATTTCATGTAATCAGGTAAGCCCCCAACGTTGTGGTGCGACTTGATGGTAGCTGAAGGCCCTTTGACCGAGACAGATTCAATTACATCTGGGTAAATTGTGCCTTGTCCTAACCACTTTACGTCTTCAATTTTGTGTGATTCTGAGTCAAACACATCAATAAATACTTTTCCAATAGCTTTTCGCTTTGCTTCAGGATCAGTTAACCCTTTAAGGGCGGTGTAGAATAGCTCTTTGGCATCCACGCCTTTCACATTCAGCCCCATTCCTTTGTAGGAGGTTAATACTTCTTCAAATTCATTTTTCCGAAGTAATCCATTATCAACAAAAATACAGTAGAGGTTTTTTCCGATAGCTTTGTGAATCAATACAGCAGCAACGGAAGAGTCAACTCCGCCAGATAACCCAAGTACTACCTTGTCATCACCTAATTGCTCTTTCAAGTTGGCAATGGTTTGTTCAGCAAACTGCTCTGGAGTCCAGTCTTGACTACATTGGCAAATATGAACCACAAAATTCCGTAATAGTGTCTTTCCTTCTAATGAGTGAGTTACCTCAGGGTGAAACTGAATACCATACGTATTTTCGTTTTTCACTTTAAAGGCGGCAACATTAACGGAATCAGTACTTGCTATGATTTCAAAATTTGAAGGTATTTCTGAAATGGTGTCGCCATGCGACATCCATACTTGAGAGTCTAGAGAAATCTCTTTCATCAACTCATTGTGATGATCCACTTTGCTGAGCTTAGCACGTCCGTACTCGCGAATTTCAGAAGGTACTACATTTCCACCTCCATGTTGCGCCATATATTGTGCGCCATAGCATACTCCTAAAACAGGGACTTTTTCACGGTACTTTGCCATGTTTATTTCAGGAGCATCTTCCTCACGTACTGAACAAGGACTACCTGAAAATATAACGCCCTTTACATCCTCTGTGAGCTCAGGAGCATGATTAAAGGGATGAATTTCACAATACACATTGAGTTCACGTACCCTACGTGCAATAAGCTGTGTGTATTGAGAACCAAAATCGAGTATAAGTATCTTTTCCGCCATGTTGCAAAAATAGCAGGAGTTAAGGTTTTATTTAGTTAAAATCTAGAAAATCTATTGTAAAAGATTATTTTTGCTACCATTGTCATTAATCATATTTAAATCATTACTAAAATGAGAATTTTTATATTAATATTTTTTCTTCTGGCATTTAACTATCCAGTTATATCGCAGACTTATGTTGCTCAATTCAAATCTGCCGAATCAAAATTGTGGGGTTTTGTAAATATAGATGGGAAAGAAATAATACCAGCAAAATATATTAAAGCCTTTGAATTTAGTGAGGATGGCTTTGCACCAACGTATAGCCCAAACTCAGATGCATATTATATGGTTGATTTAGATGGAATGCCACTTAAAACTGAGCATTATTTTAATATAAAAAGAGGGTATAAAGATATGTATGTATGGGGATTTAAAGATGGATTTTTACCAATTGAGATAAGAGGGAAGTGGGGATATTTGAATGTGAAAGGTGAAATAGTCGTTGAAACAATATATGATTATGCATCTCAATATGAGAAAGGGTATGGATTAGTAAGGTTAAAGAAAACATTTGGCATAGTTGATGTAACAGGAAACGTAATTGAATTAGATTCAGATGTAATTGAAGTGAAGCCTTTTTCTGAAGGATTGGCACCTATAAGGATGAAAAACAAAATGTATGGCTTTGTAAATGTATATGGAGAAATAGTTATAGAAGCTAAATTTAAAACGGTTGGGTATTTTTCAAATGGATTAGCTTGGGCTAGGAGTAAATCAGGTAACATAGGTTATATTGACAAAAATGGAGGATGGTTAATTAATCCTATTTTTAGTTCCGCTAAAAATTTCGATAAAGAATCAGAGCTTGCAAAAGTAAAAATAGGATCGACATGGAAATTTGTAAATAAAAATGGAGAAATATTGGATGTTTATAAAAGTCAATTAAGTCATGAATTTCATGAAGGTCTTTGTATCGTTAAAGAAAATTATTTGGTCGGTTTTATCAATAGTAAAGGAGAAACGGTTATTGATTTGAAATTTGATGCAGTTAGAGATTTTAAAAATGGTTATGCAGCAGCGAAAAAAAGCAATAAATGGGGGGTTATAAACAAAAAGGGAGAGTGGGTGATTGAACCAAAATATGCGGTTGTTAAAGATATGGAGTTGGTGAATGTTTCTGATTAATGCTCATGACTCCTCGATTCATATTTTTGTTTTTTCCATTCCTCCAATAGTTGTTTTCGTTGAGCGAGTTCTTCTTCTGTAAATGGGATATCGATGAGTTTGTTTAAATCAGGTTGGCCAGCATTGACCCAACACGTGTACCAAATGTCGCCCACCATTTTTATAGATCGTTTCATTTGGCGTTCTACCATCCCGTTTAGTGCTTTGTGGTAGTGATTACTGAAATTTTTGGAATAGGTTTTTATAGTATTTTGCCCTCGTTGTTCAAACGTATATTTTTTATCTTCACTTATTCGTTCCGAGAGTTCTTTTTCGAATAGTAAGACTGAGTCCAATGCCAAGTGCGCTTGAATTACTCCTTTCCAAGCTTCGAGTTGTACGTTATCAATGTATTTTGCCTTACCCGTAAACACATTGTAGCTCGAATGATACAATTCGGGAAGTCTAGATTCCCAGAAACCGTGAATTCCTTTTTGGTCTGTTAATTGCCCGTTGTAGTTCTTTGTGGTATGAAGAGGTACATTGCTATCGGCAACATAATGTCCTAGGTCAGCCGAAATTCGTACTATTTGATCCACATCGCCTATGGAAAAGGCATCGGTAAGTTGATAGTGAATGAAATTTATTTGCCATGGAACAATGCCATAAGCCATTAATGTGTCTTCCGTATAGGTTTCAACAGCCTCATCCCAATAGCGTGGTAGTGTGTAAATAGCACTATCTCCATACACATCAATATCAATATAATGCTTGGGTGCTTCTCCTTCTACCGCATATCTTCTACGATCGGGATTTACGGCATTTTCCGTTAAGTAATGAATGTGGTGTTTGTAAAAACCAATCATTTCTTCAGGTAATGTGAATATTGCTATTCGATTTATGAATTTGTGAGCATAAAATCCCCATTTCATTGTCATAAATGAGCTGCATAAAAACACGATTATTATTTGAACAAGATATTTATTTACTTTCATTTATAGCGAATTGAGACAAGTGACTATAAAAATATAGAAAAGAGAAAGTAATTCTATATTTGTTACAAAATAATATACGTGTAGTTTGTAAATAAATATTTTAGAGTTACCTTTGCACACTCAAAATTGAAAAGGAAAGATTGAATAAAGGATATGGCAAATCACAAATCGGCATTAAAAAGAATAAGATCGAATAACGCTAAAAGACTTAGAAACAAGTATCAGCACAAAACTACTCGTACTTTTATCAAAAGATTAAGAGGTACTACTGATAAGGTTGAAGCGCAAGAGCTTTTCAAAACAGTAGCGGGTATGATTGATAAACTAGCGAAGAAAAACATTATTCATAAGAATAAAGCCGCTCATAACAAATCAAGTTTACAGAAGTTCGTTAACGCGCTGTAATAGCTGATTCAAAATTATTAAGAAGTCCTTCATCGTATGGTGAAGGACTTTTTGCGTTTACAAAGTTTTATACTGATGAATTTGTTGAGTTGATATTATCCAATTCGTTTATGAGTAAATTCATAATTCTAGCTTCTTAAAAGTCGGTTATTTAATTTCTAACTAAGTACTATTAAAGGTAGTTTGAGTAATAATTATTATCATGGTTTGTCAACCTCTCCAATTACACTCGCAAAATTCACTTTTTTTAAGTTTAACCAGTTAGTATAATATATAATTGGCTTTATAATTGCTTAGTACAAGTTTTAACATTAATTGTCTAAATATAAAATCATGAAAAAAACTATTTTACTTTCTCTTGTACTAGCAACATCAGTTCAATTATTTTCTCAACAAAAAGCACAGCAAAAAGAAGTGGGTTTGGCTTTCCAGAGTTTGAATGGTTTCGGATTGACCTATAAAACAGGAACGAATAAATCTTTATGGAGATTTAATACACTTTTTGTTTCTGGGGGTAATTTGTCTGAAGAATCCGACAGTAGTAGTTTTGAGGATAATTCATTGGCAGTAGGTTTTAAGTTTGGAAAAGAATTCAGGAAGGAAATTTTTGAGAAATTAGAATTTCGATATGGCACTGATGTTTCTTTTAACTATAGATTATCGAAATATGAAAATAATGATAGAACAAGTATTGATCAAGATTGGAAACGAAGTAGAGAAACTTTTGAGTCAGGGATTAATTTATTAGTTGGATTAAATTATTTGATAAGTAACGATTTTATTATTGGGGCAGAATTAATGCCTCATTTAACATATATAAAAGGTAATTCAATACAAACTACTACATTTTATTCAAATGGGATTTATGATACATTTGATGATAAAAAAGATGTATCAGGAGTAAGTTATGGTTTGTCAAATTCTTCGGTGCTATTAACCCTTTCCTACAGATTTTAAACAATAAAGTGAATATTTTGAGTTTTTAAAGCAATTTAGATGAATGAATACCCAAACTTAACCATTAAAAATTGGGCGGAGGAAGATCGTCCTAGAGAGAAATTGATGCTCAAAGGCAAAGCATCATTGTCTGATGCAGAATTAATTGCGATAATAATTGGTTCAGGAACAACCTCATTAACTGCTGTGGAGGTGGCGAAACAAATATTAAATGGTGTAGAGAATGACCTTAATGCACTTGCGAAACTTTCTGTAAAAGAGTTAATGAAATTTAAGGGGATTGGAGAAGCCAAAGCAATTAATATCATAAGTGCATTGGAATTAGGCAGACGAAAAAGAGATTCAGAATCAAAAACAAAAGCTAAAATTTCGTCTTCTGAAGAGGTGTATACAATTATGAAGCCTCATTTAACAGATTTATCCCATGAAGAATTTTGGGTAATTCTGTTGAGTAGAAATAATACGGTTTTGAAGAAACAACAAATAAGTTCGGGGGGTGTTTCGGGTACTGTGGTTGACCCTAAAATAATTTTCAAAGTAGCACTAGAAGAATTGTCGAGCGGAATAATATTAACACATAATCATCCGTCAGGTAATTTAAAGCCTAGTGAAGCGGATAAATCACTGACCGAAAAAATAAAAAAGGCAGGGCAAGCATTGGATATTTTAGTACTCGATCATCTTATTTTCACCGACAATGGTTATTACAGCTTTGCCGATGAGGGAATATTGTAGAAATCATTCAATTCTGTGGTAGATAACTGGGTTTCATCCTTTATCTTTGTTAAAGAACAACGATTTGTCCACAATGAAAAGGAATAACATCATCTTATTGGTAGTAGTTGGCGTAATGTTGGCTGTAGTAGTCAATAGTTTTAATAACGGTGAAACCGATGAAGCGTATATTAAAGCACTTACTGAACACAGACGCAAAAAAAACATTGATTTTCAAACAGCAGACGACTCTCCTTTTGCCAATGATTTCTCGAAGTTTGATGGGTTAAAATATTATGCTCCCGACTTGAAGTTTAAAGTAAGAGCTGAATTCATTGATATTGAAGATAAAAAAATAATAACATTATCAACTAGTGATGCATTACATAAACAGTATTTGGAGTATGGTTATGTAGCGTTCGAAATTGATAACGAAATGTATCGATTGGTGATATTAGAAATGGTCGGAGATGACTTTGATGGATCCTTGTTTTTAGCTTTTGGAGACGGGACTAGTGCGATTGATACGTATGGAGCTGGGCGATACCTGGAAGTAGAACATGATGGAGGTTCGTTCATGACACTCGATTTTAATTATGCTTACAACCCTTATTGTGCTTATTCAGAAGATTTTAGTTGTCCGTTTCCTCCCAAAGAAAATCTGTTAATGGTTGCAATTGAGGCGGGGGAAAAGAATTTTGAATAAAAAATAAGTCATAAAGCATTCCCTAGCACGAAATTATTAATTTTGTTAGTTAATTCTCATTTATGAAATACAACCTGTTTTTCAGGTAAAAACGTGATTTATGAAAATATCGCTTAACTGGTTAAAAGAATATATAGAAGTTGATAATAAGTCAGCTGAAACGATAAGTAAATTATTAACCGATACGGGGCTAGAAGTAGAAGGTGTAGCGCCTTTTGAACAAATAAAAGGTGGGTTAGAAGGAGTAGTAATTGGAGAAGTGTTGACTTGTGAGAAACACCCTGGTGCCGACAAATTAAACATTACCACAGTTGATATCGGTGAAGATAATCCTGTACCAATTGTTTGTGGAGCTCCCAATGTGGCAGCTGGTCAAAAAGTAGCAGTCGCTACAGTAGGGTGTACGCTATACCCCGATGGTGAAAATGCATTTAAAATCAAGAAAGCTAAAATTAGAGGAGAGGTTTCTATGGGGATGATTTGCGCAGAAGACGAGTTAGGTCTTGGTGATGATCATGATGGAATTTTAGTGCTAGCTACTGATTTGTTGAATGGCACCCCTGCTAGTAAGTATTTTGATATAGAAAATGACACTATCTTAGAAATAGGGCTTACGCCAAACCGTGCTGATGCAACGGGACATATAGGAGTGGCACGCGATCTAAAAGCGGTATTGGGAGTAGAGGTAAAGTGGCCGTCAGTAGATGCGTTTAAAATTGATAACCGTAATGCTGCTATAGAGGTGGTAGTTGAAGATCAAAAAGGATGTCCACGCTATTCGGGAGTATCGATTGTAGATGTTGAAGTTAAAGAATCGCCCGATTGGTTGAAAATGAAATTAAGATCAATTGGCTTATCACCGATAAATAATATTGTCGATGTTACGAACTTTGTTTTACACGAGGTAGGTCAGCCACTTCATGCCTTTGATGCAGATCAAATAAAAGGCAATAAAGTAGTGGTGAAAACGCTACAAGAAAATACGGAGTTTATTACCCTTGATGAAGAAAAAAGAAAGCTTGCGTCAACTGATTTAATGATTTGTGACGGTGAAAACACAGGAATGTGTATCGGAGGTGTTTTTGGAGGAGTAAAATCAGGGGTGTCGGATAGCACTAAAAATGTGTTTTTAGAGTGTGCTTATTTTTCCCCAGATTATATTAGAAAAACAGCACGAGTACATGGACTTAAAACAGATGCTTCGTTCAGGTATGAACGAGGAACAGATCCCAATATTACTGTATATGCCTTAAAACGGGCAGCAATGCTTATAAAGCAAGTTGCTGGTGGGGAAATATGTGGTGAAGTAATTGATGTATACCCAAATCCGATTGATAATTTCACCTTCGAGGTGAAATATAGAAATATTACCCGTTTAATAGGAAAAGAGATAGAAAAGGAACGAATTCATCGTATTCTCACCTCTCTTGATATTGAAATAGTAGAAGATAGTGAAACCACATTTACTGTTTCCGTCCCTCCATATCGTGTAGATGTTACTCGTGAGGCGGATATAATTGAAGAAATTCTGCGAATTTATGGGTTTAATAATGTGGAAACACCTCCTTACAATAGTGCCGATTTTTTAGCTGATTTTCCTAAAAAAGATAAACATAAAACACGTAATAAAGTAACTCAGTTACTCAATAGTAAGGGGTATTTTGAAATAATGACCAACTCATTAACAAAGCCAGGATATGCTGAGTTAGGGGGATACAACGTAGAGGAAAATGTAGTGATTCTCAATAAACTAAGTGAAGACTTGGGCGTAATGCGCCAATCGCTTTTGTTTACGGGACTAGAAGTTTTAGCACATAACATCAATCGAAAGCAAAAAGATATAAAACTTTTAGAGTTTGGAAACACATATAAAAAAGTAAGAAATACTTACTTGGAAGAGGAGAGAATGGCTATCTTTTTATCTGGAAATATTGTACAAGAACATTGGAGTACAAAAACTAAAAAAGCCGATTATTATGATGTATTGTCAGATGTATTGTCAATTATCAAAAAAATAACACCTGCAAATGTAGCGTATCAACAACTAGAAAGTTCGTTGTTTGAATATGGAATAGGCTTGATGATCGACAACGTGTTGGTGGCAAATGTTGGAAAAGTAGCAAGTAAAATCACTAAGGAAATTGGCATAAAACAAGAAATATTTTTTGGAGATATTCATTGGGATTTGCTTTTGAAACAAGTAAGTGATAATATAGTGTTCGAAGAAGTATCTAAATTTCCAGAAGTACGAAGAGATTTGTCTTTGGTAATCGATAAAAACATTACTTTTGAACAAGTGAGGAAGGTGGCTTTGGCAACAGAAAGAAATTTATTGAAACAAATAAATGTATTTGATGTTTATGAAGGTGAAAAAATAGATGAAGGTAAAAAAGCCTATGCGATGAGTTTTTTATTAGAAGACAAACATAAAACGCTTACAGATAAGGTGATTGATAAAACAATGAATAGATTAATGGTGAGGTTTGAACTAGAATTAGACGCTATCATTAGAAAATAATATGAGTCAGGATCGATTAAAAATGCAATTGTCATCGTTGGAACGCAAGCTAAAGTTGTTAGTGATAGCGTATGAAACAGCTACGAATGAAATTCAACAATTGCGTAATGAAAAGACTGAATTAAAAAACCTACTCAAAACCAAAGAAGATCAATTAGTTAATTTTCAAAATCAAATTAAAATTGGTAAGATTGTAGAGAGTATTGATGTTGGAGGAGATTCATCTGAACTGAAAGAGAGAATAGATGAATATATAAGAGAAATTGATAGGTGTATAGAGCACTTAAGCAAATAAAATAGTAAGCGTACGACAATGGATCAACTTTCGATAAAAATTAGGATTGCAGATAGAGAGTATCCTATGAAAGTAAAGCCTGAAGATGAAGAGAATGTGAGAAGAGCAGGTAAAATTATAAACGAAAGAATAAAATCGTACCGTGAACAATTTGGAATAGACGATAAACAAGACCTTTTAGCAATGGTTGCATTTGATAGTTTAGTAGATAAACTTCAAGCCGATGGCGAAAATGCAAACATAAGCGAAGATGTTTTTAAAAAAGTGAATGAATTAAACGAACTCGTTTCTAAGGCACTTTAAGTTTATATTCCTAAATATATTTTCTCTTATCTATTTCTAAGGATTATCCCCTCCTAATTTTGAAGCCTATGAAACCATAGGTGATTTAACTATTATAATAGTAAAGAAATGGGTGAACCACTATATATCATAATTACGGGGATTGTAGGTACAGTTCTTGGGTTTGTAATCGGTAAAATTGCGTTAGCAAAATCGAATAAAGAAGAAGAAAATAAAGTGAAAGAGCAATCAAAGCTCATTTTGAAAGAAGCTGAAATTTCTGCCGAAAACATTAAGAAAGATAAAATAATAGAAGCGAAAGAGAAATTCTTGAAGCTAAAAACTGAATTTGAGGAGGAGTCAAACAGAAAGAAGAATCAAATTATTTCGAATGAAAATAAGATAAAACAACGAGAACAATCACTTTCAAAAGAAATAGAACAGAACAAGCGAAGGAAGGAAGAAATTGAAAGCATGAAAGAAAACCTTTCTGCTCAGCTTGATATAGTGAACAAGAAAAAAATTGAACTTGATAAATTTAATGATCAGAAGGTACAAATATTAGAAAAAGTATCAAGTCTGACGGCAGATGACGCTAGAGAGCAACTGATGGATACGTTGAAAAATGAAGCGGAAACAAAGGCGTCATCAGTGATCAAAGATATCTTGGAAGAAGCGAAATTGAAGGCGACTAAAGACGCTAAAAAAATAGTCTTAGATACGATACAACGAACGGCAACCGAACATGCTATTGAAAACTGTGTCTCCATATTTAATATAGAGAGTGATGATATTAAAGGCAAAATCATTGGCCGAGAAGGGCGTAATATTAGGGCTTTAGAAGCTGTTACAGGAGTGGAAATTATTGTCGATGATACTCCAGAGGCCATCATTATTTCAGGATTTGATCCAGTTCGAAGAGAGATCGCTCGATTATCGCTACATAGATTAGTGACAGATGGGAGAATACACCCCGCTAGAATAGAGGAGATCGTTGCCAAAACGAAAAAGAACATTGAAGAAGAAATAGTTGAGATTGGTGAAAGAACAGTGATTGATTTGGGAATACACGGAGTACACCCTGAGTTAATCAAAATGGTAGGTCGTATGCGATTCCGTTCGTCTTATGGACAGAATCTATTACAACACTCGCGAGAAGTAGCGAATCTTTGTGCTATTATGGCATCAGAATTAGGACTTAACCCCAAACAAGCAAAACGGGCAGGACTATTACATGATATTGGTAAAGTGTGGCCAGAGGAAGCAGAAAAGCCTCACGCGCTTATAGGTATGGAGTTGGCAGAAAAGTACAAAGAACATCCAAAGATTTGTAACGCAATAGGTGCTCACCATGATGAGATCGAAATGACAAATCTACTTTCCCCAATTGTACAGGCGTGTGATGCCATATCGGGCGCTAGACCTGGGGCAAGAAGAGAGGTGATGGAGTCGTACATTAAACGACTGAAAGAATTAGAAGAGTTGGCATTGAGCTTTGATGGGGTGAATAAATGTTACGCTATTCAAGCAGGTAGAGAATTGAGAGTAATGGTAGATGCCGATTCCGTAACGGATGATAGAGCAGGAATGCTATCCTTTGATATCTCTCAAAAAATTGAGAAGGACATGCAATACCCAGGCCAAATTAAAGTTACCGTAATTCGAGAAATGCGTTCAGTAAGTTTTGCAAAATAAGACTTATTGAAGGTGTGTTTTTCTATGGATTTGGATTTGTTTTTTCTAGTGTTTTTCTAATATCGATAACCACATTGTTTAACTCATCGGCAGCTATTTTCAACCGACCGACTGCCTCTCGTTGATCGGCTGGTTCTTTGCTGGTGTTAATAAGGTTTACTAAACCAAGAATATTTGCTAATGGAGATCGAAGTTTGTGCACATTAATAAGACAAGTTTGGATGAGATTTTATTTTAATTTTCTGGAGTGACCTTATTATTATTGACTTCTTGGAGTAGAGAAGTGAGGGAGTATGAAATTTACACTACTATTTATTTCACGTTGATTATAAGAGGTGAAGTTTTCTTAATACTTCTTCTTTGTTCTTATGTCAATCTTCTCCATATTGTAATTGATGGATAACAAATCTTTTGTTGTATATAGATCTTCCGCAGGATCGGGGAAAACGTACACGCTGGCCAAAGAATATTTGAAGTTGGCATTAACACGACCGACTTATTTTAAGCACATTTTGGCGGTTACCTTTACTAATAAGGCTACTGCTGAAATGAAGAGTCGTATCGTTGACTATCTAAGTATTTTTTCGAAGGGTGAAAGCCATAGTATGGGACACGAACTCATGAACGAGCTGAACCTAAGTGAAGAGGATTTTCAAAAACAGTGTGGTGAGGTTCTTTCAATGATATTGCACAATTATAGTCAATTCTCAATAGCTACAATAGATGCCTTTTTTCAGAAGGTAATTCGTTCATTTTCCAAAGAAGTAGGCCTTCATGGTGGCTTTCAACTGGAGCTCGATCAAAATGAAGTACTTGATAAAGTAGTGGATGATATGTTTGAAGAGGTTGGTAAGGATGAGGTACTAACCAAATGGCTCATAAATTTTGCTTCAAAAAAAGTAGAGGACAGTAAATCATGGGATATAAAACAAGACATCGTCCGTTTTGCCAAAGAACTATTTAGTGAAGGATATAAGGGGAAAGAAAAGGAATTGGTTGCTATAGCCTCTGATAAAGTGTTTTTCAAATCGTTTCTTGCTGAGTTAAATAAAATCACATCTGATTTTGAGTTTTCCGTTAAAAAGTATGGGCAAGAAGCTTTTGCGATTATGGATGAGCATGAGCTCAATGTGGGAGATTTTTTTAGAAAAATACAGGGACCTGCTGGTTATTTTCAAAAGTTGCAAAACCCTCCTTTTGATGTCACTAAACTACAGTTGAATAGTTATCAACGTCCAGCTTTAGACACCGTAGAGGCCTGGTATACTAAAAAAAGCAATATAAAAGAACGTATTGCAGCAGTAGTAGAAGACAAGTTGATGCTACTTCTTAATGAGTCGGTACAATTTGTAAATGATGGATTGAGAGCCTATGCGACCGCCCAAGTGGCTCAAAAAAACATGTATGCCTTTGGGATTTTGTTAGATGTGACTTCGAAATTAATAGAATATAAAGAGCGAGAAGGAATAATGTTAATTTCTGATGCTAATACCTTTTTAAAGAAGATTGTTGAAGATAACGACACCCCTTTTATATATGAAAAGACAGGAGCGTTTTACAAAAATTATCTAATTGATGAATTTCAGGATACATCCGGTTTTCAATGGGGAAACTTCTTTCCCTTAGTACAGAATAGCTTATCTGAGGGGTATAAAAACTTGTTGGTAGGGGATGTGAAGCAATCTATTTACAGGTGGCGAGGAGGAGATTGGCAATTACTTCAGCATAAAGTCGAAGACCAAATAGGAAGTGAATATGCTGATATTAGAAGGTTGAATAATAATTTTAGGAGTGCAAAAAACGTAATTGAGGTAAACAATACCCTGTTTAATAAGGGTGCAAAATTGTTGTCGGAATTGTTTATTGATAAAATAGAATTAGAAGGAGAAGAAAAGGAAGAGGTGGAAAAAAACGCATTGCTAATAGAACAGGCGTATGAAGATGTAGCACAGTTACAACCTGAGCTTAATAAAGAAAAATATGAAGGTTATCTTTCCTTTTCTTTTGTGAAAGATAATGTAGAAGAAGAAAAAAAATGGAGTGACATAGTCCTAGATAGAATCCCTTTGTTGCTAGAAAATTTACAAGATCGTGGAGTGAAGGTGAATGAGATCGCTTTTTTAGTGCGAGGAGGGAAGCATGAAAAATTAATCGCTGATTATTTAATTGATTATAAAAATTCTGATAAAGCAAAAAAAGGCTATTCATATAATATTGTAAGTAATGAATCCCTTATGTTGGGTGCCTCTCATGCTGTTCAGCTCTTAATTCATACGCTACAATACCTCAATAACAATAACGACCAAATAGCACTGGCTAATTTGGTCTATTTTTATCAGGCAAGTAAAGGTGATATTACTGTTCCTGATAAAATATTTAATGCTCATGCTATAGAACATTTTTTACCAAATGATTTTTTTTTACAGCAGTTGCATTTGAAAAAGCTTCCGCTTGTCGATTTAATAGAGATGTTAATCCGAATATTTGGTCTACAAAAACAAGAAGGAGAGTACACGTATATTCAATCATTTCAAGATGTTGTGCTAGAGTACGGAATGAATCATACGGGAGATACCACTTCTTTTTTACAATGGTGGGATGAATTTAACCATAAGCAATTTGTGAAACTGCCCGAACAAGCCAATGCCGCTAGGGTAATGACCATTCATAAATCTAAAGGATTACAGTTTAAAGCAGTAATTGTTCCTTTTTGCAATTGGGATATTGATCATGATAGTAGAGGATTAAAAGAAACAAGGATGTGGATTGATAGTGACAGCCCTCCTTTTAATGCTATTCCATTTTTGCCTATTAATTATGGTGCTAATTTGAAAAAAACAGAGTTTGAGAAAGCCTATTACAACGAAATGTTACAAGCGTATATGGATAATTTTAATTTATTGTACGTAGCACTTACTAGGGCCGAAGATTATCTTTTTACATTTAGTGGAGAACAAGGAAAAGAGATTACTTGTGTTTCGGATTTAATGTTTGAAGTATTGAAGCATAACTACAAGGCGCTTAATGGTAGTTGGAATGAAGAATCAAATGTTTTCAGATTTGGTCAATTAGGAGAGAAGGAAGAGGTAGAAGCTATTATAGTTAAAGATGAAATTCCTTTTCAATATATTTCCAATTCATGGCAAAATAAAATGGCGGTCAAATTTAGTTCTGAAACTTTTTTTAATACCACAGCCGATCAGCAACAATCTAGTATAAATTACGGAAATCTTATTCATGACTTGATGGCGAGGATCATTACTACTGATCAACTACCCAAAGCATTAGATGCAATGAAGTTTGAGGGGATGATTACGGAAAAGGATAAAGTGGAATTAAGTAGTGCTGTTATAAAAATGTTTAAAAACGAAGAAGTATTGAATTGGTTTGATAAAAAATGGCAAGTAAAAACAGAAGTACCCGTATTACCAAAGTCTGGAGAAATGTATAGAATGGATCGGGTGATGATCTCTGACGAAAAAGCGGTAGTTGTTGACTATAAAACAGGTGTTCCTAGAGAAAAGGATAAAGAGCAAGTGAAAAGATACATTCGTTTGTTAACAGAAATGGGGTATTCACAGGTAAGTGGTTATTTGTTTTATGTGGAAAAGGCAGAAGTAGTATCCGTTTAATAAAATAAAATATGACAGTACTTCCGTTTTTAAAGCAAATCGCACAACACGTTCAATCAAAATATGACGATCGTATAGATGAGGTGACGTTGGTTTTTCCCAACCAAAGAGCGGGGCTGTTTTTTAGAAAATATTTAGCCGAAGAATTGAGCGTCCCAATTTGGTCTCCTGCAATTTTAAGTATGGAGGATTTCGTTCGACAATATTGTCGATTGCAAGCGACAGATAAATTCACCTTAATTGTAGAGTTGTACCAAGTGTATAGGAAGCACATAAGTGGTGCAGAAAGCTTTGAACGTTTCTATTACTGGGGAGAAATGCTATTGGGAGATTTCGAAGACATAGACAAGTATTTGATTGATGCTAAATATTTATTTACTGACTTGAGTAATCAAAAAGCTTTGGATGATTATTTTGATTATTTAACCCACGAGCAGAAAAAAATAATTGTAGAGTTTTGGAGTACATTTTCAGATCAGTCTTCTGAAGAGAAGAAGAATTTTCAAATGATATGGGGAAAACTTTATGATATTTATAGTGAATTTACGACTACTCTAAAAAATAAAAATAGTGCTTACACAGGCTTGGTGTATAAAGAGGTAGCCAATAATTTACCAAAAATCAACAAAAATCAACCCATTATTTTCGCTGGTTTTAATGCCCTTACAACAAGTGAAGAAAGAATAATCACTCATTTCATTGAGGAAGGAGCAGAGATAAAATGGGATGTAGATGCCTATTATATGTATGATGAGAGGCAAGAAGCTGGTAGTTTTTTGAGGGAGTACAAAAAGAAAAAGGTATTTGCAAAAAGCTTAGAAGAGCCATATCCTACTAATATTGAGGACAAGAATAGCACGCCTATCTATTTGAATGCCGTAGCCCAAAAAACGGGACAGGTAAAGCTACTTGGTACTATTATTAGTGAGATCCAAAAACAAGGAAATTTCAATCCTGAAAAAACAGTAATTGTACTTCCAGATGAAAACTTACTGTTTCCTGTGTTAAATTCATTACCCGAATCGATCAAAAAAATAAATGTGACAATGGGGTTTCCACTAGTTAACACCCCTATATACAGTCTAGTAGAGCTTCTTTTAGAGTTACAGCAGCAATCAAAAGAACAATCAAAAGGGCGCTGCACTTTTTATTATAAAAATACGCTCCGTGTCTTTAAGCATCCTCTTATTCAGCAGTATATCCCCCAGCAAGCACTTGCCAATATTAAAAACATAGAATCACACAACTGGATACGTATAAACGTTGATCAGTTACAGGCAGACGAATTAATAATTCCGACAGTATTTCAGAAAGTTGAAAACACTAGTGATATTATTGTATACCTACAAAAGGTGATCGGTTTGGTGACAGTTACTGATGAAGTTAGTTTAATTGAAAAAGAGTATGCGTATCAGTTTTACACACAGTTAAACAGAATTAAAGAAGTTGTTGAACAATTTAGACTCGATTTAGATTTAGCCGCATTTATACGTTTGTTTAGTCAAATGATGCAATCGTTGCGACTTCCATTTACAGGAGAGCCGCTAAATGGGCTTCAAATCATGGGGGTTTTGGAAACCCGAAACCTTGATTTTGAAAATGTGTTCATTCTCTCGATGAACGAAGGGTCTTTTCCTTCTGCTGGTAAAGGACATTCCTTTGTTCCTTATAATATCAGAAAGGGATATGGTTTACCCACTTTCGATCAACAAGACGCTATCTATGCGTATTTGTTTTATAGACTGCTGCATAAGGCTGAAATTGTACATTTGTTTTATACTACAGAAGGAGGTGTGACTGGTGGAGGCGAGTTGAGTAGGTTTGTCCAGCAACTAAAATATGAAAGTAAAAGACCTGTTGAACTCACTACGTTGTCTCACACAATAGCTATTAAAACTCAAAAACCTATTGTAATAGAAAAATCGGAGAGTGTTTTTGAGGCCTTAAAAAAATACCAAGTATCTCCAGATGATGCTTCTCAGAAACGTTTAACTCCTTCGGCATTAAACCTCTACCTTGATTGTCGATTGCGATTTTATTTTCGTTATGTGGCTGAAATATATGAATATAATGAATTACAGGATCAGATAGACCCGATGGTGTTTGGAAATTTGTTGCACCATGCTATGGAAAACCTCTATACACAAAAGCGCAATGTTGTAATTGAGAAGGAGGATTTCAAAGAATTGAAGTTGTTAATAGATGATGCGGTAAAAGAAGCATTCGCTACACATTATACAGAAGACATCCATAACATGGAATTGGAAGGGAAGAGAATACTTGCTTTTGAAGTAATCAAAAAATATGTAGCCCAGGTTTTAAAACGAGATTCTGATTATGCACCATTCGAAATTGTAGGATTAGAATCGAAGGATTACACGATTAATGTTGATGTTGAATGGGGAGAGGGGACAATTTTAATTGGTTTGAAAGGAATTATTGACCGTATCGATTTAAAGGGAGAACGGATTCGTGTTATTGATTATAAAACAGGCAAAGACAATCGAAAAGTGGAAAGTGTTCAATCACTATTTGATCGAGACGCTTCTAAAAGAAATAAGGCAGCGATGCAAACCATACTCTATTCTTTACTTTATGTTCGGAATAACCAAGCGTTTAAAGGAGCTGTTCTACCTGGCGTTTTTAACACGAAGGAAGCGTTTAGTAAAAAATTTGATTATCATTTGGAAATAGAAAAAGAACAGGTAGTAAATGTAAAGCCCATATTAGCTGAGTTTGAAGGTTACCTCAAGGATTTGTTGTCGGAAATGTATTCTCCCTTTGTTCCTTTTGATCAGACAGAAGACGAAAAAAAATGCGAAAACTGTCCGTATAAAGGTATTTGTGGAAGGTGATAGAAGGGTAGTAGTTCATAAATATAAATAGGTTGATTGGTTCTTTCTTTCCCTTCTCAGAGTCTCTTGCTCCCCATCAGAGTCTCTCGCAGAGGACTCTGATGGGGAGAGCAATACTC
>Ga0224506_10000447_pt1 | contig 35328 bp, 30 predicted proteins | sample SF_Jan12_sed_USG_2_FD_169108 | JGI IMG/M metagenome (GOLD analysis project Ga0224506, IMG submission 169108) | Sediment microbial communities from San Francisco Bay, California, United States - SF_Jan12_sed_USGS_8_1 | ecosystem: Environmental > Aquatic > Marine > Sediment | place: USA... | reverse complement strand
AATACAATAGTATTGCCAAGGTCAACTCACACGGCCGCAATAATAGCCAAACGCTTCATTGTGGTGATATTGAAACAAATTACACATTGGAAAAAGCGTGTAAAGTTAAGGCTGCTGCCGAGATGGTAGTGAATTATACTGAGACACTTCCGATACGTGATGAGATCATTTTTAAATACCCTAAGATGGTACTTGGGATCGGCGAAGACGAATGTCGCCAACTTCGCGAACGCTTCGAGCTTTTTCGAGAACGTTTTCCAACAATGCAGTTATTGGAGAAAGAAGAGATAGCGAAAATTGAACCAGAGGTTGTGAAGATCGATGGTCAATTCAGACCTGAACCCTGTATTGCACTGGCTGTGTTGGATGAATACTGTGCCGTTGATTTCAATAAATTGGCAGAATCTTTTGTTGTTCAGGCACAGCAGCATAGCAATAAAGAGTTGCAGTTGAATCTGAACAGTAAAGTTGACCAAATTGTAGAGCAAAACGGTATTTTCAGTATTATTACTGCGGATGAAGTTATTAAGGCTAGAACCATTGTCGTATCAGCAGGTGGACATAGTTTACTTTTAGCCCAACAAATGGGACATGGTCTGGAATTTTCCTGTCTACCTGTAGCAGGTAGTTTTTATTTCACCCCAAAAGTATTGAATGGAAAAGTCTACACAGTGCAAAATGACAAGCTGCCATTTGCAGCAGTTCATGGTGATCCGGATGTATTGGTTGAAGGAAAAACACGTTTTGGACCGACTGCATTATTACTCCCGTTATTAGAGCGATACAACATTAGTACTTTTTTTGAGTTTCTTCGGGTTTTGAGACTGGATAGTGCAGTTGTAAAAGTATTTTGGGATTTATTCAAAGTCAGCGATATACGAAATTATATTTTTAAGAATTTTCTGTTTGAAGTACCCGGCTTACGGCGTTGGTTATTTCTGAAAGATGCACGTAAGATAGTTCCTTCATTGCAGTTAAAAGATATTAGTTTTGCCAAAGGATTTGGCGGTGTTAGGCCACAGTTGATAAACAAAAAGCAATCAAAACTGATGTTGGGAGAAGCTAAAATCAATCCTGGCAATGGCATTATTTTTAATATGACACCATCACCAGGCGCAAGTAGTTGTCTGGAAAATGCTGAGATAGACATGCGTTTGATTGTCGATTATTTGGGTGCAAATATTGATGAACAAAAATTACAGAGTACGTTGCACAAGTGATTTGGCTTGGCTCTTGCATTGACCATATAAAATAAGTTTTTGTACATAGATTAATGGTGACAATGATCTGCCATTAACTGTGCACAGAAAAGGTATATAGAGAGTTAACAGGGGGAGGCGATATGGCACTTAACCATGTAGCAGGTGAGAACAATAGCGGCAAAGTTGGACAAAAGCGGCAGATATTTACTTTTTTTGTTGAAGATATGATGTTTGGACTGGACATCGAAAATGTTCTGATGTTAGGTCAGGAAGTCAATGACGTACAACGTCTTCCAGTTGAGGAGCGTGGTTTTTGTGGTGTAGTCAAATATCAAGGTGAGGTTGTGCCAGTGCTGGATTATGCCCATCGCATTGGTGTGCCATCAGGGATGGATTGCAAGACAGATTTACTGGAAACATTGACTGCACGTGAAAAAGAACACATCGAGTGGTTAAATGAACTAGAAAAGGCCATTAAAACTGGTTCTACCTTTGCCGAAACAACGAATCCAGATCAATGTGCATTTGGTAAATGGTATAACAATTTTGAAACACGTGATGAAACCCTAAAAGAATTGCTTGTTGCCTTTGAGGAGCCACATCGAACTATCCATGGTTTGGCAGAAAAATTACTGTCATTACGTGATAATGGAAAAGAAGCAGAAGCTCTAGAGGCATTGGCAACAGCTCGTGCAACAACTTTAAGCCGATTAATTGCCTTGTTTTCCAGAGCGCGGGATCAAATTCAAAGTGGTATGCGCCAAGTTCTCTTATTTGTGACCTTGGATGGGAAAACACCGCGCTATGCACTGATTATTGATGAAATCAATGATGTGATTAATTATTCACCATCAGAATTTCAGTCTAGTCGTTCAGGTGCATTAGGGTTGATTAACAAAATTGAGCATGTGTTAGACGGCATTTATACGCGTAAGGATCTGCCGGATTGTTTGTATTTTGATATCAATAAAATGACAGATATTGATGAGTTGATGAAAAAAGTCAGTTAAACGATGAAGTAAATGGCCACGATCTTTGTGATCGGACATGTTCATTGCCCCCATTAATAATAGGTCGCCATGGTTGTTGTATCTGGCGGCCTTTTTGTTGCTATCATTCACACTGGCTTCCAGTTGATGGAACTGCTAAACCCTGTTCCAAACAGGTTTCTATTTCATGATTTTGATGACAGGTATTGATGAAATCCTCACCGTATATTACTGCAGAGGGCATGGCTCGGCTTAATGAAGAGCTTAAGCAATTATGGATTCGGCGTAGACATGTAGTTGCGGCTCTGTCTGCGGCGGCGGCTGAAGGTGATCGGTCTGAAAATGCGGAATATATTTATCGCAAAAAAGAATTACGCGGTTTGGATCGTCGTATCCGTTATTTGCAGAAACGCATGCCAGATTTACATGTTGTTGCTGATAGTCCGAACATTGTAGATAAGATTTTTTTTGCTGCTTGGGTGAAACTGGAAAATGAGCAAGGAAATGAAGTTGAATATCGTATTGTTGGCCCTGATGAAATTGACCATCAAAAAGGCAATATCAGTCTGGATTCGCCTTTAGCACAAGCGTTGTTAGGCAAAGAAATAGATGATGAGGTGACCATACGTGTCCAGGATGGAAAAAAGACCTATTATGTAGTGGCTATTCGTTATTCTGCCGAGTGATTAGGTTTAACTCTTAAAATACGTCCATTATCTGTCGAGATATAAAGCCAACCTTCAGGACTTTCGATGATATTACGAATGCGACCATCGACAGATCGTAGTAATTTATATTCGGCAATGGCCTTATTTTCATCATTTAATATGACTTGATTAAGGTGTTGAGATTTTAATGCACCAGCCAATAAGCTGCCATGCCAATTAGGAAATGTACTGCCAGTATATTGAATGAGACTGCTAGGCGCGATCGATGGAATATACGTTTTTATGGGTTGTTCCATACCTTCTCTTTCAGTGCCCTCGCCAACAGCGATGGGTCCCCAATATTCCATGCCATAAGATATCACTGGCCAGCCATAATTTTTTCCGGCTTTTATCAGGTTAATTTCATCCCCCCCTCGAGGACCGTGTTCAATTGCCCAAAGTTGTTGCGTCTGTTGATTGAAAAACAATCCCTGTGGATTGCGATGGCCATAACTCCATATTTCAGCTAATGCATTGTTATCACCAACAAATGGATTGTCATCGGGCACACTGCCATCAAGGTTTAGCCGTAAAATCGAACCGGCGTGATTTGACAGGTTTTGAGCGTTAGTGCGTATGCCACGCTCTCCAACAGATAAAAAGACATGGCCGTGGTGGTCAAAAGTAATACGGCCGCCAAAGTGAACATTGTTTTTGGTTGTCGATTGAGTAACTAATAAGTCATGCCAGTCGACTAAGATTTGGTTGTGGAGTCTGGCACGGGCAAGTGTGGTTGCTCCCTGACCTTGTACATCTTTGTTATAGCTGAAATACAGCCATTTATCGCTTGCGTAATCAGGCGAGAGAGCAACATCAAACAAACCACCTTGACCATCAACCCTAATGGCGGGCAGCCCGGTAATTGTTTGTAGTTCACCTGTTTTTAGATTGAGCTTAGATAATGTGCCTTCACGTTGGCTTATTAACAGTGTGTTGTCAGGTAAGATCGCCATCCCCCAGGGCACGCCTAGTCCAGAGGCTATCATATCTACCTGTAGCGATTCAGAAGGTGAAAGTTCTTTGCTGTGTACCTGTGGTATATGAATGAGCACTACAAACCAACATAAAATAAAGAAATGATTCCTCATGTTGCTTGCCCTCGTCATCAAATTATCAGGAGCTACACGATAACATGGAACATCCAGCTCGTTCTCGTGCCCAGTCAGGCCTTTTGGCAGCATGGTGTTCCATGTCTATCTGTTCATCATAAGGATGACGTAGTAGTTCCAGTAGCTCATTGATTAAAGTAAAGTCACCTTGTTCAGCTTCATCAATGGCAAGTTGAGCCATGTAGTTGCGTAGTACATATTTTGGATTAACCGCATTCATCTTTTGTTTACGGACTGTATCAGGTGTACCATCCAGTTGTACACGTTTCTGGTAGTCACGGAGCCAGTTACAAATACGGGTTTTGTCATTGGTGGTTAATGCATCAGGTGCATAGTAGGCATCCATCAATGAAGCCAGTAATTGTTGATCAGATTGTTCTAACGACTCTGTGTCCAGATCTGCCAACTTGCGGTAAAAAATAGTCATATCAGTTTCAGCTAGCTGCAAAATCTCATGCAATTCATGGTTGAGTGCATCATCAGTTTCAGATACAAAAGAGTTTAATCCCAGTTTGTCGGTACGCATCAGCTGCCATTTCTCAGTATAGACATGGGTGTAGTTCTGGATGATCTCCTGTAACGGTTCAGCTTGTTCAATTAAAGGATATATCGCATTGGCGAGTTGAAACAAATTCCATTGGGCAATTTGTGGCTGATGGCCAAAGCGATAGCGGCGACTATTGGCATCCGTAGTATTCGGTGTCCAGTCAGGATTATAATCTTCCAACCAGCCATAAGGGCCATAATCAATAGTCAGTCCTAAAATCGACATATTGTCGGTATTCATTACCCCATGTACAAACCCTACTCGCATCCAGTGAACAATCATGTCAGCCGTACGCTCACAGACTTCTTTGAACCAGTTAAGATAGACTTCAACAGACGGTTCACCAATATGAGGGAAGTCAGTACGGATCGTATAATCGACCAGTTGTTTTAAGGTATCAATATCGCCACGGGCTGAAAATAGTTCATAACTACCAAAACGCAGAAAGGACGGTGCAACACGACACACTATGGCACCTGGTTCAGCTTTTGGACGACCATCATAAAACATATCACGAACAACACTTTCGCCAGTAGTGATTAAACTGAGTGCACGAGTGGTGGGCACACCAAGATGAAACATCGCTTCGCTACATAAAAATTCACGTACAGAAGAGCGTAATACAGCCAGCCCGTCAGCCGATCGGGAATACGGTGTCTCCCCGGCACCTTTTAGCTGTAATGTGTGTCGCTGACCTTGTTGGTTAACTACTTCACCTAAATTGATAGCGCGGCCATCACCCAATTGTCCTGCCCAGTTGCCAAACTGATGACCACCGTAACATTGGGCATAGGGTTGCATTCCATTCAATACCTTATTGCCAGAAAATACCTGTGTAAACAGGCTGGAGAAGCAATCTTGTTCGTCCAAATCAATAAGCTGTGCCACTTCTTTTGAATAGGCTAGTAATTGAGGATGTTTAACCTGTGTGGGCTCGATATAGGAGTAACATGACTTCATGACCTGACGACGCTGGTTTTCGGTTAGTGGATCAGCAGGCAGTTCGCGAACAAAACGATTGTCGAAGTGTAATGTTGATAATGGGGTTGAATTGGTTGCCACAATAGTCACAATTGATTTAAGTTATCGGAAGGGATCTCATTACAACAGAAAAGACATCAATAAAAAACCGGAGAATTGTGATGTTAATTGGTGTACCTAAAGAAATTAAAAATAACGAATATCGAGTTGGTATAACACCATCAGGTGTAAGAGAGGTGATATCTGCAGGACATCAGGTGTTAGTAGAGCATAATGCTGGAGAATCGATTGGCTTAACCGATTCTCTATACCAACAGGCAGGCGCTGAAATTGTTAGCGCAGCCAGTGAGATATACACTCGTGCAGACATGATTGTAAAAGTCAAAGAGCCGCAAGTTCAAGAACGAGCAATGTTACGGGCCGGACAGATTTTGTTTACTTATTTGCATCTGGCGCCTGATCCACAACAAACAAAAGATTTAATTGAATCAAATGCGATATGTTTCGCCTACGAAACAGTAACCGATGATCATGGTGGCCTGCCATTACTGGCGCCGATGAGTGAAGTGGCTGGCAGAATGGCAATACAAGTAGCGGCACATGCGTTGGAGAAGACTCAGGGCGGTATGGGGATATTAATGGGTGGTGTGCCCGGTGTGGCGCCTGCTAAAGTCGTTGTATTAGGTGGTGGGGTTGTAGGAATAAATGCAGCTCGAATGGCAATGGGAATGGGTGCTGATGTAACAGTGGTTGATCGTTCCTTGGCGCGCTTGAAACAGCTTGATGATCAGTATGGTCCCCAGCTGAAAACCTTATATGCCACCAAAAATATGATAGAAAGAGCTGTTATTCGCGCTGATGTGATTATTGGCGCCGTTTTAGTGCCCGGAGCTAATGCGCCCAAATTAATCACGCGCGAGATGCTGACACAATTAAAACAGAGTGCCGTTCTGGTTGATGTGGCTATAGATCAGGGCGGATGTTTTGAAACATCACATGCCACCACTCATGAGAATCCAACCTTTGTGGAACAAGGAATTATTCATTATTGTGTGGCAAATATGCCCGGCGGGGCCGCTCGGACATCAACATTTGCATTAACCAATGCCACGCTGCCTTTTGTTTTGGAATTAGCAAATAAAGGGGCTAAAAAGGCACTGGCAGACAATCAACATCTACGACAGGGTTTGAATATTTATCACGGCATGGTGACTTATAAGGCTGTGGCTGAAGCACAAGGTTATGAGTTTGTATCCCCTCAATCCTGTTTGAATTGAATCACTAATTGGGCATCTGGATCCCATACCCGTTGCCACAACCAGCCTAAATTTTTTAATGACCAGGATTGACTGCGAATTCGTTGCGAAGGGAATGGGGTAACACTATTGTCATTGTTAACTTCAGCTAACTGAAAACGAAAAAAATAAATGGGTTCTATGCCCATTCTTAAATCAGTAGCAATAATCCGACTGTCATGTTGTTGCATGGCGTAAAATCCATGAGTAAACCAGTCTAACCGTTCAAATGACGCCAGATTTTCTACCGGTGTTTTTAGATCGCTATGTCGGTCATATTGACTGAAATTGAAATCATCACTTGGGTCAAATACAGAGCGAAAACCTTGATAATAATGCTCATCATCAATTACCAGTACACGCCATAGCAGCGAGTTAAACGGGGTCGCACCAACAAGAATGTTGTTATAGGCGATATTGTGTTTCGCCAATGCGGTTCTGGCCTGCTGTTCAACCCAATTTTGTGCTGTCAGTCCCCATAAAAGATAACAGCAACTAAATACAAAACCAGATAACAGCCAGCGCCTGCTTGAATTTGAATCAGGCAGAACAACAACGCCAATAAATCCTGCTAGCAGTGATGCTGTATAAATGGGATCAATAATAAAAATACTGCCACCAGAAACAGGTGGTGGCATGAATGGCCAGAATAATTGGGTACCGTACACTGTCAGTGCATCAAGACCACTGTGAGTGATAAGTACTAACCATATCAGCCAGCACCATGTATGTAATTGTAGACGAGTGTCAAAGCGATGCATCCCATATGCAAGCAATGGCGCAACCAGCGTTTGAATCAGCCACGAATGGGTCCAGCTTCGATGCATAGTAATGGCAGTCAGATCATCTTCATAAGGTATAAAAACATCCAAATCAGGTAAAACAGCAATTGCAGCGCCCCATAGCAGTGCTTTTCTTGGAGTCTGCTTGCCTGCGACTACATAGCCGACGGCACCACCTAATAATGCTTGTGTGAGGGTGTCCATAAGATTGTTTACCTATACTTTGTCTGGGTACAAGCCTGCCATGATTTTATATGTTTGAATAGTGAGTTGATGTTGCAGGATCGAAGGAGGTGTTATACATTCAAACTTTTTATTAAGCAGTAAGTAGTGTTGCACCATGTGTGTAATAACCCAGTAAGGCAGAGAGAATGAAGCGACCAATTAATTTAAGACAACCGACTCAAATAGAGATCCAACCCGTATTACAGGCATTAAACAGCGGTCAATTGGAAATGGCAGAATCAACAGCAAAAACACTGCTCAAGCAGTTTCCTAAATCTTTTGTACTTTATAATCTTTATGGCAATGCCCTTGCGGGACAAAACAAATTTAAAGATGCCGTTATGGCATTTCGTAAAGCAATAGACATTGATCCGACTGTTGCTGAGATACATTTTAATGTGGGTATATTACTGACTAACCTAAACCGTACTGATGAAGCGATTACGAGTTATAAAAAAGCCGTAAGTCTTAAACCTTCTTTGACAGATGCTCATTACAATTTAGGTACTGCGTTACAAGAACAGGGCAAATTTGAATATGCAGCAAAAAGTTATCAAAAAGCTGTTGATTGTGAGCCAGGATTTTTTGAAGCGCTGGTAAATTTGGGCGTAGTGTTGCAGGAACAGGGTCGTTTGGCAGAGTCTATTGATACATATAAAAGGGCATTAACCATTCAGCAAGATGCCAAAGTGTATTTTAATATGGGTACAGCCTTGAAAAACGAAGGCAAACTGGAAGAGGCCATAGATAGTTACAATCAAGCTCTGGCGATAGAACCTAATTATGCTGAAGTGCATAGCAATTTGGGTGAAGTATTACGCGATCAAGGGCGTTATGATGAGTCCGTGCTGTTTTACAGACAAGCCCTGGCATTGGATCCTGATTTACCTGTTGCCAATTATAGTCTGGCTGTTTACTTGTATGACAGTGGCGATCTAGAAGGAGCTATTGAACACTTTCAGCGTTCTCAGTTTGCGGACTGGGAAGAGCGCTCTCTTTATTGCCTATACAAAACAGGCCGCTTTGAAGAGTTTAAACAAGGTCTGGATGAACTCAAAGCAGTGAAACATAATTCGCCATTCTTAGCGACCTTAGCAGGACACTATGCTGAAAACTTTGAAGTAGAAAATGATTATAACTTTTGCCCAGATCCAATGAGTTTTGTCTTTCACACTGAAATTAAAGAACTTAAAGGCGAAAACAGCGAGTTACGAGAAGCATTATTAAAAGAAATCAGATCGGCCGATGTTTCTGAAAAAATGCAAGGCCGATTAGTTAACGGCGTCCAGTCTGCTGGCAACTTATTAAAAAGGCCTGAACCGGTATTTCAAGAGCTCGCTATATTGGTGGCTGATGCTGTAGATCGTTATCGCAAAAACTTTGCAGGAGCTGATTGTGAGTTTATACGGTCATTTCCCAAAAAGACCGAAATTGCCAGCTCATGGTATGTTCGTATGAAACAAGGTGGTCATTTAAACTCACATATTCATGAAGAGGGCTGGATAAGTGGTGCTATGTATTTATCATTGCCAACAAAGAAAACACATGAGCATGAAGGCAGTATCGAAGTCAGTACCCATGGAGATGACTATCCGAAAAAACATGATAATTTCAGCACTAGGGCCATTGCACCAGAGGTCGGTGATTTTGTGATGTTCCCATCATCGTTATTCCACAGGACTATTCCATTCAGTTCTGATGAAGAACGTATCTGCATCGCCTTTGACTTGAAACCGATGTAGCACAACTCGCTAAACAGTAATAGTTTTGGGGCGGACACCCCAAATAATCAAGGATTATTTGATGGACAACACTAAGCCCCACACTTATTTTTCAAAGTGGAAGCCGATTGAAATTATGCTGGCGGTGTTGTTTTTGCTAGCACCTTTTTATTACCATCCAAATATCGGTGGAGAAGGGTTGAGAATACCCAATAACATAACAGTATGGATGGTCTCTACAATCGTCATTTGGTATTCATTCCATCAAGTACTTAAACGTCCGACTTTTGTTATTCCCAGATACTTTATTTATATTGCCGCCTTTCCAACTCTGATTACTCTGGGTGGTTTCATCACAGGTGTTGAACAACCATTAAAATGGTTATTTCGTTTGTTATTTATCTGGGGTGGTCTGGCTTTTTTCTTTAGTTTGTTTCAGCATGGTCTGAAACAAGGTCGGCTGGACAGAATATTGTTTGTTGTTCTTATATCTGCTTTGTTACAGGGTCTAGTTGGCATTGCACAAATCTGGCTGCAGAATGACATGCCATTTTGGTTGCCAAAATCGCCCAACGGAATTCCAAGTGGCCTGTTTCAGCAAATCAATAATCAGGCCAGTTATCAGGTTACAGCGATAATGATTGCTGCTTATCTGATTACAAGACCCTTCCTATCGCACGGAAAACTAGTGCTTCAGGCTGTTGTTGTCGTTTCCGTTGCTTGTGCTGCTTTTTTGGTTGGCTTTTCCGGTTCACGAATCGGCGTCTTATCTTTAATTCTTGGTTTACTTATTGTGATACCTGCTCTATGGCAACGCTTTAAAATGCATAAGTTGCTATCAATGATCATGCTGGTGACATTAGTCACAGGTGTTGGGCTAGGTGTTAATCAAAGTGACGACAGGATAATTGACAAAGCAGTGGCGATGCAATCAGGTTATTCAGGTGCGGCACGCTTGGGCATATATAGCATTGCACTAGATTTGATTAATCAACAACCTGTTTTTGGCCATGGTATCGGTAGTTTTGGTCGGGTCTGGCAATACGCTAAGCCGGATTTTTATAAAATACATCCGAATGCGGCGTTACCTAACCAATTTGTCGATCATCCCCACAATGAAATGATGTTGTGGCTGGTTGAAGGTGGATTAATTGCTGGTATTGGATTATTGCTTGTTCTGTTTGGAGCAATGCAGTCACTGAAACACAATGGCTGGCAGCGAGGTGGTACTAATGCAGCCATATTACTGCCGATCGCGATACATACACAGGTAGAGTTACCATTTTATATGTCAGCGTTACACTGGTTTGTGTTTATAACCCTTCTTGCAGTGACATGCCGTCTACATGCAAGAAATAAAATAAAAACAATCACAATTTCTCTAACGCGACTTCTGAATGTGATTTCAGTATCCTTATTTGCTATCTTTATGGTGTTATTTGTGCACACCATTCGCTCCAACTGGGATTTTGTTGCCTTTTTTAAGGGAGAACAAAATGATAATCCAATGCCATATGCCTATAAAAACCCGTACCTTTCAGAACAGGCACGGTGGATAGATATGAGTGCAATAATGTATTCAAGTATGGAATATGGTCAGCATGAAAATGTTAGGGTCTATACTGAATGGGGTGAAAAACTGTTACTGGAAAGGCCAGATATTGATCTCTATGTCAAATTAGTGGATGGCTATCAGTTTTTGGGTGATAAAAAGTCGTATTGCACTATGGCAGAAAGAGGGCTTGCACTCTATCCAGAAGCAGATCGATTGAAATTAGCCGTGGAATTCTGCCGATATTGACGCTCAATGTCACAATGTGACCATTTGTTTATAAGTTGTCTTTTAGGATAAAAAAAACATGTTAAATATCAATATTGTAGCTGTTGGCATGAAGATAGCTTAAGGATATGTGAGGCAAAATCTAGTTTTGCTGTTTTTGAAATCTATGGAGAGCAACATGAAAAAAGTACAACAAGGTTTTACATTAATCGAATTGATGATCGTAATCGCGATTATCGGTATTTTAGCAGCGATAGCATTGCCTGCTTATCAGGATTATACGATCAAGGCAAAAGTTCAAGAGGGTGTAAGTATTTCAGCACCTATTAGAACAGCCGTAGGTGTTGCTTGTAGTGAAGCAAACTTATCTGCATCAACACCAAATGCTGATTTGAATTATACTGGTACCGCTGCAGATTATGCTGGCACTTATGTAACTGGTGTTGCTGCGGTTCCTGCTGATAATGCTGCTACAGTGACAATTACTTATGCTAAAATAGGTTCAGGAGTTACAGCTGGTCAAACTGTTACCTATACTGCCGCATGTGACACTAATGTAGGAACACAATGGACAGTCGGTGGTACCGTAAATGCGAAATATCGTCCAAAAACATAATAAATTTATGGGATCAGACTTGATTGGTTTGACCTAAGGATTACGAAGAAGCCCTGGTATATACCGGGGCTTTTTTGTATGGATGAATGAATGAAGTTAACATTTTACTGGTAAAACACAAGGATATATTTGGGCTCGCCTTCCTCGTATCGTATTAAATGGGCATTCTCAACATGCTATTATTCATTGTGGCTACCGCGAGCCAATTTTTATTGCCGACAAATATTCAAAGTGGCCAGACTTTGATTTTTTCATTGAGACTCAGTGGTGTTTATTTAACTCGCATCCCAGGCTGAGCACCGTCATCTGGATTGAGGATAAACAGTTCTTTTCCTCCCGGCCCTGCTGCCAGAACCATTCCTTCTGACAGGCCAAAACGCATTTTACGTGGGGCAAGGTTAGCGACCATCACCGTCAGTTTTCCAAGCAAATCTTCAGGTGAGTAGGCAGATTTTATGCCTGCAAATACTTGTTTTTCACCACTACCAATATCCAAAGTCAGTTGCAGTAACTTGTCTGCCCCTTCAACATGTTCGGCATTAACGATTTTGGCAATTCGCAGATCGATTTTAGCAAAGTCATCGAAGCTGATTTCTGGTGAGATTGGGTCAATATTGCTATTAACTTGCTTTTCAGATTTTTGTTCAGTTGTCATGGTTTCTTTTGAAGCATTCGTGATTGCTTGAATTTTATCTGATTCAATGCGTGTCATCAGCGGTTTGAATTTGTTGATGCTGTGATTCAGTAAGGGTGTACTGATATCTGACCATTGCAGTGAATCAATATTCAGGAAGGCTTCAGCCTGCTCAGAAGTCCGTGGCAATACGGGTTTTAAATAGGCCACTAACACTCGGAACAGGTTGATACCTATGGTGCAGATATCGTGCACTTGTTGGTCTTTATCTTCTTCTTTGGCTAAAGCCCACGGTTTCATTTCATCAATGTATTGGTTGGCCTTGTCAGCTAAAGCCATAATGTCTCTCATAGCATGACCGAATTCGCGGTTTTCCATTTTGTCGGCAATGGTGTCAGCTTGGGCAATAAAGTCATCAAACAGAGCCTGTTCAGATAAGGAGTTTGATAACTTGCCATCAAACCGTTTGCTTATAAAACCGGCACACCGGCTGGCAATATTGACTACTTTACCAACGAGATCTGAATTGATACGGCTTTGGAAATCTTCCAGATTTAAATCGATATCATCAATGCCTGAACTCAGTTTGGCTGCAAAGTAATAACGCAAGTATTCCGGATCTAAATGGTCCAGATAGGTGCGGGCTTTGATAAAGGTGCCACGGGATTTGGACATCTTTTTGCCATCAACGGTTAAAAAGCCGTGAGCATAGATTGAATTTGGCAGACGAAAACCCGCACCTTGTAACATGGCAGGCCAGAACAGGGCATGGAAGTAGATGATGTCTTTACCGATAAAATGCACCATTTCTGTGGTGCTGTCTGGCTTCATGAATTCATCGAAATCAACGCCACTACGTTCGCAGTAGTTTTTGAAACTGGCCAGATAACCGATAGGTGCATCCAGCCAAACATAGAAAAATTTGTTAGGCGCATCTGGTATTTCGAAACCAAAATAAGGCGCATCACGGGAGATATCCCAGTCTTTCAAGCCACTTTCAAACCATTCATTCAGTTTGTGGCTGACTTCAGTTTGTATATGGCCACCCTGAGTCCATTGTTTTAATGTTTGTTCAAAGTCACCGAGTTTAAAGAAATAATGTTCCGAATCCTTGGTGATGGGTGTGGCACCTGATACTGCCGATACTGGATTTTTTAACTCTGTTGGATCGTAGGTAGCACCACAGGCTTCACAGTTATCGCCATATTGATCAGCAGCGCCGCATTTTGGGCATTCACCTTTGATAAAGCGATCCGGCAGGAACATTTCTTTTTCAGGATCATAGGCCTGACTGATGGTACGTGTTGCAATGTGTCCAGCTTCACGGTTAGCTAGATAAATTTGACTGGCTAAAGCCTGATTTTCGGGACTATGGGTGCTATGGAAATTATCAAAGTTAATCGCAAAGTCAGCAAAATCAGCCTGATGTTCTTGTTTGACACTGGCAATCAATTCTTCTGGCGTGATGCCTTCATTCTGGGCACGAAGCATGATGGGTGTGCCATGAGCATCATCAGCGCAAACATAATGACATTCATGACCACGCATTTTTTGAAAACGTACCCAGATGTCTGTCTGAATATATTCAACAAGATGCCCAAGGTGAATAGAACCATTGGCATAGGGCAGGGCACTGGTAACAAGAATTTTTCTTTGCATGAATGAACCGTTAACGACAATAAAAATGTGGGAGAAAGATACCAGAAATCGCGACCTAACTCCATTTGCGTGTCGTTATTAATGTGTATTTAACATCATCGATGTATTGAAATGCGGTTAGATATGGATTAAGTTGGTGATAACGTATTTCGGTACAACTAGCTTGAAGGCTATAAAGGTGAACTAATGGAACTTAAGTTACACACTATTCATGCTGATGCTATTGATTTGGCTCTAGATAAGGCAAGACAATATCGATCATTGCTTGAGCCTGAAATTGCTGAAAGTATTTGTCTTGATATTCTTCATGTCGACCCACATCACCAACAAGCTTTGGTTATTTATATACTGGCATTGACTGACCAATTTCATCATCCTGAAAAACAAGCTCAAATAAAGGCTATTCAACAAGCGATTGAATGTCTGGATAGTGATTATCAGCGATATTATTATTCAGGATTGCTGAATGAGCGGCGAGCACGATTTTTAATTAGCCAACCTATGTCACGGTCATTCGCTTATGAATATTTTATTGAAGCTTTACAGCAGTATCAGCAAGCGCAGAAAATGCGTCCCGAGCATAACGATGACGCTATTCTTCGCTGGAACAGCTGTATCAGAACCATTCAAAAAGAAAAATTGCAGCCAAGGCGTGACAGTGAAGATATTCTAGTAGATATGGAAAGCTGATGGCACAGCCACTATTGCAATTGCAAAAAAGAACAATGGCACTTGCCGGTCTGGTGATGATGATTTATCTGATCTTTCATATGATCACCAACCTTAGTTTTTTCACTGAGTCCATATTCAACCGTTTTTATGATTGGTATAGCCATGGCTTTGTTAGATGGCCGTTATTAGTAGTTGTTATAGTGGCATTATTTATTCATGTTAAAGCTGCTGTCAGGATAAGGAAGGTTAATGCCAGAGCCAGAACTGTCGATTATAAAAAACAGGATAAATTTAAAATTCCGGCATCGTTGGTAACGGTCAGTATTGTTTTTCTACTGATCTTTATCGTGGTGCATATTTTTCAGATCTTATTGTTTGATGATAATAATCTTTACGAAGAGGTTGTTACCTTGTTTCAATCTCATTGGATGGTGCTTTTTTATCTGGCAGGATTGTTTGTATTGACCATGCATTTACAACATTCTCTGGCAAATGTGTTGCAAACTCTGGGGAAATCAACTGCAACCTATTCAACATTAGTTTGGACTGGCACCCTATTGCTAACGACTGGTTTTGCCTCAGTTCCTGTGTATATCTATGTTGTAATGTCATGACTGATATAGCATTAGAAAGTCAAATACCTAAGGGCAGTTTGGAAAATCGCTGGACACAGCATAAATTCAACTTGAAGATAGTCAGTCCCGCTAATAGAAAAAAATACACTGTCATTGTGGTCGGTACTGGTCTGGCTGGTGCATCTGCTGCAGCATCGTTAGGTGAAATGGGCTATAACGTCAAAACATTTTGTTTTCAGGATAGTCCAAGGCGCGCCCACAGTATTGCTGCTCAAGGAGGCATTAATGCAGCCAAAAATTATCAGAATGATGGTGACAGCGTATGGCGATTGTTCTATGACACCATTAAAGGTGGTGATTTCAGATCCAGAGAATCAAATGTATTTCGTTTGGCCGAACTGAGCAATAATATTATCGATCAGGCTGTTGCCCAAGGTGTGCCTTTTGCCCGTGAATACAGTGGATACCTGGCTAATCGTTCATTTGGTGGCGCTCAGGTATCACGTACATTTTATGCAAGAGGACAAACAGGGCAGCAGTTGTTGTTGGGTGCATATCAGGCCATGAGTCGGCAAATTGAAGCTGGCACAGTGAAACATCAGTCTCGGTGTGAAATGCAGGAACTGATACTTATGGATGGCAAAGCCAAAGGTATAGTCAGTCGTGATTTGGTGACAGGCAAACTTGAAAGCCATATGGCAGATTGTGTGGTGTTATGTACTGGTGGTTACGGCAACGTGTTTTACTTATCTACCAATGCCAAAGGTAGCAATGCATCGGCTGTATGGCGCGCTCATAAACAGGGGGCCTTGTTTGCCAACCCATGCTTTACTCAGATCCATCCCACTTGTATTCCACAACAAGGAGCCTTACAGTCAAAACTGACATTGATGAGCGAATCCTTGCGTAATGACGGCCGTGTCTGGGCCCCGAAGAACAAGCAAGATTGTGATAAAAAACCAGAAGATATTCCAGAGCAGGACAGGGATTATTTTCTGGAAAGGATGTATCCGGCCTTTGGTAATCTGGTTCCGAGAGATATTGCATCACGAGCCGTCAAATTAATCTGTGATGAAGGACGAGGTGTCGGCCACGATATCGACAACAGAAAATTAGGGGTCTACCTAGATTTTTCTGATGCGATTGCTAAGCAAGGACTGGATGCCATCAGTGAAAAATATGGCAATTTATTTGAAATGTATCAGCGTATTACCGCTGAAGATCCTTATCAAACGCCAATGCGTATTTATCCAGCGGTGCATTACACCATGGGTGGGTTATGGGTGGATTATAATTTGATGACCACCATTAATGGTCTGTTTGCAGCAGGTGAGGCTAACTTTTCTGATCATGGCGCTAACAGACTGGGAGCTAGCGCATTAATGCAGGGTCTGGCGGATGGTTATTTTATTTTACCTGCAACAGTGTCTAATTATCTGGCACAACAAAAACCGCTGGATCAGAAAAACAACTATCCGGAAGCTGAACAGGCATTACAAACCAGTCAGGATAGAATCAAACGATTATTAAATGCTCCAGATCCTCGGAAAACGCCAGATGACTTTCATCGTCAATTAGGGCAAATACTCTGGCATGCCTGTGGAATGGATAGAGAAAAAACCTTATTAGAAAATGCGATCAGTGAAATTCAACAGTTACGACAACAGTTCTGGCAACAGGTAAAAATCACTGGCAGTGATGAAGAGTTGAATCAAACACTGGAACGAGCTGGTAGGGTTGCAGATTTCTTTGAACTGGCTGAATTGATCTGTATTGATGCTATAACAAGAGAAGAATCGTGTGGATGTCATGCCCGCGCTGAGCATCTGACAGAAAAAGGTGAAGCACAGCGAAAAGATAATGAATTTTCATATGTGGCTGCCTGGCAGTACAGTGGAAATGTGAGCATGCCAGTGATATACAAAGAAGATCTGCATTTTGAATTCGTCAGGCCTAATATAAGAAATTACCGATGATATTTACATTACACATTTGGCGACAAAAAGATGCGAAATCGCAAGGCTATTTCGAACAACATCAGATAGAAGCTAGTGAAAGTACTTCATTTCTTGAAATGCTGGATGCATTGAATGAGCACCTTATTTCTCAGGACAAGGAAGCTATTGCTTTTGATTTTGATTGTCGAGAAGGAATTTGTGGTTCCTGTAACCTAGTAATCAACGGCACGCCGCATGGTAAGCAACACGCCACTACAACCTGTCAGCAGTATATGCGTGACTATGTAGATGAAAAAGAATTATGGATCGAGCCTTGGCGTGCTACGGCATTTCCAGTAATTAAAGACCTGATTGTAGACAGAACAGCGTTTGACAAGATTATGCAGGCTGGCGGTTATATTGAGATTAGAACAGGTTCTGCAAGTGAGGCTAATACGATTCCAATTGAAAAACAGGTGGCTGATGCGGCATTCGATTCGGCAACTTGTATTGGGTGTGGTGCCTGTGTCGCAGCGTGTCCCAATGCGTCAGCCACATTGTTTGTGGCTGCAAAAGTGACGCATTTGTCGATTTTGCCACAAGGGCAGATTGATAAGGAGCGCACAAAAAAATTATTGGAAGCCATGGAAGAACAAGGTTTTGGCAGTTGCAGTAATTATCGTGAGTGTGAGCGAGTATGCCCAAAAGAAATCAGCGTAAGCACAATCACTACCATGAATAAATTGTTATACCAACAGACATAACTAATTAAGGGAGCCCGCCAATGGCAAAAGTTATATTTACCCATTTATATGTGATTGTGATGGCAATTTTCGTGATCATGATAGGCAATGTTCTGGCAAATCAGTATGGATCGACACTGTCAGCTAAAATTTCCAGTGTTGTGACCAGTGCTGATGGTGAAATTAATGATGTACAAAAAAGTGTGATTGACTGGAATACGAAAATACTCGAATAACACAGATCTTTGATAATTTTCTTTAAGCAAATTTTCGCCAGAAAATAGCAAGTAGCCACAATCAAAAATAAAAACTTTGTTTTTTTAAGTTAAAGTGTAAAATTTCGCGCTTTACCGGTTGTTAACGAGAGCGACTGCCCATGGCTATTACCCAAAAAACAGATGATATACAACGCCAACAGCAGGCCACAAAATGGGATACTGAACGCAGTGTCGAGCTCTATGGTGTCCGCGATTGGGGTTCTGATTATTTTGATATATCAGCAGATGGCAATGCTGTAGTCAGTATTCAGTTTGGAGACAGTACAGTTCAGGTACCTATAATAGATATTGTGAACGGTATGAAAGAGCGCGGCCTAGAAATGCCCGCTGTTTTGCGTATCGAAAATTTGCTGGATCAACGGATAAAACAGTTGAATGAGGCATTTGCCAACGCGATTAAACAAGCGGATTACCAAAGCTATTATCGTGGCGTTTTCCCGATTAAAGTGAATCAGCAATGTCATGTTATAGAAGAGATAGCCGACTTTGGCCGTCACTACCATCATGGGCTGGAAGCAGGGAGTAAAGCCGAACTCATTATTGCGTTGTCGCAGTTAAAAGATCATGACAGCTTGATTATTTGTAATGGCTATAAAGATGCTGAGTTTATCGATCTGGGCTTGTATGCACGCCAGATGGGAATTCCATGTTTTTTCGTGATAGAAACGTTGTCGGAGCTGCCGATTATTCTCGCTCGTAGTGCAGCACTGGGTATTGAACCTCTTATCGGTGTACGTATCAGGCTAGCATCGATGGTTGAAGGGCACTGGAATGAAGATAGTGGCGATCGTTCTATCTTTGGTTTATCTACCAATGCCTTATTGGATGTCGTTGAACAATTAAAACAATCGAACATGCTGCATTGTTTGCAAATGTTGCATAGTCACTTAGGCTCACAAATTCCGAATATCCGCAATATTCGTACGGGTGTATTGGAAGCCTGCCGTTTTTATACTGGCCTGATCGAAGAAGGTGCACCGATGGGGTATATTGATCTTGGCGGCGGACTAGCGGTGGATTATGAGGGTACACGTACGAATACCACCCATAGTATGAATTATAGTCTGGAGGAATATTGTTCCAATATTGTTGAAACCATTCAGGAAAGTTTTGAGCCACTCGGCATTGCTCACCCAGTAATTGTGTCAGAGTCGGGCCGGGCATTGGTCGCTTATTCATCCATGTTGTTATTCAATATTCTTGATGTACGCGATCATAAACCGGGCAAATTACCAGAAACATTACCTGAGGATAGCCATGATTTGTTGGGCAACCTGTTTTATGTATTGCAAAATGTGACGTTAAAAAATTTACAGGAATGTTATAACGATTCTTTGTATTATCGAGATGAAATGCGCGAAGAATTCCACCGTGGACAATCCAGTCTTCGTGAGCGAGCACTGGCCGAAAATATTTCACTGGCAATTCTGGAAAAAATATCGGAATTATTGCCTCAGGCGACACGTATTTCACCGGAACTGGAAACTCTGCCAGAGTTACTGTCTGATATTTATTACGGCAATTTTAGTCTGTTTCAGTCTTTGCCTGATATCTGGGCTATGGATCAGATCTTCCCTATCATGCCGATTCATCGTCTGGGTGAGGAACCTACTCGCAATGCAGTATTGGCCGATATTACTTGTGATTGTGATGGAAAAATAGATTCTTTTGCCCATGCTGATGGCATCCGTAAAACACTGCCACTTCATGCCCTGAAAGATAATGAAGAATATTATCTGAGTGTGTTTCTGGTGGGTGCCTATCAGGAAACATTAGGTGATTTGCATAATCTGTTTGGTGATACCAATGTAGTCAGTGTACATATCAATGAAGATGGCAGTTTTGATTTTGTCCGTGAGTTTCATGGGGACAGTATTGCCGATGTACTCAGTTATGTGGAATATGATCCGAAAGTGATGGAAGAACAATTCCGCCGGATTGCTGAGCAGGCTGTAAGGGATGGAAAAATTACTGTGTCAGTACGCCAGCAAATATTAAAAGCATTCCGTGAAGGTATGCAGGGTTACACATTTTTTGAACGTTAATAATTCATTTTAAAGGAATTGAGTTATGTCTAAAGTGATGATTATTGGTGCTGGTGGTGTTGGTGGTGTTGTTGCCCATAAATGTGCTCAGTTGCCGGAAGTGTTTTCTGAGATTTTATTGGCCAGTCGAACTGAATCGAAATGCAGAGCCATTGCTGCCCAACTGGATAGACCTATCAGAACAGCCCAGGTTGATGCTGACAATGTACCTGAATTAACGGCATTGTTAGAAAAAGAACAACCTGAACTGGTGATCAATGTCGCTCTGCCTTATCAGGATTTGACCATTATGGATGCTTGTCTGGCGGCCGGTGTACATTATCTTGATACCGCTAACTATGAGCCACTCGACACCGCTAAATTTGAATACAAATGGCAGTGGGCGTATCACGATAAATTCAAGCAGGCTGGGCTGACTGCACTCCTTGGCAGTGGTTTTGACCCAGGTGCAACCAATATATTCACCGCCTATATTGCCAAACATTATTTTGATGAAATTCATGAGCTCGACATTATTGATGTGAATGGCGGTGATCACGGCTATCCATTTGCCACTAATTTCAATCCTGAAATAAATATCCGGGAAGTCACTGCTGAATGCCGGCATTGGGAAAATGGCGAGTTTGTCACTACGCCTGCAATGTCGAAAAAAACGAGCTTTACCTGTCCGGAGGAGGTTGGAACCTTTAATATTTATCGTATGTATCACGAAGAGCTGGAATCGCTAACCAAACATTTTCCAAGCTTGAAACGGGCACAGTTCTGGATGAGTTTTTCAGAAAATTACCTGAAACATCTTGAAGTATTGGGCAATGTTGGCATGACTGGTATTGAGCCAATTGAATTTAACGGTCAAAAAATCGTGCCGATCCAGTTTCTGAAACAGTTACTGCCGGATCCTTCGACCCTAGGTCCACGTACCAAAGGTAAGACCTGTATTGGTTGTGTGGTCAAAGGTGTTAAAGATGGCAAACAAAAAATTGTGTACATTTATAACATTAAGGATCACCAGGACTGTTATAAAGAAGTTGAGTCACAAGCCATTTCATACACTACTGGTGTACCGGCAATGATCGGTGCCAAATTGATGGTGGAAGGTAAATGGAAAAATCCGGGAGTATGGAATATTGAACAGTTTGATCCGGATCCATTTATGGAAGACATGAATAAATACGGTTTGCCATGGACTGTGGTTGAGCTGGATAGCTTTGATCTGGATAACTAAATTCAATGCAGTTTACTGATTTTAGCAAGCTGGATCTGTCACGTTTGCCATCCCCCTGTTTTGTGGTTGATGAAGTGGCGGTTGAGCGAAACTTATCGATTCTGAAACAGGTGGCCGATGCCAGCGGTGCAAAAGTGCTGGCGGCATTGAAAGCCTTTTCTATGTGGTCGCTGGCACCATTAACCGCAAGGTATTTGAGTGGAACCTGTGCCAGTGGTTTGCATGAATCCAAACTGGGTCATGAACAATATGGCGGCGAAGTCCATGTGTTTGCAGCAGCATACAGTGAGTCAGATCTGATTGAACTACTGGAGTTTGCTCATCATATTGTTTTTAACTCCTGTAGCCAGTGGAAGCGTTTCCGTGAACGTTGTCTGGAAGCCAAAATAAAAAGACCGGAGTTGCATTTCGGTTTACGGATCAATCCTGAACATTCGGAAGGTGCCGTGCCAATTTATGATCCTTGTGCAGCGGGTTCACGATTAGGAATTCCATTATCACAGCTGGACGAATCATTGCTTGATGGTATCACTGGCCTGCATTTTCATACCTTGTGTGAACAGGGGTTTGAGCCGCTTGCCAGAACGGTAGCGGCGGTCGAAGCCAAATTTGGCCAGCTATTGCCACAAATGGAGTGGGTTAATTTTGGTGGTGGCCATCATATTACTGCTGATGGCTATGACATCAACGGATTGGTGGAGCTGGTACGTGATTTTGCCGATCGTCATCAAGTTCAGGTGTATCTGGAGCCGGGTGAAGCGGTTGCTATTGGCACGGGTATTTTAAGTTGTGAAGTATTGGATATCAGCTGGAATAAACTGGATCAGGCAATCCTTGATACCTCGGCTACCTGCCATATGCCGGATACACTTGAAATGCCCTATCGGCCTGATATCACGGGGGCTGATGAAGCTAACGTGCTGCCTTATACATACCGGCTTGGTGGTTTAACCTGTCTGGCTGGCGATGTTATAGGGGACTATAGTTTTGTTGAGCCATTGCAGATTGGACAACGACTGATCTTTGAAGATATGAGTCATTACACTATGGTGAAAACCACCACCTTTAATGGCACCAAGTTGCCGGCTATTGCCATTTGGAACTCAACCACAGATGAATTGCGTGTGGTCAAAACCTTTGGATATGAAGACTTTAAAAACAGGCTATCGTAAATGGAATCTATTCAAAAGCCGTATCCCATTTTTATGGGGTCAGAAATTGAGCAGCCTGAACCACAACAGGCCATGTTTCATGTGCTACCAGTGCCCTATGAAAATTCGGTTTCGTATGGTGGCGGGACTGCACTAGGTCCACGAGCAATACTAAAAGCTTCCTGGCAATTGGAACAGTGGGATGGTTACAGTAAACCCTGTGATGAAGGCATTTATACCTGCGATGCTGTCGATTGTTCAGTGCCACCAGGGCAGGTAATTGAAAACATTGCCTTAGCAACAAAAGCCATCGTTCAACAGGGTGCTATGCCTGTAGTATTTGGCGGTGAACATACTGTGACCTATGGGGTGCTGAAAGGCCTGAAAGCCGCTGGCATTGATGATTTTGGTATTGTTCAGATCGATGCTCATGCTGATTTACGTGAGGCTTATGAGGGCGATCCACTCAGTCATGCCTCAGTGATGAAGCGTGCGGTTGATATGGGTATTCCCTTGTATCAGCTGGGTATTCGTGCTTTTTGTGAGGAAGAAATCGCCCACCGTGAGCAGTTTAATGTGTTGTATCGGGATGCTGATGTATTAGTACCCAACAATATCAATAGCATTGTGCTTCCCGATGATTTTCCGGACAAGGTGTTTTTTACGCTTGATATCGATGGTATGGATCCATCAGTATTTCCGTCAACTGGTACACCGGTACCCGGTGGTTTAAGTTGGTATCAGACACTGAGCCTGTTTGAATCGGTCGCACAACAACGTGAAATTATCGGTTTTGACATCATGGAGTTTGCACCAATTAAGGGTTTTCATGCTTATGATTTTGCCGCATCAATGCTGACGTATAAAATGATGGGCATCGTCCAGCGTAACAGACTGAATAAGAAGTAAAAATACTGCTTTTATAAATTAAATAAACGCGATAGAATTGCGCGCTTTTATCTTTAGGAACTACTAACTATGAACCAGGCTACTGCACAATTACTGCAAGACTATTATGCGGCATTTAACCGTCAGGATATGGATGCCTTCTTGGCTATGCTGACTGATGATGTGATCCATGACATCAATCAAGGCGACCGCGAAGTAGGTAAAGAAGCGTTTTCCAAGTTCATGGATCGCATGAATGCACACTACAAAGAGCAAATCGTAGATATTTCTATCACTACAAACGAAGACGGTAGCCGCGCAGCTGTAGAGTTCACGGTTCTGGGTGAATACCTGTCAACAGACGAAGGTTTGCCGGAAGCTGATGGCCAAACTTATCGTTTGCCTGCCGGTGCTTTCTTTGACATCCGTGATGGTAAAGTGGCTCGGGTCACTAACTACTACAACCTAGAAGACTGGATTGCTCAAGTAGCCGGTTAATTCAGGAACGGGTCATGTTGAAACTGCAACGACTGTCAGGCGAACAACTCAGTCAATATATTCCTGAACTGGCGCGACTACGTATCCAGGTGTTTCGTGACTTCCCCTATCTGTATGATGGCGATTTGGCATACGAAGAACGTTATCTGCAAACTTATATTCAGGCGCCTGACAGTGTGATTGTGCTGGCATTTGACGGGGATAAGGTTGTGGGTGCCTCGACCGGTATTCCGCTGAAACACGAAACGGACGAAGTTAAAAAGCCCTTCATTGATGCTGGTTATGACGTTGATAAAGTATTTTATTGCGGCGAGTCGGTATTATTATCGCAATATCGCGGTCAGGGAGCAGGCGTTGCATTTTTTGAGCAACGCGAGGAACATGCACGTGAAATCGGTGGTTTTGACTACAGCTGTTTTTGTGGTGTGCAACGACCGGACGACCATCCTCTACGTCCAGAAGAATACGAACCACTTGATAACTTCTGGCGTAAACGGGGTTATGAAAAACACCCTGAATTAAGTACAACATTCAGCTGGAAAGAGCTGGGTGAAGATCACGAGTCGCCTAAACCAATGACCTTCTGGATGAAAAAGTTAGTATGAGCACAGTAAAAGTTGCCGTCGCACAATACGACATTGGTTTTTTCAATCAGTGGTCAGAGTTTGAGGATAAAATAAGCCGTTGGGTGACTGATGCCAGTGGCCAACAGGCAAAACTGCTGGTGTTGCCGGAATACGGCAGTATGGAACTGGCATCCATGTTCGGCGAAGATACTTATAAGGACCTTAACAAACAACTCCATGCGATGCAGACAGTGTATGCCGATTGGCAGGAACTGCATCAGCAATTAGCACGTCAATACGATGTAATGATTCTGGGAACAACATTTCCAGTGCTACAGTCTGATGGTACTTTCCGTAATCGCGCCAACCTGTATGGTCCAGATGGCTTGATTGGCTATCAGGATAAATTGATCATGACCCGGTTTGAAAATGAGCAGTGGCTGATTAAAGCGGGAAATGAAATTCGTGTTCTTGATACTGATATCGGCAAAATTGGTATCAATATTTGTTATGACACTGAGTTTCCATTGATTGCTCATCAACAAGTTGTTGCCGGTGCTGATCTGATTCTGGCACCGAGTTGTACTGATACTGAAGCAGGCTTCCATCGAGTACGCATTGGTTGTCAGGCTCGTGCATTGGAAAACCAGTGTTTTGTGATTCATTCACCTACCTATGGTGATGCACCATGGTCAGAGGCGGTCGATGTCAATACTGGCCGAGCGAGTATTTATACGCCTGTTGATTATGGCTTTCCTGACAATGGCATTTTAATTGAAGGTCCTGTGGATAAAGCAGGCTGGATCTATGCTGACCTGGATCTGGCTGAGATCGCCCGTGTACGGAAAGAAGGTCAGGTCTTTAATTATCGTGACTGGCCATTGCAGGATTCTCTTCAGAGTCCCAAATAGCGATCGACTGTTTTATTGTCATAGATCAAAGTCCTTACCTCTTATATGGGTGAAGCTAACAGCGAGTCAGTATACAATGTGTCGTTGCACTACTCTGACTCAGAGTACTTTGCGGATTTTAATCAGGAGTATTTAATGCTAAACCCGCCTCAAATCGAGCAGATCGTCAATGATTATCAAGATCCTTCAAGCCAGATGACTCTGGGTGAAACAAAGGCAAAAATTGATATTAATCTGGATGGTGACACCTTAGTAGTTGGATTGACTCTGGGCTATCCTGCAAAAGGGTATGTTGAAAGCTTACAAAGTGATTTGCTGTCATTACTTAAAGATCAGACCGGATTGGACAATGTTTCTGTGAATATTGACTGGAATATCACTAAACACAAAGTCCAGCAGGGTGTGAGTAGTATAAAAAATATCAAAAACATTATTGCTGTTGCCTCAGGCAAGGGTGGAGTAGGCAAGTCGACGACATCTGTCAATTTAGCACTGGCATTAGCAGCTGAAGGTGCCAAAGTAGGTGTGTTGGATGCTGATATATATGGTCCAAGCCAACCTAGAATGTTAGGCAAAACACAGCGCCCTGAATCAGTCGATGGTAAATCGATAGAACCTATAGAAAGTTATGGTCTGCAAAGTATGTCAATAGGTTTCTTGATCGACGAAGAAGAGCCAATGATCTGGCGAGGCCCAATGGTGACACAGGCGCTTGAACAAATGCTGAATGATACCAACTGGAAAGATCTGGATTATTTGGTAATTGATCTACCACCTGGTACAGGCGATATTCAGTTGACCTTATCTCAAAAAATACCAGTTAGCGGTGCTGTCATTGTCACTACACCACAAGATATTTCACTACTTGATGCCCGTAAGGCATTAAAAATGTTTGAAAAAGTTAATGTACCAGTCATGGGTGTGATTGAAAATATGAGTACCCACATCTGTAGTCAATGCGGCCATGAAGAACATATTTTTGGTTCTGGAGGTGGCGAACGAATGGCACAACAATATGATGTCGATATGTTAGGAAGTTTGCCGCTGGATATTAAAATTCGTGAAGATGCCGATCGTGGACAACCCACAGTAGTGGCTGATCCCGATGGAGAATTGAGTATGGCCTACCGCACTATCGCACGACGTGTAGCAGCAAGACTGGCTAAACAAGGTAAAGATTTTTCGACAGCGTTTCCTAATATCGTTATCAAGAACGATTAATCACGCTATCATTAGGGTTATCTATTAATTTAAAGTGAATGGAATATGAGCATCAAATCAGATAAATGGATCCGCCGAATGGCCGAGCAACATGACATGATATCACCTTTTGAAGCAGGTCAGGTGCGCGATACTGGTAATGGAAAGATGATTTCTTATGGGACATCCAGTTATGGTTATGATGTGCGTTGTTCGTCAGAATTTAAGATCTTTACCAATATAAATTCTGCCATAGTAGATCCGAAAAACTTTGACGAAAGCAGTTTTGTTGATGTCAATTCTGATGTTTGTATCATTCCGCCAAACTCCTTTGCATTGGCTCGGACTATAGAAACATTTAAGATTCCGCGTAATGTATTGACAATTTGTTTGGGTAAATCGACCTATGCTCGTTGTGGCATTATTGTGAATGTCACACCATTAGAACCAGAGTGGGAAGGGCATGTAACGCTAGAATTTTCCAATACCACACCGTTACCTGCAAAAATCTACGCCAATGAAGGTGTAGCACAAATGTTATTTTTCGAATCTGATGAAGTCTGTGAAACCTCTTATGCAGATCGTGCTGGTAAATATCAGGGACAGCAAGGCGTAACGTTACCAAAATCCTAGACAAGGAATTAACCGACATGACAATAACACTGCATGGACAAGGTGTATTTCGATTGCTATTAATGGCAGTGTTGTTAGTTGGGTGTACCGCAGAAAAAGTATCAGATGAGCAATGGGCTCATAGTGAGCTAAGCAGTTATGCAGCGGCATTTTCTCCTGATGGGAAGTATGTATTGGTGGGTGATACTGATGGACCCGCCAGATTATGGGATCTAGAGAATAACAAGGTGGTTTATAGCTGGCAAAATAAGCCCGAAGAAGTCGGAACCACAACGGCGGTCGGCTTTTCTGGTGATGGAAAAGTCGCGGCAACATCTGAACAAGACATCATTGTATTGTGGGAGGTTGCCACTGGTGAACCTATGATGCGTTTCACCTTTCCTGTAAAAATAAAATCATTGGCATTGTCCCCACAGGGTGATTATTTATTGTTGGCTCTGTATGACCGCACTGCTGTGTATTTTGATGTCATCGAAAACCGAGTTGTAAAGATACTTGAGCATGAAGGATCCCCAGTTAATGCCCCTATTAACCAGTTAATTAATTCTGTCGCTATTTCTCCTAGTGGAAAATATGGATTAACCGGTGGCGATGATCAAATGGCGCGATTATGGGATCTGACAACGGGTGAACAACTACGTAGTTGGAAACACAGCAATTCAGTCAACATTGTTGCATTTTATCCTAAAGGTGGTTTTGTATTAACTGGAGCGGGTAACGGTCAAACACATTTTTGGAATATGGTGTCAGGAGAAGAGCAATATAGTTTGCGAACCTCCTCTATATGGCCAAAAGAAAGACCTTTACCAGACTTTCCCACTTTTAAAATGACCACTACTGCCATTGATTTTTCACCGGATAACAATTATTTAATCACTGGTCATGCATCACGGAAATTGTGCTTATGGCAAGTTGTTACGGGTGACAGGTTGGATTGCTGGCAGGTAGCACGTAGGCAAGCATTGCGCCCAGGTGTGGTAATACAGGCCGTTTCATTTTCACCAGATGGTAAGGCCGTCTACAGTGAAGCCGGTAACGGTATTGGCCAGAAATGGCTATTGAAGTAAATGAATAAACTGGTTTTTTTTGTTCCGGAAAGTCATAAAGAAGCGGTCAAACAGGCCCTGTTTTCTCAGGGTGCAGGGCGTTATCATGGTTATGATTGCTGTTCTTGGGAAACGTTAGGTACCGGTCAGTTCAAGCCATTATCTGGCAGTCAGCCATTTATAGGCCAACAGGATAAAGTGGAAAGTGTTGCAGAATATCGTGTTGAAATGATTTGTGATGATCAACATATCAAAGCCGTATTGCAGGCGTTGCTTGATAGCCACCCCTACGAAACTCCTGCGTATGAAGTCTGGTCAATTAAAACACTGGACGATTTTTAATTTTATTGAGTTTTTATAATGACAGCTTTGAGTTCATCACCAACAGAAATATTGTTAGCAGATTATCAGATACCCGATTATTTGATAGATCATGTTGCATTACATTTCGAACTCTCGGCTGCTGAAACCAAAGTTCACAGTGTTTTAAAGATGCGTCGTAATCCTGATGGAAAAGGGGGCGCATGTGTACTGGATGGTGAACAACTGGATTTGGTATCTATCAAGCTGGATGGTCGTGAACTTCAGGGCAATGAATATCAGTGTAGTGATAGCTCATTGTTGCTACCGACAGTGCCAGATGACTTTGAGTTAGAAATCGAAACAATCATTCATCCAGATAAAAATACGGCGCTGGAAGGTTTGTATCATTCAGGAAATTTGCTGTGTACTCAATGTGAAGCACAAGGTTTTAGGCGAATCACCTACTATCTGGATCGTCCTGATGTGATGGCAGTTTTTACCGTGTCAATTGTGGCAGATAAAGAGCAATGGCCGATCATGCTTTCAAATGGAAATATGGAGGAACAGGGGCAGTTCGGTGATGGTCGTCACTGGGTGCGCTGGCATGATCCTCATCCTAAACCCAGTTACCTTTTTGCACTGGTTGCGGGCACCTTATATAGCCAGCAAGACAGTTTTGTGACCATGTCAGGGCGCGAAGTGGCTCTACAGGTCTATGTCGATCCAGAAAACAGTCATAAGTGTGATCACGCTTTAAGGTCGTTGAAACAGGCCATGCGCTGGGACGAAGAGACGTATGGTCGGGAATACGATCTGGATGTATTCATGATTGTTGCTGTTAATGATTTCAATATGGGAGCAATGGAAAATAAAGGACTGAATGTGTTTAATGCGGCGTATGTATTAGCCAGTCCTGAAACAGCAACTGATGCTGATTACTACACCATTCAGAGCATCATTGGTCACGAGTATTTTCACAATTGGTCAGGTAATCGAGTTACCTGCCGTGACTGGTTTCAATTGAGCCTGAAAGAAGGGTTTACTGTGCTGCGGGATCACCAGTTCAGTGCCGATATGAATTCGCCAGCTGTGCAGCGTATTGATGAAGTAAATAGTTTACGCACCCTCCAATTTGCTGAAGATGCTGGTCCGATGGCACATTCAGTCAGACCTGAATCTTATATAGAGATCAGCAACTTCTATACAGTGACGATATATCGCAAAGGCGCAGAAGTTGTCCGTATGATAAAAACCATCGTGGGAGAGGATGGTTTTAGACGTGGTACCGATTTATATTTTGATCGCCATGATGGACAAGCTGTGACTACTGACGATTTTGTTAAAGCCATGGAAGACGCCAATTCTGTAGATTTAACACAGTTTAAACGCTGGTATTATCAGGCAGGAACGCCAGAATTGAAGGTTGATGGTCATTATGATGCCAGTCAACAAACCTACACCATGAATATCGAACAACACTGTCCAGCAACGCCAGGGCAGAAAATCAAACAACCTTTCCATATTCCATTAGCGATGGGATTACTGGATAAACAAGGTCAAAATCTTCCTCTACAACTTGCTGATGAGCTGAATGCGAGTGGATCTGAAACTAGGGTATTGTCTGTGATTGATCAAAAGCAGAGTTTTACCTTCATTAATGTTGAATCAGAACCTGTGCCATCGCTCTTGCGTGGCTTTTCAGCACCCGTGAAGTTGAATATGGCACGTAGTGATGAACAATTAGCCTTTTTAATGGCGCATGACAGCGATAGTTTTAATCGGTGGGATGCGGGGCAAACTGTGTTAATAAACGTGCTGTTGCAGTTAATTTCTGACATTCAACAACAAAAGAGTCTGGAATTACCTGCTGGACTGCTTGAGACCTTCACGAAGGTGCTGGCAGATGCAAATCAGGATCCGGCTCTTGTTGCCATGATGTTAAGTTTGCCAACTGAGAACTACATAGCAGCACAAAGACAACCAGCAGATGTTGATGCGATCCATACAGCTAGAAATTATTTAAAGCAAACACTGGCAACGGAATTAAAGCAGCAATTCTCTTCTCTGTTTGAACAACTGAGCAATACCGAGAGCTATCGTTTTAATGCCGATGATATGGCCAGAAGAAGTTTAAAAAATACCTGTCTGGACTATTTAATGGCGACCAATGACCCATTACAGATACAACGTTGTCTGAAACAGATGAAACAGTCTGACAATATGACAGACACCATGGCCGGACTAAGCGTGTTGGTTAATCATTCAGGTCCAGAACGCGAACATGCCTTGCGTGCATTTTATGAACAGTGGCAGCATGATCGACAAGTCGTTGATAAATGGTTATCTGTACAGGCATTATCGACAGCCCCAGACACATTGTTACGCATCAAAGGCTTAATGAAACACCCAGCCTTTAGTATTAAAAATCCGAATAATGTTCGATCGTTGATTGGTCAGTTTTGTCGAAATAACCCAGTTAATTTTCATGCTAAAGATGGGTCGGGTTATCAATTTCTTGCAGAACAGATTTTGGTACTTGATAAACTTAACCCACAAGTGGCAGCTCGACAATTAGGTGCATTTAATTCATGGCGACTTTATGATGACGTCAGACAAGTATTAATGAAGCAGGTGTTATCTAATATCGCCAGTCACGAGGGACTGTCACCTGATGTATATGAAATCGTGACTAAATATCTGGCGGCAGCATAATGTTTAAGTTGCATAGCCGACTTGCACAGGACACTATCGCTATTGGACACTTCCCGTTGTGTGAAGTGTTGTTAATGAATGATGCTCGCTATCCCTGGATTATACTGGTGCCACGCCGTGATGATATTAGTGAGATTTACCAGTTGAATGAACATGATCAGCAACAGCTTATAGTGGAATCAAGTTTTGTCGCTAGTACATTATCAAGTCTGGTCCATGCGGATAAAATGAATGTGGCAGCAATAGGGAATATGGTACCGCAACTTCATGTTCATCATGTGGCACGCTATCACAGTGATGAAAGTTGGCCTGCTCCTGTATGGGGTAAAGGTGAAGCTCTACCATATAGTGAACAGGAAAGTGCTGCTGTTTGTCAGCAGTTCAAAATTGAATTGACACCTTTATTACAAGATGGCAACTGAATTACGATTTAGACTTAAGCTTACTCAAGAGCAGGCATTACGGTATTACCAGGGCAGTGCCCGTGCAGTGGTTGTTCGAGCTGAAAATGGCCAGCGAGTACAATTTCCTGCTGAACATATTCGTCAATTTATTGATCAAGATGGGGTGCAGGGATATTTCAGTATTCAGTTTGATGATAATCAAAAACTGATTGGGATAAAGCGGCTTTAATAGCACGCACGTGCAGTAGGTTTTAAATTATTTTTGTTGCTACGATAATGGTGACAAAGGGGTGGGTTTAGCCTGTTTTGAATAGATAAGACGAGTACCCGACAACATGTCAGGCCAGCTTTGATTGTTTTTGCCCAGATATTGCCACCAGAAACCTAAACCAAGTGGTATCCATGAGATAATCGCGACAGAAAAACGAATGAATGCGCGCTGCCAGCTTATCGTCGACCCATGGTGACTGGTTAGATAAACTTTCCAACTTCGCATGCCTAAGGTTTGCCCACCATGAGTCCAGAACCAGCCATAAAACAAGAAACTGACAGTGAATAAATAGATCAGGAAAAAAGGATTGCCGCGTGTAATTGCTTCGCCACCATTTATAGCGACAGCAATCACTGTGGCTGCAAGCAATACCGAGAGCAGTAATAACGTGTCATAGAGCATGACACCCAAATAACGCAATAAGCTGGGTCTAAAATAAGTTTCTATGGAGTTGCTCATAACATCTTATCTGAATTAATGATGGTAATTAATTTGGGTACTGATACTGACATAAAGTATCATTATTCCTTTAGGTATGTGAATTTAGGATAACCATGTTGCAATTGATCGGTCGCTCGGCGTTTTCTGCTTTTCGTCTGGATAAGTTATTAACTTCAATTCAATCCAATGTTGATCAAGTGTTAGCAATACGGAGTGAATATCGTTACTTCATTGAATTAGATGGCGAAAGCGAGTTAAACACGACAGAAAAATCGGTAGTGGAAACCTTGCTTGAAGCGCAAGAAAAGAGCAGCGAAGCGATTAGTGATGAAACCTTTTTTCTGGTGACACCTCGACCAGGCACAATTTCGCCATGGTCAAGCAAGGCAACGGATATTGCGCATAATAGCGGAATAAATACGATTTTACGGATAGAACGCGGCGTGGCTTTTTTTGTCAAAACGAGTGCTCCGTTATCTGCCAATAACAGAAAAATCGTTGAGCAATCTCTACATGACCGTATGATTGAATCGATATTTGACTCAGAAGAGGAAGCCGACCGATTATTTGTACATGGTCAATCTCGTCCTCTGATCTCAGTTGATATTCTCAATGGTGGCCGTAATGCCCTGGTTGAAGCCAACAAAACCATGGGGCTGGCATTAGCCGAAGATGAAATTGATTATCTGGTTGATAATTTTACGGACTTAGGCCGTAATCCGAATGATATCGAATTGATGATGTTTGCTCAGGCTAATTCAGAGCATTGCCGTCATAAAATCTTTAGTGCAGACTGGATTGTAGACGGTAAAGCCCAGCCTCATACCTTGTTCAATATGATTCGTAATACACATGCATTACATCCAGAAGGTGTGATTACTGCATACAGTGATAATTCATCGGTCATTGAAGGCGCACATAGTCAACGCTTTCATGTCGATATGGCGACCAATCAATATAGCTACCAAGGTGAAGTTCAGCATATCTTGATGAAGGTTGAAACTCATAATCACCCTACCGCCATTTCTCCTTTCCCAGGTGCAGCAACAGGTGCCGGTGGAGAAATTCGTGATGAAGGTGCAACAGGTCGTGGCTCAAAACCAAAAGCCGGTCTAACAGGATTTTCAGTATCAAATCTAAATATTCCGGGTTTTGAACAGCCGTGGGAAATGCCTTATGGTAAACCGTCACGTATGGCTTCGGCACAAGAAATTATGATTGAAGGACCATTAGGTGGTGCGGCGTTTAATAATGAATTCGGTCGTCCAAACTTGTGTGGGTATTTCCGCACCTATGAAGCGTTGGTGCCATCAGCAGGTGGGTTTGAAGTCCGCGGTTACCACAAGCCAATTATGGTGGCAGGTGGCATGGGTTCTATTCGTCCTCAACATGTTAAAAAGAATATCTTTGAACCGGGTGTACAACTAATTGTTCTCGGTGGGCCAGCGATGTTGATCGGTCTAGGTGGCAGTGCTGCTTCATCAGTCACATCGGGTACCAGTGAAGAAGGTTTGGACTTTGCTTCGGTACAACGTGGTAATCCTGAAATGGAACGACGTTGTCAGGAGGTAATTGACCGTTGTGTGGCGCTGGATGATAAAAATCCGATCATAGCTATCCATGATGTGGGAGCAGGTGGGTTGTCGAACGCCTTTCCAGAACTGGTTAATGACAGTGGACGTGGTGGGCGTTTTGAACTGCGTGTTGTGCCGAATGATGAATCCAGCATGTCACCGATGGAGATCTGGTGTAATGAATCACAGGAACGCTATGTATTAGGTATTGATCCTAACCGTGTTGAAGAGTTTCAGGCTATTTGCGAACGCGAACGTTGTCCATGGGCTATTGTAGGAGAAGCAACTGCAGAGCAACATTTATTAGTAGGTGATGCTGAAAAGGATAACAGCCCAGTAGATATGCCTTTATCGTTATTATTGGGTAAACCGCCTAAGATGCTGCGTGATGTTAAGCATCATACCTTTGCTAAACCAGAACTTGATTTGGCTGGTATTCAAGTCGATGAAGCTTTGGAACGTGTTTTAAAACTGCCGACAGTGGCAAGTAAAAACTTTTTGATCACTATTGGTGATCGCAGTGTAACGGGACTGGTTGCCCGTGATCAAATGGTTGGCCCATGGCAAGTCCCTGTTGCGGATTGCGCTGTCACGCTAGCAGATCATCATGGTTTTGAAGGTGAAGCAATGTCGATGGGCGAGCGTGCACCATTGGCCTTGATTGATGCTCCTGCATCAGGCCGTATGGCAGTAGGTGAAGCGATTACTAATATTGCAGCAGCCAGTATCGCTAATATCGGTGATATTAAATTATCAGCTAACTGGATGGCTGCCTGTGGACATACTGGCGAAGATGCCATTCTGTACGATACAGTTGAAGCGGTAGGTATGGAATTGTGTCCCGCACTGGGAATTGCCATACCAGTTGGTAAAGATTCCTTATCCATGAAAACTGTGTGGCAGGATGACGGTGAAACCAAGTCTGTCACCTCACCCTTGTCACTGATTGTCACTGCCTTTGCACCTGTGACAGATGCTGTTAAAACCTGCACACCACAATTACGAATC
>Ga0224506_10000446_pt1 | contig 35419 bp, 28 predicted proteins | sample SF_Jan12_sed_USG_2_FD_169108 | JGI IMG/M metagenome (GOLD analysis project Ga0224506, IMG submission 169108) | Sediment microbial communities from San Francisco Bay, California, United States - SF_Jan12_sed_USGS_8_1 | ecosystem: Environmental > Aquatic > Marine > Sediment | place: USA... | reverse complement strand
GAGTAGAAGCTGGGTAACCTGTGCCTGGATCGACACATCCAACGCTGACACCGGTTCGTCGCATACAACAAACTGGGGCTTAAGTATTAATGCCCTTGCAATGCCAATTCGTTGTCGTTGTCCGCCGGAAAATTGATGAGGATACCGGTCAAGGTATTCTACTTTCAACCCGACATTCCGGGTTATATCTTCAACTTGTTGCCTGATTTTCTGTTTATCTTTTTCCCCTTTCAGTTTCAGAGGTAAACCAATGATTTCAGCAATGGTCTTTCGTGGATTGAGTGATGCGTACGGATCCTGAAACATGATTTGCATATGCTGACGCATTTCCTTCATTTCGTTTTCATCAAGGCTGCAGAGATCTGTGCCATTGAAAATTACTTCGCCTGAGGTCGGCTCATGCAGCCTGAGTAATGTTCTTCCCAGCGTACTTTTTCCGCAGCCACTCTCGCCAATTAGTCCAACGGTTTCGCCTTTACGGATTGTTAAGTTTGCACCGTTAACAGCACTGACTAGACTACCCGGCTTTCCTGTAAGTTTCCCCCACAATCCTTTTCTGCTATCAAAATGTTTAACCAGATTTCTTAATTCCAGTATGACCTGTTCACTATTGGCTTCTGGAAGGCTCTGCTGTGTGAATTCAGACGTAGCCGTTGTTGAATGTTCTATCATCGCTGTCATTTGCTCTCCTCCGGGTGAAGCACGCACCGGGCCTGTCGTTTTTCCGTGATCTGACGCATCGCTATGTCTACTCTGCAGGCATCAGTGTGTTCAGAGCATCTGGCATAAAATCGACAGCCTTCGGGAATATTAATTAGCTCGGGAACCTGGCCGGGGATTGGTTCAATAACCCGGTCCAGATCCGCTAAGTCTGGAATAGAAGAGATAAGCCCTTTGGTATAAGGATGAAGGGGATTACAAACCACATCATAGGTCGGACCGCTTTCAACAATCTGACCTGCATACATTACTACGACGTGATCGCAATACTCAGATACTACGCCTAGATCATGGGTAATTAATACAACACTCATACCCAGCTCTTTTCTTATTCCAGCAATTAACTCCAGAATCTGTGCCTGAATAGTGACATCCAAAGCGGTAGTGGGTTCATCAGCGATTAAAATCTTTGGCTTACAGGCCAAAGCAATCGCAATCATTATGCGTTGTCTCATGCCCCCTGAAAATTGATGAGGGTATTCATCCATTCTGGCAGAAGGAGAGGGAATACCAACGAGCTCCATCATTTCAAGAGTTTTTGTGTATGCCTGTTTTTTTCTGTTTCTCCTGCTTCCTGTCAGATCAACATCATGTGCCAGAATAACCTCCATAATCTGATCACCGACGGTATAAGCCGGATTCAGTGCGGTTAACGCATCCTGCATGGTCATCGCAATATCTTTTCCTCGAAGGCTCTGATATTGCTTGTTACTAAAATTCAGGATGTCCTGTCCCAGAAAGTCTATTGAACCCCGAACAATTTTGCCCGGAGGTTTTATCAGCCCCATGACAGAAGAGAAAGTAACACTTTTTCCTGAACCGGACTCTCCTACTACTCCCAGGCACTCACCCTGATAAACATCTATTGAAACTCCGTCAACTGCGGTTACAATTCCAGCCCTGGTAGTAAAATTTGTTTGTAAATCTTTTACCCGCAATATAGGTTCAGAGCGATCTTCATTATGAATTGTCATTTTTATTTTTACTCTGATCAATCGTGAAATTTTGGATCAAAAGCATCTCTTAATCCCTGACTGGCAATATTCAGAGCCAGTACAAGAATTAATATTGCCAGACCGGGGAATGTACTTACCCACCAGGATTCAAGCATAAATACTCTGCCATCTGCGACCATTGAACCCCAGGAAGCTGTCGGTGGCTGAATACCCAATCCGAGGAAAGACAAGCTGGCTTCAAGAATAATAACGTGTGCCATGCGTACGGTTGATACAACCACAACAGGTGAGAGAATATTGGGCAGTATTTCTCTGAGCATAATATAACGGTTTGATGCCCCTGATGCTTTGGCGGCTTCTACATATTCAGCTTTACGTGCTGAAAGCACCTCACCTCTTACCACACGGCAGGGAATGACCCATTCTTTGTAAACCAGAGCAATCAGGATATTTTGCAACCCGGGTCCCATCATGGCCATAAGGGCAATAGCAAATATCAAGTAAGGGAAAGCCAGCAGAATATCTACAATTCGTGATATGACTGAATCAATGCGTCCACCAAAATACCCCGCAGACAAACCAGTCAGAATACCGATAGAAGTTGCAATCAGAATAACGGACAGGCCAACAAAAATTGAAACTCTGGATCCATAAATAATACGGGAAAGAATATCCCGCCCCAATGCATCACAACCCAGAGGATATGCAATGTCACCTCCCTCTATCCAGAATGGAGGTAAAAGCCTTAAAAACAGATCAGTTTCATTCGGATCATGCGGAGCAATCCATGGTGAAAACAAGGCCAGAATACAAAAACCGAACACGATAAAAATTGAAACTATACTGAGTTTGCTTCTGGCAAATAGTAGTAGATTCCGAACCAGTAAAGAGGGTTCCTGTGCTACGTTGGATGAATTGGATAGTACTGTCATAGCTCGACCCTTGGGTTCATTTTCGTGTACAGAATGTCTGCTACGAAATTGAGTAAGACGTAGGTAACTGCATAGAAAAGAACAGCAGCCTGTACGAGTGGATAATTTCTGATGAAGATACTTTCAACTACCAGCCGGCCTAATCCTGGCCAGCCAAATACGGTTTCGACAATCATATTACCACCCAATAATGAACCGGTTTCAATTGCGGCGACTGTAATTGTTGGAATTAGTGCATTCTTCAGGGCATGTTTAAATATAATGCTGCGTTTTCTCAGCCCTTTTGCTTCAGCAAAGGTTATGTAATCCTGATTGATGACTTCCAGCATGGATGTCCGGGTAACCCGGGTCAGAATTGCCGCCATTGGCAATCCAAGTGTCACGGCCGGTAGAAAAATATGCTTAAAGGCATCTTTAAAGCCTGTCCAATTACCGTCAAGTAGCGTGTCAATCAGTAAGAATCCTGTGACTATGGGAACCTCTATATCGTAACTGATACGACCTGACACGGGTAACCACTGAAGTTTTACCGCAAACAGAAGCAGAAGCAGTATGCCGAACCAGAACCCGGGCATTGATACTCCAAAGAGAGAGCCTACCGTAGCGACTCTATCCAGAAGGGTATTTTTCTTAATTGCTGCCAGGACTCCCAGTGGAATTGAAGTTATAAGCGCAAAAATTAAGGCTACAAGGCTCAGCTCAATAGTAGCAGGCAAGCGCTCAGCAATAACATCCGCAACGGGGCGACGATGAAAATAGCTGAGACCGAAATTCCCTGTCGCGGTATTGGTTAAAAATTTCACAAATCGTTCATGTACGGGTAAATCCAGCCCCATATCATGGCGAAGGGCAATTTCCTGCTCTTCGGTTACGTGTGAATCCCCCAGCATGATTTCTACCGGATCGCCCGGCGTCAGTTCCGTCATAAAGAATACGATGATACCGACACCAAGTAATACGGGAAACAGCTGGATTAATCTGCCAAATAACTTACCAAAACTCATTGATAGATCTCCAGCCTGTTTAATTACGAAGCACAAACATCATGCAGATTGATGCGACTGTCTGGACTTGGTTTAAATCCTTTCAGTCGTTTTGATACACCGTAAATATCCTGTGGCACCCAAAGGAAGATAGCAGGAGCCTGCTCATTTACAATCTCTTCAGCAGCCTGATACAGCTTTTCCCTATCGGCAGGAATCGCAGTCTGAGAGGCTTCAGTTAGCATTCTATCTACGTCAGCATTCGAGAATCCAGTTGAGTTGCCTCGGGCGTCCGTCATCATAACCGGCTCGAATATACCGGTAGGGTCGAGGGAACCATTACCCCAGGAGGTAAACCACATGTCGCCATCAATTGGTTTTTGACCATTTGTTCTCCAGTTGTCTTTTAATATGGAGCTTTCAGAAACTGAAACCTGGGCACGGATGCCTGCTTTCGCCAGCAATGAAGCGGCTGCTTCAGCAGTGTCCTTAAATGGACCTTCTACATCGAGTGTTACGTCAATTCCATTGGGATATCCAGCATCTGCCAGCAGTTGCTTAGCTTTCTTGATGTTATATTTGTAAGCTTTCAGCTTCGGATTGTGCCCAAACGCATCCGGGCTCAGAATTCCATGAATCTCAGTTGCTTTACCGCTCAAAATGCGGTCAATGATTAGCTCCTTGTCAAGGGCGTGGTTGGCCGCCTGTCTTACTCGGAGATCATCAAATGGAGGGCGTTGATTATTCATAGAAATATAGAAGCTTCGAGTACCATTGACCGAAACGACATCTGCATTTTTGCTTCTCTCAACCTGAGATATGGAATGAACCGGTAATTCGGTCATGATATCAATATCGCCAGACAACAGAGCTGCCACTCTGGATGCAGACTCAGGGATTACTTTGAATACAACCTGATCAACACAGGCTTTTCCAACAGGCTTGATGTCTGATGAACCACCATAGTAGTCGTCAAATCGTTCCATAATCACAGACTCGCCTTTTCTCCATTCTTTCAACTTAAACGGGCCGGTGCCGTTTACCTGAGAAGATAATCCGTCGCCGCCAACACGCTCTACGAATGCCTTGCTTACCACTTCCTGGAATGGAAGCATTGCTGTGAAAATAGGCCACGGAGTTTTAAAGTGGAATCTGACGGTTAGGTCGTCAATGACCTCAACGCTTTCCATTGGACCAAGCAGGCTCTTTCTTGGGCTGGTTTGCCCTTCCATTGCACCTTCGACAATTAATCGGTCAAAGGTGAACTTGATGTCTTCTGCGGTCAGTATGTCGCCGCTGTGAAATCGAACGCCTTCGCGCAGATTGAACTCGTATGTGGTTGAATCGATAACTTCCCAAGACTTTGCAATTTCAGGGACGACATCCATTGCCGGTGTTCTGGTCACAATACCATCGTACATATTGCGCAGAATTGTTTCTGTTTCTCTTTTACGGTGATTAGCAGGATCCATTGTTAATACATCCTGAGTGAAGCCGACTTTAATATCAGCGGCCTGGACAGGACTTGTAAAAAGTATAGCTGCTGCTAACGCAGTTAAGCCTATGCGTTTCTTCATGATATTTACCTACTGGTTGTTATTTTTATTACATGACTTCCAATGGTATAGCAAATTGTAAGCCAAATAACTCGAACTATATTTTTATAGTTATTTTTCAATGAGTTAGGTCTTTATTATACTTTGAAGTAACTTTTGACATAAATAGTATATAATGGCTTATGCGTTTTTTTCACGCCAATATTGATGTATTTACACGCATCAGGTTTTCCATTATTGGCTACTGGAAATCGCTTTACATCGAGAAAGCAATATTTAGACTCTGCCAGGCTGGCTCTTAATTGAAGTTTGGGGTAATAAGTATTGTATTGCCGGATTTAGGCTGGAAGATGAAGCAAAACTGACAGCTCCTGAATAGACCGTAAGCAGTATAGCAGATCATATAAGTGCACCCTACGGCACTGCTCTTTATGAAAGGCTGAGCCGCTCAGGTGGTAGTTAATCATATTGAACCGGAGGTGGCAGGACGTTTACAGCAAAAATCAAAAAGCCGTGAACAATGTCACGGCTTTTTAATGCAATAGACTGGTTATTTCCAGTCTAAGCTGACGTTATTAACGTCTATATAGATTTATATAGACGCTTTTTCTTCGTCGGTCACTTCTTTAATACTTAATTTAACACGACCACGGTTATCAACATCTAGCACCTTAACAACCACTTCCTGGCCTTCAGTCAGCTCTTCATCAACTGTCTTCAGACGACGCTCACAAATTTGAGAAATATGAACCAACCCATCTTTGCCTGGCAGAAAGTTTACAAAAGCACCAAAATCAGCGATACGAACAACTTTACCACGGTACAGAGCACCTACTTCGGCTTCAGCAGTAATTGCCATAATACGATCTTTTGCTGCTTTCATGCATTCTGCATTTGGAGCATAGATACGAATTGTACCGTCATCTGAGATATCAACTTCTGTATTGGTTTCTTCAGTTAAGGCACGGATTACTGCACCACCTTTACCGATAACGTCGCGGATTTTGTCTGAATCAATCTTAACTGTTTCGTATGAAGGCGCATTGGGAGACAACTCAGGGCGAGCGGCACTGATTACTGTAGCCATTTCAGCCAAAATGTGAATTCTGGCTTCATGTGCCTGCTCTAAAGCAATTTCCATGATCTCTTCAGTGATACCTTCAATTTTGATATCCATCTGAAGTGCAGTAATACCTTTTGAAGAACCTGCTACTTTAAAGTCCATGTCACCCAGATGATCTTCGTCACCCAGAATATCGGTTAGGACAGCAAAGCCATTGTCTTCTTTAACCAGACCCATTGCGATACCGGCAACAGGCGTAGTAATTGGTACACCGGCGTCCATCATAGCCAATGACGAGCCACATACAGAAGCCATAGAGCTCGAACCGTTTGATTCAGTAATTTCAGATACAACCCGAATTGAATATGGGAAGTCATCAATATTTGGCATAGTTGCCTGAACACCACGACGCGCTAGACGACCATGGCCGATTTCACGACGACCAACACCACCCATACGGCCAGCTTCACCCACACTGAATGGAGGGAAATTATAGTGCAACATGAATGGATCATCGCGAAGACCACTTAGGTCATCAACCATTTTTGCGTCACGCTTGGTACCCAGAGTACAGGCCACCAATGCCTGAGTTTCACCACGGGTAAATAATGCCGAACCGTGAGCCTTTGGCAATACACCAACTTCAACTTCAATAGGACGGACAGTTTTAGTGTCACGACCATCAATTCTTGGCTCACCAGCTACTACACGCTGACGCACCAATTTCTTCTCAACTTTCGAAAATACGGCTAATACATCTTCGCTTGAAAAATCAGACGCTTCAGTAGCAATGCTTTCTACAGCTTCTTTCTTAATCGCAGACAGCATGTCATAACGCTCGGCTTTTTCTACGATACGGTATGCATCACCAATTTTTGCACTGAATCCAGTTTCAACTGCAGACAACAGGTCTGCATTCACTTCTTCAGGCTGCCAATCCCAACGAGGCTTACCAACTTCAGCGGCAAATTCTGCAATTGCGGTTATGACATTCTGCATTTCCTGATGACCATATAGCACGGCACCCAGCATGACATCTTCTGAAAGTTCTTTGGCTTCAGATTCAACCATCAATACCGCGTCTTTGGTTCCAGCTACTACCATGTCCAAATCAGAAGCCTGATACACATCGACATTCGGGTTTAATACATAACCTTCGGCCTCTTTATAGGCTATACGAGCAGCAGCAATAGGACCATTAAATGGAAGCCCCGAAATAGACAACGCTGCTGATGTCGCTAACATTGCACAGATATCCGGATCTTCATTTTTATCGGCGCTGATTACATTGATAATAACCTGAACTTCATTCATGAAACCTTTAGGAAACAATGGACGAATCGGGCGATCAATCAAGCGCGATGTTAGTGTTTCTTTTTCTGAAGGACGACCTTCACGCTTCAGGTATCCACCAGGGATTTTACCTATTGCGTAATATTTTTCCTGGTAATGAACTGACAACGGAAAGAAATCCTGACCAGGGCGTGTTGACTTGGCACCTACTACGGTGGCCAATACCATAGTATTTCCCATAGTACAGACAACGGCACCCGTTGCTTGTCTCGCTACCTTGGCCGTCTCAAATGTAACAGTGTGTGCACCGTATTGAACGGTTTTTGTCTTTGCAGTTAAAAAACTCATAATTTACCTTTTAGTATTTTTGGTAGTTTTCTTTCTAGCTACTGCAGAGCGCTTCTATCTCTGTATCCATCCTGAATTTGCATGGAGATAGCGACAGAGATAGAAGCACTCGTCTCTGGAGTAGCGTTACATAATTTGCCTAATAATGTAGGCGTGAAGCACGAAAATAGTAAGCTCGGAATGAAAAAAGACCCCATCTCTGGGGCCTCTTCGGCAGGTATTAACGACGCAGACCTAAACGGCCAATAAGCGTGGTATAACGAGAAGGGCTCTTGCTCTTCAGATAATCCAACAGCTTACGACGCTGGTTAACCATACGGATCAAACCACGACGTGAATGGTGATCTTTCCCGTGCGCCTTGAAGTGAGACTGTAATGCCAGGATGTTGCCAGTTAACAATGCAACCTGTACTTCTGGTGAACCCGTGTCACCTTCAGCTTGCTGGTAGTCTTTTACAATTTCAGCTTTCTTTTCAGGGCTTAATGCCATTTTTCTATACTCCGATTATAAATATGCTTAGTCATCTCTATTTCTACAATAGCGACAACCAGTTCAAAATCACCGCCGTGCATATTAACAGCGAGATCAGTCTTGGTAAAACCAAGGGCGCAGATTATAACCGATCACAATCAAAAATCACAACTAATAACACGCTTAGGTACTATTTGCTGGCGTTCATTTATTGTGCCGATTCCTATGAAACGATTGTTTTCAGGATCGTAAACTCGCAACTCTTTATTTGAGATTTTATCGCCATTTAAATAGGGACTAGGATTGCCATGAAGAAATCGTTCGACCCCGGCAGGCTCCAGATCGATTCGTGGCCAATCGAGAATCATGGCATCAGTAGGAAGCAGTGCAGCGAGCAACGCTTCTTGCGAAGATGAGTCAGAAACAACACAATGATTCAGCGTAAAAGGTCCATGCTGTATGCGATGCAGACGACTAACATGGGCGCCACAACCCAGTAACTGACCCAACTCATCAACGATACTTCGAATATATGTCCCCTTACTACAATGGACTCTTAAATCAATCTCTTCATCACGAATATCTATCGCTTCAATACTTAATATTTCCACCTGCCGAGATTTGGCTTCAACCTCTATACCTGCACGTGCCAATTCATACATAGGCCTGCCGTTTACTTTTAAGGCAGAGTAGATTGGAGCGACCTGATTAATAACACCGGTAAAGTGTTCCTTCAATAGACTATCAACCCACTCGGCTGAAATAGAGGGAATATTTGCTGTTGATATCACATTACCATCAGCATCACAGGTATCTGTTCTAACACCTAACCTGGCCGTCGTTTCATAGGTTTTATTAGACTCCAGAAGAATTTGTGAAAACTTGGTTGCCTCCCCAAAACACAAAGGCAACAAACCCGTTGCCAATGGATCAAGAGCCCCTGTATGTCCTGCTTTTTTTGCAAAAAGGCAACGTTTATAATGCTGTAATATCCGATTTGACGATTGACCTGTCGACTTATTCACTAACAAGACACCATCAATCGGATTACCTTTACGATTTCTCGCCACTTGAATTACTTCCGCTTTTCACTGCCTTGTTTATCAGTTGACTCATTTTTGAGGCCTCACCCAAAATTGCATCATAATGAAACCTTAATTCAGGAATAACTCTCAGGTTCATTGCCGAAGCAAGCAGGGTACGCAGGAATCCTGAGGCACCATTTAAAACCTTAACACTGATTTTACTGGATTCATCGTCATCATCCAGACTCATGCAGGTAAAATAGATATCAGCATAACCTAAGTCTTTAGTTACCTTAACTTCGTTAATAGTAACAATGCCAACGCGAGGATCTTTAATTTCTTGCTGAATAATTGTCGCCAGATCTTTTTGGATTTGATCTCCAATACGGCGTGTTCGACTATACTCTTTAGCCATAATTTTTTACCTATAAATAATAAAAAAGGGGCTGAATAGCCCCTGTTTTGAATCAGCGACTATTAATTCAAGAATCAATAGTACGAGCAATTTCTTTCACGTCAAATACTTCAATCTTATCGCCAGGCTTAACGTCAGTATAGTTTTTAACACCAATACCACATTCTATGCCCTTCTTGACTTCCTGAACATCATCTTTGAAGCGTCGAAGTGATTCAAGCTCACCTTCATAAATAACAACGTCATCCCTAAGAACACGAATTTGCTTATTTCGATGAACCGTCCCCTCAGTCACCATACAACCGGCAATCTGACCAAACTTAGGCGAGTTAAATACATCCCTTACTTCAGCAACACCGACAATTTCTTCGCGTAATTCCGGTGTCAACATTCCGCTAAGCGCATTACGTACATCATCTATAATGTCATAAATTACACTATAGTAACGTAGGTCAATACCATGCCGCTCAATAATTTCACGGGCCTGGTTTGAAGCTCGAACATTGAAACCGAATACAACGGCTTTTGCCATAGCGGCAAGGTTAGCATCTGATTCTGTCACACCACCAACACCGCCACCAACCAAGTTAACCTTAACCTCATCAGTACCCAGTTTCAGCAATGAACTCTTTAATGCTTCCAGGCTGCCCTGTACATCCGCCTTGATAAGCACGTTTAGCGTTTGAACTTCTCCGGCAGACATATCGCTGAATAAATTATCCAACTTAGTTGCCTGTTGATGTGCCAACTCGTTCTGACGAGACTTTTCTTTACGGATACCAGCGACTTCACGCGCTTTTTTCTCTGACTCGACAACTTGAAAATCATCACCCGCTTCTGGAGTTCCATCCAGACCTAATATCTGTACAGGAATAGATGGTCCTGCTGATTCACACGGATGTCCATTTTCATCTAGCAAGGCCCGAACCTTACCATATGATTGACCAGCGAGAACAATATCACCTTTTCTCAGCGTACCATTTTGCACCATGACAGTTGAAACCGCACCACGTCCTTTATCTAGACGTGATTCAACGACAACGCCTTTACCGGGAGCGTTTTTAGTCGCTTTAAGCTCCAGCACTTCAGCCTGCAACAGTATGGCATTCAGTAATTCATCAATACCTTCTCCGGTATGTGCAGACACCTTGACGAACTGGGTATCACCACCCCAGTCTTCCGGTATCACATTTTTAGCGCTTAACTCATTGATAACTCGATCAGGATCAGCACCTTCTTTATCCATTTTATTGATCGCTACAACAATAGGCACTCCAGCAGCTTTGGCGTGATTTATTGCTTCTTCCGTTTGTGGCATAACACCGTCATCAGCCGCTACTACAAGAATTACAACATCTGTACTCTGAGCACCGCGGGCACGCATAGCGGTAAATGCAGCGTGTCCAGGAGTATCCAAAAATGTCACCATGCCATTATTGGTTTCAACATGATAAGCACCTATATGCTGAGTAATACCCCCTGACTCACCAGCAGCCACTTTGGTTTCACGAATATAGTCAAGTAATGAGGTCTTGCCATGATCAACGTGACCCATAACCGTAACCACCGGCGCTCTGGCTTCAACATCTTCGCTATAATCTGCAGCACCTAACAAATCATCTTCAACAGCATTTTCATTTACGATGGAATATTTATGCCCCATCTCTTCAACTACCAGTATTGCAGTATCCTGATCAAGAACCATGTTAGGGTTAGAAACAACACCCATTTTGAACAAAATCTTAACAACTTCTGTAGACTTAACTGTCATCTGCTGTGCAAGATCACTTACCGTAATGCTTTCACCAATAGACACGTCCCGAACCATTGGAGCGGTTGGCTGTTGGAATTGGTGATCACGTTTCTTAGACTTACGACGACGGCGGCCTCTACCTGCTCCAAAGTCGTCAGTACTATCGATCAGCTCTAACATCTGCTGATGCTTATTACCTTTGTGACGTTCAGCAGGTTTATGATGAGCAGATGTTTCTTTTTCATCAAAGCCTTTTTTACGGGCAACCGGTTTCTTGCCCCCAGGAGCATTTTCATTACGGATATTGGGTCGACTTACCGGTTTTACATCACTTTTCGGCTGATCAACTGCTTTTTCGCTTTCTTTCTTCTCGGTCGGCTGATCAACTGCTTTTTCGCTTACTTTCTTTTCGGTCGATTTATTCTCTTTGTCTTTCTCAGCCTGTTTACGCGCATCAGCTTCGCGAGCACGAGCTGCTTCAAGGGTTGCATCTTCCTCAGCGCGTTTATCTACAATTTCATCCTGCTTTACAAACGGTTCAATAACGTCCTCAGCAGCTTCTTTTTTCACATAGGTACGTTTTTTACGAACCTCGATATTGACAGTTTTACTGCGACCAGATGTTGATGATCGGATTTGCGTTGTGACCTTTCGCGTTAACGTAATCTTCTTTGGTCCTTCGGTAGTTTCACCGTGAGCGCGTTTTAAGAAAATTAACAGACTCTGCTTTTCATCATCAGAAACCTTATCACTTTCTTTGGACTGTTTTAGCCCAGCATCTTTCATCTGCGTAAGCAAACGATCAACCGGGGTTCCTACACTTGCGGCCAACTCTTTTACTGTTACTTCAGCCATATGTTTTCACTCCTCGTCGTTTACTTTATTCGTTTTCAAACCAGGGAGCTCGTGCTGTCATGATCAACTCACCAGCACGCTCCTCAGTCATATCTTCAATATCCATAAGATCCTCAATTGCCTGTTCAGCCAGATCTTCCATAGTAATGACGCCTTTACTGGCCAATACAAATGCCAAGTGACGCTCCATTCCGTCCATATTCAAAAGATCATCGGCTGGTTCTGCATTTTCCAGCTGTTCTTCAGAAGCTAACTCACGCGTTAAAATCGAATCTCGCGCACGCTGCCTTAATTCGTTGACCATCTCTTCTTCAAAGCCTTCGATGTCTAGCATTTCATCTAAAGGGACGTAAGCAATCTCTTCTAAAGATGTAAATCCTTCTTCCAAAAGCACTATCGCCACCTCTTCATCGACACCCAGGCTTTCAACAAACAACTGAATAATCTGATCGGATTCGGCATCATGTTTTTGGCTTGCTTCTGCCTCTGTCATAACGTTTATTTCCCATCCCGTTAATTCAGATGCTAAACGCACATTTTGACCACTACGACCAATAGCCATTGCCAGATTTTCTTCAGCAACAGCAACATCCATAGAATGTGTTTCCTCTTCGATAACAATGGATGCAACTTCAGCTGGTGCCATAGCATTGATAACTAGCTGTGCAGGATTATCATCCCATAAAATAATATCAACACGCTCGTTGCCAAGTTCATTCGATACGGCCTGGACTCTTGATCCACGCATACCTACGCAGGCACCAACAGGATCAATTCGCCCGTCATTAGTTTTAACTGCAATCTTTGCACGCGAACCCGGATCACGAGCACAAGCACGAATTTCAATGACTTCTTCCTGTATTTCAGGAACCTCAATTCTAAATAGTTCTACCAGCATTTCTGCGCTTGAACGACTAAGCACCAACTGAGGCCCACGATTTTCAGTTTTAATTTCCTGCAAAACAGCGCGGATACGGTCACCGATTCGAAATAACTCACGTCCAATCAATGCATCTCGTGGTAAAACTGCTTCTGAGTTATTACCCAGATCTATAATCAAATTATCACGGGTAACTTTTTTAACCGTACCATGAATCATTTCACCGATTTTATCCCGATACAGCTCAACCAGTTTTGCCCGCTCTGCTTCACGTACTTTCTGAACAATGATCTGCTTAGCAGCCTGAGCACTGATTCTGCCAAAACCTTCGTTTTCAATTTTAACTTCGTAGACATCTCCCGGCTTAAGGGACTTATCAATTTCAGCAGTTTCTTCCAAATTAAGTTCATTACCTAACCCGGGAACAACATCATTACTTACCACTAACCATCTACGGAACGTTTCATATTCTCCGGTAGTGCGGTCAATCACAACATAGATATCTGCATCGCCTTCATCGTCGTAGCGCTTCTTCGCTGCGGCGGCCAATGCCAATTCAATTGCTTCAAAAATTACGTCTTTAGATACGCCTTTTTCATTTGAAACCGCTTCTACGACCAAAAGCATTTCTTTATTCATGATCTAAGCCTCACCTCTAATATTCTTCAATTCTTAAAATACCGGTACCAAGTTTGCTTTATCGATCTGATCAATCGGCAGTACAAACTCCTCATTATCAACAACCAACAAAAGATCTCCATCTTCCAGACCATTGATCTGACCCTTAAATTTCCGGCGTCCTTCAAACGCATGGTTCAATCTTAGTTCTACCATGTGCCCTTTAAATTTTTCAAACTGACCTGCAGTAAATAACGGCCGATCCATTCCTGGTGAAGACACCTCCAATGTATACTGACTCTTAATTGGATCTTCTACATCCAGGACGGCAGCCACCTGGCGACTCACTGAAGCGCAATCATCAACCGTAATTCCATTATCCGAATCAATGTAGATACACAGCGTTGAATATTTACCTTGAGAGACAAACTCTAAACCCCAAAAATCATACTCCAACCCTGTCACCACAGGTTCAATAATTTCTTTTAACGCATCTATTTTAGAACTCAAACCTAAACCTCATAAATACAAAATGGGCATCGAAGTGCCCACAAATTGGATCCAGAAACATACAGATCCACATTGCATCTAACAAAAAGCCCCTAAACGGGGCCTTAAAAAAACAGCCTGCTCAGACAAATTAAGTGTTAGAAACTTAGCCGTCTATTCGAGTAAACTGCACTTTGTATCTTGGTAGCGGGGGCCAGATTTGAACTGACGACCTTCGGGTTATGAGCCCGACGAGCTACCATGCTGCTCCACCCCGCAATAACTCAACAAACTGATCAGAATTATAGAACGACACACGTCGTGCTTCAACTGATCCTTTCTAATTTGGTGCCGACGACTAGACTCGAACTAGCACGGGCTAAAGCCCACCACCCCCTCAAGGTGGCGCGTCTACCAATTCCGCCACGTCGGCATAAACTCTTATTCTACGCTTGGCAAATCCGAATCTGATTCTACAACTGGAACTGCTTCTTGTTGCTCAACTACTTCAGGAACCAAACCTAGATCAGCGTCTGCATCTGCTTTTTGCTTAGAGTAAAAAGCCAATGCCAGGCTAGTTAGGAAAAAACCAGTTGCTAAAATAGCTGTAGTTCGGCTTAAGAAGTTTGCAGTACCCTGACTTCCAAAAACAGTCTGAGATGCACCACTACCGAATGATGCTCCAGCGTCAGCACCCTTACCACGTTGAATCAGAATAAATCCAATAACACCAATGGCCAAAACAACGTGAATTGCAAGTACGATCTTTTCCATTAAAACATTACCTTCTAAACAATCAATCTGCAGCTTTGCAGATAGTTATGAATTCTTCCTGTTTTAGCGATGCTCCGCCAACCAGACCACCGTCAATATCAGGCATACCGAACAACTCAGAGGCGGTTACGCCATTGACACTACCGCCATACAAAATCTGAATATTCTCGGAAACTGCGACATCTTTACTAGCTAATAACTGCCTAATATAGGCATGCACTTCTTGCGCCTGATCAGGGGTTGCTGTTTTCCCTGTCCCAATAGCCCAGACAGGTTCATACGCAACTACACATTGAGCCAAGCCTTGAATACCAACTACATCCAGGACAGCGTTAATTTGCTCTGCGACAACGGTTTCTGTTATACCAGATTCTCTTTGCTCAAGTGTTTCACCAACGCACAATACTGGTGTAACACCCTGTGCTAATGCAGACTTCACTTTCTCAGCAATAATTTCGTTTGTCTCGCTGTACAGCGTTCTGCGTTCGGAGTGGCCCACCAGTACATGAGTACAACCAAACGCTTTCAGCATTGACAGTGATATTTCACCGGTAAAAGCACCGTGATCCATTTCCGAACAATTCTGCCCGCCCCACTTTATAACAGATCCTGTCAGTTCATCTTCTACCGACGGAATAAAAATTGCCGGGGCAAATATAACAACTTCAGAATTCTGACCAAGATTAGCCGCTTTAAAACCACCTAGCAACTCGGACACTAATGCCTTGTCGCCATTCATTTTCCAGTTAGCTGCAACTAATCTTTTTCTCATTACGAGATCGTCCTATTAAAAGAGCTGCGCATCTTAATGATTTTGTGCTCAGCTTACAAGTCTAATAAGGCTAAAATAGCGTTTTATAATCAACCAATTACTATAATGCCAAATTCTCAACAACAGAAGCCAGATCGTTGCAAACCCTGGACACTAAAGAAGCATCCTCTCCTTCAACCATTACACGCAGAACCGGCTCTGTACCAGACGGCCTTAGCAACACCCTGCCCTTGTCTGCAAGTAACGCCTCTGCGTCTCTAACCGCTTTTTTCAAGGATTCTTTTGCCATCAACTCGGCAGCATTTTTTACTTTAACGTTCACCATTTTCTGTGGATATTTGCTCATTCCTTTTTTAATATCATGCAAACTGCCACTGCCATCAACCAGCGCCCTTAATACCTGAAGCGCCGCGACGACTGCGTCACCTGTTGTAGTCAAATACTTACATATCAAGTGGCCTGAACCTTCACCTCCGAGAACCCAGCCATTTTCGGCGAGCTGTTCCATGACATAACGATCGCCTACCTGGGCACGAGCAAAACTAATCCCCTGTCGATCCAGAGCACGTTCCATGCCCAAATTGGTCATAAGTGTTCCGACCACACCACCACCTAAAGATCCTCTGTGATGCCGGTGCTGCGCAATAATAAACAACAGCTCATCACCGTCGACCACTTCACCTTTTTCATCTACCATAATAACGCGATCGCCATCACCATCAAACGCTATGCCCAGATTCGCCTGCTCTGCCAAAACCGCCTGTTGCAATTGCTTGGGACTCGTAGACCCACACTCCAGGTTTATATTTAATCCATTGGGCTTATTACCAATAACTACAACATCCGCGCCCAATTCCGTAAATACCTTGGGAGCCACATCATAGGTCGCCCCATGGGCGCAATCCAATACAATTTTAAATCCATCAAGATCAAGATTCTTCGCTGTCCCCTTACAAAATTCAACATACCTACCACCAGCATCATCAATTCGAACTGCCTTACCCAACAATTCTGAAGACACTACTTTCATATCTTTTTTAAGCTCTGCCTCTATTGCCTCTTCAATTTCATCACTCAACTTCTTTCCTTCAGAAGAAAAAAACTTTATGCCGTTATCAAAATGAGGGTTATGAGAAGCGCTAATAACAATACCGGCATTAGCATGAAATGTTCGCGTTAAATAAGCAATGGCCGGAGTCGGCATAGGTCCGAGCAACAAGACATCCACACCCGCCGCTGACAATCCGGCCTCCAGAGAAGACTCAAACATATACCCCGAAATACGTGTATCCTTACCGATCAATATTTTGCTTTTACCTTGCCGGGCAAACACTTTACCGGCGGCCCAGCCAAGCTTTAACATAAACTCCGGAGTAATCGGCTTGGAACCCACAGCACCACGAATGCCGTCTGTACCAAAATATTGTTTTTCAACCATCTAACTATTCCTTCTACTAAATATCTGTCACTGCTTGTAATATGTTAAGGACATCCCGTGTTTCAGCAACATCGTGGACCCGTATTATGTTTGCTCCGCTCTGCGCAGCCAGCATAGCGGCGGCGAGACTACCTGCCAATCGTTCATTTACATTTTTACCTGTTAGCTGACCTATCATTGACTTACGTGATATCCCAACCAGGACAGGATAATTCATATCAGCAAAATGTTGGAGATTTTTCAATAAAGCCACGTTGTGTTCCAGTGACTTCCCAAACCCAAAACCAGGATCAATAATTAACCGGTCTCTAGAGATTCCTGATGACACGCAAGCGTAAATTCTTTGCTCCAAATAGTCCTTAACCTCAGAAACAATATCCCTATAACTTGGATTTTTCTGCATCGTTTTCGGCTGCCCCTGCATATGCATTAGACAAACATTCAGATTTGTCGCTGCTGCGGCTTCTAACGCTCCTGGCCGGGTTAACGCCCTGATATCATTAATCATCTGGACTCCAGACCTTGACGCCTCAAGGATGACCTCGGGCGTACTGGTATCAACAGATATCACAACCTCAAACTCGGATCGAAGCATTTCAATAGCCGGCATAACCCGATCCAATTCTTGCTGTACAGATACAGAATCAGCACCTGGTCTGGTCGACTCACCACCGACATCAATGATATCGGCACCCTGCGATATCATTTGTCGCGATCTATTTTCAATGTCATTCACAGTCTTCAGGTTTCCACCATCAGAAAATGAATCGGGGGTCACATTCAGGACCCCCATAATTTGTATCTTTTGTATATCCAAACTTAATTCTTCAACTCTTCAAAATTAGCTCTTGTCAGAGTCATCTTCTGGCTTTTTCTTGGATGCCAAATCGACAACATTACTATCGGATGCTTCTGATTCACTCTTAGGCTCAGAGTTCTCCTTTTCTTTCGCCTGCAACTCTTCATTTTCTTCCCAAGCTGCCGGCTTTCTTGGCTTTCTACCTTCCATAATATCATCGATCTGACTTGCATCTATGGTTTCATACTCCATTAGTGCATCCTTCATCAGTATCAATTGCTCTCGATGAGTTTCGAGTAATTCAGTCGCATGACTATAAGCCTGATCAACAATTTTTTTAACCTGCTCGTCAACCTCTCGCGCCGTTATTCCAGATGCAGACACCCCTTTAGATTGCGACCCAAGATACCCCTGCTCTTCCTGTTCAAATTGTATAGGTCCCAGTTCACTCAAACCCCATTTGGTTACCATATTTCGGGCCATACCCGTTGCCTGTTGAATATCATTTGAAGCACCCGTCGACACTTCATCAGCGCCATAGAGCAACTCTTCAGCTATTCGACCACCATATGCTGAGGCTATTCTGCCCATCAGATAGCGCTTGGAATAACTTACTTTATCTTCTTCCGGCAGATACATAGTCACACCCAGGGCACGGCCACGCGGTATAATTGTCACCTTGTAAACAGGGTCATGATCGGGAATCAGGCGACCGACAATGGCGTGACCAGCTTCATGGTAAGCTGTCATTTCTTTGTCTTTTTCGCTAATCACCATCGATTTTCGTTCTGCGCCCATCATGATCTTGTCTTTAGCCCGATCAAACTCTTCCTGGGTTACCACCCGCTTATTTAGCCTGGCTGCAAACAGTGCTGCTTCATTAACCAGATTGGCTAAATCGGCACCTGAAAAACCTGGAGTACCTCGAGCTACGACTTTGGCATTGACAGATTCTGAACAAGGCACCTTACGCATATGAACCTTTAATATCTGTTCACGCCCACGAATATCAGGAAGACTAACGACAACCTGGCGGTCGAAACGACCTGGACGTAACAGCGCCGGATCCAATACATCGGGACGGTTGGTTGCAGCAATAACAATAATTCCATCATTAACCTCGAAACCATCCATCTCTACCAGCAACTGGTTTAAGGTCTGCTCACGTTCATCATTACCTCCACCGATTCCCACGCCCCGCGAACGACCAACCGCATCGATTTCGTCGATAAATATAATACAGGGAGCATTTTTCTTGGCCTGCTCAAACATATCCCTGACCCGGGATGCACCTACACCAACAAACATTTCAACAAAGTCAGAGCCTGATATTGAGAAAAAGGGCACCTTGGCTTCGCCTGCAATCGCTTTAGCCAACAATGTCTTACCGGTACCTGGAGGACCAACCATCAGTACACCGCGAGGAATCTTACCTCCCAAGCGTTGGTATTTACCTGGATCCCGAAGAAAGTCGACTAACTCTTTAACATCATCCTTTGCTTCATCAACACCGGCTACATCTGAAAAATTCGTTTTAATTTGATCTTCGCTAAGAAGTCTCGCCTTGCTTTTACCAAAGCTCATAGGGCCTTTACCACCACCCCCACCGCCTTGCATTTGGCGCATAAAGAACATAAATACTGCAATAATTATGAGAATTGGGAAACTGGCAACCAAAAGCTGCGTCCAGACACTTTCCTGTTCAGGTGACTTACCCTCTATACTGACATTGTTGCTCTTCAGCACATCAGCAAGGTTAGTGTCTACACCATAAGGACGTTCAGTAACGAACTTGCTATTATTTGTCCGTTCACCTTCAATGGTGTAACCGGCAATTACTACCTTTTGCACCTGCCCACGCTCAACATCATCAATAAAAGCTGAATAGCTAACTCGTTCTTGAACAGCACTCTGTTCAAAATTATTAAAAATAGCCATTAAAACAGCTGCAATAATGATCCACAGGATAAAATTTCTTGCCATGTTAGTTAGCTCACACTCTCATTGTCAGTTTTCATCTCTTATATCGAGATACTTATATATTTAATTGCCTTTAAACCCGGTTGCAACAACATAGACTTCTCTAGATCGTGCTCGCGATGAGTCCGGCTTCCTAATTACAACCCTTGCAAAGCTTTGCCGTATTTCTTTTAAATATGCATCAGAGCCTTCACCCTGGAACAATTTAACAACAAAACCACCGCCTTGCTTTAATATTTCTTGTGCCATCGACAGCGCCAACTCTACTAAATATATCGACTTAGGCTGATCAACCGCAAGCATACCACTCATATTGGGGGCCATATCTGAAATTACAAGGTCTGCCTTATCATTCCCGACACAGCTCAAAAGACTTGCATACACAGCATCTTCTGTAAAATCACCCTGAATAAACTCCACCCCTGCAATACCATCCATTGATAATATATCAGAGGCGATCACTCGACCATGGTCACCAACATACTCAACAGCAACTTGCGACCAACCGCCTGGAGCTGAACCAAGATCCACGACGCACATACCCTTTTTGAAAAGGTGATCCCTTGCCTGAAGTTCTTGCAGTTTATAACTGGCGCGCGAACGATACCCATCAATTTTCGACTGTTTTACATACTTATCACCAAGATGCTCTTTTAGCCAGGCACTATGTGGTTTCGATTTCGCCATACTTCTCTCAAATAATTTTACAGTTACTAGATCACTAATATCACAGAAAATAATTCAGTACGTAGTCATTTAAAGCAGCCATAGGCTACAATAGACGTTTAACCATAACTGATCAGAATAATTCTATGAAATTGACTCCAGAGCAAAAAAAATTCTACCGAACCATCGGTCATGAACTCAATCCTATTGTAACCATAGCAGGAAAGGGTTTAACCGAAAACATTACCACTGAAACTGACCGCGCTTTAGAACAACATGAACTGATCAAAATTAAGGTTTCTGTCGGCGATCGCGAAGCTCGTGACAAGATTGTTGATACGCTCTGCAGCCAGGTAAACGCGACACTGGTCCAGCGTATTGGCAATATGGCTATATTTTTACGACGCGCCAAACAGCCCAATCCAAAACTGTCCAACCTTGTTCGTTATAAAAACCTGTAACTTGACACGCTGGCCTCAGTCTATGACTGAGGCATCACAGGCTAAAGAATTAACAAAGAGCTACATTGACGGCCAACCCTCCCAAAGCCGTTTCTTTATATTTTCTCTCCATATCGCGACCGGTTTCCAACATAGTTAATATCACAGAGTCTAGAGATACACGATGCACACCATCTCCCCGAAGCGCTAGTCTCGCGGCATTGATGGCCTTAATTGCACCCATAGTATTTCGCTCAATACAGGGTACCTGAACCAACCCACCAATCGGATCACAGGTCATTCCAAGATGATGTTCCATAGCAATTTCTGCAGCATTCTCTATTTGTGCAATACTACCATTCATTACTGCGGCATAACCGGCTGCTGCCATTGAAGATGCCACACCAATTTCTCCCTGACATCCAACCTCTGCTGCAGAAATTGAGGCATTTTCTTTATACAGCATACCAATCGCCGCCGAAGTCAATAAGAATTCTCTTACCCTTACTTTGCCAAGACCTTCAAAACGTACCAAAAATGCCAATACGGCAGGTATAACTCCCGCAGCACCATTGGTTGGCGCTGTAACCACTCTGCCACCAGCGGCATTTTCCTCATTTACAGCCAGGGCAAATAAACTTATCCAATCCAGAGCAGTCAAAGGGTCCATCGACAAAGCCTGTTGCTGCAGGTCATCATAGAGCGCCTTCGCCCGTCGCTTTATTCCCAATCCTCCCGGTAAGACTCCATGCTGTTCACAGCCTCGATCAACACAATCAGACATTGTTTTCCAAATATGATCAAGTTGCATTCCAATTTCGTCTTCCGATTTTCCCTGAAAATGCATTTCATTCGCCATAGTGAGCTGAGAAATAGTCATATCGTGCAGACGACATTGATTTATCAGTGATTCTGCCGAATCGAAGGAATATTTAAATAGGGATACTGGCGTTTCACCTGGATCAGTATTGAACGAATCCTGAAATTTAAGTGCACCACCTCCAATAGAGAATGAGGTGCTTCGAGCGACTATCGCTCCTTCATAATAAGCTGTAAATGTCATGCCGTTGGGATGCTCTAACAGGAATATTTCAGGCTCAAAAACTACATCAACTGGAATGACCTGTCCCACATTAGTCACCACATGCTTATTTTTGGAAAAATCCAAATATAAGGTTTCCGCCATATCGGATTCAATTTTATCTGGCAGGTAGCCTGCCAGACCTAACAATACAGCCTTATCCGTAGCATGCCCGATTCCTGTCAAAGCTAAAGAACCGAAAAGTACCGCTTCAAATCGATCTACGGCCCCGCTAATTTTTGCGGAAAACTCGGCAGCAGCAATCATTGGGCCAATAGTATGTGAACTGGATGGGCCCAATCCAATACGGAATAATTCATGAATACTAAACATATAGTGACTCGATACCAGTTTATTAAAAAATTTCGACAGGTATTTCTGGTGTTTTTTCTTTAATTTGACTAACCAAAACACCTGCCATGATAATGACTATTGCCATGTACTGCTCAACAACAATGCGCTCTCCCAGAATAATAAACGCCAGAATCAGTGTAAATACCGGAATGAGATTGGTGAATATGGTCGCCTGAGAGGCAGACAATATTTTTATTCCGTGGTTATATAAACCGTAGGCAACCAAAGTAACAATAGACCCTAAATACAGAATTAGCATCATGGTATCCGCATGCCAAACAAGCGGCTGAAATTCAAATATTAAAAATAGCGGAAAAAAGAAGGCAACGCCGGCGAATGCTTGCACTGAAGTTAGTAGCCAGGTTGAATATCGTGACGACAAAAATCGCAGTGCAACTGTGTACACTGCAGCGGTCAACATGGCGCATAATTCCAAAAAATTACCTAATATGGGGTTCGGTGCTTGCTCGCTTGGCTCACCGGATATCGACAACCAGATAACACCCGGCATAGAAATAGCCAAGCCAACCCAATAGAAACGGCCTATTTTTTCCGACAGTGTCAGTCCAGCCATAATGGCAACTAGCAATGGCAGCATCGAAGTCATGACTCCGGCTTCCGAGGCGGTAGTATATTTCAGCGCCCAGGCTTCAAATATAAAATACAAGCAGGGCTCGCAGGCCACCATAATTAAAAAGATCTTCCAGTCACCCGATTGATAGCTCCACTTACCAAACCACAGACGCCAAAGTATAAGAAAGATAACTGACGCAATACCCATACGAGCGGCAAGAACAAACATCGGTGGATAGACTTCCAATACAACTTTAAAAACAATAAACGAACTACCCCAAATTAACATGGCTAATACCAAGCCAATCATGGCAAACAGGGAGGATGATTTCATAACGCGTTTTCACAAAAGAAAACAGGTATCTATGACACCTGTTTCGGTTGGTAAATTACGTCCAAATTAACGATATACCGGAAATTCAGAACAAATAGCTAGCACCTTGGATTTTACCGAATCAATAACTGTATCCTGATCACCTGTCTCCAGCGCATCCAAAATATCACAGATCCAGCCCGTGAGCTGCTTTGCCTGCTCAACTTTAAAGCCACGACGCGTGATTGCCGGCGCTCCTATTCTTAATCCAGAGGTTACGAAAGGCGAACGAGGGTCATTGGGTACGGCATTTTTATTTACCGTAATATTAGCTAGACCCAAAGCAGCATCCGCGTCTTTACCCGTATATTCCTTGCCGATTAAATCGACCAGGAACAAATGATTGTCGGTATCACCAGATACAATTTTAATACCTCGCTCTTTGAATACAGAAACCATAGCTCTCGCATTTTCAACTACCTGGAATTGATAAGCTTTAAAATCATCTTCCATTGCTTCCTTAAAACAAACCGCTTTAGCTGCAATAATATGCATTAACGGCCCACCCTGACTTTCTGGGAAGACAGCAAAATTTAATTTTTTATTAAGCTCTTCGTCATCATTCGCAAGAATCAAACCGCCGCGTGGCCCACCTAAAGTTTTATGCGTAGTTGTGGTCACCACGTCGGCAATACCAACAGGCGAGGGGTAGGCTCCAACTGCAATAAGACCAGCTACGTGTGCCATATCTACAAACAAATAGGCTCCCACTTCATCTGCAATTGTTCTAAAACGCTGCCAATCAACAACACGAGAATAGGCAGAAAAACCAGCAACAATCATTTTAGGCTTATGTTCTTTCGCCAAAGCTTCAACCTGATCGTAATCAATTTCACCTGTTGCAGCGTTCAGTCCATATTGAACCGCATTATAGATACGACCAGAGAATGAAACACTTGCACCATGTGTTAAATGACCACCATGCGCCAGGCTCATACCTAAAACTGTGTCACCTGGCTTGCAAAGTGCCATATATACCGCGGCATTTGCCTGGGATCCCGAATGAGGCTGAACATTCGCATATTGCGCGCCATATAACTCCTTTGCACGATCAATTGCGAGTTGTTCAACAATATCAACATACTCACAACCGCCATAATAACGTTTACCGGGATACCCTTCTGCATATTTATTAGTCAACACAGAACCCTGGGCTTCCATGACTCTTGGGCTGGTATAATTTTCAGAAGCGATCAATTCAATATGTTCTTCTTGACGCTTGGCTTCGGCATCCATTGCCGCCTTCAAATCGTCATCATAACCTGCAATTTGCATAGATTTATTAAACATTACTGGCTCTCCGGTTAAATTATCGGTATTTGTCGACATTCTAACCTCTTTTACAGCTAATGCTCACGTGAAAAAATATTGCGCAATTCATTACTCTGGCTTGACTGAGCGTCTTCATTGAGGACAAAAACTTTTTTTCGTTGGTAAAAGTTAACTTTTACCAAATTTTTTATCGTTATTTTGATTCAGAATCACTAGAATCAAGGCTAAACAATTCTAGCAATACAAAGGTTTAATAAAGTGGCTCAATACGTATACACCATGAATCGAGTGGGGAAAATCGTCCCACCAAAGCGAGAAATTTTAAAAAATATTTCTTTGTCGTTTTTCCCTGGAGCAAAAATCGGCGTTTTAGGCCTAAATGGCTCAGGTAAATCAACATTACTTCGAATTATGGCCGGTATTGATACCGAAATTAACGGAGAAGCAAGGGCACAACCTGGCATCAATGTAGGCTACCTTCCTCAGGAGCCCGAGCTTGATAATAGCAAAACGGTTAGAGAGGTTGTTGAAGAAGCCCTCAGCGCAGTCAATGACGCGAAACAGGAACTGGATGCAGTTTATGCCGCCTATGCCGAACCTGATGCTGATTTTGACGTTCTGGCAAAAGAACAGGCCAGATTAGAAGGCATTATTGAAAGTGCAGGCGCTCACAACATGGAACACAAACTGGAAATTGCTGCTGACGCACTTCGATTACCAGCTTGGGATGAGCGGGTAGAACATCTGTCAGGTGGAGAGCGTCGTCGTGTTGCATTATGTCGACTGCTTTTAAGTGCACCTGACATGCTGCTTCTTGATGAGCCTACCAACCACCTCGACGCTGAGTCTGTGGGCTGGCTTGAACGATTCCTGCATGAATTCAATGGCACGGTTGTCGCTATTACACACGACCGTTATTTTCTCGACAATGTAGCAGGCTGGATTCTCGAACTGGATAGAGGTCATGGCATTCCATACGAAGGTAATTATTCAAAATGGCTGGAAACCAAAGAAGAGCGATTGTTACAGGAAAGCAAACAAGCGCAGGCTCATGAAAAAGCTGTGAAGTCGGAACTGGAGTGGGTACGTCAAAATGCCAAGGGTCGCCAGTCAAAGTCGAAAGCACGTTTAAAACAGTTTGAAGCACTAAGCAACCGTGAAACCCAGGCTCGCAATGAGACTAACGAGATTTATATTCCGCCAGGACCTCGCTTGGGTGATAAAGTCATTAGCGTTCAAAATGTCTCAAAATCATTTGGCGACAAAGTACTTTATGACGACCTGGACTTCACCGTTCCACCTGGTGCTATTGTTGGCATCATTGGTGGTAACGGGGCGGGCAAATCAACGTTATTTAAAATGATTACCGGACAAGAGCAACCGGAAAAAGGCATCATTGATATCGGCGAAACAGTCAAGATCGCACACATTGGTCAAATGAGAGAATTGGTTGGTGACAATACTGTATGGCAGGAAGTGTCTGATGGTCTGGATACGATTCAGGTTGGAGGTTATGAAATCTCTTCGCGCGCCTATATCGGCAGATTTAATTTTAAAGGCTCTGATCAACAAAAATTTGTTAAAGACCTATCAGGTGGAGAGCGCAACCGATTGTTTCTGGCGAAACTGCTAAAAGAAGGTGGCAACGTACTGTTACTTGATGAACCAACCAACGACCTCGATGTTGAAACATTACGAGCTTTGGAAGAAGCATTATTGGCATTCCCTGGTGTTGCCATCATTGTTTCTCACGACCGCTGGTTCCTGGACAGAATCTCGACTCACATCCTTGCTTTTGAAGGCGATTCAAAAACCGTATTCTTCGAAGGTAACTATTCCGAATATGATGAGGATCATAGAAAACGCCACGGAAATGAAGGACCCAAACGTATAAAATACAAACGCATCAAGACCTGATATTAGGTCTCTCAGGGTAGGCAGTTACCTATCCTGATGTCCAAGAGTATAAAGCAGAAAATATGACATCTTTCCAACGGAAAAAAATTCTATCCCTGATTACCCTATCAGTATTCTCTACTCTATGTATTATGGCTGGAGGCTTTGGTCTACTTTATAATACTGAGTCTGTGTTAAAGGTATTTTCTCTTGTTGCTATCAGCCTCGCCTTCATATTTATCTATTTTGCCTGGAAACTTTTTAGCCTAATTAAGACCTCTGGTGGAAATTTGGATGAAAGTCAGGTAGTCGGACTAGTACAGCAGGCAAACAGCATGATGGATGTCACTAAAAGACTGAGAGACGACCAAAATAGCCTGGTGCAGCTACTCAACACATCAGACCAGGGCTGCTGGATCAAAAAACCGAACGATCAATATTTATTTTGTAATCAGTCTTTTCAAAGATTAACCGGCTTGAATATAGAGAAACTTAACACTTTAGATCCAAACGACAATCGAAGCATTAGCGGCCTAATTGCCAAAATTGACTCTCAGGTACGAGAGAAAGCAGAACCGGTTATTCAAACCCTTCAGCTGCCTAACCTATCTAGCATAAAAATTACCAGCACTCCGTTAATTAAAGGTCAAAATGTGATTGGCACACTTGGCTGGATATCGTCTGAAACACCTGAAAGACAATGGGATCTTATTGATATTAAAACAGGTATAGGGAATCGTGACTTTGCCCGCCGCTGGCTTGATGAAGCCATTCAAAATGACATGCAAAGTATTGCGGTACTGGTAATGAACATCAACCAATTCATTTCAATCAATCGAAATTTAGGATTTGGGGTAGGCGACCAGTGCCTGAAGGAAATCAGCCTTCGATTAGCATCACAGGTTACTGAAGATATACAGGTTGCCCGCCTTGACGCTGATAGCTTCGCCATATTAATGCGAAATATCCAGAATCCAGACCTTATATTGACGACTCTAAACCAGATAACTACCGACTTATCTAAGCCGGTACTCGCCCTGACTCACAATGTTAATCTGGTTTGGTCTGCTGGTCTGGCCCGTTTCCCTGATAGCGCCGAGACCGGTTGGGAATTATTGCATGTCGCTGAAAATGATCTCCTGGAATCTCGCAATCAGCCAAAACAACACTAGTTTTGGTAATTCAGCTCATTTACGTTCCTTCACTTATACTTTTCATCAATCCTGCGATATTTTCCTAGCCAAAGCATTTGCAACGCAGATAAACTCTTGGTATGGATAAAAACAAGATATATGTCGCAATTGACCTGGGTTCTGTAAGCTTTCATTTTGTCGTTATGACACAAAAAAGAGGGCGACTTTCCTGGGTAGAGTGTAAAAAAGAAATCATTAGATTGGCCTCAGGGCTTAATCCTAAAAAGGGAACACTAAGCCCAGAGATCGAAAAGCGTGCTTTGCGGACGCTAAATTACTTCGGACGCCACCTTAAAAATTTCAATGTTGCGCAATGCCGCGTGGTTGGCACATCGACGTTCCGCAATTTAAAAGACAATGAAATTTTCCAGAAAAAAGCCGAGTTAGCGCTTGGACACAAAATAGATGTTTTATCTGGCGAAGATGAGGCGCGCTATATATACAGAGGTGTCAGCTATAACCTTCCCAAGGAAAAAAGAATTGTTATTGATATTGGAGGCGGCAGTACTGAATGTGTTGCAGGCAATGGCACAACCGCAGAAATCATTACCAGTATCGAGCTCGGGTGTATCACACTGACCCAGGCATATTTTCAGGATGGCACCATAAACGAAACAAAATTTGAACAAGCTGAATTGATGGCAGCAAATGCGTTTAAATCTATTGCAGAACCATTTAAAGATTATGCATGGGAATCAGAACTGGGAACGTCTGGCACTATTAAAGCCATAAGTTGGGCGCTTCAAAACCTGGATATTAGTGATGGAACCATCTCTCGCGAAGCGATCGCCAGCTTAAAAAAAGAAATTCTGAGCTGCTCAAATACCAACGAACTGTCCAAACGAATCAAACTTAATTACCATAGAAGCAGTGTCTTTTGCGGTGGATTTGTATTACTAAGTCAGGCATTTAATGTTCTTGGTTTGTCTTATCTCAAAATAGCACAGGGTGCTATCAGAGAAGGGATCATTGATGAGATGATCGAGATAAATGAAAGTAACCAGCAACGCTCTCACCAGACCGACTAACCAAAAATACAATCATCACTGATCACCATCATTAAAATCAAATTCCATACCCTGTGTAGGCTCTTGCAATAAAAATCCTTGAATGTAATTCGCTCCTGCCTGCCACAGCGCCGGCATCACAGACGCACTTTCAATTTGCGGTACCACACTGGCGATATCTTTACTTTGAATCTGTCTTATCATGTTTTCTAACGTGCTTTGCCCTTCATCAGTCTCCAGGTTCTCAACTAACTGCGCATGAATTTTTATGTACTCAATCGTCAAATGCCTGGTAAGCGAGAAACCATCTTCAATCCGGCCAAAATGATTAATAGACAACTTACAGTGCAAAACCCCAAGACCCTTACTAAACGCCTTGGCAGGCTTTAAGTAGTTGAATGCATCACTTTCTGTAATTTGGAAAATGATCGCATCGCCCGGAAGCCTATATTCTTTAAGCTGAGAATTCACCCAGGGAAGAAATGCCGGATCGCTAATTGATGCAGGTGTTAGATTTATAAAAATTTTGGTATTACCGCCACGTTTGCGGTGATTAGCTAACTCAGCAATTGCATTACTAACAACCCAGCGATCTACTGCTCCTGCCTGATCGGCCGTATGGGCTGCAGATAAATAATCAAGGATCGATAATTCTTCACCGTCTTTACCTATCAGGCGACAAAGCACCTCATAATGCTCCTGAGCATCCCCGCGTAAGCTGATGACTGGCTGAAACAGGAGTCGGAAACCATCATTTTCCAACGCATGCTTAATCCGTCCAACCTTGTTGTCATCAGCAATATTTGACAGATCACTTTTATCAAAATAGTGCCACAATGACTTGGCCTTAATAGCCTCTTCACCAGCTTGATGAGACTGAGCTAAAGCTTCCTGGCCGTTGTTACAACTCTCGTCTAAATGCGCCAATCCTATCGAACAGTGTATCTGGACTGTTTTGCCATTAATCTCAGACAAGTGATCTCTAATTCTTTTACCTATATTTTCAGCTTGAAGCTTACCGACATCTAAATCACCAGTGTTTGAAATCCATGAAAATGCATCATCTGAGATCCTGGCAACAATATCGCTATCTTTCAGCTCATCAGCAATAAGCTTAGACACATCAGTTAGTAAGATATCAGCACCTGCTATTCCAACGCTTGCCCTGACTTCATTAACATCTAACAGGTGTAAATAGGCAACCAAACTGTTTTTATTTTCATGGACAGCTTGCTGATACGAATCATCAAGAGCACTCATGAAATATTGTCTATTATAAAAACCGGTTAATAAATCTTTACTACTGATATCCTTAATTTGTTGTTGCAACTCTTCATTACCACCATGAATAACGGGTGAGATAACAATTTGCATACAAGGCTCGCCGTCGTAGGTAGCACTTGAAAAATCCATCTGGACTTCAAATTCCTTGCCATCTTCGTGAATAGCAAAACATTTCAACTGCTTTTTATTCCCCAGCCCCTTGGCCTTTAGGTAAGTTTTTAGGTTTTCCTGACAACCAGAAGCAACAACATCCATAATCGGCATACATAACAAATCATCCATATCATCATAACCAAACAAATCCATATAACTTTGGTTAGCATAGATATGCATGCCGTCATGGACATATGCGATGGCATCTTTAGAGTTTTGCAACAAAAGCTGAACTCTTTTTTCTGAGTCTCTAAGGTGTATCTCCGACTCTCTAAGAGCCCTTCGAGTTTTCAGAGACATAAATTCACGAATAGCCACCGGTAACAAAATATCCGGTTCACCATCTAGAATGATGTCTCTTGCACCTAATCGATACCCTTGCAACGATTTTTCAATATCAAACGCGTCAATCAATAAAATAACGGGAATATCTTTTCCCAAACGGGCCACTTCCTGAATACAATGAGGCACATTTACAGTTTCTGTTTCTAATTTGGCTACGATCAAATCCCAAGTCTGCTGTTCTAGTATGGCAGTCATTTCATCATCAGAAGCAATAAAATGCGAACGAGCCGCATAGCCATTGGTTCTAAAATGATTCACCAGGGGCTCTGCATCATTCTGCGTATCATGCATTATCAGAATATGAATTTGATTACTTGCTGTTGCATTCATTCAGGCATATCTACTTATTATCTATATCGATTTTATTGTCGGGGGTCGAGCCAATCACAACTGACGCCATAAAGATTCAAAGCCGTCTTCACTGATTTGTTCTTTTCTCTCAGGTTCTTTCTTTTTGTCATCAAGATTTCGAATCTGGAATTGATTAAGGGTAGACGTACCCTGAATTTTTTTAATTAATTGAAGCTTATTTTCGACACCCCTCTGATTCATACCAACCTTTTGTCCGACTTGAAATGGAATCCTGGGAACAAGAATCGAACCTGGCTGGGCAATACTGCGAATTTCGGGAACAACCAAGCCTCTCATATAATCCCCATGTGTACCTGTTTTATTCAGTAATCGTACTGCACAAGGTTCAGAGTTTGGCGCTACCAATTCGATCCCGATTTGAGCACCATCCTGTGCACCCTGTCTTATCCACCGAATAATTCCAAGATTCCAACGATTATTTCCTGTTTCGCGAATGGCTACAATTTCACCCGTTTGAACATTACCTGCTAAATTACCAATCCAGCCAAGGCAATAGCCTCTGGGAGATGTATTTATTAATTCTGCCAAGTATTCGGGATAACTCTCCCCGCCGTCTTGAGGGTTACTCGATCGACTATCAGAAGGCACATCAATAGCACCGGGAATAACATTTTTACCCGCATCAAACGAGCCTTCCCATACATCGCCCTGTGCCTTCGTTGCCTGCGTATCCTGAGAATCAAATTGAGCAACTGCTGCGCCCATAAATGGGTTAGACGTACTGGTAGTAGCTTCTTCTGCTCGATATAACTGGCGATAAAATCCGACGCCATTCGATAACCTAAAATGAACTGCTGACAAACCTACAGCAACCTCAACTTCACCCTTGGTTAACGAGCGGGAGAATGCACGTTGTTTCATGCCTCCCCATGACTGGACCAGATGCTGAACCAGCCTACTATTAATTGACATAGGAATTATCACGCCTACATTGGGTGCAACAGCACCCTCAAGAGGAGGCATTAATGATTGATGAAGCGCTCGAACAAGAGACGATGTATTAAGTCCCATGTAGTCTGAATAGGACTGCGGTTTCATCAGGTGTCGATAAATAGGCCCTGAATCAGTTTCTGGATTAACGATAAGCGTAGATTGCTGATCTGCAACCTCATCCAGAGATACCATACCTGCCCATGACTCAAGAGCCTGAAAGATTTCATTCAGATCTCGCTGATGTAGCTGATTTGGCTGGCACCCTCCTAGCAGTAATAAACGCGCATACAAATCCTGAATGGATAATGGCTCATCACCCTTGTTTTGTTCATCTGCCAATTTGTAGTGAGCCAGATTGTTTGCGATAGCAACCTGGTACAGACTATGTATTTCAAGCCAGATGCCTGGTGGAGTTTTAAGATATAATTGATAGGATCGCAAGATATTGGGTGCCATATCCGACAAACTACGATGAATCGAGCGAGCTATCAATTCTTTGCTTTTGGTGTTCGGCTCCCTAAGTTTGCTCTCAATAATTATTTTATAGCCAATAGCCAAATGGGTCTGTAAGGCCTGAGCTAAATTAGCTATTTTCCTCTGGCTGTCATCCAGCACGATTGATTGGGTCAAATATCTTCGATTTAGCGCATTACAAACATAGTGTATAGGGTTTCTAACTAATTCCAGAAGATCGAATCGGGACTGCTCTGTCAATCGAAGTTGATTGAACTCTATAATGGCATGATAAAGTTGACGAGCCGTTTCTCCAATATTTGCCATAGGCAAGCTACTTACCCATGCATTTAGCTCCCGGGCCGTTGGCTCACAAAATGACAGAGTTGATAACGTTTGCTCTGGAATCTGTAAATATTGTCGCTCTCTTTGTTTTTCCATTCTCAACCATTTAACCAGCAGAAATCACTTAAATAAATAGAATTACCTAATATTTAGACCCATTTATAACTATAATAGCCGGTAACTACCATAGACAACTCATAATTATTACAAAAAACCTGCATTTTCATGGACATAACTCTATTAATTAAACAACTTCTATAACTATCATGCCAATTATTTTAACCCGTTAACAAATTAAAGTCTTTGATTCTGCTCCTGCTTGTTCACGAACCAACCTTGGAACCAGGTAGCCCGGCAGCTTTTTTCGTACTGATTCCATAATATTTATTGCCTCGGACTCAGGAACATTGAAATGCGCAGCTCCAGCAACTTGATCAAGAAGGTGAAGATAATATGGCATAATACCAAGATCAAAACAGCTTCGGCTCAATGCCTCTATTGCACTCGCACTATCATTAACCCCTCGCAGTAACACCGCTTGATTTAACAACGTTGTATTTTCTAAACGCGCCAATGCTTTCATATGTGACGCACCCAACTCATTGGCATGATTCGCATGAACAACCAACACCCTGTTGATCGGTATTGAATTCCACCATGTCACAAACTCAAGATCCAGTCTTCCCGGCAACACCACAGGCAGGCGACTATGGAGACGCAATGTCTTAACACCAGGCACAGACAGCAGACGAGATACTATGTGAGATAATTTCTCTGTGGGCAACATTAATGGATCACCACCACTAAGAATAACCTCTGACAAAGACTCTTTCTTTACCCGCTTCACTAGTGATTCAAGAGCCTCATCCGTAACCACCTGCTCTGAATAAGGAAAATGACGTCGAAAACAATAACGGCAATTAACAGCGCAGGCCCCAGTAACCATCAAGAGGGCTCGTCCCTTGTATTTATGCACTAAACCACGCTCTGGAATAAATCCACTGGTTTCCTGTAAAGGATCCAAGGAATAGCCCTCAACCTGATGCCCTTCTTCTAACAAAGGCAGTATTTGACGCAACAAAGGATCATTGGGGTCACCAATGGCCATTTGGCCGACAAAATCTCTGGTGACTCTCAAAGGAAATTGCTTACTAAAATACAACAACCGTTGCTTCAGTGTCTCATCTTTTTCCAATGACAGTAATTGAAGTAACTCTTCCGGGTCTCTAACCAGGTTTTTTAAATCAGTTTGCCACTTGGACATCTGTTTAGTTTCATGAGAAACAGGTATGATATTGCTACTTTTTTTCAATTTATTAACTACTTTGGATTATTACATGGCTTCTTATTCTACCAATGAATTTCGCGGCGGTCTCAAAGTTCTACTTGAAGGCGACCCGTGTTCTATTGTTGAAAACGAACTTGTTAAACCTGGTAAGGGCCAGGCATTCAATCGCGTCAAGCTCAAAAACCTGAAAACAGGTCGAATCTGGGAACGCACCTTTAAATCTGGTGAGTCTATAGAGGCAGCTGACGCACTTGATATCGACATGGAATATTTGTATACCGACGGCACCTTCTGGACCTTCATGAAAACAGACGGTTCATACGAACAACTTAGCGCAAGTCTTGATGCCATCAAAGATGCAAAAGACTGGCTAAAAGAGCAAGAAGTTTTTCAAATCACCCTGTTTAACGGTGAAATTCTAAGCGTTGTTGCGCCTAATTTTGTTGAACTGGAAGTCACTGAAACAGACCCTGGTTTGAAAGGTGACACAGCTCAGGGTGGTTCAAAGCCCGCTACTCTCTCAACGGGCGCCGTAGTCAGGGTTCCATTATTTATTGAAATTGGCGAAAAGATCAGAGTCGATACGCGTAGCGGCGACTATGTCAGTCGTGCCAAATAAAACGGGCGCATAAAAATAGCGGGAGTGAGCAATAGTGCGGCACTCCCGACCTCTACACACGAAACACATACTATGACCTCTAACTGGCTTCCATCCGCTTCCATAGAAACCCTAAAACAACGTCAGGACCTGCTCAACAAAACCCGAATGTTTTTTAACACTCGCAAGTATCTGGAGGTTGAAACACCTATCCTCTCCAGATTTGCAACCCCTGACCTGCATATAGACAGCATAGCCACTGACGCAGGCTACCTACACACATCACCTGAGTATCCGATGAAACGCTTGCTTGCAGCAGGATCAGGCCCAATCTACCAGATCTGCAAGGTATTTAGAGCCAATGAAACGAGCTCTAGGCACAACCCTGAATTTACCCTGATTGAATGGTACCAACCAGGATGGAATGATTTGCAACTGGCAAGCGAGGTCGTCGACCTAATCCAGTACCTGGGGCACAATGTACCTGCAATAAAAATTAGCTACAGGGATATTTTCACCGAAACGACAGGGATTGATCCAATGACCTGTCCCACTGAAACATTACAGGAACTATGCGCAACCAAAGCTAATCGTAGCTGTGACGACTTCAGTAGAAACGACTGCCTTGATTTAATAATGAGTCTGATTGTTGAGCCTGCCATGGATCACCAA
>Ga0224506_10000445_pt1 | contig 35422 bp, 30 predicted proteins | sample SF_Jan12_sed_USG_2_FD_169108 | JGI IMG/M metagenome (GOLD analysis project Ga0224506, IMG submission 169108) | Sediment microbial communities from San Francisco Bay, California, United States - SF_Jan12_sed_USGS_8_1 | ecosystem: Environmental > Aquatic > Marine > Sediment | place: USA... | reverse complement strand
GGTGGTACTTACTCTGGGAATCATTCCCAGTTCAGGCACTCAAGATTTGGCTCGAAAATTGGGAATCCAATTTGGTTCTGACGACTTTCTTTTGGAAAAACACTACAAACTTAGACCAGTGGACAGCCAAAGAGAAGGAGTTTTTGTTGCTGGATGCGCCTTGAGTCCAAAAGACGTGAGAGAAACAACCTTAGAAGCGATGGCTACCGCTTCGAGAGTCGCCACCTTTATTGGAAAAGGTGAAATCTCCGTGTCGCCAGAAGTAGCCTACATCAACCCAGAAAAATGTAATCTCTCCGGGATATGCATGGATGTATGTCCAGTGGCTGCAGTAGAAAAGACTGCTGATGGTATGGTGATTAATCCTATTTCCTGTATCGGATGCGGAATCTGCGTGCCGAGATGCCCTCAAGAAGCAATTGAACTGAATAACTATACTGACAAACAACTGATTGCCCAGATAAGAGGAGTGTGCGCAGGCGGGCAATCCCCAAAGATCATCGCCTTCCTTGAAAGGGAGATAGCCTATGGGGCTGCAGATTTGGCTGGACAGACTCGAGAATCTTATCCTTCAAACGTTGAGATAATTCGTGTGCCGACTACGGGACGAATTGGCTTAAAACATGTGTTACATGCATTCGCTGCTGGGGCTGACGGTATCATTTTCGTTGAGGATCATGGCAGTGTATTCAGTGAAGAGGCACTAAGAGAACAAGTTATTCAATTCAAGAAAGAATTAAGGGAATATGGCGTCAAGCCTCTTCGTCTAATGTCATTTACTACGACGCTTCCAGAGTATAACAAGATACTGAATATATTCGAAACCCTCAACTCGAGAATCTCGAAGATTGGCCCTGTACCAGATGATGTGCGCCTAAAAGTAAAGGAAAAACTAGCTACAAAATAACAAGTTCTCTGCTATTTGATCTTGCGCGCGCTTATGAAACCCTTACGACTTGTAACTATCTGACCGTACAGATTTGAGTAGGAAAACAATGGCACGTACCACCTCTTTTATTAAGCTTTGATCATCTAACACCATCTTGATAGTGTGTGGTGACTTGGATGATCCCTACAATAGCAGTATTGGGGACGACCAAATCTGGAAAAACTACGTTGATTGAATATCTGATCTCTAATCTTTCCAAGGAAGGGTTCAGAATAGGGACTATCAAGCACATACATGAATCTGGGTTCTCCATCGACGTGAAGGGCAAAGACACTTGGAGACACGCAAAGGCAGGTGCAAAAATAGTTGTAGGTGCAGCACCAAACGAACTAGTTGTGATTAGAAAGAAAGAGACTTCTGAAAACGAGCTGGAAGAAATAATTGATCGAATTAAAGACACACAGTTAGATTTGCTAATTATTGAAGGATTTCACTCTGTAGTGGGTCAAAGGAAGGATATCCCCAAAATTGTGACTGCTAAGACTGAGGAAGAACTCAGAAGAACTCTTAGCAAAACTGTCGCTCCCGTTCTAGCTATCACAGGTTCATTTGCCAAACTGAAGACTGTTCCAGCTGGAGTAAAGACACCCATTATTGACATAAGAACAGAAGGAAAGAAAATTCTGGCAATAGTTCAGAAAGTCTTTGTAAAGAAGTGAAATTCTAGCGCCTGTATTAAGTATCAATCCTTAGATTTCGCTATAGATTTTCAATGTATCAAGACACATGACCCTAAAAACGTGAGTTATACTTTTCCCCATCCGTTTCTTTGCTGTAGTCTTTCATGAAGGAAATATGAAGATAACCTGAATTATATGAAATGCTGCCGTGATGTATGTTGTCTGAATCCAGTTGCTTGGTAACGATCCATGGAATCGTTTCTTATACCAAGATCCCCCATGGTTCTCTAACTTAGGCTCTTGACCAAGCTTCTCAATTTTGTGTCCAGTTTTCAGCCCTAGATGTACGTACACTCGTTTTTCTACTTGAAGCTTGTTGACCAGCGCGTCGAACAGATCGCAGTTTTTCTTTCAAGAGCGTTGTTTATCGCTGTCAAGGCGATGCCCGCACCGTTGTGTGCTATTCTGGTGATATTCCAAAGTATCAACCTCAAATGTGGCATTTCAGGAAGCTCCTGCATCAATCTGTCTCTTTCCAACTCAACGAATGTTAGCATTTCTAAGACACTGTTTGCGATCTTGATGTCTCCTATGAAGAAGCAGTCTATAGATTTCAGGACCAAGTCGTGGGACAAGTCGTTTAGATTGCTTATCCTTTGTGTTACCCATTTGGGCAATCTGTCTTTGTATTTCTGTGATAGTTCAATAACTCTGCGTGCTATTTCTTCAGCGTAATCTCCAATCAACTCAAGATATCTCAACATTAGCCCAAAGTATAGGATGTGCAAGGGGTCCTTCAATCCTATTTCTTCAGCTACTTCTCTTTTTCTTTGTGCAGAAACTAGCAATCTCATCGCAAGCAAATACATCATATCGGCTTCATCCTCTCGTCTTATGGCATTCTCTGCCAACGAGATATCAAAGTCTGCAAGTGCTTGTACTGCTTCCTTTACAATGGTCAACGAGAGTATGGAAAGCCTTCGAAGTAGCATGTCCAAATGGAATTTTCTCGGGTCAACAGAACATTGGAGTGTAATACGATCCGATGTCTCTTCTATGATTCCTAACCCGATAAGTTTGCGCATTATCCCCCTGACTTCTTCGATGTGTTCCGAACGTACCCTATCAGAAGATATTATTGAGAAGAGATCGCGACCAAGAATGTAGCTACCAACGATTACACGCTCCAACATTTTTGGATCGTCACACAAATCACAGTTGCAGATGTACTCCTCAACTCCTTCTCTCGGGCTAAGAATCTTGCTTGGAAACATCTTGAGTGAGCCATCTTTTTCTTGTGTGAGGAACATGGTGTCTCCACGTTTCAGATTCATTTCCTTCACCCAGTTGCTTGGTAGAGAGACCGATAGGGTCGAGTAGCCAACTTTTTGTAGCTTTCTGCTCTCCATATGATTCAACCCAGTAATTATAGTAATTATCAGTATTCACAATATAAAGATTATGCATTTATAGATCGCGCATTGTAAATATACTTGCGTAAAAAGGAGGGTGGCACATATGCAAAAATGGAAAACTGTAAGGATCCGGCAAGAACTCGCAAAGGAAATCGAGAAAAAGGTGAAGAAGAAGCAGTACCAAAGCCTCTCCGATTTCGTTTCAGAAGCAATTCGACTTCGTATGCAAACATTAGCCAAGGAGAGAGTGTCCGAATACCTAGAACGCGACAAACATAGCAGAGCCCCTCAGCTGATGACACAGTCATTCTACACGCCAAAACACGTTTGGGCTCAAGCAACTCCTCAAAGAAACATCAAAATCGGAATAACCGACTACTTCCAGAAGCAAGCCAAAGAGATAGTTCATATCAAAACTGACAAAATCGGGGAAAAAGTTTCTAAAGATGAACCCTTTGGCATGGTAGAAACTTGGTGGTTCGTACATGACCTATATTCTCCATCAAACGGAAAAATAGTCTCAGTTAACGAAAAAGTCACCGACGATCCATTTACATTGAACGCAGACCCACACCAATGGATTGTAGAAATTGAACCTACACGCATGGAAATTGATTCTTGGATGAAAGGAATGCTAAGTATGGGAGAATACGAGAAACTAATCACCAAACTTGAAGGTCAACCCACAAATAAAATGAATGCTAAGTCGCGCGCACACAAATGAAGGCTGGGAAAAAACACATGCCAGAATGGAGAACCGTACGCATCAGACAAGAACTAGCGATAGCCGCGAAAAGAACACTTGAGACGAATCAGTACGCGAGTCTCTCCGAATTCGTCTCCGAAGCCATTCGCCTCCGCCTTAATGAACTGAAGCAACCTGAAAGAATAGCTGAGAAGCAGATTGAATACCCTTTGATCCACGAACGACTGCTTTACACCCCTAATCACATGTGGACAATAGTAACTCCAGAAGGAAACATAAGAGTAGGTTTATCTGACTACGCCCAACGACACTTAAGGGGAATAGCTAGTATCCAGACAGACCCGACTGGAAGTGAAGTGAAGAAGAAGCAGTCCTTCGGAGTTGTTGAAACCTGGATGTTTATGTTTGACTTGTACTCTCCTGTCAGTGGTAAAATTATTAAAATTAACAAAGCCCTCCAAGATGAGCCTTACATAATCAATGAAGATCCATATGAAGCAGGATGGATAGTGGAGATCAAACCTAACAACCTGATCACACTAGAAGAAGAATTAAGGCATTTAATGAAACAGCAAGAGTACAAAACGTGGGTAAGCACGTTAGGGCGACCTAGAATTCTGGCTCTTTGATTCCCCTTTTTCTAACATCGAAGTAGACGATACGGATGTGCTCCAAACAAATGGAGGCAACTAATCGCGAATTCAAGAATAAACGGATGTTACCTCCATGTCGTGCCGCATGTCCAGCCGATGTGAATGTCCAAGGATACATTGCTCTACTTCAGCAAGGTAAATTCAAAGAATCAGTGGAACTTGTAAGACAGAGTATCCCCTTTCCTGCAATTTGTGGAAGAGTTTGCTATAGTCCATGCGAAGATGCGTGCGCAAGAAAAAATGTTGACGAACCGGTAAGTATCCGTGATCTAAAATGGATTATCGCAGATATTGAACGTGAAGAAGGGCGAGTAAAACCGGAGCCTGTACCTAAGACGCATAGTGAGAAAGTTGCCATTGTTGGAGCTGGACCAGCAGGTTTGACTGCGGCATATGAACTCGCAAAACTTGGTTATCCTGTTACAGTTTTTGAGGCGATGCCTAAACCTGGTGGCACAATGCTGTATTTCATTCCTGATTCTCGCTTGCGTAAAGATGTTGTAGCTAATGAAGTAGCTTACATTCAAGATCTTGGTGTGGAAATTAAGACAGATGTGCTATTTGGCAGAGACCTATCACTCGACAGTCTCCGAAATGACGGATATGAAGCTGTATTTCTAGCAATTGGCATACAAAAAGTTTGGAAGAGAAAACTAGCATCCCAAGATATGCCACCTCTACCCGATACTCTTTTGAACGTGGAAGAAGACGAAGACGAAGTCCCCACTAAATTGTCCACCGTATGGGTTGATCCATTAACACTGGAAACTCGAATTCCCGGCGTTTTTGCAGGAGGCGATATACTCACCGGAAAAGCATCCGGCATCGTTTATGCGATAGGGGCAGGTAAACAAGTGGCTGTATCGATCGACCACTATGTGAACAGGCGAGATTTGAGGATTGAAAGAGAACAGAAAATTGAAGAGACCACGTGGGTTAAAGACTGGGAAAGAATTACGAAAAAACCGAAAAGGTACATTGGACCACGCACGGATATTGGAAAACGTAGAGTAAGCTTTGAGGAAGCTGAAGAACATTTAGCTAAAATCAAAGAAGCCGCCATCTTCGAGGCTCGAAGATGTCTTGAATGCGGTCCATGTATCGTATGTCTTGGAAACAAAGGATTGTGTGAAGTTGACAAGGCAGTAGTTAGCGAGACTTTATGCACTGGCTGCAACGTTTGTGTGGTAGTCTGTCCATTTGGCGCCATAAAGAAAAATGAAATGGAGATTGCTGAAATAGACGAAGACCTGTGTAAAGGCTGTGGCGCCTGTAGTGCAAGTTGTCCTGAACAAGCGATAACAATGCAGCGACTTACAAATGCTCAAATTATGATTAATGTTGTAGCTGCTCTGGGGGGAGAATTCTCATGATGTTTATGCCTAAGATTATTGGTTTTGTATGTAATTGGAGTTTACCAGTGGGAGTGGACATTGCAAGTTCTAGTTCAATACATGGCTACCCCAAAATACGCATCGTGCGAGTAATGTGTATTGGAATAATCGACCCATCTATCGTCCTAGAGACCTTTGCAAAAGGGGCAGATGGTGTTTTGGTAATTGGTTGTCACCCACCCGATTGCCACTACATCGAAGGAAACCTTCAAGCAGAACGGAAAATCAAGATGCTGAAGAAACTCATATCCCGAACTGGTCTAGAGCCAGCGCGTCTTAGGTTAGACTGGGCTTATGCATCTGAAATTGAGCGCTTCACAAAGATAATTAGTGACTTTAGAAATCAGGTGACAGCGTTAGGACAGTCTCCTTTGGCTGGAGAAAGACCGGATACTGACATTCTTATGAACATAAAGGCTGCTAAAGCCGCAACAGAAGATTTTAGACTTAGACTCTTGGTTGGCAGAGAAATAGAGTTGACTGAAAAGAAGAACATGTTTGGAGAGAAGATGTCACAGGGAGAATTTGACAAAATGATTGACATCGCCATTGAGACTGTATATCTACGCAACAAAATATATCTATTCGTTAAAAACGGCCCATTATCAATTAGGGAACTTTCCAAGCGTCTAAATCTTGATCCCAGAGTAGTGCTGCACCACATGGTGGTTATGAAACAGGAAGGTTTGGTTGCGGTTAGTGAGGTCAAAGGAACGACTCCTTTGTATAGTGCATTGGGGGAGGCGAGATGCTGAAGAAGATTGGGGCAGTACTTGTTGTTGGCGGTGGAGTTGCCGGAGTACAAACATCTCTTGACCTCGCAGAGTCTGGATTCAAGGTTTACTTACTAGATGAAACCTCCAGCATAGGCGGGGTAATGGCGCAACTTGACAAAACCTTTCCCACCAATGATTGTTCAATGTGTATTCTCGCCCCGAAACTGGTTGGTGCAGGAAGACATCCAAACATCCAACTCATAACAAATGCAGAGATAAAGAAACTGCAAGGAGAGGCTGGAAACTTCGAAGTCACAGTGGCTAAGAAATCCGGATACGTCAATGAAGAAAAGTGTACCGGATGCGGTATTTGTGCCCAAAAATGCCCAATCGAAGTTATCGATGAGTACAATGAGGGCTTAGGAGTAAGAAAGGCAATATACCTAAAATACCCTCAAGCAGTTCCCTTAGTCTATACTATTGACAGAGAACGATGCATTGGATGTGGTACTTGCCGAGAGGTATGCAAGGCTGATGCAATCGAAATCGGCAGTGAAAAGGAAACTGTCATTTTGAATGTTGGCTCAATAGTATTGGCGCCTGGTTTTGACGAGTTTGACCCAAATTTAAAAAGTGAATATGGTTATGGCCGGTTTTCAAATGTACTTTCAAGCATTGAATTTGAGCGCATCTTAAACGCTTCTGGACCTTATGGCGGAATTATTCTACGTCCATCCGACGGTGAAATACCGCGTAAGATAGCATTTATCCAATGTGTGGGATCCCGTGACGCTAAGATAGGAAACAACTATTGTTCTTCTACTTGCTGTATGTATGCTATTAAAGAGGCTGTGATAGCAAAAGAACATAATCCTCAACTTCAATGTACGATATTCTTCATAGATGCTCGTGCATATGGAAAAGAGTTTGATGCTTACTACGACAGAGCCGAAGGAGAATATGACGTACGTTTTGTTCGATCCAGAGTTTCCCGTATAGAAGAGAGGCCTAGTTCATCAAACCTCATAGCGAAATATGTAAACGATAAGGGTCCAGTGAACGAGGAATTCGATCTTGTGGTTCTATCGGTAGGAATGAACCCACCCAAACACGCAGAAGACCTTGCTAGAGTGCTAGGTATTGAATTAAACGAATATGACTTTTGTTCAACTCAAACCTTCTCGCCATTGGAAACTTCTAAACCAGGGATATATGTTTGTGGAGCGTTTTCTTCTCCAAAAAACATACAGGAAAGTGTTGCACAAGCAAGTGGAGCTGCTGCCAAAGTTGCTGGCCTAATCTCTCAGGAGAAAGGAACACTCACAACTGTAAAGGAGTATCCGCCCGAGAGAGAGGTATCTGATGAGGCGCCTCGCATTGGAGTGTTTGTCTGTCGCTGCGGCATAAACATCGGTGGGGTCATTAATGTACCCGAGGTCGTGGAGTATGTTCGAACTTTGCCGGATGTCGTGTATGCAGAGGAAAATCTGTATACCTGTTCGCAAGACGCGCAGAAGAGAATCCTGGAGACGATAGAGGAGCATAATCTGAATCGGGTGGTTGTGGCTTCATGTACTCCGAGGACTCATGAACCGCTCTTCAGAGAAACTGTTCGAGACGCACGGCTCAACATTTACTTGTTTGAAATGGCCAACATCCGAGATCAATGTTCATGGGTGCACATGCACGAGCCTCAGAAAGCAACTGAAAAGGCAAAGGACTTAGTGAGAGCAACAATCGCAAAAGCACGTTTACTAAAGCCTCTACCAAAGCCGTTGATCAATGTTACCCCCGTGGGTTTAGTCATTGGTGGAGGATTATCGGGGATGACCGCCGCATTGGATCTTGCGAAACAAGGCTTTGAGGTCCATCTAGTAGAAAGGGAGAAAGAGCTAGGGGGAAACCTGCGACACATACACTATATTTTGGGAAGCGAGGACCCGCAGCAAAGACTGACATCAACAATTAAGGAAATCTCTGAGAACGAAAAAATCCATGTCTATCTAAACACAGAACTTGTTGATGTTACTGGCTACGTCGGAAATTTCAGAACGACGTTAAACTGCAACGGAGAGAGAAAGGAAATCGAGCATGGTATCGCTATAGTGGCAACTGGAGCCCATGAGAACAAGCCAACTGAGTATCTCTACGGTGTAGATGAAAGAGTTGTTACTCAACGTGAGTTAGAGGAAAAACTGGCCAAAGGTGACTTCGAGGCTAGAACAGTTGTCATGATACAGTGTGTCGGATCAAGAAATGACGAGCGTCCAAACTGCTCACGTATATGCTGTGCTCAAGCAATTAAGAATGCTTTAAAGATCAAGGAAGTGAGCCCGAAGACAGATGTTTACATCTTGTATAAAGACATCAGAACGTACGGATTCAAGGAAGATTTCTATCGTGAGGCGGCAAACAAAGGAGTTTTGTTCATTCGCTATGACAACGAAAACAAACCCAAGGTTACACAAGAAAACGGAAACCTGAATGTCTTGGTCTGGGAGCCAGTCATAGAGACATCGATTCCTATTGAGCCAGATCTTTTAGTTCTAAGTGTTGCTACAATTCCAAATCCAGATAACAAACGTATGGCGCAAATGCTGAAGGTTCCACTCACTGAGGATGGCTTTTTCCTAGAAGCTCATGTGAAGCTCCGTCCAGTCGATTTCGCAACGGAAGGAATATTCCTATGTGGGTTGGCACATTCACCGATGTTTGTTGAGGAAAGCATTTCGCAGGCGTGTGGAGCCGCAGGCCGTGCAATGACCATTCTCTCCAAAGAAACGTTAGAGGTGGAAGGAGCTATAGCCAGCATCGATGAAAACTTATGCGTCGGGTGCGGACTTTGCGTGAGTCTTTGTCCATATCGTGCAATAGAGAAAGATGAGAAAGGCACCGCGAGAGTAATAGACGTTCTCTGTAAAGGTTGCGGTACTTGTGGAGCGAGTTGTCCAAAGAGGGCGATTATGATACGTTACTTCACTGACGAGCAGATTCTCGCTCAAGGTCTTGCAGCATTAGGGAGGACTCCACATGACTGAGTTTGAGCCTAAAATTATTGGCTTCCTATGCAATTGGTGCTCTTATGCTGGCGCCGACTTAGCAGGCGTGAGTCGGATTCAGTATCCTGCAAATATTCGGGTAATAAGAGTGATGTGCAGTGGAAGAGTGGACCCAGTTATCGTTCTGGAAATGCTTGCTAACGGCGCAGACGGAGTTATAGTCACAGGATGTCACCCTGGTGAATGCCACTACATGGAAGGAAACCTTCAAGCAGAACGGAAAATCAAGATGCTGAAGAAACTCATATCCCGAACTGGTCTCGAATCAGAACGCCTTCGACTTGAATGGGTCTCTGCCTCGGAGGGCGCCCGATTTGCTGAAGTCATCAAAGACTTTACAAACCAGCTCAGAAACTTGGGGGCGTCTCCCTTGGCTGGAGAAAACCCGGACAAAACCATATTAGCTGGCATAATTGCCGCCAAAGCAGTGGCGGGAGCTTCCAGACTGAGAACACTGGTAGGCAGAGAGCGGACCCTGATTGAAGAAGGAAACGTATACGATGAGAAGGTGGGGCAAAGGGAGTTTGACGAAGTGATGGATGGAAGCATTGATGCCGAGTATATACGAAATAGAATCCACCTTCTCGTGAAAGACAAACCCATGTCTGTTGAGGGACTAGCTAAACATTTGGGCTTGGATCCGAAAAATGTGTTACGTCACATAGTAGTTTTGAGGCAGAGAGGTTTAGTTTCGCTGGATAGAATTGAAGGCGAAGATCCACTGTACATAGCATTGGAGGTATCGTGATGAGGGACAAGGTGGGTGCCATACTCGTCGTGGGTGGCGGAATCGCCGGAATACAGGCATCGCTCGATCTAGCTGACTCAGGGTTCAAGGTATATTTGCTAGACGAATCACCAAGCATAGGAGGCACTATGACACAACTCGACAAAACATTTCCAACTAATGACTGTGCAATGTGCATTCTCGCGCCCAAACTGGTTACGGCTGGGAGGCATCCCAATGTTGAACTAATAATGGGAGCAGAAATAAAAAGGGTCGAAGGTGAAGCAGGTCACTTTCAGGTTAGTTTGGTAAAAAAACCTAGGTACATTGATGAAGAGAAGTGCACAGGCTGTGGGGTATGTGCTCGAGAGTGTCCCGTTGAAGCAATAGATGAATTCAATGAAAGGCTAGGAGAGAGAAGTGCGATCTACGTCAAGTATCCTCAAGCGGTTCCTTTGGTCTACGCTATTGACAGAGACAAGTGTATCGGGTGTGGCACCTGTCAAGAAGTCTGCAAGGCAGGTGCTGTCCAATATGACGAAAAGGAAAAGGAAATTACAGTGCATGTTGGGTCGGTTATATTGGCACCAGGTTTCGAAGAGTTTGATCCAAAGCTCAAAGGGGAGTATGGCTATGGTCAGCACTCGAATGTTGTGTCTAGCATTGAATTTGAGCGCATTTTAAGCGCCTCAGGACCCTATGGTGGATTGGTTTTACGTCCTTCTGATGGTAAAGTTCCACGGAAGATAGCGTTCATTCAATGTGTCGGGTCACGTGACGCTAAGATCGGAAATAATTACTGTTCCTCAGCTTGTTGCATGTATGCCATTAAAGAGGCGGTCATCGCTAGGGAGCACAACCCAGATCTCCAGTGCACTATTTTCTTTATGGATGTACGCGCTTACGGGAAGGAGTTTGACGCCTATTACAATAGAGCAGAAGACGAATATGGAGTGAGGTTCATTAGATCTCGGGTATCCCATGTAGAAGAGGTTCCAGAATCGCAGAACCTCTTGGTGAACTACGTTGAAGACGGGAACCCCAAGACAGAAGAAGTAAATCTCGTGGTGCTATCGGTTGGAATGAGGCCACCTAGGCACGCTGAGGAATTGGCCAAAACGCTCAACATTAGATTAAATAAATATGACTTCTGTTCAACTCAAACCTTCTCACCATTAGAAACTTCTAGACCAGGGATATACGTTTGCGGAGCGTTTTCCGCCCCAAAAGATATTCCTGAGAGCGTGGCGCAGGCGAGCGGGGCAGCGGTGAAAGCGGCCAGCTTGATTTCTTCGGAGAGAGGAACGCTCACAACTGTAAAGGAGTATCCGCCCGAGAGAGATGTGTCTGATGAAGCGCCTCGCATTGGAGTGTTTGTCTGCCACTGCGGCATAAACATCGGTGGTTTCGTCAACGTACCCGAAGTTGTTGAGTATGTGAAAGCACTTCCAAATGTTGTTTACGCGGAGCATAATCTGTACACTTGCTCAGAAGACACGCAAAAAGGGATAAGAGAAAGGATCAAGGAACATAATCTGAATCGGGTAGTTGTGGCTTCATGCACTCCGAGAACTCATGAACCACTTTTCAGAGAAACCGTTCGAGAAGCCGGACTTAACATTTACCTCTTCGAGATGGCAAACATTCGTGACCAATGTAGCTGGGTGCACATGCACGAACCTGAAGAAGCAACTGTAAAAGCGAAAGATCTCGTTAGATCCATTGTCGCCAAGGTCCGGTTGTTGAAGCCTCTCAAAAAACCCATGATAGGTGTTACGCCCACTGGTCTAGTTATCGGGGGCGGCTTGTCTGGGATGACTGCTGCCTCAGAATTGGCAAAACAGAGCTTCGAGGTCCATTTGGTGGAGAAGGAGAAGGAACTGGGAGGGCATTTACGCCACATCCATTATGTTCTCGGGTCTAAAAACCCGCAAGAGCAATTGAGATCAATCATTAAGGAAGTTACTGGAAACGAAAAAGTGCATGTTCATCTAAATTCTGAAATCTCGGATGTTGAGGGATACGTTGGAAACTTCAAGACAACATTGAACTGCGATGGCAAGAAGAAAGAAATAAACCATGGCATCGTGATAATAGCGACTGGAGCCAAGGAACATAGGCCAACCGAATATCTCTATAGCATCGACAAAAGAGTTTTGACCCAGCAGGAATTAGAAGAAAAGCTGACTAATGGACAGTTTGACGCCAAGACCGTGGCGATGATTCAATGTGTTGGGTCGAGAAATGGCACGCGTCCATACTGTTCGCGAATATGCTGCTCTCAAGCCGTAAAGAATGCCCTAAAGATTAAGGAGTCAAGCCCTGAAACAGATGTCTACATCCTTTACAAGGATGTAAGAACCTATGGATTCTTGGAAGACTACTATCGCGAAGCCGCAAGCAAGGGAGTTTTGTTCATTCGCTACGACGACGAAAACAAACCCAAGGTCACACTAGAACACGGAAAACTGAACGTCTTGGTTTGGGAGCCAGTCATAAAGACATGGATTCCAATCGAGCCGGACTTCTTGACGTTAAGTACCGCAACAATTTCAAATCCAGACAATGAACGTATAGCAAAAATGTTGAAAGTTCCACTGAGCAAGGATGGATTCTTCTTGGAGGCACACATGAAGCTTCGACCAGTTGATTTTGCAACAGATGGTGTGTTCCTCTGTGGACTAGCCCACTGGCCAAAATCCATCGCAGAAAGTATTTCACAAGCGTGCGCCGCCGCGGCTCGAGCAATCACGATCCTATCTAAGGAAGCATTGGAGGTTGAAGGAGCCATAGCAAACGTAAATGAGGACTTCTGCAGTGGATGCAAAATCTGCGAATCCATTTGTGCGTACAATGCCATCGAAATGAAGGAAGTAGATGGGAAACTAAGGGCGCATATTCTTGAGGCTTTATGCAAGGGCTGTGGTGTCTGTGGCTCCTCTTGCCCCACAAAAGCCATATGTATGCTTCACTTCACGGATGACCAAATTCTTGCCGAAGTTAGGGCGGCATTAGAGGAGGAAGCAAAATATGACTAAATCAGCATTCAAACCAAAGATTGTGGGGTTCCTTTGCAACTGGTGTTCTTATGCGGGTGCTGACCTAGCGGGTGTTAGCCGAATTCAATACCCTCCAACACTTAGAATCGTGAGGGTGATGTGTAGTGGAAGAGTTGATCCAGTTTTCGTCCTAGAAGCCTTCAGAAGCGGAGCAGATGGAGTTCTCGTCGCTGGATGCCATCCGGGCGACTGTCATTATCTTTCGGGAAATTATAAAGCACAGAGGAGAATTTTGATGTTGAAAAAAGTTTTGGAACAGCTTGGTCTCGAGCCTGAGCGCCTGAGACTAGAGTGGGTCTCAGCCTCCGAGGGAGACCGATTTGCAACGATCGTTAAGGATATGACCGAGGAAATAACGAAACTCGGTCCAAGCCCATTAAGCGTAGGAGGTCATTTCAATGTTAAAAAATGAAAAAACCCAAGAAAAAGAGATGAAGAAGGAAATGATGCTCAAAGTGAGCGACATAGATCCGAAATTCAAATATGAGATCAGTAAGCTTCCTGGTGCGGAAAACGTTCTGCTATGCTTCCAATGCGGTACATGTACCGCAGATTGTCCTATTGCACGATTCGATGACTTCTATAGACCTAGAAAACTTGTAAGACTGGTTCAATTGGGATTGAAAGACAAGCTTCTTTCAAACGATGTGATTTGGCTCTGTTCCACATGCTTCACGTGCATCGATCATTGTCCACAAGACGTAGGAATCGCCGACATTGTACGGGCCCTTCGGAACTTGACTACAAGAGAGGGGAAAATGCCTGTTGTCTATAAGGAGATAGCTTCTAACATTCTGAAAACAGGCTACGCCTATGTGATCCCGGGGTTGCGACTGAAAAAGAGAGAGGAAGAGGGATTACCTTCCCTGCCAAAAGCTAGCGTGGAAAACCTCGCGAAACTCTGCGACATCACAGGTCTTTCTAAGATGCTTGAAAAGGTGAGAACCTAAAATGTCAGGATCAAAATATCTACTCTTTCTGGGATGTGTCATTCCCTACAGAATCTCTAGTTATGAGATTTCCACCAGAAAAGTTCTCGACAAACTTGGAGTAGAACTAAAGGAAATGCCGGAGTTTAATTGCTGTGGGTTCCCGCTGGATCCAATAAACCACGACATGATGCTTACCTTAGCGGCGCGAAACCTCTGTTTAGCAGAGCAACAAAACTTAAGCATTATGACTTTATGCAACGGGTGTTTCGGTACACTGAACCATGTAAACAAAGAACTCAAGGAAGATGAGAAAATCAGAGAGAAAGTTAACGGGTATCTGAAAGAAATAGACATGGAATTTGAGGGAACAATAACGGTCAAACATCTCATCCATGTGTTCGCGCAGGACATAGGCTATGAAAGAATAAAAGAGAGCATTCAGAAGCCACTTAATCCACTCCATGTGGCACAACACCTTGGATGTCACGTGATTCGTCCAACAAAGTATGTAGGCTTCGACGACCCAGAGAATCCAAGTGTTCTCAAAGAACTAATCGAGATAACTGGTGCGAAATGCTTGAACTATATGGATGAAATGGAGTGTTGTGGTGCTCCAATCATCGGCGTAAATGACAAAATTCCTCTTCAGTTGGCTAGGGAAAAACTTGACCACATTAGGGCTGTTGGCGCTCAAGCGTTGGTCACAGTGTGCCCCTTCTGCCACATGATGTATGATCTAAACCAGCCTAGAATAGAAAGAACATTCAATGAAAAGTTCGACATCCCCGTCCTTCATTACCCTCAACTATTAGGCCTAGCTATGGGATTCAGTCCAGACGAACTAGCCTTTAAACAGCTTAGAGTAGATGCATCTAGAATCTTAACCAACTAATTATGCAGTGGCAGAGACGGGGACCGAAAATGGAAAACGTGGAAAAGCTGAAGTTTGCGTTCTATTGGGCAGCGAGTTGCGGTGGATGTGAGATCGCGGTCCTTGACATCAACGAGAAGATTCTCGATGTCGTTGCGAAGGCGGACATCGTCTTCTGGCCCGTGGCCATAGACATCAAATACAAGGATGTGGAAGCCATGCCCGACAAACACGTTGACGTGTGCTTCTTCAACGGTGCCATACGCACTGAAGAACAGGAACACATGGCTAAACTCTTGCGGGCGAAGTCCAAGGTTCTCGTCGCCTTCGGCTCCTGCGCGTGTCAGGGTGGAATACCAGGTCTCGCAAACGTTGCAGACAGAAAAGAAATTTTTGAAACGGCGTACCTTCAATCTACTTCCACAAATAACCCTGACTCTGTGACCCCTAAAACCTCTTTTGTGGTAATGGAAGGAGAGTTAAAGCTACCAGAACTCTTCGATACAGTGAAAACTCTTGATCAAACCGTGGACATAGACTACTATCTGCCTGGATGCCCTCCGCATTCTAACTTGGTAGCTGAGGCAGTCGAAGCAATTGCGAAGAACGAGTTGCCTCCGAAAGGTGCGGTGCTGGCTTCTGAAAAATCAGTCTGTGACGAATGTCCTAGGAAAAAAGAGGATAAGAAAATCTCCAAGATAAACAGGGTCTACGAAATCGTTCCTGACCCGGAAAAATGTCTCCTTGAACAAGGAATAATTTGCATGGGGCCTGCGACTCGTGGAGGATGTGAAGCTCAATGTGTCAACGCAAATATGCCATGTACAGGATGCGGAGGACCTTGCCCAAACGAGGTGGAGCAAGGGGCAGCGATGATGAGTGCCCTCTTATCGATTCTAGGAGTTGATGGGGAAAAAGAGCGGGCGCATGATGCGAAAAAGCTGATTGCGCAGGTAAAGGATCCTTTGGGAACCTTTTACAAGTATTCTCTGCCAGCTTCTCTTATCAGAAGGAGGATTATGAAAAGTTGAAGACGATAACGATCGATCCCATAACTCGGCTGGAAGGGCATGGAAAAATAACCATCTTCCTAAACGATGAGGGAAACGTGGAAAATGCCTACCTTCAAGTGCCCGAACTGAGAGGGTTCGAGCGGTTCTGCGAAGGCAGGAAAGCTGAAGATCTACCAATCATAACTACCCGAATCTGCGGAGTCTGCCCCGTTGCCCACCATTTTGCTTCAACCAAGGCGTTGGATGCGGCCTTTCACGTCGAGCCTCCTCCAGCCGCGAAGAAGCTCCGGGAACTCATGTACAGCGGCTACTACATCTACGATCACATCCTGCACTTCTACTTCCTGGGCGGCCCCGACTTCGTGGTCGGACCCGACGCCCCGCCCGCGGAACGCAACATTCTAGGCGTGATCCAGAAGGTGGGCGTCGACATCGCGAAAGAGGTCATCAAGCACCGCGCCTACGGACAGAAAATGACCGCCATCTTGGGGGGAAAGGCAACCCACCCCACCTGCGGGCTCCCGGGGGGCATCTCCAAAGGGCTCACAGAGGAAGAGCGGCAGGACATGGAACAGATGGCACGGGCCAGCGTGGACTTCGCCAAGTTCAGCTTGAAACTGTTTGACGATGTTGTGTTGAAGAATAAGACCTACGTGGACCTGATCGTAAGCAGCCCGTACACGCTCAAAACCTATTACATGGGGACCGTGGACCAGAATAACCGGGTGAACTTCTACGATGGTAAAGTGCGGGTGGTTGACCAACAGAATAGAGAATTTGTGAAATTTGCCCCATCTGACTATCTCGATGTCATCGAGGAACGCGTAGAACCGTGGACCTACACCAAGTTGACGTACCTCAAAACGGTTGGCTGGAAGGGCTTAGTGGACGGCGCGACGAGCGGGGTATACCGGGTGGGGCCGCTGGGACGGTTGAACGCGTCCGAGGGCATGGCCACACCGCTGGCACAGCAGGAGTACGAGCGGATGTACGAGACGTTGGGCGGAAAGCCGGTGCACTCGACGCTTGCGTTTCACTGGGCTCGCCTGATTGAGCTCCTGTACGCAGCGGAACGAGCCGTGGAATTGAGCACCGATGAGGAGATCACCAGTACCGATCTTCGGAATGCGGTCGGCCCCCCAGGGGAGGGGGTGGGCATCGTGGAAGCGGCGCGGGGCACCCTGATCCATCACTACCAGCTTGACGACGACGCCTTAGTAAAAAGGGTCAACTTGATCGTGGCCACGACGAACAACGCGTCGGCCATCTGCATGTCCATACGGGACGCCGCCAAAGGGCTCATTCACGGTGGAGTCGTGAACCAAGGATTGTTGAACAGGGTCGAAATGGCCTTCCGAGCCTACGACCCCTGCTGGGCCTGCGCCACCCACCTTGCCATTGGCCAAATGCCCCTTGAAGTCAGAATATATGATCACAACAAAAATTTGCTGAAAACCATGAGAAGATAATAGGCACGGATTTCATCAATAGAGAAGGAGAAATTCGGACTACAGACACCTTTTTCGTTCAAGTCCTTGTTTGCATCTGTTAGACCTCAGCCAGTCTACCGTGTTTAAAATACTTTCCTCAATCCCAAATCTAGGCTCCCATCCAAGACTCTTCAACTTGTCTATTGATAACAACATTATAGGCACATCTCCAGGCCAGCCAATTTTGCCTCCACTATATCCATACTGCACATCTTCCAAGCCTAGTGTGGAAACAATTAAATCAGCGATTCTTTTCACTGTGATCTGTTCTTCGGAACCCACATTGAAGACAGAAAATTCTTTTCTAGTTTTTTGAACGGCAAACAGTGTTGCATCAATAGCATCATTTACGTGAAGGTAAGACTTCTCTTGGTTTCCATCACCAAAAATTTCCAGTTCCTTTGGATTCGTCTCAAGTTTCCGGTAGAAGTCGTAAACAACTCCATGAGTTAGTCTCGGTCCAATGATATTCGCATATCTTAACACTGTTGCTTTTATGCCATAGAGTTGAGAATAGGTGCCAACATAGTGTTCGCTGGCAGCTTTTGCGGCGCCGTAATTGCTAATTGGAACTATCGGTGCGTTTTCTGGAGTTGGAATCTTTGCGTTGCCATAAACGACGGAGGAAGAAGCGAAGACAACTTGCGGGACATTGTTTAGTCTGGACGATTCTAGAATGTTGAGAGTGCCTAGGACATCTATTCTGAAATTTTCCAAGGGTTCTTTCAGACTCCTTCTGACATCTGGGTCAGCAGCAAAATGGTAGACGACATCAACCTCTCTACAGGCATTCTTCACTTCCTCAAAATTTTTTATGTCGCCTTCAATTATTTTGATATCCAATTCTCTCAGAAATTTTCTTCTACTTGAAGAAAAATTATCAAATACTACAACTTCTTCTTTCCCCACTAAAGCCTCTACGAGGTATCTTCCGACAAACCCTGCACCGCCAGTTATTATAACTTTCATATTTCAGAAGCCCCAAATTGATGCGTCTAAACGCAAGTTGTAATCGCAATGAATTATATAAGATAGCTACGCAACAGACCTCTAGTCAATCTAATGACACGTGCACGCAAAATCCATTTAATCTCTGTAGTACCCCGAAGATTCTCAGATGACCTTTTTCTTGTACGTCGCCTCGAATCCAAAATACGATAAACTGATCTATCCAGATTTCTATTATCTAACCGCTCATAGAATATTAAAAGTAACCAGAGAGTCCTCTAGAAACATTAAAATTCCACAACAATGGATACCAAGTTTAGAGGAGCAAAGTGATGTCTGAGTCTAATCGTGGACTTGTTTATGAATGTGTGAAATGCGGCGCCAAAGTTTCATCAAAAGAGTTGGAGTTACGAGGAGGTCGAATAAAATGCACTTTTTGTGGATATAGAGTTCTTAAGAAGATAAGACCTCCTGTTGTAAAACGTGAGCCGGCAAAATAGAGTTTCCGAGAATCCTAGGCTATACCAAATTGAATGCACAAATGGCATATCATTATGTCAGATCGTAAAAAATAGTGCGCCATGGTTGAATATCATCTCCGGTATCAACGATTACCATTCATTTCTTCTGCAGTTGCTTTGATGAACTCTTGAGATAATCGTGCAGCTCCATACTTTCAGCTAGCATGGTCCTCAACTGTACTCTTCCAAGTCCTTTTGGAGCCCTCTCCTTACTAGGGGCTTTTGATGAAATCTAGAGATGCTTATATTCGGTCAGATAAAAAGCAAACATTCTCAACTGTCACGATGTGTTGGTAGGACTTAAAAGTTTCAATCGGTTCTTTTGAACAGATGAAAATGAAATCTAAGAGAGTAGAAACCATAACTGACCATATTTCTCTAATCCATGGGGAGAACAACGGCAAATTTCCTTATTCACATTCCATTCTCATTTTGGATGAAGAAACTGTATTGATAGACACCGGTTGTGGTATTCAGACTTTGAAGCAGCTTAAAAGAGATTATGATATAAGCTATGTGATCAATTCTCACACACATCCAGACCATTCCGCTGGCAACTGGGTGTTCAACGATAGGCCCATTTACGTACCTGAAGAAGGATTTGATACTAGTGGAGATGTAGTTGCTCTTTCTGAAAGATTTGTCGGCAAAAAGCTTGCGCAGGTTTGGCAAAAATTTGCGAAAGATCTTATGGAGTTTAGAAATTGTAGTCCTACAAACAGTTACTGCGGACAAACCATCTTCAATTTTGGAAAAACAACCCTTGAACCGATTTATGCGCCGGGGCACACGAAAGATCATTATTGTTTCTATGAGCAGAGAGAAGGAATTCTCTTTTCGTTTGACTACGATTTGACATTATTCCCGTGGTATGGTCACAGAGAATCTAGTATTCTGGAATTTAAGGAATCTGTGAAGAAGCTCAAAGCTTTATCTGCAAAGATTGTGGTATCGTCTCACAGTGGAGTAATTACCGATGGTGTCGATATTAAGTTTGACGAGTTTTGCAAAAGAATAGATGAAAGGGATAACAAGATCCTCTCCTTATTGGGAAGCAACAAGACTATCGAACAACTTGTGGAATCTGTTCCAATTTATGGTGGATTCCCTTATGCCGAACCTCTACTTCGTTACTGGGAACGCCAAATGATTAAGAAGCACTTGGAACAATTGGAACTCCTGGGCAAGGTGAGAAGGATGAAAAATTCAACATTCGCCAAATTATAGACCTAGTCTGAAGAATGTGAGTTTTGACCCGATAGAGTTGTTATGCGTGAGCGTGAAAGAGACGTGTGAACTCGCTTAAGCTAACTTCACTACTATGGCAATGTCCAGATTTTCAGAAAAAGAAAGTAGATGGAGGATTTGAGAAATCGTTAGAAGATTTCTTTTTCGCCGATTTTCCTCAGAGCTTTTCCTTTGAGTTTTACGGCTGGCCCTAGTTCTTCTGGCTCTATTTCCGTTGTCTTCCGCTTTACCGTTTCTCCGCAAACGCCTCTAGGTAGCAAGCGTCTCTTTATGCAAGTAGCATAACTGCAATTTGAGATTCTGCATTCCTCTTCTGTCCATTGGCACCATATGTTATTTCCATGATACTCTACGGCATTTTTTCCACATCGAAACAAATTGCATTTTGGGGAACAATATTTCAGTTCAGTCAACATAAGCACACTCACTTGAAAAACAAAGTCTACAGAAACGGAGTCATTTCATTAACATAAAATGAAACAAATGAATATTAAAACTTTTCCTTAATCATTAGTCTCTTCTGGCGCAACTTTCTTATGGGCGCTTCTCTGCAGATATCTTTTGTACATAAGGCCTGAGAAAAACGCCGCACCTAACAAGATGATTGAAACATAGGTAATAAGTTGGCTGGTTTCAAATAGATATCCGCTGACAAGAACGTGTTTGTCCAACTTAAACACTATCTGTCCAGAAGTTGCTAAGTTTATAGTCCGAGCTTCGCTAAGACTTCCAGCTACGTAGACAGAAAGTCGATAATCTCCGCCTATGTTGGGCAGCGCAACCTTCCCTTCCGAATCCGTTTCAGGAGGCGGCTCAATTTTCATCCACTCCTGTTCGCTTTCTCGCTCTATTTCTACGATAGCATTTGAGACTGGCTGTCCGAGATAGTCGACAACTTTTACAGAGAGTGCAATACCGAAGATCCTGCAATAGATCACGTGAAATTGATCTTCAATTAAATCTAAGACGGTTTCATTGAGAATGATCAGTCGCTTGAAGTCTACATTATAGTTGCGCACTACTATCTTGTATCTTCCAAAAGTGAGTTCTGAGGCCCAATTTCCTGTCTCGTTTGTGGCTTTAGATTGCACAATGCATTCACTGCTCCATTCGTATACGGTTACTTGGGCATTCTGGAGTGGGTGTTCGTTTGAATCTAGCACGTGAATGAATAAAGGATAGGTGGGGCAAGTTAAATTGACCCAGAGGGAAGCAGTGAGATTCCCGATTATTGTGGTGTTAAAGAGATGATTATAACGTCGCGCCTCAATCGTGTAACTTATATTGATAAACGTATTGGGGAGAACCGCAATTCCTGTGCTGTTGGTTACAACCGAGGTTTTTGTTGGGATCGTTTGGTTCTCTACAGTAGTACGGTTGTACATGAAACTTACGTTGATGAAGGGCAGCGGAGTCTCATCAACATCCTTAATATAGGTTCTAATGTGAACAAGTTGGCATGTCATAACTTTAGTTGTGTTCTCTGAGAGAGAAAAAACAGGTACGTTTCCGACTTCAACATTATTCAGTGCCGCTTTGAAACTGTAATTGCCAGCATCGAGCAAGAATTTTGCCAATCCATTTTCGTCGGATATTCTTATGACACCCGTCGAGGAGGTAACGTGTTCGCCCACGTTGATATAAGCCTCAACAGCTATACCACTCACGCTTTCATTGTCAAGATTTCTAGTGTGAATTTGACAGAGGAATTTGACTATTGCAATAGTGAAGTTTTGGGTGTCAGGGACAGGTTTGATAGTGTGTATTGGAGTGGAATTGGTTATGGTCACCCTGTAGGTTTTATAACTAGTGATTGCAGAGATCTTCCAACTTGCGTTAACGATGCCATTCACTGGGGACACGTTTTGCGAGAAGATAGTTCCTGTGTCTGATGTTATATTGATCCATACCCTTTCATTAGGTTGGGTATACTTCGTAGCTTGAATGTGAACAATTTGAAATCTGTGGTATCGTGTCGCGTTTGTCAGTCCAACTGTGAAGTTTCCGGTTGCGAGGGTATTGTTGAAAGCCATTTTGTATATTCCAGTTAAGTCTGTATGAGCATTAGTGCCGAAATCTCTGGGATACATAACGTTTGCCCATCCATGACCTGTGTTTGTGGTGTTTGTCAATTGAATTGATGAATTGGAGAAAACAGTGTTGGCTGGGTCTGTAGTAGTTACGTCTGCGACGTAACGAGTGTTTGCTATTCCTCCTGTCACACTGACTCTGATTTCTGTAGATTGCCCTTCCTGTAGTTGCCTTGGGGGAGATGGCACCGCCGCTTCTATGTAGTACGCGGTCTCAAGAGTGAATGTTGTGGTATCACTGTAATCTGTAGTTCCGTCATGCAGTCTCACAATATAGTTGCCTTTTGGGCGGTTGGGTATGGAAAATGTGGCGTTGACAGTTTTGTTGGCGGTTGTTCCGTTCTGCACTCCCTCTTCGTCAAAGAAAATTGTGTAGGATCCATTGGGTGTGTCAATTTCTCCAACGATTCGTATCGTGTCTCCAACATGTCCGGTTTCCGGAGTAATTAACGTGATGCTTACTGGAGGTGCTATAGCTCCAAACATAACGAGTGGGGTAAGCGTTATTACGAGAAGTACAGCTACAGATATTGTTATGATTTTCCGTTTTCTTGATGCAGTTGTATGCAACGCTTTCCCTCAAGTGAGTTTTCAATGGTTCTCGGGCTATTTGTGATGTCAACATTTTTGGCAACGAACGTTTTAAGCTTTCGGGTTCTCTCGCCACACGCCTCTTCTTAGAATGGAAGAATATCAAAAATGTTTTCTAGGCTACAAAGTAAAAGGTGTTTAGGTGATAACTTGATTGATGAAATCTCAAGTTTAATACAAAAGCACGAAAAATGGCGTTGGCAAGAGTGTGTTAATCTTATTCCCTCAGAAAACGTTATGAGCCCTGCGGTTCGTTCTTTTCTATCATCCGATCTCGGACATCGATATACTTCAACAGATAAATTTTACATGGGCACCCGTTTCCTCGATGAGATCGAACAGTATGGAGAGAAATTGGCTAAAGATGTTTTTCGATCTGACACTGCAGATTTGCGTCCGCTTTCGGGCCATATAGCGGACTTGATCTTTCTAGCTTGCTTCGCTAAGCCAAAGGACACTGTTTTATGTGTTTCGCCAATAGACGGCGGTTACCCGGGAATCTGGGAAAAGGGGGCACCAGATTTCTTGCAGCTTCAACGAATCAAATTTCCTTTTTCTAAGGAAAAAATGAACATAAAAGTGGATGAAACAGTAGATCTGATTCTGCTGAAAAAACCCAAATTGGTCATTTTTGGAGCAAGTCTCTTCCTTTTCCCTCAACCTGTCTCAGAAATCATCGAGGCAATTCGTGAATTAGATATCCATGTTGGATACGATGGCTCTCATGTTCTTGGTCTAATTGCGGGGGGAGAGTTTCAGAATCCCCTTCGAGAAGGAGCTTCGGTTCTTTTCGGCTCCACTCATAAAACCTTCTTCGGGCCTCAAGGCGGAATTATACTTGCAGATCAAACGCATGGAGAAATCATAAAGGAACGGATATTTCCAGCCTTTGTGGACAACGCACATTGGAATCGGATAGCCGCTTTGGCATTGGCGCTTGCTGAAATGAAAGAGTATGGTAAACAATATGCTCAACAGATTCTTCGGAACGCTCAGAGTCTAGGCAAAGCTTTGGATGAACATGGTTTTCCAGTTTCCTGTCCAGGCCAGGGATACACGAAATCTCATCAAGTCTTCCTTGACTACGGCGGTTATAAGCAAGGTCGGCTTATCGCTAAGAAACTTGAGAGAGCAAACATCATCGCGGACTGTGGTGTTAGACTAGGCGTTTGCGAGGTAACTCGCCGAGGAATAGAAGAAGGAGAAATACAAGAAATAGCAGAATTAATGAAACGAGTAGTCATTGACGGTGAAGAACCACGCCAGGTTAAAAAAGATGTTGTGCGATTTATTGAGGAATTTCAAGAAATCAAATTCTGTTTCAAGTAGACGTGGTTAGTCTGAATACCTAACTAACTATACTTTTGTTTACTTTGAAGATAGTTTTTATTGGTCCCAGAGTCTTATGTTTTGGAAGTTACGGTGACTGATTTGCAGTCTTTGATTTCAAATGACCTACTTCAAGTGTTGAAGGTCCACAAATACCATATAGTGGGAAAACACTCCGCTGCAAAGCGCTGTAGGTGGCTCTATGAGGCACTTGTTCACAATCGTCACTGTTACAAACAGAAGTTTTATGGAATAAAGAGCCATCAATGCATTCAGATGACACCCTCTGTCCTTCATTGTACAATGCGTTGTCGTTTCTGCTGGCGTGCTCAAAGTGGCGATCATGGAATTAAATGGGATGAGACAAACCTACTCGAATGGGATGACCCAAATGAAATAGTCGAAGGCTGCATTAAGTCGCAACTCAGACTTTTAAGTGGATATAAAGGAAATCCAAAGACTGATTTCGAGAAATATAAGGAAGCCTTAACTCCAAGGCACGCCGCCATAAGTCTAGCTGGAGAACCTACCTTATACTCCCCATTGGGTGGTTTGATTAGAGGTTTCCACAGAAAAGAGTTCACCACTTTCTTGGTGTCGAATGGAACCCAACCCAAGGCGCTTTCTCAACTTGCCGAGGAGCCAACTCAACTATACATTTCCGTTAGTGCCTTCGACAAAAGAAACTTCCTGAAGACTTGTCGACCGCAGACACCCAACGCATGGGAAAACCTCAATGAAACTCTATCTCTTTTACCAAGTTTCAAATGCCCAACCGTAATCCGAATAACGTTAGCACGGTACTTAAACCTACAACACCCAGAACTCTATGCACGATTGATTCAGAAAGCCAATCCCACTTACGTCGAACCAAAAGCCTACATGCACGTAGGGTTTTCCCGCCTTCGTTTAGGATTTAGAAACATGCCAACTCACAAAGAAATTCAAAGTTTTACACACGAGTTGGCTGAAGAAATGAGTTACAACCTCCTAGATGAGGCACCAGAGAGCCGAGTGGTTTTGGCGAGCCGACTGGAAAAGCCAATGAAACTAGCGTAATTTCTATGAGGAGAATACCGCAGCGAAGAACTTGTTCAATGCAATCAAAGTTGTTAGGGCTTCCAAAATTCTTTAAAGCCTCAAAAAGATAATCAGTTTCATGAAACTCGAAAAAATTTACAAGTATATCGACTCCAACTATCAGAATTTCATCAAAGAACTTGTGCGTTTAGTGAATCAACCAAGCGTCTCAGCTAAACACGAGGGAATTCAAGAATGCGCAAAGATGGTAGAACAAATGTTGAAGACGATTGGATTCTCAACAATTTTCATTCAGGAAAAGAAAGGAAACCCAGTGGTCTATGGAGAATTAAAGGCCAAAGAACCAAGAAAGACGCTTTTGTTCTATAACCATTATGATGTTCAACCAATAGAACCATTCGAAGAATGGATATGTGACCCTTTTAGCGGCGAAATAAGGGACGGAAGAATTTATGGGAGAGGAGTCTCCGACAACAAAGGAAACATTATTTCAAGGTTAAAAGCGGTTCAAGCCTTTCTAGAGACCACTGGGGAAGTCCCAGTTAACATAAAATTCGTAATTGAAGGAGAAGAAGAGATTGGTAGCCCCAATCTACAACCCATTGTTAAGAAGTACAAAGACCTCTTTTCTGCCGACGCAGCAATTTGGGAATTCGGCGGAACTGACCGCCATGGACGCCCCATAATTTATTTGGGTCTTAAAGGAGTGCTCTCGGTAGAGTTAGAAGCAAAAGGAGCATCTAGGGATGTTCACTCGGCAAATGCCCCCTTAATTCCCAACCCAGCTTGGCGCCTTGTATGGACACTAAATACACTGAAGAACGAAAAAGACGAAATTCTAATCGAAGGCTTTTACGACGATGTTGAAACTCCTTTGACAGAAGAGATCAAATGCCTTAAGGATATTCCGTTTGAAGAGGAAGAGGAAAAGAAAGAATTAGCATTAAAAGAGTTCCTTCACAAAGCGTCAGGATTGGACGCTTTGAAAGCGTTGTTGTACAAACCCACATGCACAATAAACGGATTTATGAGCGGATATACAGGCACAGGGTCCAAAACCGTGTTGCCGAACAAAGCCACGGCGAAACTTGACTTTCGTCTAGTACCCCGCCAAAGGCCAGAAAAAATCTTTAGAAAACTTGTAAAGCATCTGAAATCTCGTGGCTTTGGAGACATCCACGTGTTTGAACATGGTTCTACTGAACCTGTCAAAACACCCATTACCGATAAGTTTGTTCAAACAGTGGTGAAGACCGCTGAGAAAATCTACAATAAAAAAGCGGTGGTATATCCAACTAGTGCTGGTTCTGGACCTATGCATCTGTTCCGGAACTGGCTTGGCTATCCAATCGTTTCGGTTGGTTGTGCCCATGCAGAATCCCGAGGTCATGCACCAAACGAAAACATCATGATAGACGGTTTTGTTCAAGGAACAAAATTCATAGCTGCAGTCATACAAGACTTTGCGAGTTCCTAAACGAATTTTCATGTGCACAAATGGAGACCATCGAGTATGAGAAAACTTCTTTTTTACCATCACTCCTATTAGTCTCGCTCACTGCATCAGTTTGGAAACAATGGGTGTGAATTAATGTCGTTAAAGTCGCTTCTTGACAGAATTCAGGCAGAATCAAAAGAGAAGGAAGAAGTTAAGGAGGAACTTAGGCGGCGCATGCGAAGGGCGACTCGCCTGTCCAAACAAGCAATTCTTTTTACTCATCAAGAACGCTTTGATGACGCAAAAGAGTTGCTAACGGAAACAACCGAACTTTTCGCCAAGCTTGAAAAAGTCTCTAAGAAGTACCCAGACCTAGTGCATACGGGTATTGTTGATGCGGCGTATCAAGAATACGCTGAGGCTCATACTTTCCTCACTTTAGTTAGACAAAGGCGATTCCCAGATCCTAGAAAACTCAATGTGCCCTCCATTCCTTACGTGCTTGGGCTGGGGGATGTCATCGGAGAACTGAGGCGCAGATCTCTCGACTTGCTGAGAAAAGGAGATGTTAGGGCCGCAGAGAAGTGCCTAGAAACCATGGAACACATTTACGTCGAAATAACAGCAATGGACGACGCCTACCTTCTCGTTTCAGGTCTGAGAAGAAAGTGCGATATCGCAAGGCGTGTTATTGAAGCAACAAGGGGTGACGTCACGATTGAAGCTCGAAGAGGTTCATTGAAATATTCTATTGAAGAACTGAAAAGAATCATTGAGAAGGAAAAAGAAGAAAGAAAATGAAATTGTAGGTTCTGTCTTTATCGGAGTTCAAGATGAAATTGAGGACTAAACTTAGTCCGAGGTTCTCCGTGAAAAAAGCGCATGCAATGCAACGGCAACTCTCTGAAAGAGTTGTTGATGAAGACAGACTTCCTAGAAAGATTAGATATGTAGCTGGAGTAGATGTTGCGTATACAAAAGGGGTCTCTATTGGTGCCGCGACTGTTTTAGACTCAGATTCGTTGTCATTAATAGAGTCACAAGTAGCATGTTGTGAAACACGGTTTCCTTATATTCCAACTCTTCTTTCCTTTAGAGAAATCCCACCAGCTTTTTCAGCTGTAAAAAAATTGAAGACCAAGCCAGATGTTATCTTGGTAGACGGCCAAGGAATTGCACATCCTTACCGTCTGGGATTCGCCGCTCATCTGGGTCTAATAATAGATGGACCCACAATTGGAGTCGCCAAAAATCTTCTTTGTGGGAACGTTGGATCTTTCAATAATCTGAGATGGGCGCCCATCACTGACGGAAAAGAGGTTATTGGCGCTGCATTTGTTAGCAAGCTTGGCAGAAAGCCAATTTACGTGAGTGTTGGACATAAAGTTTCATTAAACAAATCTATCCAAATTGTCATGCAATTCACGCAGGCATACAGAATTCCAGAACCCATCCGAAGAGCTCATATTACAGCAAATGAAGAAAAGAGGAAAATAGCATAAGAGAAGAAACACTACAAAAAGAAAACAAGAGTGGAGGACCGCGAGGAAGCCAAAATTGAAACCTCAACTTAAACAGATTGTTAACAAAATAAGGAATGAATCACTACGGAATAAGGTTAGTGAACTTCTCGAAAATCCTGTAATGGAAATAGATGGAAGACTGCATACTGGGATGCCTTTAGAAAGTTCTCCAGCTGGTATACATCGTCACCATAGCTACCCTGAAGGATTGGTTGAGCATGTGGTGGCTTCATGCGAAATCGCTCTAACTCTTTGTGATGTTGTTAAGAAGGTTTATCATGGAAAAGTAGATGTGGACTTGGTGCTCGCTGGAGTGCTTTTGCACGACGTTTTCAAAACTCTCACTTACAAAGAAGAGAATGGAGCCTACAGAGCAACTCCTTTAGCTGAACGCCTAGACCATTTAACACTGATCGTTTCAGAAATGGTTCGCAGAGGTTTTCCTCTCAATCTTATCCACATAGTGTGTGCACATCACGGCGGTCAAGCTGGGCCAATATGGCCAAAAACTATTGAGGCGTTAATTTGCCACTTGACCGATGTCACAGATTCACGACTAAACGGCGAGGTGTTAAGAGCGGCAAGATATCTTTCGAGGCAAGCAAGTGGCGAGGAACTACAGATCATGAAGTCGAAGGAAGCCTTCGAAATAGTTCACGCGAAGGCTGTCGAAGGGTGGAGTGGAGTGCAGAAAACTATCAAGAAAATCAAACGAAAACGAATAGACGCCTCTTGACACACTCATCACAAGTGAATTATCTTCACTTCAAGGGTCTCCGTATTTAATATGGCAAGAGTTGATTTTCCAGACACGTAGCCACAAACTTCTCCAGGGTTCACAACTACCGTTTTTCCTTTTCGACATATCTTTGCTTCATGCGTGTGGCCGTGCACAATGAAATCATGACTTCCCGTATTTACTATGGAGTTTAGCAGTTCCTCTTCTTCACCATGCAACATTGCTATTCTCAAACCGTCAACCTTGACTTCCGCAAATCTTCCCCGAAGTTCTGCACCTAGTTCCTTGAATTTCTTTTGCAACAATTCGTGATCGCCATCATTATTGCCAAAAACGCCAATCAAAGATGCTTTTAGGGGCTTGAGGTCTTGCACTGCAAATCCAGCGATGTAGTCTCCTGCATGCAGCACTAAGTCAACTTTTTGCTGATTTAACCATTCTACGGCTTTACGAATGGAGGGGAGGTGGTCGTGTGTATCAGATATTAATCCCACAATCATTTTTCATCCTTTAACCATCAATTTCTAACGTTTCTTCTTCTTGAGAAGCTTTCCGTAGTCGTAACCTTTTTCGAAAGCAGCTAGGTTCAGTTTTCCAGTTTTTTTAGGAACGTTGTCCAGAATAGATTTTTTGATAGCCTCGACTTCAACTAGATTTGTTATGGAGGTAAAGGCTCCGAGCATGACGACGTTTGCCACAATAGTGTTTTTGAGTTTTTCCGCAATTTTTGTTGCGGGAATTTCGAAAACTTGGATGTCCAGATTTTTCTTTTGTTTTAGAACCATATCTGAGTCTAGGAGAAGAGTTCCTCCCTGCTTCAGTGTGTGTGCATATTGATTATAGGCTTCTTGTGACATCGCTATTAGAATATCTGGTTTTGAAACTTTTGGGAAATCGATTTCCTTATCTGAAATCACGACTTCAGATTTGCAGGCACCCCCTCTTGATTCAGGTCCGTAAGACTGGGTTTCCACAGCATTTTTGTCCCCATATATACAAGCCGCCGTTGCCAACATCAATCCAGCCCTTATGATGCCCTGCCCACCAAAACCTGCTGCTCGAATTTCTAACCTCACCTATTTTTCACCTCTGATTCTCTCTTGGACCTGCTTCATCATCTCCCGAAGGAGATGATCATACGTGGGCTTTTCGGCGTCTATGAATTCGCCAACAACTATTTTCTCTGGACTTATTTCAGCCTCAGCTGGGTCAGAAGCGTTTCGTATTTCAGCTGCGGTCTTAAACCAATTCATCATCTCTATCCCCGTTGCCATTTTGTTGCGTCTCCCATAGATTTCTGGACAGGGTGTAATCACCTCGATGAAGGAGAATCCCTCTTTTTGCAACACTTTCTTGATGGATTCTGTTAATCTTCGAACATGAAGGGTTGTCCATCTTGCTACATAAACAGCTCCAGAAGCAGCAGCCAAGTGAACCAAATTAAAGGGGTGCTCGATGTTTCCATAAGGAGTCGTTGTAGTCCATGCTTTAAGCGGAGTGGTTGGACCATACTGCCCCCCAGTCATTCCGTAGTTAAAGTTGTTAGCACAAATTACTTGAATATCCACATTCCTTCGGGCAGCATGAATGAAATGGTTGCCGCCTATTGCAAAGAGATCGCCATCCCCACTTATCACGACTGTTTTCAATTCTGGATTTGCTAGTTTTGCTCCTGTTGCAAAGGCTATGGCTCTGCCATGAGTGGTGTGATAAGAATCAGTGTTTGTATACCCAGATAAGCGACCTATGCACCCTATTCCAGAAACGACTACTACCTTGTTCACGTCGATTTCTATGTCTTTAAGGGCTCGTACAAAACAATTGAGGATAATTCCATTTCCACAGCCCTCACACCAAATGTGAGGCATCATTCCGTCTCTCAGGAAACGTTCAAAAGGATGCGAATCTTCGCTCATTTATAAGACCCTCTCTGTATGGCATCTAAAATTTCCACTGGTCTATGAGGTTCTTCCCCCAATTTTGGCATAAAGATCACAGAAGTTTCCTTTGCAGCCCTTTCTACTTCTCGGACGATCTGCCCACAATTCATTTCAGGAACCACTATTGCACGAACTCTTTTCGCCAATTCTGCAATTTCTTTGTCAGGAAATGGCCATAGAGTAATTAGTCTAAGGAGACCGGCTTTGAACCCTTTTTCTCTGGCCTCTCTTACCGCACTCATAGCCGATCGCGATGTGGTTCCGTAAGCAACCACCATCACTTCAGCGTCTTCAAGCATATTAGCACTGACTCTCACAATTTTCTCTCTATTTTTGCGTATCTTGTCACAGAGTCTTTGTACAAGTTCTTGCTGAGCTTTCGCCGTGTCGGTTCGAGGATGTCCAGTTTCATCATGTGTAAGTCCTGTTGCATAGAAACGGTATCCCTCGCCGAAGGAAGCCATCGGAGGAACTAAATCCCGATCGGGCAGAAAAGGAACGTATTTCTCAGGTAGTGTCCTAGGTCTTTTTCTGTTTACGCGTTTAATCGCATTTTCGGAAGGAATAGTAACTCGTTCCCACATGTGTCCAACAATTTCGTCAGCGAGAACAAATACAGGAACCCGATAGATTTCTGACAAATTGAACGCTTCAATTGTCAGGTCAAACATTTCTTGAACTGAGGAAGGAGCGAGTGCAATTATTTCGTAATCCCCGTGGGATCCCCATCTGGCTTGCATCACATCTTGTTGTCCAGGTTTTGTAGGCTGCCCGGTGCTGGGGCCTCCTCTCATAATGTTTACAACCACGCAAGGTGTTTCTGTCATGACTGCCAAACCGATATTCTCTTGCATCAGACTGAAGCCTGGACCAGAAGTTGCGGTCATGGATTTTACTCCGGCATAAGAGGCTCCAATAACAGCTGCCATGGAGCCAAGTTCGTCTTCCATCTGCACGTATACTCCGTCTACTTCTGGTAGACGTCGAGCCATTCTTTCGGCAATCTCGGTGGCTGGCGTAATGGGGTAACCAGCAAAAAATCTGCATCCAGCTGCAATGGCACCCTCAGCACATGCGATGTCTCCTTGCATAAAATGCTTTCCTGTAAGAACAGTTCTCTCCTGTGTCACTCAGCAACCTCCTTTACAGTCTTTTTTGACGCTGAAAATCGCAAAGTCTGGGCACACAGCTTCACAAAAACTGCACAGAATGCATACCGTTTCTTCTTTTACTTGGGGAGGGTGTACTCCTTTTATGTTGAATTCTTCAGATTGCTCCAATACTTCTTTTGGGCAAAATTCTATGCAGAATCCACAGCCTTTGCAGCGATCTTTTAATACGTGGACTTCGCCTTCGGGGATCTTAATCTTTTCAGAATCTAGTGGTTTGCGCCAAAGTCTTAACGGCACGACAATCACCTTGCTGTTCGTTTCACTATCACCTTTGACTTTTCTATCTCATCCAAGGTTACACTATCCACGATACTTTGCATTTCTTTAATCTTGGATGCGAATTTCTCGCCCTCAGCTGCAGTAAACCATGCTAATTGCAGACGGTTCTTGTCCAATCCAAGTCTTTCCATTTTCTTCCATAGCTTTTCAATTCTTTTCTGGGTTTGATAGTTAGCGTTTAGATAATGGCAGTCACCTAAATGGCACCCTGAAACAAGAATCGCACCAACTCCTCTGGCAAAAGTGTGTTCTATGAATTTGGGAGCGACCCTACCTGAACACATAGTTCGGATTATGCGAACGTTAGTTGGATACTGCATTCGGCTAACTCCCGCAAAATCTGCACCAGCATAAGAGCACCAGTTGCAGCAGAAAGCCACAATCTTTTTGTCTGCATCCTGTTCTGTTGCCGCCTCAATTTGTGCGAGGATTTGTTCGTCAGTGAAATGTCTCATGGTTAACGCTTCGAAGGGGCATTCAGCACCGCAAGTGCCGCATCCTGCGCAGGCCGCCTCTATAAGGTCCACCCGTTTCGTTTCTTTGTCCACTGCTATGGCGTTGTAAGGGCAGACTCTCGCGCACAAACCACAAACCTGACATTTCTCAGCCAACAATCTTGGTGTGATCGCTTCAACTGTCACCTTTCCTTGTGCCATTAGGATACCAGCACGAGCCGAAGCTGCACTTGCTTGTGTGACGCTGTCCTTAATGTCCTTAGGAGATTCAGCGCATCCTGCTAGGAACACTCCTCCCGTAGGGGTGTCTACAGGGCGAAGTTTTGGATGAGCTTCCATAAAGAATCCATCGGAAGTTCTTGATAGAGTGAGGAGGCGTTGGATAACGTCACTATCTTGTCGTGGTTCAATGCCTATAGAAAGAATGACCATTTCAGGGTTGATTTTATACAGTTCTTTCTGCAGTGTGTTTTCGCCTATTAGCCATAGGTTATTTGTTTTTCTGTCTTCAATTATTTCAGCCGGTAAGCCACGGATAAACAACACGCCATCTTTCTTGGCTCTCTTAAATAAGTCTTCGAAGCCTTTTCCGTATGCTCTTATGTCCACGTAAAACACGTAGATTCTTGTCTCGGGCCAGTGCTCCTTTATGAGAAGACTATCTTTTATAGTATTCATACAACAAACGTTGCTACAATAAAGGTGGCCATCCTTTTCTGAGCGAGAGCCAACACATTGGATAAACGCCACTGATTTTGGAATCTTCATGTCACTTGGTCGAAGCAGATGACCACCTGAAGGCCCACCAGCGTTTATCAATCGTTCAAATTCTAAAGATGTTATTACATTGGGAAACTTTTTGTATCCATATTCTACTAGTGAAGCGGGATCGTATACATCTGCTCCGGTGGCAACTACAATTGTGCCAACCTCTAACTCAACGGTTTCAGGCTTCATCTCAAAGTCTATTGCCTCTCTTTCACAGGCTTTCAGGCATTTGTCACAAGTAATTACATTCTCCTTGTTTAGACATAGGTCTCGGTCAATAATATATGTTGACGGCACCGCTTGAGCAAAGGGTGTGTAAATCGCGCGCCTCGTTGCCAGACCAATGTCAAATTCATTTGGAGTCGTTACAGGGCACTCTTTTGAGCAGTCGCCACAGGCAGTGCATTCATCAGCAACAAATCGTGGTTTCTTCAAGACTTGGACTTTGAAGTTTCCTATGTAGCCTTTTACATCCTCGACTTCGCTGTTTGTTAGTAATTCAATGTTTGGATGTCTGCCGGTATCTGACATTTTCGGTGCGAGGATACAGATGGAGCAGTCCATTGTGGGAAAAGTTTTGTCTATTTGTGCCATCCTCCCTCCGATGCTTGGCTCCTTTTCCACAAGATATACCTTGTATCCTGTATCAGCCAAGTCTAACGCGGCTTGAATGCCAGCGACTCCACCACCTATAACTAAGGTTTTTCTAAGAATTGGAACCACATTTTCTTCTTGAGGCTCGAGAAGAGTCGCCTTTGCAACCGCCATTCGAACCAAATCTTTAGCCTTTTCGGTGGCCTTTCCTTTTTCGTGTAGATGTACCCAACTACAGTGCTCTCGGATATTTGCCATTTCGAAGAGGTATTTGTTCAGCCCAGCCTCTTCACAAGTTCTCCGAAAAGTGGGTTCGTGGAGGCGAGGGGAACATGAAGCTACCACAAGTCGATTTAACTTGTGTTCCTTGATGTCTTGTTTTATCAGTTCTTGACCTTGATCTGAGCACGTGTAGCGATTGTCTTTAGCAATCACAACGTGGGGAAGAGCAGCTGCAAACTTTGCGACTTCCTCGCAGTCAACAGAACCGGCTATGTTTAGTCCACAATGGCATACATATACGCCTATTCTAATTCCATCGCTCGGTTCAGAATCTGGATATTGTGTGGGTGTTTCAGTCATTTCGACACATCTACCACTTGTTTGATCTTTCGATCAGATCTAATTTTGCTCCTTAGATAGCCGTCTATGGATTCGGCGGCTCTTTTACCAGCAACTATCGCTTCTACCACAGTCGCTGGTCCAGAAACTACATCTCCGCCAGCAAATATGCCTTCTTTGGTTGTTTCCATGGTGAAGAGATAAACTGCGACGGTATTCTTTTCTGTCACGTCTATTTCCTTGGGAAGGAAAGAGAGATCTGGTGTTTCGCCTATGGCTAGTATTAGCGTATCTGCTTCTACGAGGAATTCTGAGCCTTCGACTGGTATTGGTCTTCTTCTTCCACTCTCATCTGGCTCCCCCAACTCCATACGAATACATTCTATGGCAGCTACTCGGCCTTCTTTTCCAATGATTCGTCTAGGCGCAACCAGAAATTGAAACTTGACGCTCTTTTCTTCTGTCTCTTTTACTTTCCAAGGGTTGGCTGGCATCTCTTCTTTAGATCTTCGATAGAGAATATGAACTTCTTTGGGACCAAGTCTACATGCGGTTATGGCCGTGTCCATGGCAGTGTTTCC
>Ga0224506_10000444_pt1 | contig 35499 bp, 44 predicted proteins | sample SF_Jan12_sed_USG_2_FD_169108 | JGI IMG/M metagenome (GOLD analysis project Ga0224506, IMG submission 169108) | Sediment microbial communities from San Francisco Bay, California, United States - SF_Jan12_sed_USGS_8_1 | ecosystem: Environmental > Aquatic > Marine > Sediment | place: USA... | reverse complement strand
TATTGCCTTTGCTTAAATGGTACATTATGCAAATTACTAATAAACCCCTAACATGGCGCTCAAGTTCGCCACAAAAAACGTGGCAGGACTCGGCATAAAGCGCCGAGCCTCTTAGCTAGAACGTTAGCTTGAATATGGAAATAACAGAAGAGTACAAATGGGAGAGCCCTAGCCCACTAAGAGATGAAGTGGTGGGGAGGGTGGCGGCTGGTTCAGGATTGTTTATAGCCGCAGGCTGTATTTCATTTGCAATGAATTACATCTACATTGGAATGATATTTATAGTATGTGCAATCATAGCCGGATACTACTTTTATAAGAAAACAAATAACACAACAATCAGCATTTCAAATGGTATTCTACGATACGGAAAATCAACAGAAGTCGTGCTTGAAAGAATTGAAAGCGTCTCTGTGAAAAGACAGTTTATGCTAACGGATGTGCTTGTCATTAAAATATCAGAGAGTTTGGTTGGCGGCATTATCCCACTACATGGAGTACCAACAGATGTTAGGAATAAATTAATTGATATTATTCAATCGAAAATCAAAAACAGCTAACAAGAAATTCAACAAGGACATACCTCCGCGGCGCGTATTTTGTGCAAAATCGCACAAAATACCCACCACTACGGTATGCCTGTTAATAAAGCGTTAGCTGTATAAACAAACATGAAACGTAGAGAATTTTTAACAGAATTTCTTGGTGCTCTTGGAGCAGAGAGTATCGAATGGCATGAAGAAACAGAAAACTTCATCTCAGGCAGAGTTATTTACGATAAAGATGATCCAGAAGAAATACAAGATTTCTGCTGGCATAAAGGTGAAGAAGAAACGCCAAGCACTAACGCATTGAAGCTTGTGAAACTACTCAATAAGAAAAAGTTACTAAGCATTGACCAAATTTCAGTAACAAAAGAAGAACTTAGGTTACAGTACAACGAAATGTGCGGTTCAAATACTACAGAACCAGAATTTATGGAAATATTAGAAGAACTTGAAGAAATGGAAGTTCCGATGGTAGATGAAGGAAAAGAAACAGATGCTTATTTCATTCACGAGTAAAACAGCTAACAAGACGCTCGTTCGGACGCATACTACGCTGCGCTTCGTATGCGCCGCACAGCTTAAACGTTATGCGTATAAACATGGATACAGTTGAATTATCACCAGATAGAGTTAAAGCTCTTAAATACTATTCACCATTACTCGTATTTACACTGGTAATATTTTTATACGTAATATGTTTAGAGTTTGTATACATAACTGAGTGCGCCTATTTTTTCAAACTCAATCTATCCGTAGTTGCTCTAGTTGTCATATGTTATGTGTTACCTGTATATTTTTTTCTATGGTCAATGTGGGCAGGTGTCATTGGTTATAAATCGCTCAAATCTAACTATTTCCCTCCGTTAGATATACCAGTGTTTTTTCGTGCCACCGCAAGAAAAGGGAATTTATCAACGGTAAAGGGTGTTGTTACTTTGTTTTCCCCTGTATTAGGTATATGGTTGCTTTATATAGGACATACTGCATTTATGGAAACAAGCAAGGACAAATCAGTTTTCGAGGCTTTTGAGTATATGGATAGCATCTGTTCACAATCGCATAACAATACGCTCGTGCGGGACTCGCAGCAAAAAACGCTGCTCACCCCACAGCTCGGTCGTTAGGTGTCATAAAAGCATGCATTCCAATAAATCAACTTACGTCATTGCAGCGTTATATTTGTTAGTTGGTATTTGTTTATTTGCATTCGTACCAAGAGCAGATGCTCTATATGCATCAATGTATCCTGACTGGAATGCAAGCCAAAATATTTTTATTAAAGCGTTTCATTATCCCAGTTACATTTGGATTTTAATATTTGGAGCCTTCACGGGTTCTATAGTCTTTCTCGGCAACATTACTCATGGCAAACTACAAAAACGAATAAATATAGGCGCTCTTTGTTTTTTTGTCTTCGCTGTTGCGCATATATTTGATTGGCTATTAAGCTATACTTTTTGTCATTCTTGGGGATGCAGTCATATATTACCAACATGGGATATATTTTCATGAGCAAACACCTAACAAGTCAATCAAGTTCGCCCACAAACAACGTGGGCTGGGACTAGGCGATAAAGCCCGCCTAGCCCCTTATTTCAAACGTTAGGTGCAAAAGGAATAACAATGGCATATGAATGTCCAGCTTGTAATAAGAATACAATAACTACTTGGCAAAAGTATATTTCAAGTCCATTGCTAACTGTTACTTGCTCTAACTGCGCTTCACAGGTTCATGCTGGCGGCGCATTCTATACATTCATAAACACAATCGCATTTTTGTCAGTAGTATGTTTCTTTTTCATCATCGTAATAAAACAAGAAATACTATATATTGCATTATTGGTTTTAAGTTGGTTGTTTTGTGACATATTACGAGTTAAATATTCAAAGATAACAATATCAAAAAATCGGTGGGTAAAATCACCTAACAAACCAGTCAAGCAGACGGACTAACCAAATATGTGTTTCCTGAAATATTTTCATGCCGCTGCTTACCTCAAACGTTAGGTGTATAAATGAATAAAGGAATATACAAAACAACTCATTTCTTTTATGCATACATTGCTGCGTGCGCAATTGGCCTTTTAGTAAATGGGTTAATAATATTTCTTATTCATTTATTAGTTCCATTTCCATCTAATGAACAAATAATAAGCACATACACTGGCAAAGATGGTTATGGATTTTTCATAGCAACATTAATCTTAGGAGCCTTCTTTTATAGGTATACTAAAAAACTTAATATTGTTAAAAGCAAATAAGGCAATATCAAATAATTACTAACTATGCTTATAATCAATAAAACACCTAACAAATCAATCAAGTTCGCACACAAAAGGCGTGTGCTGGGACGCTGCGCCGAAAACGCGCCGCGCCCCTTATTTCAAACGTTATGCGCAGAAGAGATAGGCAATGAGCTGTACTGAAACATATGCAACACTAAGGGTTTTCTCTAAGCAGCTCATGGCTCAGGAAATATGCAATTCACTTGAATTAAACCCATCGACGGTATTGGAAAAATATCCTGATTCTAAATATAAGCATGAGAGAGAAGATGCTCGTTTTTTCTATACTACGAAAGGTATTGTTGACTCAAAAGAAAACCTAATTCATTTAATGAAAATTCTTGATGTGCTTGAAGGCAAAAATAAAGCCATTGATTATCTGGCTAATCAAGAATGCGAAATTGATATATTTTGTTATTTTGAAACTGATGGACAAGGTGGCCCAACGATAACATCAGAAATTATGAAGAGGCTTTCCTTATTCAATATAGATGTTAGCTGGGATATTTATTGTGTTGAGTAGCGCGCATAACAACACGCCCTGAGGTGGACAGCAAGTCTAAATTTACTCTGATACCATAAATTTCAATAGCGGCGAGCCACGTTTTTTCAATGCATTAAGGTAAGTTGTTTCATCGTATGATGTATTGTTTTTCCAGCATCTAAATGCAATTCGAATCCATTTGAATGCTAATGCTCGTATCACCGTGTTATGAGGTTTGCCCTTACTTATTTGTTGATCGTAATAGGCTTTAGCCCAAAATGAATACCGTATTGATAGCCCAGCCCATTCAACAAAAGTTTGTCGTAGGAAGGTTGGACAGCTATAACGCCAGTGCACCCATTTTTTCTGGCCGCTTTGCTCGATAACTGGAGCTACACCGACATATTTCTGTACCTCATCGGCTATATCATAACGATCACGGTTAACACCAAAGGCAACAAGAAGACGTGGTGCTAACTGAGCGCCTGCACCAGGGAAGCTATCAAAGATTCTTTTATCGGCTTGTGATTGGTAACGATCTTTAATCGCTTTATCGAGATTCTCAATGCCAATAAGAAGCACCTTCATCTGAGCAATGAGTACCTCTACCAGCATAGCGTTGGGTTCAATCACACCGGTATCATCGGTGAGTGGGCATGCCGCTTTGATTTCTTCTATTCATTTTTCATTTACCGAAGGATAACGAGAGTTGTGGAGATTGAAAAATTTCAACAAGGTTAACTTACGAGCCTTCTTAGCCTCCGCCAACGTAGGCCATTGAGTAATAAAATCGCAGAATATCACCGTGTCTTTTTCCTTAAACCAATCAAGCACTTGTGGGTAGTAGTTTTTTAATGTGGCCGTCACCTTATTGGATAAATCCACTCTGTCCTGAACCAGCTTTCGCCGATACTCGACCAACTGAGCCAATGCCCGTATGTCAGGTGACTCTGGCACGATAGCGACTAATTTATCCATATGAAGCGTTAATATCTCGGTTTGGATCAGCGCATCACTGGGATCGTTTTTAGCGCCACTGTTTGAAAATGCTTTGCGGTATTTGGCGACAGTGGAGGGGTTGATTGGAAAGAGAGTGATATGTTCGTATTTGCTAAGTGCAAATATTAGAGGCCCTTTTTTTAATTCACAGGCGACAGCAATTTTTTTATTCGGATAACGTTTCTTTAAACCGATCGCCCAATCATGTAATGCTTGAGGCTTGCTGGATATGACAGAGAACTGATAGTGCTTGGTATCAATGGGCATCTCACAGACATCGTGCTTTTTGTCTGCCCAGTCGATACCGACTAATGCGGCAAAGTCATCTACTTTGAATGCTTTCATCACGCACCTCCAAGGTGTAAAGTGAGTACTGGAACATGCTTAACGCTCGTCTCTCGCAGGTCTTATAGATAGTCGTGGCACGGCGATCCCTGAGTATGCGTTTTGAAACAGAGCACTTCTGCTGCCTCGAACGTCTTGTTAAGAACATAAGATGTTCGGCGCTCAATATTCGTAGGCAGCAGAAGTATGTTCCACCCAATTCAAGGAAAGGTAAAATAATGAATTTAATGGAACGGTCAAACTATAAAGCGCTCAAGCGGGACTCGGCAAAAAACGCCGCGCCCCTTAGCTAGGTCGTTATATATAAAAATATGGAAAACAATAGGCAAGCACCTACCTTCATGGACACTATACATACAGAGCATCCTATGTTTCTTCTGTTCTATGGCTCAATATTCTTCGCAATCGTCGGTTACGTGATATTGTTAGTTCTCCACTTTCCGTACAATAATTTAACTACTGACCAAGTCCAAATGTTCAAGTTTTTTTGGGTGGTTTCTCTGACAGGTTCACCATTTTACATATGGTGGTATTTTGTTATACGCAGCACATTTATTCATGGTGAAATTATTGAAGCAAAGGTAACAGATGCCAGCCTTAAAAAACTTTCTCCTGATTTTATGTTTCAATATGCTTTCACGCATAAATCTGAGGATTTTAACCATCATGCAAATTTAATACCTAACAGCGTAACTAAGTCACTAGCTATGAAAAAAACTGTTCTAATTATTTACAACGCGAAAAAGAATGTTTCATTTATACTTGAAGCATATAATAAAAAAATATATAACAATGCGCTCAAGCGGGACTCGGCAAAAAACGCCGCGCCCCTTAGCTAGGTCGTTAGGTTACAAAAGATCAGGGAAGGGAAATTTGGGTATTCAATCACACTATATAATTCTATCTATTGCTATAGCTCTTTCTGCTATAGGCATATTTAGGTTGAATAAATATAGCTCATTAAATAAATGGGTTAAATTAGGTGCTATTATTTTATCTATAAAGGAATCATGGAAGGATGTAGCCCTTTCACCATATAGTATCGCTAAGTATTACTACCCTGAGATAGAGTATGAATACAATTTCAACAGTAATAGTTATAAATCTAAGGCTGTTAGCTTTAATTTACAAAATATTTGGGTTTGTGAAGTAGATGACTTTGGCATTGAAGCAAAAGACGATGATATGTTCTGGCGAGCTTGGCAAAAAGGTGATGAGATTTCTATCTATGTAAATCCTCAACAACCAAGTCAGGCAGTAATAATTAACGAGTTAGTATCACAATATAAATCACATAATTTAGCTTTAATAATTAGCGGGATATTAATATTTACATTATGGCTTTATGTAAAATAAACAACCTAACATGGCGCTCAAGTGCGCCACAAAAAAACGTGGCAGGACTCGGCATAAAACGCCGAGCCTCTTAGCTAGAACGTTAGAGCGCAAAGGAATATTATGAGAATCATAGTTACAATATTACTAACATTAACTCTTTCTGGATGTATTTCTGCATCAAAGACAATGGTCAGAGAAGAGAATGTGTTTTATTTAAATGGTAAAACAATCGAATTAAGTAATGAGCTATTGAGCGAGTTCCGAGCTAGTTGGAATGGTGATTCGCCCATTGATGTTACAAATAAAATACTAAAGGCATCGGATATTCAATGGATTTTAGATTACATATCTATAAACGAAAGACTAAGCCCTGAAGAATGTAAAACATTGCATATAATAAAAACTAGAAAATTCGGTAAAAATGAGCCTCAAATTAACGAGCAAAATATTATATCTGGTCTTTTTGATTATGCATGGGACATTGATGCTTGTGGGTCAGAACATACATATAGAATTGTAAATAAAAAAGGCGAATCTGATTTTTTAGTTTACCCAACAAAGCTCTAACAAATCAGTCAAGCAGACGGATTAACCAAATAGGAACCTCCCCCAGTTTTGAACACATCTAATTTTAAAACTATTGGAGGTGTTACATGGCTAGAAAAACAAAATATGGTACGTATGGTGATGACTTTAAAGCCACTGCTGTCGCATTAGGAGAATTACCCAGGGTAAAAGCCAGCGATGTTGCTCATGTGCTCGATATTCACCCCGTAATGTTATACCGTTGGAAGAAAGAACTTAACGACGGAATAATCATGGCAAAGAAAGATAAAATCACGCTAGATGCAGAAGAGAAAAGCGAACTAAAACGCTTACGGAAACTTGAAAAAGAGCATGATGAGCTCTTAATTAAGCATGACATTCTAAAAAAAAGCATCCAATTCTGTTCAGATCGAAAAAAGAAATCTTCGAATTCATAAACTCGAAACGCGATGATTACAAACTCAAGACGCTGTGTGATGTATACGATGTCACGCGTGAAGGCTATTATTCGTGGCGCAGGCGAGGACAATCAGACCATGCTATGCGCGATATAGAGCTAAAGCAAAACGTGCATAAGTTATTTGACGAGTACAATGGCATCTACGGCAGCCCTAAAATACACCAGCTGCTGAAACAACAAGGTACCATTACAGGAAAGAATCGAATAGCCAGGCTCATGCAAGAATGTAATCTAAAAGCCCGCTGTGCGTGTATCTACAATAACCATACTGCACATGATCGCTTCTATGCCAGTATTGGTAACAAGATACATAAAATCGAAGCTACGGGGCCGAATCAGATTTGGGTCGGGGATGTAACCTACTTGCGGGCAAACAAAGAGTGGCGGTATCTGGCTGTGATTATGGATAAGTTTTCACGTAAGATCGTGGGCTGGTCATTATCGGTAAAGCGCAATGTTGATCTATCACTCACTGCATTTAAACGCGCAGCGAGTAAACGACTGGTTCAATCGGGATTGTATTTTCATTCTGATAGAGGTTCTGAATATGTTGCTTATAAATACAGGGACTGGTTAAAAAAACAGGGTGTAATACAAAGTTTAAATCGTAAAGGCATAATGAACGATAATGCAGAAATGGAATCATTCTTTCATCAGTTTAAAGCTGAGAGAGTGCATAAAAATGAATATACAACTGAAGGTGAATTACGAGCCGTCATTATTGAGTACGTTAGGTTTTATAACTCAAAAAGAATTCATTCGTCATTAGACTATTTGACGCCAAACGATTATGAAGTAATAATGGGTTAAATGAAATAATGATAACAAAGGATGTGTTCAAAACTGGGGAAGGTTCCATATGTGTTTCCTGCAACATATTTATGCCGCTGCTTACCTCAAACGTTAGGCCTTAAAAGAAACAATCGAGTCATTAATGGAATCAACAAAAAGTACAGCTAGGCAACGAGCCGATGAAATAAAAGATTATCGCTGCAAGAATCTTATCGCGGTTATTGAGCAACCGAATGATATAAAAAATATAGGCACGGTAATTCGTAATGTAAACGCCTTGGGCGTTGAAAAAACATACATTGTTGACCCTCGGAATGCTTTGCCAGAAGATTGGCAAGAAATGAGAGAAAGAAAATCATTAAGTAAATCATCAGTGTCGGCTATCAAATGGAGCTTTGTAAAACGTTTCGATAGCACTAAACAATGCCTAGATCATTTAGAACAAAACAGATTTGCATCTATAGTTACATCACCACATGTAAAAGGAAAAGAAAATGTTATTCTTCACGAAGCAGAATATACAGATTCAAAGCTAGCAGTTTGGTTTGGTAACGAATCACGAGGAATTAGTGACGAGGCAGTTGAAAGAAGCAAATATTGCATTTCAATCCCCATGTTTGGGATGATAGAAAGTCTAAATCTAGGCACAACTAGCGGGATAGTTCTTTATGAAATCACAAAACAAAGGCGCGAGTATCAAAATAAATATAAGCGTGCTAACAGAGGGCCTAACAAATCAGTCAAGTAGACGGGCTAACCAAATATGTGTTTCCTGTTAGATATTTACGCCGCTACTTACTTCAAACGTTATGCATAAGTCATTAGAAAAACCTAAATACACCTACAAACCTTCCAAAGAGAAAGTTAAGGAGGTTAAACAGCAGACGACTAAAAATAATGAGCCAATCGTTCAAAAGGCTAAAACTAAAGAAAAGTCTGTGGATACAGAGCAGTATATAGCTGATTTAAAGAAGAAATACAGGGGGCCGCTAAATGACGTAGAACTTGAGGGCACTAGGCTAAGCGTTATAGGCATAGTCACGAGTGCGTTTTTGGCAAAAACTGGCCTCGGAGGTATTGTAAAAGCATGTGGTAGTCCTATCGCGAAGGTTGTACCACTCAATCCTTATTTACTTGGCATCAGCGTATTATTGGGCGCAGCTTCAATAGGATATTTAGTATGGAAGCACTTACTATAGCTACAATGTACAAATGCATAACAAATCAATCAAGTTCGCCCACAAACAACGTGGGCTGGGACTAGGCGATACAGCCCGCCTAGTCCCTTATTTCAAACATTATGTGTAAAAATATGAAACGTCTACTAATTATTGTAACTTTATTAATTACGCCATTTACCAGTATCAACGCCAATGACACAAAAGGTCATGTAGCATTTTTTATATTGCTTTCTGAAAACTCTCAGGATTACGTAGAAATAAATGAAGACTTTAACTATTACTATGAAAACTTATCAGCTTGGCTTGTTGAAAACAAATATACTTATTCTCGCCATACAACAGCACCTATAACAATAAAAGGCATACTAAAACCTTTCACTAAACAAATGCTTGTTACAGATATAGGTGTTATTTTAATTAAAAATGAACACACATATAAAATAATTCAAAGCATAGGTACGGACATTGACCTTATAATGGATATAAATAGCTTTTATTAAAAAACACATAACAAATCAATCAAGTTCGCCCACACAAAACGTGGGCTGGGTCTAGGCGATAAAGCCCGCCTAGACCCTTATTTCAAACGCTAGGGAATAAAAGGAGATATTATGAAATTAGACACTGGAGAAACACTAGAGCTAGATATAATGCCAAATGAAAAATTATTGGTTATTTGGTTTCTTACTAAGACAATAACTTATTCAGTTGCCACAATGTTTTTTGTTTTTATGATCTTGTTTTTCATTAACACTATTAATTTAGCCACAGAAGTTGAATTAGAAAAAGAAAATAAAACTGAAACAAGTCAAAATATCTCTAAAAATGAACCCTCAGAAGATAAAGTCAAAAAGAAAATCGATCACCCATTCAGTATTATGGTTGATTACTGGGGCTGGGCGCTTGCTCTTGTAGGGATTTCTTCAGTAATTATACAAATATATCTAATCTATCTTAGAAAAACTTATCGTTATGTTATTACTAATCGCCGGTGTATTTTTATAGGCGGTATTTTAAAAAGAATTGAAAGAACTGTGCCGTATAAAAAAATTACCGACATTCAAAGATCTCAAAATATCATAGAGCGTATGCTTGGAATATGGAATGTCCAAATCTTTACACCTGGAACGGCAAGCATGCAAATTGGGCAGGCCAAAGCCAAAGCAGAGCTTAATTTTGATGGCTTATTAAACAGTGAAGAATTATATGAAACAATCAATAGGCATACGCAGGTTAATTAATAAATCCCTAACAAATCAGTCAAGCAGATGGGATAACCAAATATGTATTTCCTGAAACATATTCATGCCGCTGCTTACCTCAAACGTTATGTGTTAATGATGCTGTGTTATTAAAAGTTAAATTTTGAGGATTGTCAATAATAATACTTAAAAGGAAATAAAATGCTAAATACTGAAATACCATGGAACCTAGTAGCTGAAGGTTATGCAGAAACTACCAGTAAGATGTTTGAAGGTTATGCTAAAGCTGCTATTAATTTAACAAAAATGAATTCAGGCAGTCATGTCCTCGATGTGGCATGTGGTCCTGGTACTTTACCGATGCTGATTCATAAGCGGTGTCAAACAGTTAAAGCGATAGATTTTGCAGATCAAATGGTTTCAATATTCAGGAATGCTATAAGTAATGCATCTATTGATAATATTGACGTAACCTGTGGTGATGCACAAAATCTTCCTTACGAAGACGAATCATTCGACATTGCTTTTTCGATGTTTGGCTTGATGTTTTTTCCTGATCGCAGTAAAGGCTATTCAGAGATCTATCGCACACTAAAACCGGGGGGTGAAGTTGTTATCTCCAGTTGGGCACCTGTTGCAGATTCACCAGCTATGAAGATGATGTTTGGTGCAGTAAGAGCACTAAATCCAGAGATACCAGAACCACAGACTGTTATCGATTCATTGGAAAATGACTCATATTTTAAAAATGAACTCGAACAAGCAGGTTTCCGGAACATTGTCATCCATCGAATAACAGAAGAATATTATATCGATTCTATTGCTAAATTGTGGGAAGAGCTCGTGAAAGGTAGTGCACCCATAGCGATGATGAAAAAAAATATGTCGCCAGAAGCCTGGAAAGAGAAAGAGGAAATTGCTCTTGGCTTTATCACAAATTCTCTGCCTGAGCTGCCAGTATCTCTTACATCAGATGCATGGTTAGGTTATGGGATAAAATAGATCAAGATGGATCAAGGCATGGATCAACGGCTCAGACTCCTTGATCCTAAATGAGCTAAAACCACCAAGTAGCCCAGTTACAGCACAACCTAATTCCGCCCCCCTTAACACCCCCGGATTTCGTTGCTCTTCATCAGGGCTACGACTCTGATATTTTAATACCGTAGGATGCCGCTCGTGCCTCATCAGCATCCTACAAATTATTAGGTTGCATCCCGGAGTATTCTCAACGCTTCCACACCAGTAATTCCATTAGCATCCAGTTTTCTGGACATCATATCAACATAGCTATGGAAATAGCCTCCAAAAATCTTGCCGAATTCTTTATAGGCTAAAACTAGATTGCCCTCTTCTTCATATTTCTCAGCTTTAACTATATGCTCATGGCAATCTCTAAACACTTGCATTGCTTCAAGCATTTTATTTATATCTTTTAGGCCGTCCATCTGTTTACCATTATCAGCAGGGTCATCTATGGTGAACACCACCATACGTATCGCTTTTTTATAAAAGTATTTTATCGCCTGGACATATGAGGTAACTTTTATTTCACTTAGTGTTTCTTTAATCAGTAATTCAAGATAATAGTTATTGAATAATGAACCATTGCATTCATTCCAGTATCTGGTCATTCTCACTACTGGTAACAATAGACCCCTCTGCTTATGATTTTCATCATCCAGCGCGTAGTAATGAATGGTTGGGTTGGTTTTAATCCATTGTTGCTTCTTTGCATCAGCCACAATATAACCTTTGTTTTTTCTATAAAAACTGGGTACTACGTGAAATATAAATTCTGTATATGCCACAATGATTGATCTTCCGTCAGCGGCGATAACAGCATCAGGATATTGAGTAACAAGTGCCTCCTGTAAGTGTCTCATCAACTCTTCAGGCGTATTCATTTGACCACGCTCTGGTTTTAACAGCACAAATAGGTCTATTACACTGCCCTGCAGTGGCTGGATCATGGTGTTTCTTGCAATTGCTCCCGGCAGCGCTGTACCTAGCGCATCAAATTCCCTAACAACAGTTTTTTCAATTTCTGATTGCCGTGCTGAAATCATCGCATTTTGTGCCACGGTGATAACCAGTGATGTATCCAGGGCCCTGAGACCTTCTTCAATAGTTATGCTGAGAGCAATTTTTTTCATTAATTTATAAATGGTTTATAAGTGGAAAACTTAATATTAGGAGATATTCTGATTTAAGCCTACAGATTGTGATAATTATCTAGCCTGTTCTCTATTATAATTGGGACTTTATTTTTTAAGCATTAGAGAAACAGTATGTCACAAGCCGACTTTGAGCAAGCAAGAGACCTTATCGATCAAGCTAATAGCGAAGATCCAAATAAAGTGATCGATTCTGACAACAAGGAATGGCCGAAGGAATTATTATATTCTCATCATATGTCTGACATGCTGGAACGTTTCGCCCCTGACACTGACGATGTCATGAAGTTAGCTATTCAGGCTCAGCATATACAACGCTGGAAATCTCCCCGTAGCGATTATCCGATGGATCGTAAAGGCTACCACCAGTGGCGCACCGCACTTTATACCTTCCATGCGGATACGCTTGCTGCCCTCATGAAGCAGACGGGTTATGCTGAAGACAGTCTTGAAAGGGTCAAACAGGCAGTGGGTAAAAAAGCACTGAAGAAAAATCCTGACACACAACTTCTGGAAAATATAGCTGGCCTGGTCTTTATTGAACACTACATGCTGGCATTCGCTGAAAAGCACCCTGAGTACGATGAAGCCAAATGGATTGATATTATTCGCAAGACCTGGCGCAAAATGAGTGAAGCGGCTCAACAATTCGCATTATCTGGCAGCATAAAACTACCTGAACCCTTAATTCCCCTGATCCAGAAAGCCTTGTCTGATAACTAAAAACAAATCTATACAGGTATCTATTACAGTAGCTTTGATACCCGTATCCGACAATTAATATCAGGGAAGATACTAATTGTATCTAATGCTAGAATCCAACGTTCTTACGTCCGGGCATGAATATAAACAGGCTCGTTTAATGATTCTGCTCGAAAATATACTGTATGAAAATTCAAGTTAGCGAGTTAATTGTCAAATATATGGAACGACTGGGTATCGATACCATCTTTGGTATGCCCGGTGCACATATCCTGCCCGTATACGACAGCCTGTACGATTCCAGCATCCAGAGCATTCTGGCCAAACATGAACAGGGCGCGGCCTTCATGGCAGGGGGTTACAATCGTGCCTCGGGAAGGATTGGTGCCTGTATTACTACTGCTGGCCCAGGCGCGACCAATCTGGTCACCGGCATCGCTAATGCCTACGCTGATAAGCAACCTGTGCTCATCATCACGGGTGAAGCACCGACCTATATTTTTGGCAAAGGTGGTTTGCAGGAAAGCTCTGGTGAAGGCGGCAGCATCGACCAAAGCGCTTTATTTAAAGGCATCACCAGATACAACAAGGTGGTCGAGCGCACCGATTATCTGGAAAACGTACTCAATCAGGCCTCAAAAATACTGTTAGCGGATAGTCCGGGGCCGGTCTTGCTGAGCTTCCCCTATAACGTGCAGAAAGAAATGGTCGATGATGAGATCCTCGACAACATCAAAACAGAAAAGCACCATTGTGCGCTCAACAAGGATTCCGGGCCGGTCAATACCTTTGTCAAACTGATGCAGCAGTCGAAGAACCCGGTCATTATTGCCGGTTATGGTTGCATTAAATCAGGTGCACAGTCACGGCTGACTGAACTCAGCAAATTATTCAACATTCCCGTCACCAGCAGCCTTAAAGGTAAGGGAGCGATTAGCGAACAATCTGAATTATCGCTGGGCAGTCTTGGTGTCACCTCGTATAGCCATGCTTACAAATACATCGAAGAAACTGCCGATCTGGTGATATTTCTGGGTGCTGCATTTAATGAACGCACCAGCTATTTATGGGACAAGAAATTACTCAATGATAAAAAGATTATTCAGGTTGATAGTGATTACGGTCAACTTGAAAAAGTATTCAAGACAGACATTGCCATTCAGGGCGACATCAATGAAGTATTGACGGCTGTACTGGATAATATAAACACCTACTCTGCTGAACATATACTCAAGGAATACATCCCCGTTAGCAATGCTGATAACCCGGAAACTGAAAATAACGCCAACATTTTTAAAACTCGGTTTACACTGATTGAAACTTTCTTTCAGAAACTGGAAGAAAACTTTCCTGAAAACATTACCGTATTTGATGACAACATTATTTTTGCGCAAAACTTTTTCAATGTTAATAGCAATAATCGTTATTATCCTAACTCCGGCGTTTCATCACTGGGGCATGCCATACCGGCAGCCATAGGCGCGCAATTTTCGGACAAGAAAACCACTTTCGCGATTCTTGGCGATGGCGGATTTCAAATGTGCTGCATGGAAATAATGACTGCAGTGAACTACAACATTCCACTCAATATTGTCATGTTCAATAATTCGACTATGGGCCTGATCAGGAAAACCCAGTTTCAGCAATACCAGGAGCGATTTATCAATTGCGACTTCAGCAATCCCGATTATAAAACTCTGGCGAAATCATTTGGTATCAAGCATCAACTGGTAGAAAACAAAAAAGATCTCGACACGCTGTTTTCTTCAACGGATTTTTCTAATGCCATCAACCTTATCGAAGTCATCATTGATAAAGACGCTTTCCCTAATTATTCATCTCGACGCTAGACGTCGAAACCTGAATGACCACCGGTAATTATCCAGCACTCAGGCATTTTCTTGAAATCTATCGTGGTGATGCACGATTAGCTCTGCTCGACACACTACTGGATAGCGGCAAAACTGTTGCAGACACCATTAATATTTACACAAGCGCTTTTCCTGCTATTGAAAACAATATATGGAAAACCCTGCCCGCTGAAGAAACAATCACGCTCTTTCAGTCTGTCTTTAGTGAATATGAAACATTAATTCAAAAAAATATCGATGAGACAGAAGATTCTAGATACAAATTCTACATCGTTATTCCTGTTGCTGACCGTCCAATACATCTACAGCAATGCCTGAACAGCATACTCAATCTATGCGAGCTTTATCAATACGGCGGTAAAAATCGTCAACACTATAATAAAATCGCCGTTATTGTTGCTGATGATTCCAGAAACAAAAATAGTATCAAGCAACACCAGAAAATCTGCGAACGATTTTCCAGCGATGGCTTAGACACCGAATACTTCGGCATCAAGGAACAAATAGAGCAGATAAAAAAACTCGGTGGTAGCGCTCACAACCTGCAACAGATACTGGGACGCTATGCCCTGCAACAAAACCCGGATGATTTTTACCACAAGGGCGCGGCCATCACGCGCAATATCGCCTACTTACGGCTTGATGAAATCGCCTGTAGCTCTGGTGAAAAACTCATTTTCTACTTCATCGACAGTGACCAGGAATTCAAAATCAAGATTGCGACCGACGATGGCCAGAAAGATATTTATGCCATTAACTACTTCTACCATCTCAATGAAATATTCAGCCGCGGCCATGCCAGCATACTCACCGGTAAAGTGGTTGGCGACCCGCCGGTCTCACCAGCGGTGATGGCGGGCAATTTCCAGAATGACGTGATCGATTTCTTGCAGCAGATAGCCAATAATGATGCGGCAAGCTCATGCCACTTTCATGGCGAGACTAAAGTTAGCGATGATGCTGCCTATCACGATATGGCGGATCTTTTTGGCTTTAAGAAATCTGCCGAGCCTTATCAGTATTCCTGCACACTAAAAAACTCACATAGCCACCTCGATTGCTTCAATGATTTCGCCAGCAAACTCAATCGATTCTTTGATGGCGAACATCCAACACGGGTGACCTATTTCGATTACGCAGGCTCTCTGTCTGATACCATCGCCGCCAGAACTATTTATACCGGTAACTACGCTTTCAAAGCTGAATGTTTGAAATATTTTATTTCCTTTGCCACGCTAAAATTGCGCATGGCCGGGCCGGTACTGGGACGCATCATTAAGGCTGAGCTGGGTGACCGTTTCGTTTCCGCCAACTTACCTATGCTGCACAAACGCACTACCGATGAAACTGGCGAGTCTGAATTCAGGCCAGGCGTCAACAGAGAGCAGGAAAAGATTGATCTTTCTGATGAATTTGAACGCCAGTTTTTTGGTGATGTGATGTTGTTTACTATTGAACAGCTAAGTCAGGCCGGTTATCCTGAAGCAACACTCGATCGAAACACATTAGAATCCGTGTTAATAGAAACAGAACAAAGCCTGCATAAAAAATACGAAAGCAAACATCATCAGATTATGGAAAGGCTGGAAATATTAAAATCTGTTTTTAATCGTGATGACTGCTGGTGGAACAATACAGCAGATACCACACAGGCAAGAGAACTAATTAAGAATTTTATCAATAATATTGATCATAACTTTGGTGCAAACTCCCAGGGTCATGCGCTAATTAACTCTGAAGCCAATCAAATAAAACGCCATGATGAAATTCTACAAGCCATTCTCAGCTATAAAAATGATCGTGCCACGTGGGAAGCCCTTCTAAAATGAACGTCTTTATTTTAAATACTGGTCGCTGCGGCTCTACCACTTTCATCAAGGCTTGCCAGCACATTACAAATTATTCTTCTGCACACGAATCACGTTCCACATTGATTGGTGAATCTCGATTAGCTTATCCAGATAATCATATTGAAGCCGATAATCGCCTGTCCTGGATTCTCGGTAGACTGGATAACGTCTATGGCGACAACGCTTTTTATGTTCACCTTAGCCGAGATAAAAATACAACGGCAGAAAGTTTCGCCAAACGCAATGAGTTTGGCATCATGAAAGCTTACCGTGAAGGTATATTGATGCAGGAACAGGAAAACAATTCTGTGCTTGAATTAGCTCACGACTATATCGAGACCATCGAAAGCAATATCGCGTTTTTTTTGAAAGATAAAACACACACACTGGTATTCAGCCTGGAAAATACCGAAGAGGGTTTCAGGCACTTCTGGCAATACATCAACGCAGAAGGTGATCTTGAGGCTGCACTGGCGGAGTGGAAGACCAGCTATAACGCTAGTTAGTTTTATTTATTTCCAGCACCGAACAGCCACGCTCAAATTCAAGGTATTCGAGCTCAACACATGAATACTCAGCCTGCCACTGCGCCACCAGCTCCTTCTCATCTTCTCTGCCAGCATCATCTAAAAACACTTTCGCCTGCTCTGAGAATTTATCGAACAGCAATGGCAAGGCTGGATAACGTGAATTCTTCTGGATAAAACCCGGCGGGCCATCGATCACCAGCATATCAATCGACACTTCCGGCAGCGCTTCCAGGCTGTACCAGTCGTAGTCCCGATCTAGATTCACTTTCTGCAGTGGGGAGAATAGCACCTGAGCATACTCTTCCAGACCGAATTCTTTCAGCTGCTGGCGCGTTTTCTCAGCATATTCTTCACCATTTTCCAGACTGATCACCCTACCCCTGCCATTGATCTGACAGCACCGCGCCAGCACCAGCGTGGTTAAACCACTGCTGCATTCGACGATGATCCCAGGTTTGACCTGAAGAGTATGCTCGATTATCAGGCCGATGAAATCTGGCGCGGCTGACCAGTCGGCGGTATGGGGTAGAGGCTGAGCCAGCCTCAGTTTGGCCTGTATCTCGTGATAAGGGTTCTCGGTCATCGCATCCAGATAAATCAATCGTTTCTAAGTGGTTGAGCATTCTATCTAAATTCCCCCTTCAGGTGGGACTCGAGTAAAACTTATCTATCCCCAAATAGATTTGCTTTAATGCTGTAAAAACAAGAAAATACGCGCTCATTTTTTCACGTGTGCGGATGGGTTCGAACTTTGCCATCTCTTCACAGACATTAACTATATTGAGGGATACCCCATGAAACTGATTCTTTTAGGTGCGCCGGGTGCTGGTAAAGGCACTGTTGCAAAATTACTGACCAAACTTGATGGTTCTGTACAAATTTCTACTGGTGACATTCTGCGTGGCGCAGTGGCTGCTGGTACTGAGCTTGGCAAACAGGCTCAAGCTGCTATGGCAGCTGGTGATCTTGTTTCTGACGATTTGATCATGGGCATTATGGGTGATCGTCTGAAAGAAGACGATTGCAAAGCTGGCTATTTGTTAGACGGTTTCCCACGCACTATTCCACAAGCTGAAGCTTTAAAAGTTCTGCTGGAAAACATGGGTGAGAAATTAGATTTCGCTGTTAACATTTCTGTTCCTACTGAAGTAATTCTTGATCGTTTAACTACACGTCGCACTTGTGAAGGCTGTGGTGAAATTTACAACGTTAAATCTAACCCAACTAAGGTTGAAGGCGTTTGTGACAAATGTGGCGGTGCAGTGACTCAGCGTGCTGATGAAACTGAAGAAGCTATCAGCAACCGTTTGAACGTATACAACGACCAGACTGCTCCACTGATTGGTTTCTACGAAAATGAAGGTATGCTACTGACTGTAGATGCAACTTCAAGTGATGCAGTGATTGACGCTATTAAAGCTAAACTTGGCTAAGTCATACAACAATCCAGCCCTTGCAGGCTGATTGTACAAAAGCCGCGACTCGAAAGAGTTAGCGGCTTTTTTATGCTTATGCTATTTATCAATTCAGTACACACTCTACGGTTGTCTAAATGCTCAGGTCTTGTATATTCCTATATATAAACAATCAGGAATGAAGACTATGAAAATAACCATCATTAGCGGCAGCCATCGCAACCCATCACAAAGTGAAAAAATCGCGCATCACATCGCCAAAACTCTTCAGGCAGAACACGACGATATCGAAGCCCATGTTTATGCCCTGGCCGATAACCCACTACCCCTCTGGGATCAAACCCTGTGGGAAGATAATGAAGAATGGAATCAACGTCTGGCACCACTAAAACAACAACTCAGTGAAAGCGATGGCTTTGTCATTATTTCACCGGAATGGCACGGCCAGGTTCCGGCTGGCTTGAAAAATTTCTTCTTGATGTTTAATCGATTCGAACTCGGTCACAAACCGGCGCTCATCGTTACTGTTTCATCTGGTGATGGCGGCGCCTACCCAGTTGCCGAATTACGCATGAGCAGTTATAAAAACAATCGTATTTGTTACATCCCAGAACAGCTGGTGTTACGTAACGTCGAAAGTATTCTCAATGAAAATGAAATGGACAACAAACCCGAAACTGATAGTTATTTCAAAGAACGTATTTCATGGACGCTGGGTATTTTAAAAGGTTATGCGGTAGCACTCAAAAGCATGCGCGAGAATACAAAAATACATCATGATAAATTTGGTAATGGCATGTAGCGTTGGTGCAAACATTAAAAACAACCGTTCAATAAACTTCCCTGTTTTTTAAACGGTGCTTTGATTCTGCCCCGCTAGAAGTCTTGCCATTCCTCAGAACTGGATTGAGTCAGGCTACGAGGGGTCGCTGCCTGCAATGACGGTTGATGCGTTACCGGTGCAGCAACCCCATCAGCCTGTTTTTTTACTACTTTTCGCGCCTGTCCTTTAATGCTGAAAAATGTGATCAGCTCATCCAGTTTATGCGCCTGACCCTGCATCGCCTTACTCGCTGCTGCTGCTTCCTCAACCAGTGCTGCATTTTCCTGTGTCATGCTATCCATCTGCGTAACTGCATCATTCACCTGACTGATACCCGTAGCCTGCTCATTACTGGCCATGGCAATGCCGTCAATAATATCCGCCACCTTTTTTGTGTTTTCAATAATGTCTTCCAGAGTTCGACCTGATTCTCCAACCAGTTCTGTACCAATTTTCACCTTGTTGACACTATCCTGAATCAAGCCTTTAATTTCCCTGGCCGCATCAGCAGAACGCTGAGCCAAAGAACGAACCTCTCCTGCAACCACGGCAAAACCGCGCCCCTGCTCACCAGCACGAGCTGCTTCCACCGCCGCATTCAAGGCAAGTAAATTTGTCTGAAAAGCAATACCATCAATAGTCCCAATAATGTCAGCTATTTTGTTAGATGATTCATTAATGTCACTCATCGCACTCACTGTGCGCGAAACCACCGACGCACTGGCCATCGCTCTTTCGCTATTTTCATCAGCCAGTTGTTTAGCATTGCTCGCACTATCTGCATTCTGTTTTACAGTACTGGTCATTTCTTCCATTGAAGAGGCCGTCTCTTCAAGTGAAGACGCCTGTTCTTCTGTGCGCTGCGATAAACTGAGATTACCCTGTGCGATTTGACCTGATGCACTGCCAATACTGACCACCGATTCCTGAACCTCATTCACCACCCGCACCAGATTTTCATCCATGAACTTCAGCGATGACAACAATTCACCGATTTCATCATTCGTTTTTAACTTTATATCCTGACCAAGATTTCCCTCAGCGACGTCTTTACATACCCTGACAGCTTTATCCAGTCCGCGTGATATGGCAGAAGCTATCATTACTATACTTCCAAGTATGACGATACCACAAAGCACAATGGTGATAATCAATATGAATGAAACCCTGCTATTAACCTTATCCTGAAAAACTTTATTAGATATTTTCAACTGATCAACAAGCTGCTCGACGCGTTCAAAGGCTGGCTCAGTCTCGTGAATAGCCTGTCGGAATACGGCGGTTGCGGCCTTAACTTCCTTCATGCCGCTTACCAAAGCATTGAAGTCTCTGTGATAGCTATTCATATTACGAATAATTTGCTCTTTCGCCGCCGCCGGTATATTCGATTTTACCAACAACGCCTCAAACTCGCCTTTGCGATCAACCATACGACCAATATACTTATCCGACTCACGGGCAAGATAATCTTTCTCATGACGACGCATCATCAGCATCTTCACTGCCAGCTTATCGTTTTTGTATTTCTTCAGAGTTTCCTCTACATCATGAACAGATTTTCGCAAACTGCCGAGCAACCCCTGCTTTTCATTCAAGCCAACTTTAGTTTGAGCACTGACCATCATCAGGAAACCATTTTCGTATTCATGTGAAAGATCATTTAATTTTCTAACGGCGTCTAGTCCTTCGTCAGATCTGATTTGTTCCTCCATATCCTTCAACAAATAATAAAGTCCAGCCATTGTCTCAGCGTGTTCGTCAACATATTTTTCTTCTTTTCTCAGCAGAAAATCTTTTTCATTCCGACGTGCCTCCAGAATAGCAATTTTGGCACCCGCCTCTGCAATCTGAATCCCAATATTACGCTCAGCTTCGCCAGCGGCTTCAGCACGTAAGCCTGCTGCATAGGCATAAACCGATGCAAATACAGCAAAAGCCAGAACGACCACACCGCCCAGTCCATAAAGTTTTTGTTTTATTGTTAGATCAAACACGAATGCTTCTCCTTTGTATTTTAAAATTCCAGTTCCAGTATGACATCAATCAGTGCTAGAGCAGCTTCGGCCAATTTTAGCAACGAAAGCTATCGAAATCTCACATCTCAACATAATCTAACAAAAGACTTAATAAAAAAATAACAATCCATTGAGTGACCAACGACACTACAGGTGTTTTCTGGCACTATACGAACAAAATAAAATAAAGTGAAAAAATGACCAACTGCGATTGTAATATTGAAATAAAAAATGGTGATGAACGCAGGATTTTACTGACCCTGCTCTGCATTAACGCATTGATGTTTGTTGTTGAAATTACGCTAGGTATATTCAGCGAATCTACTGCGCTCATCGCCGACTCGCTGGATATGCTGGCCGATGCCACCGTATATGGAATCGGACTATATGCGGTAGGCAGATCACCACTGCTCAAAATCAAAGCAGCTCGCACCAGTGGCCTCTTTCAGATCGTACTCGGTCTGTGTGTTTTATTCGATGTTCTACGTCGCCTAATCTGGGGCAGTGAACCTGAATCCAGTCTGATGATGAGCATAGGCATACTGGCACTGATCGCCAATACCATCTGCCTCATACTTATATCAAAACACAAAGATGGTGAAATCCACATGCGTGCCAGCTGGATTTTCTCCAAAAATGATGTCATCGCCAACATCGGCATTATCATCAGTGGCGGGCTCGTTTACTTACTGGATTCAAGATTTCCCGATCTCATCATTGGCATGCTCATCTCGATCATCGTTGTTCGAGGTGGTATGAGCATAATTAAAGACGCAGACAACGAAAAACAATCACTACCTTAATCCCTGCTTGATTAACCATTCATAGTAGATCGTATCACTTATTTATTTTCGCTATTTCTAAACTAATGCTTAATCGAAAATATCTATGCATGAGATTTATTTTATAATACCGACATGAAATTCCAATTGCTTAAACTTGTACTTGCCCTCACCTCTTATATGCCCTTAAAACTGGCACATTTAATTGGTGGATTTATTGGCTGGATTTACCAGATCAAGCACAGCAAGATCAAAAATATTGCCCTCGCTAATATCCAGAAATGCTTCCCTGAACTAAATCCAGAACAACAACATCAGTTAGTGCAGGATTCGCTTTTGGAGACAGGCAAACTAATTAGTGAAATAGGCATTATATGGGGTCGAAGCTCTCATTCTGTACTGGCATTAATCAAGGAAGTTGAAGGCGAGGAACTCATCCATCAAGCCCGACAACAGGGCCAGGGCGTGCTGCTAGCAATACCGCATATCGGTTCGTGGGAGATGGTTGGTTTATACTGCGCTAAGCATTTCCCTATGACCACCCTGTATCGCCCACCTAAAGTTAAAGGCTTCGACCAAAAGATTCATCAAGCTCGCCAGCGAACCGGAGCCACTCTTGTTCCCACTGATAATAGTGGTGTTCGCGCACTGTCAAAAGCCCTAAAAAATGCTGAGTTGGTTGGCATGTTACCCGACCAGGAACCCAGTATGGGTAATGGCCTGTTTGCACCTTTTTTTAACGTACCTGCCTATACCATGACCTTGCTGCCGAAGATGGCCACGAAGTTTAACTGTCAGGTAATCTACACTTATGCCCAGCGCCTGCCCGCCAGTCAGGGTTTTAAATTAATATTCAGAGCCTCCAGTGGCAGCTTTGCTAACAAATCTTTGCAGGAAGCCACTGAGCTTATGAATGGTGATATTGAAAAGCTCGTACGCGAATGCCCTTCCCAGTACCAATGGATTTACAAGCGCTTTAAAACACGGCCTGAAGGTGAGGCTGAATTTTACTAACCGATGTACATAGAAGCTCAAGTGGCTAACTTTGCTTCTTACCATCCACAAGGTAGACTATCGCGATGAAAAGGATCTTTATAAGCATTTTTTTAATCTGCACAACCAGCCTTACCCTGAGCAGTTGCACCTATCTCTGCGGCTGCGATAAACACATCACCAAGGGCACAAAAACACCTTCACCACAGACAATAGCCAAAAATATTTCGCTCGTTGATGAGTGCGCGCTCATTGATGAAGGCATTGCAGATTCAAAAACATTGGCAAAAAAAATGTCTAAAAGCCGTTATGCTATTCAATACCATGCGATGAGTAGAGAAAGAATTTCAGAATTCCAGAATCGGGCAAAAGAAATCGGCTGCAAATAATTATTTGACTGATTTAAAACTCTGCCGAAGCCCATTAGTTTATTAACACTTACTGATTTGATAGAATACACACCTTTTAAGCCATATCGAGCCATAACATGAGCATTGCAGAATTCGAGGAAATATCCTTAATAGTGTGTGTTGGTGGCCTAATTTTGTTTATGCTTTTCATTCTCTACAAACTTGCTGAGGAATCTAAAGCAGGAAAATATGGCACTTTTGTCATTTTCTTTTCTCTAGGTCTGGGTTTCGTTGGCTTTGCAGCAAAATCGGTGATCAAAATGTTTCTTGAAAGTTAATTTATTACGGCTTTATTATTTACCCTAAGTCATTAAAAACTAACAAAAACTGCTTATACCCCTATTTGTTTCTGAATAGCCCTGCTGTTAATATAATTCCGTAAGAACCTGATTTCATATTCACCCTCTTCTCTTCATTGTTTCACCGTGCCTGGCACCTGATACATTCGATAATATTATGAACAAGAAAAAAAATATCAATATTAATGCTGCCGTAACTTTTCTATCAGGAGTAGGGATATTTCACGGCATTGATCGCAGCATCATTGAGAACATGGCTGAACGTATGAGCATATGTGAGTATGCTGCTGATGACTACCTGATTCACAAAGGCAAGCCTGGAATACACATGTTACTGATCAAGCAGGGACAGGTATCCGTCACGCTTGAAAATGAAAAAATACTGCTAACCCAGGGTAGTGTGCTTGGGGAAATGGCCCTGTTATCAGGTAAACCGAGCAAAGCCGATGTTATTGCAAAAACAGACATCAAGGCTTTTGTACTTGAACGTGATGATTTCCAGATATTGATGTCGAAGCATACCGAGTTAGCTGCAGTAATGACTCGCCTGATGAAAAGTCGATTATCAATCGATGATGGCACTCATAAAACAGAAGAACGCTTATCTCTCGATGGCGGTATCCAGACGCTAGGCAAGTACAAGATACTTAACCAGCTGGGTGAAGGCAGCACCGCTATTGTCTATAACGCATTTGATACCGAGCTGGAACGTGAGGTCGCCATCAAAATGCTGAAATATGAAATCGCTACCTGCAAAGACTTTATGCAGCATTTCAAGCGTGAAGCAAAGATCATCGCGCGACTGAAACACCCCAATATTTTACATGTGATAGAAACCATTCAGGATTACTCGACTGAATTTATTGTCATGGAAAAACTGGACGGCTATGACCTGAATTATTATCTCAAAAACCAGGGGGTTTTCAGTGGTGAACAAACCCGGGACATTTTGCACCAGGTTGCCATGGCGTTGGGGCATGCTAATAGTGATTTATCCGGTGGCATTGTTCATCGTGATGTAAAACTTTCAAACATCGTGCTAGACGATAGCGGTCACATTAAGTTAATGGACTTTGGCATTTCAACGAACAATGAAAATGCCTCTGATCATTACGAGGGCACTGTGTTGTATATGTCACCTGAATTATTATTACAGAAATCGCTTGATCACCGTGTTGATATTTATGCACTTGGTATCACTGCTTTTGCCATGTTAACGGGGAAAACACCTTTCTCATCCTCCAGTCTTGAAATTATTATTGCTAATCATCTAAAAAAAGAACCGCCTAAAATTGAAGATCTGGTGCCTGATATTCCTGCTGGTCTGGCTGAATTTATTCATCGAGCCCTAATTAAAGACCCAAGGAAACGTATTTCTAGCTGGTTAGAAATCCAGTCCCTGTTAGCGCCCAGTAAAAATGACTGCTTTAAGCTCGACGCTTCCAGTGAAATGGATATGGCCATAGTTATAAAAATGAAAAGTGATGCTATTGATAAAGATGAGTTGCTGCGTGAAATAAGATGGACACTTGACCGATATCGTGCCGATTATGAAATCGAAACGACAACAAGAGAAAAGCAGGAAATAGATCTTGATCTGAACTGAATAACTAAACAACGTCTTTCTAAACGCACATTGAGATCTAACTGGCAAAGTAAGTCGTGCAGAACTATCATAGGCAGAAGGAACTTTACTTGAACAGGTATTTCCAATGAAGATGCATCTTAAAAAATTCACAATTTATTTATGCTGCTTTATGTCGTTCATACTAATATCGGCCTGCAGCTCGCACATCCCCCCCGAAATTAAGCAGAGTCTGGATGATGCTCCCAGCATGACGCAGGTACGTGATACCCCCGATAGCTACTTATCGAAAAAAGTACGCTGGGGAGGCGTTATTCTCAATACTGAAAACAAACACAACGCCAGCAGGCTGACCGTTCTTGCTTACCCCCTGAGCGGCCAGGGTAAACCACTTCTTTCAGATAAAAGTCCAGGGCGGTTCATCGCCACTGTTGAACAATTCCTTGAACCACTGGTCTACAGTCAGGATCGAAAGATTACCGTCACGGGAAAATTACTCAGAACTGAAACAATCAAGGTAGGTGAGTACCCTTATGAGTACCCTGTCATTCAGGTAGATCAACATTATTTATGGCCTGTCGAGCCCGAACTGTCTGACTTTGATCACTATCCTTACTGGTGGTCTGACCCCTGGTACAACCCGTATTACCCATGGCACTCTCCCTACTATCCGCATCGACACTAACACTTTAGGATCATTACCATGCGTAAAAAACTACTATTACTCGCCCCTTTGATGCTATTCATTAGCTTACTGACGGGCTGTGTCAGCACACCTGATTTTGACATTTCACAGGTCGATAGAACACTGACACCGCAGAGTGTTATCTCAGAACCTGCTATTAGCCTCGGAAAAATTGCTCTCTGGGGCGGCACTATACTCGATACTCATAATCTGAAAGACAGCACACAAATAGAAGTCCTTGCCTACCCTCTCAATTCATCACATAAACCCATGCAAGAAGGCCAGGCATTGGGACGATTCATCATTATGCAGAAGGGTTATCTTGAATCTGCAAACTATTCCCAAGGTCGATTACTCACCGTGCTCGGTAGCATCAGCAAAAGTCAAAACGGCAAAATTGGTGAAAGCAGCTATACCTACCCAGTGATCAACGCTCAACAACTACACCTGTGGCCTTTATTCGATGACCAGAGCAACACCAGCTTTCATTTTGGCATGGGTTTCCGGTTGTAAGTTATAGGCAATCGCTTAGCCTCTAATAGTCACAAAAAAACAACACTATAGATTTTGCGCTTTATGCGGTAATCTCTGTATGTAAATTAAACACAGCGTCACAGTGTCGCTACACTGCCTACTCAAACAATCAGGAATTATCGTGACAAATTTCCGCTCCAATATTTTTGCTTCTTTATTTATTGCTCTCAACCTATTTCTCGGCGTTCAGCAAACTGTACTTGCTGCTGCAGAAACCAGCCCGGGCATTCGGACCGCTGGTACTACCACAGGTACGGTGATATCGACGCTGGAAGCTTCAGGTTACACCTACGTTGAAGCCAGCGTTGGTGATCAGACAATTTGGCTGGCTGGCCCAACAACAAAACTGGCTAAGGGTGATTCTATTACAGTCAATACCAGCACACCGATGCAAAACTTTAAAAGTAAAACATTAAAACGAGATTTTCCGGTTATCTACTTTGTCACCAGTTTCTCTGCGAACACAGATAAAAATATGACTGACCCATCCCCTGCAGCAACATTACCTGCAGGCCATCAACCCATTAATGTAAGCCATGCAAACACCGCTAAAAAAATAACGTTAGAAAAACCTGTCAAACGCGTCGCAGGTGGCCGCACCATCGCTGAAATTATTGCCAGTAAAAAAGAACTTTCAGGCAAGACTATTAAAGTACGTGGACAGGTCAGCAAATACACTGCCAACGTCATGAAAAAAAACTGGCTTCATATCATTGATGCCAATAATGGCAGTGATTTAACCGTGATCACTGATGGCCAGGCAGAAGTGGGCCAGATTGCGCTTATAGAAGGTACATTGGTACTCGACAAAGATTTTGGTTACGGTTACTTCTATGAGTTATTAATTGAAGATGCCAAGGTGACTATAGAAAAATAATCTGTTTAAAAATCCGTGATCAGGTGCTTCCTGATCACGGATTTTATCTTTTACTTGATAATGAGCATATAATTGAAAGCTCTCTTGATGTTATAAGTGAGTCATGTACAAGGAGGAATGCACAATGACAAAACATTCAAAAAATTACTGGTTGTTTATAGCTGGTTTCTTTGGTGGTCTGGCAGAGGTGGTCTGGATTGGCCTGTATTCGCTTAATAGCAATGTACAAATATCAGTTATAGGCAGCGCTGTTACCGCCACTATCTATCCGCCGGCCAGTGATATCTACCTGGCCCCAGTCTTAGGGTTAGTAATTCACATGGCCTTGTCTGTGTTACTGGCATTTGGCTTTGGCTCACTGTTGTGGCCTGTGATTGAGCGTAAATTTCACTGCAAAGCGGCTGCTATGATTGCTTCCATCACGACACTTTCTGTCGTCTGGAAGATCAATTTCTTTCTGTTGCTACCGATATGGAACCCTGAATTTATCAGCCTGCTACCTTTATCGGTAACACTGGTTTCAAAAATCTTATTTGGGCTTGCTATGGGTGTGGTCTTCATGATCTACCAACAAAAGAATTCTCTGACTAATTAAATCACTGTAAACAGCTAGAGGTTTTTTATTCGGCGTGGTCTCGACCAGTCCCTTTAGAATCTAAAACCCATATTAACGCCATAAAGATAATGGTGCTGGCTACGTTCTGAAATAATTCCCTGGTTGTCATTCAGGTTGATATTCATCGCGCCCCAGTTGAAACCTAACTGCATATGATCTCCAATACCAAATAACAACCCCATACTAGCTTTAGCCAATAAACCAACTTCATCATGCTCGGTCGTGCCGGCGCTAAAATTCATTTGAAAATAACCTGGATTAATTCCCTGCGATAAACGCCACCTAAGTATCGGCCCTAGTAACCAGTAATTACCTTTTAATTCAAGCACAGCTACCTCGCTAAGGAGAATATCGGTTTTGCCTAGCTCGATACCAATACCAACATCTAGTGAGCCTTCACGAAAACCCGTTGAGTAGCGTAAACCATTAAAACGCGCGTGTTGCTCCCCAGTTGTTGATGCGGCACTGCTTACTACAGTCAATTCATTCCAATCACCACAGGATGTATTGCCTAATGAAATATCATAAAGATACTTGAACACATACAGCGCCCAGACAACCACAACCACCGTACCAACAATAACAAATAGGACAGCAGCAGCATCACCAGATGAACCACTACCGGAACTCATCATATCGTCAGTAAAATCAACCATTAATCTTAATGATTCTTCACCTGCGCTTTCGTCTCCTTTCGTGACACAATCGTCAGCTAAAGTTGAACCTGCTCTCGCTCGTGTTACAGCATTAGTATTATTCTGAGCTAATTGTAGCGGCACAAACTCTGACTGCTGGTAACCACGTTGCTGCAATTCTTTCGCTAGTGTCTGATATTCTCCAGGCGAGACTCGAATAACTTTGGCATCGGGATATTTTTCAAGCAGTTCTGTTTCATCTAAAGTAACTGGGGAGCCCGGCTGCACAGCATAGGCTTGACCAGGTATCACATTCATCCCGATCATGAAAAAACAAATAATATAAGAAGTTAACCGGTGTAACATCAGCAGACCCTTTAACAGATATAAAAATGATAGTAATTCAGCGAGCCTCTACTCTACCGGATGAATACTCAATGGTGCCTTTGGCGATACATACTGAATCACCTCTTTGCCATTTTCAAACAAAGCAACATCAAGCCCCTTTTCTGGATACAAATAATGCACTGCACCTTCTAATTGAATACGCTCAGCAGGCTCACCAAATCGAGCCAGTATTATTTCCTCATCCAGATTTATCGCTGGAATAAATGTCAGCCCGGTAACCAGCTCATTAAGGGCCTGCTTTAATTCATCACCGGATAGAAGATATTTCTTAGCCTGACCACTTGCCATATAATCCGACTTTACCGCATGCTCACGCCAGTCTTTAATTTTCTGCTCACTAGCATTTGCCTGCACCACCAGTTTTCCCGAAATCACACCGGCTCGATAATGACCGTAGTACATTTCGAGATTACCGACTTCATCGCTTGCTGCAATAATTGCCAGCTCCATATCATCATCACCAAGAATACCCAGCGCATCCGATAAGCGACTCACGCCCAGATGCAAACCAAAAACCTGCGTAGATTCATCAGGCATAATTTCAATCTGCCATGGCAGACCGGTTATAACTTCAGTATTTTCAGATTCATTAAGGAAAGGAAATACCAGCAGCACAGAAGCAAGCAAAGCAAAGATTAGAAAAAATATTCTCACTGTATTTAAAGATCTCTATATCGATAATTTAGTTTATTATAACGTGAAAACAGCGAGAATGACGTGCTTCATTGCACAACAACCAGCACCGGTGCGTCTATATATCCCTGAACCTTTTATTACCTTATACTTCTCAATTCAGCATTAATCACCTACTTCATCAATAACAACAGGGGACTTCCGCTCATGAAACTGAACCACTATGCTTTATGCCTGACCATGATCTGCTTACCGGCCTGCACCTGGATCGAAGCCACTAAGAAAGGCAGCGAAGTATCTCTTGTCAAACAATTTAATGTTAACAGCTGCTCAAAACTGGGTACCACAAATGTGACAGTCACCCACAAAATTGGCATCCTCACACGAGATGACGAGGCCGTCACAGAAGAACTTATAATCTCTGCCAAAAACAGGGCTGCGGAACTAGGCGGTGATTCCATCGTTGCCAAAGCTCCTGCTATCGAAGGAAAAATGAGTTTTGATATTTACCAATGCGGTAAATAATTACAGTAGTGGGAGTTAGCTTTTTTGTGCATTTAAACTTAGCTGAAATTAAATTGTTTATTGCATAATAAAATAGCATAAGCTTCGCATTATCCTATGCCAACTTTACTTACCCCTAGTATGTCTGTTAAATATTTATTACATTATATTAATACTGTCTTTTTTCTGATAATAATCGGAATTACAGGCACTGCGTTTGCCGACACTGATCCAACTCAAAAATCAGTAAACTTCTCAGAAATCAACAAGTACGCCATCTTCTCCAGTACTGCTTATCAAAAATCCCCTGCCATTGGTCAAAACGGCTCATTAAAAAACTATAAGATTAGCCACTACAACAATATCCCTGGATTTGAAATCTCTTATTTTTTGGCAACTAATGATGTCACCAAATCTCAAGTTATTGCTGTACGTGGCACTTCTAATATTGAAAATGCATTAGTCGATATAGCACTTGAACTGACTACAGATAAACGTACAGGCATACGTTTACATAACGGTTTTTCACAAACAGCGCAGGCAATTTACTCTGAAATAAAATCGCAGATCAAAACAGATTATGTAATTGACACTACTGGTCACAGCCTGGGCGGTGCTGTCGCCTTAATTTTAGCAATGTATCTGGACACTGATAATTTCAACGTTGGCAAGGTAGTTACTTTTGGCCAACCCAAAGTCACCAATATCGCTGGCGCTAATAAATTTCAACATTTAAATATTATTCGAGTTGTCACGGCAAAGGATCTTGTACCTTTAGTGCCACCCTTTGATCCTGTAGATTTGAAAAATATCGATATCTATTGGCACCCCGGTAAAGAAGTGATTCTATTAGCCGATAATACTTATGCTATTATTGAAGGTATTGAAAGCATGATGCGTGCGATCAAATTCACACAAGAACCACTCAGTGAGAACAACTTACAGAATCATCAAATGAACCAGTATTTGAAAATGGTAGCCAAAAAAATCCCCTCTGCCAGATTGGTGCCATTCAATAACAGTTTTAACTTATTCAACCTTTTCGGTAGTGAATAATACGTTCAACCTAACTTAAAAAATTCGGAAATATCCGGAATTCTTTAAGTCTTTCTGTTTGTATAGAGTTTGATTCGAGGAACTCCTTCGCCTCTGTAACCAGGTATATCAAACGACAATATACGTTTATCTTTATGCCATGAAAACTTCGCACCTGCGTAGCCTGAATTCATTCCTGCATCCTTTGAAGATATGTAGTTTGCAACACTACCAGACGAGATTTTATTGGCATAAATTGAAGCTTTCAAATTCAACAGCGTTATTGTTGCATCTGCATGATCTATTGAATCTATATATTCAAAATAAGATGGTGTAGCGATAGCCAAAAGCACATAACCAATTGGGTCCTGATAGATTTGCCACCACGTTAATTCTTTTTCGCCCAAATCTTTAACTATGATCTTTCTCGATGCTAACGACTGATTTTTCAGTTCAAGAAAAGGTAACCACAGGTTTTTATATGCATAATTCTCCATCCTTTTTGGCTTAAGATAAGACTTCATCATAAACATCTCAAGCATGCCAGGCTCAGTAGAGCTATCACCCATATTGAATTGGTTTCCAATATCCAGCGATGTAGATAAAAACGCGAACTCACCCTTGAACGCTTTTAACATATCAATTTCATCTGCCTGTAAATTTGTGATAACAATTTTTAAGCTGTCGTCATCGGGCGACTGATCCAGTAATGACGAGTATGTAAGTAAATCTATTTTCAGAAATGCTGCTGCAATCATTTTATCCAGAAGCAATGATGATTGCTCCATCATTAATTTTGCAAAGTTAATATTATGTTGCAGCCTATAGATTGCATTCTGTTTATTATCATTTATGAAATCATCAATAATCGACAGATTATTCAAACGTTTTATAGCTAAAACACTACCATACGAAACAGAAGGAGCATTAACATGCAGTTTCATAGTGTAACTATACTGAGGCATTGTCATCAGGCGTTTAAAACGAGCCAATAAGACTTGACTACTGTTTAGCGATGTACTGTAACTATCATGATTATCCAAAAGCCATCGAGCAGGGTCAGCAGCAAAGGCTGCTGAAGTGTCCATAGACAAGTTTTTACTGACATCTACTGGTGGTCTAATCCAGTAATCATTAAGCCTTTGACCACTATTGCTCTTATCTCCAGAACCACTTAATTGAGCATTGACTTCAGCAATCAGTTTTGCACCCTCGGCCACCATGTCTTGCTCAGCCTCCACATTAAAGCCAACAAGTGCATTAAAACGATTGACTTCATCGGGTATAACTTCAGGGTTATTTGCATCATTAAGCCATTGCTCAGCACCGGTAGAATATTCTTCATCCGGGATAAAGGCGGGTAATGCTGCGATAATGACCAACAAAGCAACAAATATACCTAGAACTTTTACTGTGACTTTCATAAGAACCACCTGATTCGACAAATATTTTTAATCTAGTATAGGTGAATTTATGTTCTAAAACCAAAGAGGTAAAACTTTTACAGCAAACAAATCTCTCATGAGAATTTCAGGGTAGCATCCTTCTTACTCGCACTTCTTCCAGACCATAGCGGCATCATTCTTATTTCGATAATTATATTGATTTAAGCGTATGCTGATCTTCCAACAACAGACAACATGTGGCGTAAATAATAATGGAAGGTATAAGCGATATCAGAATAAGCGGAATCGACGTCAATCGGCCGCCACTAATACGAAAAGAGCCTTACATTGATCTCTTTTTCGCACTGACACACAAGGCACCTAAAGACTGGTGCGATGATTTCAACCTTCTGGTTTCAAAGCAAAAAAACGCTGCGAAGATTGTTCCTGCCAAAGGTTTATTCATAGAAGCATGGGTTCGTAAGCCGGACGAAATAGAAATCTTACTGAGAGCACTCAAAAAAGCCGTTGAGGTCTGTAGCGAAGAGTACATCGCCAAAATCAATGCTGCCATCAGTGCTGCGTCATCAAGCCAAAAGAAAAAAACCGGTGATGAGGGAGAACAAGGACGGCTAAACAAAATTATTGCCGCACTGGATTTTGATTAGCACCGCGCCAAAGATGTAGTAACTCAGGCCTGGTCTGACAGTTAGCCATTTTTCAGAGCGTCTGTTAGTTTATATTTTAGCTACTACACGTAAGAGATGCTGCTGCAATCCACAACGGTTGGCCAGATGCATCGAGATAACTGAGGTAAGCACGCAGATCAAATTCCAACTGATGGTAATCAGGCTCCATGTGCTGGCATAGCTGATAAAAAGCTTTATTGTGTTCACTCACTTTGATGTGAGCAAGTTCGTGAACGACGATCATGCGTAAGAATTCCAATGGCATTTCTTTGAACACTGCCGCAATGCGAATTTCTCGACGCGTCTTAAGATTTACACCCTGCACTCGCGAGCTGCGTGCATGGATACCTAGCGCATTATGGAGAACATGCAGCTTGCTATCATAGACTACCCTGCTCAATTGCCCGGCATTACGCATATATCTGTTTTTGCATTCAACTACGTAGTCATAAAGCACCTTGTCGGTGCGAACATCGTGCGCATGCGGATACTTATTCAGCAGCATTTCACCTAGTCGTCCCTGCTCAATCAGTAACCGTATCTTTTCTGCCAGTTCAGCAGGGTATCCTGCAAGGTAATTTGGCGTTGGTTTAGGTTTCATAGTGACATGTAACAGTAAAAATTAAGCCACCACTGTGCTGCATCAATTATCTGAATTTTCTTCCTGCTCTTCTTTCTGTGCATCTTCTTCCTGCACTTTTATACTCTTCATTTTTATCGCGCTTTTTTTATCATCTTCAACTTTCTTTGCGCGACGTTTTTCCTGCTCGCCCAGATTGGCTTTTTTCAGGAATGCTTTTACTTCATCTTGAGCCCAAGCTTGCGCTTCAGCCTCAGAGGCAAAACCAGACTGTGTTTTTGAAACCACGGTGGTTCTCGAAGTGACGCGTCTAATTATTACCGCTGTCCAGTTATCATCTTCTTTTTCTATTAGAAAATCGTACTTTTTGCTTTGCTTCATTTTTTATTTCCTGAGCATTTATTTCTGACCTTGTGAACTAATAGATATACATCTATGCCTCAGGCAATTCTGGCAGTGCTTTTAATTTTTCTATATACCGCTGCTCATTAAAAACAACGTTATCTTTCATCATTTCAAAGACTTCGTCTGATAACACAATGGCGATATATTGTAGTGCGTTTTTTCTTGATTCGCCCATAGCCATTAATCTATCTAGTGTGACCCTGGTATCAGCTGGATTATTTTCCTTCAGCTGATTTTCTACAATGACTAACATCGCTTCTTCAACACGCTTCTCGTCTTCAGTCTCTGTCCGCTCAACTTTTTCTGATTCTTTTTTCATTTTCTTCTAAGTCTAAAACGATGCTCTCGCCAATCAAGATCTATTTACGTCTCGATGCCTGGATCTTCAGTCGCAATGCATTCAATTTAATAAAGCCTTCTGCATCTTTCTGATCGTAGGCACCGGCATCATCTTCAAAGGTTGCTATGCTTTCATCAAACAATGAATCGGTTTCTGATTTACGACCTACAGCTGAGACACTGCCCTTATACAATTTAACGCGCACCACACCGTTCACGGTTTTTTGTGATTCGTCGATCATGGTTTGCATCATCAAACGCTCAGGACTCCACCAGTAACCGTTATAAATCATGGATGCATAACGTGGCATCAGTTCATCTTTAAGATGCGCAACTTCACGATCCAGTGTTAGCGATTCAATCGCACGATGCGCTTTCAACATAATGGTGCCGCCGGGTGTTTCATAGCAACCGCGTGACTTCATACCAACGTAACGATTCTCGACGATATCGAGGCGACCAACACCATTAGCACCACCAAGGGTATTCAGTTCAGTAAGCACTTCAGCAGGACTCATGGCCTTGCCATCGATTGCTACGAT